>ERZ772874.623-NODE-623-length-19123-cov-8.143749_pt1 | contig 19123 bp, 19 predicted proteins | sample MGYA00580586_ERZ772874 | MGnify/ENA primary metagenome ERZ772874 (study PRJEB29015, sample SAMEA2737952) | human oral metagenome | biome: human oral; feature: human-associated habitat; material: dental | place: China | collected 2154 ... | reverse complement strand
CGCCCAGCTTGGTGTCGCGGGCGTCGACCTCGTGCTCCTCGATGTGGATCGAGGTCAGCACGTCGTCCTGGACCAGGCGCTGGCTCAGGATGATCGCGTCCTCGTAGTTGTGGCCCTCCCACGGCATGAAGGCCACCAGCAGGTTGCGTCCCAGCGCCATCTCGCCCTGGTCGGTGCAGGCCCCGTCGGCGAGCGGGGTGCCCACCTCGACCCGCTGGCCGGCCTCGACCAGCGGGCGCTGGTTGATGCAGGTGGCCTGGTTGGAGCGGACGAACTTGTCCAGCCGGTACGCGGTGTAGGTGCCGTCGTCGTTGGCGACCTCGATCAGGTCGGCGCTGACGCTGGTCACCCCGCCGGCCTTGGTGGCGACGGTCACGTCACCGGCGTCGACGGCGCCGCGGTACTCCATCCCGGTGCCCACGTACGGGGCCTCGTTGCGTACCAGCGGAACCGCCTGCCGCTGCATGTTGGCGCCCATCAGGGCCCGGGAGGCGTCGTCGTGCTCGAGGAACGGGATCAGGGCGGTCGCCACCGAGACCATCTGCCGCGGTGAGACGTCCATGTACTGCACGTCGGTCGGGACCACCTGGTCCACGTCGTGCTTGGTCCGCACCAGCACCCGCTCCTGGGTGAAGCGGCCGTCGTCGTCCAGGGTGGCGTTGGCCTGGGCGATCAGGTACCGGTCCTCCTCGTCGGCGGTCAGGTAGTCGATCTGGTCGGTCACCTGCCCGTCGACGCACTTGCGGTACGGGGTCTCAATGAAGCCGAAGGCGTTCACCCGGGCGAACGAGGCCAGTGAGCCGATCAGGCCGATGTTCGGGCCTTCAGGGGTCTCGATCGGGCACATCCGGCCGTAGTGGGAGGTGTGGACGTCACGCACCTCCATGCCGGCCCGGTCCCGGGACAGGCCGCCGGGACCCAGCGCCGAGAGCCGGCGCTTGTGGGTCAGCCCAGCCACCGGGTTGGTCTGGTCCATGAACTGCGACAGCTGGGAGGTCCCGAAGAACTCCCGCAGCGCGGCCACCACCGGGCGGATGTTGATCAGGGTCTGTGGGGTGATGGCCTCGATGTCCTGGGTGGTCATCCGGTCGCGGACCACTCGCTCCATCCGGCCCAGGCCGGTCCGCAGCTGGTTCTGGATCAGCTCGCCGACGGTCCGCAGCCGGCGGTTGCCGAAGTGGTCGATGTCGTCGGTCTCGACCGGCAGCCCGCCGAGCTCTTCGCGACCCTCGTGCAGCGCCACCACGTACCGGATCGCGGCCACGATGTCGGCCTCGGTCAGCACCTGCTGGTCGAAGGGCTCGGACAGCCCGAGCTTCTTGTTGATCTTGTACCGGCCGACCTTGGCCAGGTCGTAGCGCTTCGGGTTGAAGTAGTAGTTCTCCAGCAGCTGCTGGGCGGCGTCACGGGCCGGAGGCTCGCCCGGGCGGAGCTTGCGGTAGATGTCGAGCAGGGCCTCGTCCTGGGTGGCGAAGTGGTCCTTCTCCAGGGTCAGCCGCATCGACTCGAACTCCCCGAACTCCTCGAGGATCCGCTCGTTGGTCCAGCCCAGCGCCTTCAGCAGCACCGTCACGTTCTGCTTGCGCTTGCGGTCCAGCCGGACCCCGACCAGGTCCCGCTTGTCGACCTCAAACTCCAGCCAGGCGCCCCTGGACGGAATCACCTTGCAGGTGAAAATGTCCTTGTCAGAGGTCTTGTCCGGGGTCTGCTCGAAGTACACCCCCGGCGAGCGCACCAGCTGCGAGACCACGACCCGCTCGGTGCCGTTGATGATGAAGGTGCCCTTGTCCGTCATCAGGGGGAAGTCACCCATGAAGACCGTCTGGCTCTTGATCTCGCCGGTGTCGTTGTTCACGAACTCGGCGGTCACGAACAGTGGCGCGGCGTAGGTGACGTCCCGGTCGCGGCACTCCTCCACCGAGTGCTTGGGCTCCTCGAAGCGGTGGTCGCGGAAGGACAGCGACATCGTCTCGGAGAAGTCCTCGATCGGGGAGATCTCCTCGAAGATCTCCTCCAGCCCGGACTTGGTGTTGATGTCGGTACGGCCGGCGGCGAGTGCCTGCTCGACCTGCTCGGCCCAGACCGCGTTCCCCACCAGCCAGTGGAAGGAGTCCACCTGCAGGTCCAGCAGGTCGGGGACCTCGAGAGGCTCGTGGATCTTCGCGAACGAGATGCGCCCGCTGGTGGAGACGACGTTGGTGTTCTTTGCTGTGGACTTCGACGCAGTGCGCGAGGCGGCCAAGATTCGGTCCTTCCAGAACTCACCAGAGTTTTCGAGCACGCTGAACGACCCGTGTCAAGCGCACAGGTCGTACAAGGCGATGGGCAAACCACGAGAGTAGTGGAAGCCGAGCAGGATAGCAAACCACCGGCCAGCCAGGGCCCGTCTCGGCCGGGACCGTGCCGGGCGTGTCACCCGTCCCGGCTGCGGGCAGCGCGAAGCCGGCGTTCCCTCGGCCAGGGAACGCCGGCTTCGGCGAGGCAGAGCCTCTCGCGCCAGCGCGGGCTTGGGGGACACGTTGACGCTGGTGCCATTCTCGTCCCCCCCTGACACCCTGTCAATCCGTCTCGCCCTCTGGGACGGTTGCCGCCCGCCGCCACGCGTCCAGGGCCCGGGTCTTGGCACCCATGGCCTCGTAGTCGGTCGCCACGGCCCGGAACGCTGCCCGAGCACCAGCCGAGTCGCCCTGAGCCATCAGGATCTCGCCCAGCAGCTCGTACGCCGCCGCACGCGGTGGGCAGGGCACCCGCAGAGCATCGTGGTCAAGCGCCCCGCGCACTCGGACCAGGGCCACGTCCAGGTTCCCCTCCAGGAAGGACAGCCGCGCCGAGTCCACCCACAGCTCCACCAGGTCGGTGATCCGCCCGGTCAGGGTCATGGCGTTCTCCGCCTGGGCGAGCTGCTCAGCCACGCCGTCGGTGACGCCGCGACGGAGCCGGTGGTGGGCGATCACCCGGTGCAGCCGGGACCACAGGGTCAGGTCGACCGAGGCCGTGATCAGCTGAGCCGCCTGGCCGTGGCGGCGCTCACCGCGCTCGGCATCGCCCTGGTGTGGCTGCCCCGAGACGGGGTGAGCACGAGGCCGCGCAGGAACCGTGCCCGCCCCACGCCCGACGGCGCGCGGGCGCGAGACGAGGCCAGGGCCTCGTCGGAGGAGAAGGCAACGCCAGGAGGAACCTCGGGAGAACTGCCCCCGCGCGTGGGGTGGACCGACCGTCGCATCGCGCCCTGGATCGCCTCGGTGTTCGGAATCTACTTCGCGAACGGCGTCGTCCAGATCACGATGGGCTTCGTCGTGCAGGACCGCGGCGGGCTTGACCCCGACCACGCCGTTTCCGTCACCGGCCTCATGCTCCTGGCAAACGCCGCCGGAGCCATGCTCATGCAGCTGCTCATCGTGCCCCGCCTGGGCTGGGGGCCGCGCACCCTCCTGCGTGCTGGCATGACTCTGGCGCTCGCGTCCCTGGCCTGCCTGAGCGTCGCCCCGACGCTGTGGACTGTGGCGGCCTCGACCTTCGCGATGGGCGTCGCATCGGGAACGGCGTCGCCCGGGTATTCCGCGGGCGCGTCCCTGGCGGTAAGCGAGCGCGAGCAGGGCGGGATCTCCGGGGTCATCAACGCAACCGGCGCGATCACCTGGATCGTCGCCCCCGTGTCGGCGACCGCCCTGTACGGGTGGATGCCGCTGTCCCCCTTCCTCCTGGCCCTGGCGCTCGTCTCTGCCTCCTGCGCGTGCGCGTGGTGGCTGCTGCGCCGTGTTGACGTCGCCTCCCGCGCGCGCGGATAGGACGAGTGCCCCACGCCTCATTGAGCGGTCGGCGCTATCCTAGAGAGGTACGTAAGCCCTACGCGAAGGAGCCATCCGTGGCAGAAGAAACCCGTACTGAAACCGACTCGATGGGTGCCGTCGAGGTCCCCGCCAACCGCTACTGGGGCGCTCAGACCGAGCGTTCGCTGCACAACTTCGATATCGGACGTAACACGTTCGTGTGGGGCCGCCCGATGGTGCGCGCCCTGGGCATCCTGAAGAAGTCCGCTGCCCTGGCCAACGCGGAGCTGGGCGAGCTGCCCGCCGACATCGCCGACTTCATCGCCCAGGCCGGCGACGAGGTCATCTCCGGCAAGCTCGACGACAACTTCCCCCTCGTCGTCTTCCAGACCGGCTCGGGCACCCAGTCGAACATGAACGCCAACGAGGTCATCTCCAACCGCGCCATCGAGATCGCGGGCGGCGTCATGGGCTCCAAGGCCCCCGTCCACCCCAACGACCACGTGAACCGCGGCCAGTCCTCGAACGACACCTTCCCCACCGCCATGCACATCGCGGTCGTCTCCGAGCTGCACGACATGTACCCGCGCGTGCGCCAGCTGCGCGACACCCTTGACAAGAAGGCCAAGGAGTACGAGGACGTCATCATGGTGGGCCGCACCCACCTGCAGGACGCGACCCCGATCCGCCTGGGCCAGGTCATCTCCGGCTGGGTCGCCCAGATCGACTTCGCCCTGGAGGGCATTGAGTATGCGGACACGCGTGCGCGCGAGCTGGCCATTGGCGGGACCGCTGTGGGCACCGGTCTGAACGCTCACCCCAAGTTCGGCGAGCTCACCGCCAAGAAGATCTCCGAGGAGACGGGCATCGAGTTCAAGCAGGCCGATAACCTGTTCGCCGCCCTGGGTGCGCACGACGCGCTGGTGCTGGTCTCGGGCGCGCTGCGCGTCCTGGCCGACGCCCTGATGAAGATCGCCAACGACGTGCGCTGGTACGCGTCCGGCCCGCGTAACGGCATCGGCGAACTGCTGATCCCCGAGAACGAGCCGGGATCGTCCATCATGCCCGGCAAGGTCAACCCGACCCAGTGCGAGGCCATGACGATGGTCGCAACCCAGGTGTTCGGCAACGACGCGACGGTCGGCTTCGCCGGCTCGCAGGGCAACTTCCAGCTGAACGTCTTCAAGCCCGTCATGGCGTGGAACGTCCTGGAGTCCATCCGCCTGCTGGGCGACGCCTGCGTGTCCTTCGATACGAACTGCGCCTACGGCATCGAGCCGAACTACGAGAAGATCCAGCACAACCTGGACATCAACCTCATGCAGGTCACGGCCCTGAACCGCCACATCGGCTACGACAAGGCCTCGAAGATCGCGAAGAACGCGCATCACAAGGGCCTGTCGCTGCGCGAGTCCGCCCTCGAGCTGGGCTTCCTGACCGCCGACGAGTTCGACGCGTGGGTGGTTCCCGCCGACATGACGCACCCCAGCGCCGCCGACGAGTGATCTACGCCTGTCGCGTGTGCGGCTAGGTGTTCGGCCCCGGTCTCGCTTCGTTGACGAGGCCGGGGCCAATTTCATATGTACGAGGCCGGAGCCGGTTGCGCATTCGGGCACCCCACTCCCCCGCCGACAGCATCTCCCCTCCCCTCCTCCAATTCCGCATGCAATTCCCCTGGCGGCGCTCCGATTATTACAATCGAATCGTTGCGATCTCGTGGTTTTCTCGTCACAGCTCTGAGCAGGGAACAAGGAATTGCAAGCGAAATTGTGGGGCGGCCACAGCCTCGAATGGTTGGGCAGGCACACACCCCTCGTAAACGGGGAACTACCCGCACGTTAGCCCTCTATTGCGCACGTTAGCCCTCTATTGCGTTCGTGGGCAGGCCCGCCCACGCGCCACTTGGCGGGTCAGCGTGCGACTGAGAGGGTTCACGCGCCACTTAGCGGGCTAGCGTGCGATTTCCGAGCTCACATAATCGGTGATCGTGATTGCCGCGAGCAGCACCTGTCGGAGCGCATTGGTTCATTCACCCCTGGGTGCGGGCTTTCCTGCGCATGCGCACGATCGTCGAGGCGATGATGGTCAGCAGGAACATGTTGAAGAGGATCGCGCCCACGCTCGGGGACACGAGCGTCGCGACGAGGCGTCCGGCGGGGGCCGTGGCCGCCGCGGATGCGCCGACGATGAGACCGACACGCAGGTCGACCATGCGGTGGCGTAGGTTGGTGACGGTGCCGGCGATGCCGGTGGGGATCATGACGAGGAGCGACGTGCCGCGCGCGATGAGGTCGCCCGCGCCGACGGCGAGCTCCATGCCGGGCACGATGACGGATCCGCCGCCCACACCGACCAGGCCAGAGAGAATGCCGGCGCACAGGCCGACCAGGATCATGAGGGCGCACGAGGCCGGGGTCAGCGAGACGGTTCCCTCTCGCGTGGGGACCTGCAGGTATTGGGAGACAATGACGAAGACCGTGAAGCCGATGAGGATCCAGGGCAGGGCGGGTGCCGGGAGGCGACGCAGGAGCCACACGCCGATCTGGGAGCCCGCGAGCGCGCCGACGACGAGGAGGGCGGCGCCCGCCCAGGAGACCTCGCCGTGCAGGGCGTAGGTGCCCGAGCCGACGGCGGCGGTGACGATGATGGCGGCCAGGGAGGTGGCGGAGGCGCGGCGCTGGTCCATGCCGAGGATGGCCATGAGGGCCGGGACGATGATGAGTCCGCCGCCGACCCCGAAGAGCCCGGAGAGGAAGCCAGCGCCTGCCCCTGTGGCAACGACGAGGAGGGCGCGTCGGCGCGGCAGTGGCCGAATGTCGGTGTCGGGCATGTCTCCACTGTAGTTGCTTTCCCGGGCTCTTCCCCTCTCCTCCGATTCGCTGGGGATGAAACGGACGGGTCGCCCCCTGTGTTTCTGGCACGCGAGGAGTTAGGCTCGTTGTACGGGGGAGAGGAATCCATCATGGCAAACATCCTGATCGTGTCCGGACATCCGAGGATCGACGATGACTCGGTGGCAAACAAGACGATCCTGGAGGAGGTGGCAAGGCTCCTCCCCGACGCCCAGATCGACCGGCTTGACGCGCTCTACCCCGACTACGTGATCGACGTTGAGGCCGAGCAGGCGAAGCTCAGGGCCGCGGACGTGATCGTCCTGCAGTATCCGCTGTGGTGGTACGGCTTCCCGTCGCTGCTGGCGAAGTGGATGGAGGACGTGTTCCTGCACGGCTTTAGCCACGGCTCGAAGGGGAAGGCGCTGCGCGGCAAGAAGCTGGTGGCCTCCGTGACGGTGGGCGCTCCGCAGGCCTACTACCGCGCTGACGAGGGCGGCCTCGACCGTTTCCTCGCGCACGTGGAGGCGACGTGCGCCCTGACGGGTATGGAGTACGCGGGCAGCATGTGCACCTTTGGGGTGCCGTATCTCAACCGTGGGGACGAGGCGGCACTGGCGGACATGGTGGAGCGGTCGCGGGAGCACACGGCACGCCTCGTTCGTTTCGTGGAGGGACTGTAGGCGCCCGGTCCCCCGCTTATCCCGGCTGCCCAGCCCCGGCCTCGTACGCCACGAGGTCGGGGCGGCCTTGTCTTTGCGCGTGGCTTGGGCGGGTTCGCCCGCGGGCGCGTCTACTTCTACTTTTTCTTCTTCGGTGCGGGAAATTCCTCCCACATGGCCGAGACCACGTCGCGCAGAGCTCCTCGGTCCTCCACCTCGACGAGGAGCATCTCTTTGGCGCCCGGGTAGGGGGTGACACGCGGGGCGTCGGGCAGGAGGCGCTGGGCGGCGGGGGTGGCCTTGAGGAGGAAGCGGTCGTCGTAGATGCCGCCGATGACCTTGCCCCGGCAGTAGAGGACGTATTCGCCCATCATCTTTCGGTGCGCCACGTCGTCCAGCTCGCCGAGCAGGTCGAGCACATACTCCAGGTATTCACCGGTGGATGCCATGTCTGTCCTCCTACTTCTCTCATTATCCTACCGTGTCCGTCCACAGGTTTGGAGGGAGCTAGGTTTCGGGATCGTATGTTCTGAGGGGGTTGTTCTGAGTAGTCCGGGCCGCGTGTAGCCGGGCAGAATGGATGACCATGAGAAGGTTCTCGAAGCACACGCCTGCTCAGTTTTTCGTGAAGTTGGAGAAGGCTGCACAGTTGCGAGGTGAGGGCATGAGTACTGCCCGGGCCTGCCGCGTACTGGGTATCAGCGAGGCGACGTTGTGCCCGTGGCGTGAGCATTATGAATCAATGAGTCGCAGTGAGGCCAAGGAATCGCGTGAGTTGCGCGAGCAAAACGCGCGTCTCAAACAGTTGTTGGGCCAAGCAGAACTGGACAAGGTTGCGTTGGGTGAGCTTGCAGAGGGAGACTTCTAGGCCGGGCGCGCCGACACGAGGCTGTGAGCGACCCGATTGGCCGAGGGTTCTCTCAGCGTCCGGCGACCGCATTGCCGGGCTGTCCGGGTCAGTTTCCTTGCCGAGCCCGCACAGCGGGCGCGGCGAAAACGCTTCGTGATGATGTGGGTGCGGGCAAGTGGATGAACGATGTCGCCGCCACGCATTGACGGCGGGGACATCAACGCGCAGCCCCAAAACCCCACCGCGCCGTGTCCCCAATCCCTGGCCACGGCTAGTGCTCACGGGCAGGTGTGGGCAATCGATGTCCAGGTCGATTCCGACTGGAAGGGGCGTGTGTTCTCGGTCTGTCACGTCATCGATGAGTTCACCCGCCAGCACCTGGCTTTCCGCGTCGAGCGGCGCATGGGAGCTGGCGACATGATCGACATGCTCGACCTGACTATCCTGTCCCATGGAAACCCTGGTAATGAGCGCCGATAACGGCTCCGGTTCATCGCCGCAGCCTTGGAGCACTGGGCCAGCGAGCACGGCACTCTCCAAGCGTTCATACCCCGAGCCCCGCCCTGGCGGGGCGGATTCGTGGGCTCCCGACACAACCGCATGCGCGACGAACTCCCCAAGGACAATATGTTCGAGGGTCTCGTCCACGCACGCACCCTGATCGCCACCTGGTCCCAGCGCTACGATGAAGACCGCCCCCATAGCGCGCCATGCTGGCTCTCATCCAACCAACACGCACACCAATGGGTACAACACCACCAACAACAACCAGACCACAAAACCAGACCAGGCCACCGCAAACAACGATGGCACCTTCAGCTTCCGAGACGGCAGCAACGTCCGAGACAATTGATGTTCATGATCCTTGCTGCTAAGCATCTAGCCTGCGATGCAGCAAACTGGCCAGTCCCAGGTATTCGAGTGCTTCTTGTGGATCTTGATCGGTCGCGAGCTCATGTGCGCTTGGGTTTCTGATTCCGAGCATCGCGCCACGAAACAGAGCATGAAAACCAGCTTGCTCATCTTCCCCAGAGCGCCCTTGATGCAGCGCCACACTTAGCTTTGGTTCTTTACCGCCGAAGGCTTCATCCATCAGCTTCGTACCGGAGTTCTCGGAACCGGCTAGTCCACGTACTCGGACTTCGATTGACACGAAGGCTTCACTCACCGCACGCCCGAAGTGACCGTCAGCGAACAGCGCGCCGGCAGCCTCGACCACGCGAGGGTGAAACGCTTCAATTGTAAGGCGGCGAACCGGAGCGATTCTTGGCTGGGGCGCTTTTCCCCACTTCAGCTCTGTAAACCGCATGTCCCGGAATTGCGGAGCTTTCGCGTCGTAGATCTTAACTTCGCTGACAAACCTGCGGTCGACGCCGCCACGAGGATCCTTGATCTCGACAATGTCACCTTCGTAGATCGGAGTTTCGACAGCTACGAACCCCATGTCGGGCTGGATGTGAGCTTCGACAGAGAAGCGGCACTCATCTGAAGTTCCCTCGGCGTGAATCACTTCAACTGTTTCATAGCCGAAGGTTCGGAACATTGGAGGTTCGTTGGTCATTATGTGAGCACCTTCCTTGGGGCGAGATCGACCCCTTGCCAACTATCTTGAATCCATTACGCTGCGAGTGCGAAACACTTGCCCTTATGTATCCAATCCGAGTAGAGAGCATCGCAGACGCGCGACACGTCACGGCGCCCGTCGAGCGCCAGGTTGGCGAGGACATCGGCGACCTCCTGGGCCTTGGAGAACTCACCGCCCGACTTGCCCGCGCTCGACGCGTACATGGTCATCAGGTACTCGTAGGCGTCGCCGAACGCGTCGATCTGTGCGGCCCCGTGTTCGAGGGGCAGGTCTCCGATGGCGTCCATGATCTTTGCGAGCTTCGCGTTGCGCTGTGCGACCGTGTTGCCGAGCCTCGTCGAGTTGACGTCGACGTCGTCGAACAGCCCGCGCAGGTCGTTGGCGATACGCCAGATCGTCCTGTGCAGTTCTGCGCGCTCGATCATTGCCGCCACTATGTCCTCAATTCCATCACCGGGCTCTTCCTTGCCCGTTCCACTCATCATGCGAGCCCATAGCCGAACAGCCCCGGGCATGCGCACGTTTACTTTACGTCACAACCCCACGTTTGCGTCTCGCCCACCCCGGGCAATGACGCGGAGCCGACCCTGGCCTCGTCCATTCACGAGGCCGGGGCCGAGCAAGCGAACATCCTAGCGCCTGCGGGTGCGATACCAGCACAAGCCCTTGAGCGCGTCATCCAGCGCGGACGAGGAGTCCAGGCGGCCACGCGCTTCGGGATTGCGGTGGTAGAAAGCGAGGAGACTCTTGACACGAGAGGGCAGGATGCGCGGGTGCGCAAAGGAAATCGGACACTCGACATCCTCCCCCACCCTGATCAGGAGAGTCCTGCGCTGGCGTTGACCGATGACGGCGGGCTTATCCGACCACGGAATCGTGTAGCTCACGCCATCCTTGCCGCGCAGCGTCACGGCGTCCTGCGCGAGCACGATGCGCTCCTGCTGCGGGTGAGAGAACAAGAAGCGCCCAACCATCCCCGTGACCGTGACGAGAGCGCAAGAGGCGACGCATCCAAACCGCACCAATACAGCGGTCGTCCCGAATAGGAAGGAGAACCCGTAGAGGACGAGAGCCAGGATCGCGCACACAACCGTCACGATGCGCAAGACGGTCAGGCGCGCACTGGGACGCACCGTCACACACCCGACGGGCACCATGTCGACGCTCACGAGCCCCCGAGACCAGCCCGCATCCACCGCCGCACCGACGACAAAGGCTGCACCGAACACGATCGACGCCGCTGCAAAGACCACGTCCCGCCCGAGGACCCCGATGCCCGCAAGGAAAGCTCCTGCAAGGACACCAATGAAGGAAACGACCCACGCCTCGCTCTGGCGCCGATCCGAGGGGTAGACGGTGAAGAACGTGCCGTAGTTCGGCTTGGGCGGGGCTGCCGCGCCGGGCATACGTGGCATCGTTGCCGCGCCCCCAGGGGACGAGGCCGTGGCGCTGTGGCGCAGCTGGGCCCCTCGGACTCCCGATGCACAGCATCCTCGCGGTCGGCCGGCTCGCCGCCGACCGGGGGCGCAAACCTGTTCACGCCTCACCTTTCACGGCCCTCGCGCGTCGCCTCTGACACATTCATACTTTCCACCCGAGCGTCCGCTTAACGTCCTGCACCGACTCAGGCTGTCCAAGCCGCGCACGGGCGTCGGGGAACTCGACGTAGTATCCGACCATCTTCTTGATCGCAGGTTTCGAGAGGGGAAGGACTATAAGGGGGACAATCTTCTCTCTGCCTCCGCGATAGCGAATAAGAACCTCTTCTACTCCGCGAACACCCGCGACAACAGGACGATCCCTCCAATATAAAGAATGACGAACTCGGCGTGAATCTTGGATAAGCAGTTTCCGTTTGGTCATCACGATGCTTTCCCCCCTGCCGGAGACGAAACGCGACATCGCAGCCATGTGACGGTAGCAGCTGAGCAACGCAACGGCGACGACACGCCGATACAGTCCATCCTCCAGGTGAATGGCACACCATATCCACCCACTGCTATACACGGAGACAAGGAAAGCGACGACGCCGTGCAGACAAACCCCCATATAGCTGAGCTCAATCCTTAGTTCTCCCCTAACATCATCGCAGCTGATCGACATGAATAGGCCACCCGCGTTATAGGCGAGCGGGAGCGACAGGCCACTCATCACAACCATCAAAAGCAGAAGGACGCCGAGAGGCACCTTGTCCACATACAGCGCGATAACTGCACCGCACGCGGCAAGAACAAGAACGCCGATCGCCAGCTTGTCAGTGAAGGGCATTCCTTCATCACGCTCGGGTACTGCATGGAAACACTGAGCCCGCTTCCTCTTACGTGCTATCCAGCCCATGTCACCTGCTCACCTCGCTAGGACCGCCTCTCACGCCACTTACCGCGTTGTTACCACTGCCCGCGACACTAGGGACAACGAACAAACTAACACAAGTACTGAAGTACTCCCACGATAGAAACTGCCCCGGCCTCGAAACCGAGGCCGGGGATCAGGCGAGGCTGGCGTGCCTTGTCAGGATCGGGCTACCTCGACAGGGGCGACCCGCACAAGATTCGCCAGGCCCTCGATGAACTGGGCGATCAGCTTGCGATTGCGGCCGTCCTGCATGAGGTTCGGAATCCCCTTCGTCGTACAGGTGACCTCAACGACGACGCCCTGGGCGCTCGGAACGAAGCCAACGACGACGCGCTCACCGTAGGACATGAGGCCGAACGGAGTCTCGAAACTCAGGTAACTCGCGTTCATGTCGGCGGCGGTCAGGCTCGCCTTCTTGACCCCCTGAACAGCCGTCATAGCGGCCTGGAACAGCTGCGCGTAGTCAGTTGCGAACTGGAACGCCTGCGTCGTCGAGCTCATTCCCATGTGTGTCTCCTTATGATCGAGGTTGACGTTGCTCCCACTGCGCGAGCGTCACGCGCGGGCCCGTAAAGAAGGGGGTGTCCTCACGCACGAATGAGCGGGCATCGGTGTAGCGCTGGGCGTGCATGACCCCTTCCAGCCGGTCTAGGGTATCAGCTTCGTAGGCTACGACGTACTCGTAATCCGACAGCGCGAACGCCGAAAGAACCGACTCCTTCACGTCGGGGTGCCCAGAGAATCCCCTCCGTCCACATTCGGCCATGAGACGCGAACGTTCCGAGTTGTCGATCAGGTACCACTCTCGGTCACGCACGAGCGGATAGACCGTCGCCCAGTCGCGCGCTGATACGCCGCCGAAGCACGCGGGGGTGTGACCATAGTGAAACTCGGAGGGCACCTGGGCCCCCATGCAGGTCCACACGGGCGCGAGGAAACGCCCGATCGCAGAGGCACGCAGGCGGTGGTAGGCGTCCTGGAGGACCCTCGGGTCCTCGTCGAGGAGCCAGACCATGAGGTCCGAATCTGCGCGGAAGGCGCCGACGTCGTACCATCCGCGGACCTGCGCGCCGCTGGCGAGGACGTAGTCGAGGGACTCGCCGACGATTCGCTCTCGTTCTTCCTCGTCACGAGGCAGTGGCGCGCTGAGCGCGAACACGCAGTAGAGCGCATAGCTGAGCGTGCCCGCGCCGTCGCCGGTTTCGAGAGGAATGCCGCGGTGAGGGGTGGGCGTGTGGAACGCCGTCTTGGTGGCACCCCTGGATGGGGAGCCTGGGCGAGAGCGCCCCCCACGGGCGCGCTCAGGCGAGGCCGTGGGATATCCCGTGGCCTCGGGGGCCGCGGCCGCGGCTGGCTGAGGGACCGTCGGATGTGCGCCTGTGGGATGCGGATATGGCGTGGACATGCGTGCCTCCTGACGTGTTGTCACCCTCATTCTAGAGCGCGCGGCACGCGGGATAAAGGAGTTTGGCGTGTCTCGTTCGGCGACGCGACTCGGTGACGCAGGCGGGCGACACGGCGGCTGTCCACAGCCTCGGCTCCCACCCGTGCGCGAGACTGCTCAGGCGCGGGGTTCGAAGGGGCTGACCGCAACCGAGGCGATCTCCTGGCACACGCTCAGGGACAGCCGCAGGCTGGTCGAGCCGCTCCCGTTCGGGTCCGTGATGGCGACCTGGTCGGTCTCCGTCGCCGTGCATCCAGCGACGCCGTCAACGGCCTCGGCCGTCAGCGTGACACCGACCCGCCCGCCCTGAGCGATCGTGTACGTGTTGCCGGGGTCCTCGCCGTCTTGTACTGCCTCCGACACCGTCGTGCCACCGGAGGAGAAGGACACCTGCGGGAAACCGCTCGTCCAGCACTCGGGTCCCTCGTTCGTGAAGGTCAGTTCCACGTAGGTGGTTGCGCCGATCTCCTGCTTGCTTGCGACGGCAGGCTGAAGGTTCGCCAGGTCGCAGCGCGACTCGTTGTCGCTCACGTTGACCTCGGGCGCCTGATTGCCCAGGCTCGGTGCCACGGACTGCGGTCCCTGCCCGCTCTGAGCCGTGGCGCCGCTCTGGGTCGACGGCGCGCTCGAGGACGCTGAGGCGCTCGGCGCCTGCGTCGATGTCTCGCCTGCCCCCGGCTCAGTGGTCTTGGGGGAACAGGCACTCACGCCCAGGACGAGGGCGGACAGGACGGTCACGGCAAGGAAGCGTCGCGTGTTGGTCATGTGCCCATCCTATGGAAGCGCGCTCCGCGCCCGCCTCGCCACGCCGGTCGTTATCGTCTGGTGACAAGCCGCTCAGATCACGCGCATGGAGCGCCCCGACGGCCTCCAGGAACCGTCCGACGCCGCGTCCGCCCTTCGAATGGGTGTTTCGCCCGCTAGTTGGACACCGGCTCGATCTCGACCGGCGCGACGTCCATCTCGTCGAGGGGAACGAGTCGGTCCCTGCGCGCGTGGTGGTACCCCCACCACACGAGGCCGAACAGAGGCAGGCCGATGTAGGAGGAGGCGACCTCCCACACCTGGCCATTGATGACCGCCTCGTAGTTCTGGCCAGCCATGACGACCAGGCACATGACGAAGGCGATGATCGGGCCCACGGGGAAGAACGGCGAGCGATAGGGCAGGTCCTCCAGGCGGTACCCCTGAATCAGGTAGGCGCAGCGGAATCGAATGTGGCTGACCGCGATCCCGAGCCACATGATGATCCCGGAAATCCCCACGATGTTGACCAGCCAAATGTAGGCGTCGTTGAAGACGAGCTGGGTGAGGAAGCCGAGCGCCGCCGTCACCGTCGTCACGGCCATCGCGTACCCGGGCACGCCTCCCCTGGTGACGCGAGCGAAGATCGCGGGGGCCTGGTGCTTGAGCGCCATCGAGTGAAGCATGCGTGAGGCCGCGTACAGGCCCGAGTTACCCGCCGACAGGATCGACGTCAGGATGACGGCGTTCATGACGGCGGCTGCCGCGCCGATGCCCATGCGCGCGAAGACGAGAGTGAAGGGCGATTGCGCGACGTTGTTCGCACTGTCGTCCGCGGCGCTGAGCAGGCTCGGATCCCAGTACGGCAGCAGAGTGCCGATGACGACGATTGCGCCGATATAGAAGAACATGATGCGCCAGAACACCGTGCGGATGGAACGCGGAACGTCGCGGCGCGGGTTCTCGGATTCTCCGGCGGCCACCCCCACGAGTTCGGTGCCCTGGAAGGAGAACCCGGCGATCATGAAGACGGCGATCACTCCGACGAAGCCGTTATGGAAGGGGGCGTCCCCGATCGTCCAGTTCGACAGTCCGGGCGAGTTCTCGCCCATGAGCCCCGCGATCATGAAGACGCCCGATACGACAAAAGCGACGACGATGACGACTTTGATGGCGGCCAGCCAGAACTCGGCCTCGCCGTACACGCGCGCGGACAGGGCGTTGAGCCCGACGACGATCGCCAGGAACACCACCGCCCATATCCACGACGGCACGGAGGGGAACCAGTAAGCCATAACCAGGCCGGAGGCAACCAGGTCCGCCGCGACCGTGACCGCCCAGTTGAACCAGTAGTTCCACCCCATCGCGAAGCCGAAGGACGGGGAGATAAACTTCGTGGCGAAGGTCTGGAAGGACCCGGCGACCGGCTGATGCGCGCTCATCTCACCCAGGGACTGCATCAGGAGCAGCACCATGAGACCAATCGCCGCGTATGCGAGAAGCGCGCCGCCCGGGCCAGCGTTTGCGACCGTTGCGCCGGAGGCCAGGAACAGTCCCGTTCCGATCGCTCCGCCGATTGCGATCATCTGCATGTGGCGCGACGCCAGGCCTCGCTTGAGCTGCGTGTCGGAGCGCTGGCGAACATCGCTTGCAATGTCATCGGGAGTCGGCCTTGCCATACCTGGTTTCCTCATCTGTCGATCGTGCTGCCCATCTTAGTCCCAAAGCCTTGTGTCGAGGTTGGCTTGTTCTTTTCTCGGTCTTTAACGAGGGGGTGGCTCTCTCGCTCTCGTCTGTCCCTGGGAGCAAACCGGCGTCAGCCGCTTGGTCGTTTCCGCGCGATCGGCGCGCTCCTGAACCGCGCTCCCCATCGGCGCTGCTGACCAGCGACGCCCCCCTAGCTGCCCTGGAGTCGAGGAGAGGAGATCGACATGCCCCGCCTCGGGCGCGCACCAAGCCGATAACCTCCCGGGTCGCTACACTAAATGCCACCCCACGCCAACGAAGGAAGCTCCATGACGCAACCACTCGTAAGCATCGGTTGGATGCTGCTCGCCCTCGTCCTATCCGCCTCGATTGGCCTCGAGCGACAGATCAGGGGTAAGAGCGCGGGTATTCGCACGCAGGCCATCGTCGGCCTCACCGCCTGCCTTATGATGCTCATCTCCAAATACGGATTCTCCGACATCCTCGTTGATGGGATCACCCGCTACGACCCATCGCGCGTCGCCTCTCAGATCGTCTCCGGCATAGGCTTCCTCGGTGCCGGTATCATCCTCACCCGGCACGGCGCGATCAGGGGGCTGACCACAGCAGCCACCATCTGGGAGACCGCCGCGATCGGTATGGCCTGCGGGGCGGGCCTGTGGTGGCTTGCCACTGCCGGCGCGGCGCTGCACTTCATCGTCATCGCCCTACTGACCCCGTTGGTGCAGTTCATCATCATGCGTACCCACGGGCATAAGGTCACGCTCACTGTTCACTACACCCCGGGCCACGGCGTGCTCTCCACCCTTCTCGCGCAGGTATCGAGACTGGGGTGGAGCGTCTCCGCCATGTCCACGCGCACCAACTCGAGCGAGCGCACGTCCAGCGCACGATTCACGGCGTCGACGCGCCAGGATCTATCGCGCTCACTCCTGGTGACCACCCTCGCGGACCTCGACGGGGTCGCGGGAGTCGATGTCACCGAGGACGACGACGAGTAGGCCACCTCACCCGAGCGGGCGTAGAACAAGCACGCAAACATTGGGGGCGAACGCGCATAGCGCCGCCAGAACGCCGCTGCACGGCGTCGGGTGGGCGCTTCCTAGCTACTCTGGTCAACGCGGTCCCAGCATTTGAGGAATCCTGGATACTCCGGCGCGGTCACGGTAGCCGAAAGCGAATAGGTCACGGGAACGCCAACGGGCCGCGTACCGACACGCCCCGTCAGAAGCGCGAGCGGCCTTGCCCTGTCTGAGGATCGCGGTCCGATCTGTGCGCGAGCTGATCCGCGCACGCGAGCGTTCGCGGCGAGGGGTGCGAAGAGCGCACCGCTATCCTCGTTACGTTGCCAGCACCGGGTGCCGACACCCTCTCACGTTTCGCCATACGACGAAGACCCCCACGACGTGAGGGCGACCATCTAGAGGGGTGACTTTGGCCCTTGATCGTGTCGACAAGCTGCGTTCCAACGAACAGGTACCATCTCCAATAGCCCCCAAGTAAAGCGGTAGGGCCCGCAGCTTTCGCTGCGGGCCCTAGCTGCGGGTGTGCGGTTATCGAGGCTTCACGCCTGGGGACCGAAGGAGTTGTAAGGCTGGTTACCCTGCTGGCCGTACTGGCCCTGCTGAGGGCCCTGGCCGTACTGGCCCTGCTGGCCGTACTGAGCACCCTGGCCGTACTGAGCGCCTTGGCCGTACTGGCCCTGCTGGCCGTACTGAGCGCCCTGGCCGTACTGGCCCTGCTGGCCGTACTGAGCGCCCTGGCCGTACTGAGCGCCATGGCCGTACTGGCCCTGCTGAGCGCCCTGGGCCTGACCGAAGGAAGCCTGACCCGCCTGCGGGCCCTGGAATCCCTGCTGCTGGGCACCGAACGGGCCCTGCTGGCCCTGCTGACCGAAGCTAGCGGGGACCGCGTTCACCGGCTGAACCTTGCCGTCCTTGAGTTCAAGGAGCAACACGGCGCCCGCGGCACCAAGCGCGATGGAGAACAGCGGGAAGAGGTACGCGCCAACAGAAAGCAAGGACGAACCCCCCTTACCGATCACGTAGAGCGTCTCGATGAGGGCGATCACCCCCAAGCTAATTGCGGCGGCACCCGTTGCGATGAACGCCCACTTTTGGTTCGTGACCCAGTAAGCAACGCCAACGCCGACCGTTGCGATCAGCAGCAGGAGGAAGGTAACCGGGAACCAGCCGCCGCCACTGAGAAGCGATTCCGAGAAACCCAAGAAGGAAATGTAGGGAAGGAGCATCGAGACAAACACAAGGAGGGCGGAGGCTCCGATGCCGATAAGGGCGTAGGTCGCGCGCACGGAACGACCGCTAACCTTACCGGTCTCGTTGACGACGGCGTTCTGGAACTGACTAAACGCCGTATTCGCGGCCGCACCGAACTGCTGAGCAGCGGCACCGAGCTGGGCGCCAGCGGTCTGGCCGTTCTGCCCAGCTGGTCCCCCGAAATGCTGCTGTCCCGGCTGGCCGAACTGCGTGACCTGCGGCCCGCCCTGGGGCGCCTGGCCGTACTGAGGCTGGCCAAATTGCGCGGCCTGCGGCCCACCCTGGGGCGCCTGGCCGTACTGAGGCTGCGCGGCGCCCGTCTGCTGCTCGCCGACGGGATTCACCGGAGCGGTCCCGTTAGCTCCCTCAGTGATCGCACGCTCGAGGTCGTCATCCGAAACGACGGAAGCCGGGTCCGCCGACGTTTCCTCGACGGACGGGGCATCGCCGACAACAGGGGCGGCCTGCTCGGCGCCGCCCTGATCCACAGTTGCGGGCGCCTCGACTACCGGCGGCTGCGCGGGGACGACGCCCTGGTCGGCCAACCACTGTCCAAGGGCGGGATACAGCGACGGGTGGGTCGCGACGTAGGGACGCAGATCAGGACGCGCGGCGGTAATGTCCGCGAGGTCCTGCGCGGTCAGCGCCGGATTACTCATGTCAGCAGCACTGAGCTGCGACGGGTCAATGGTGCTCATCTGTTTTCCTCTCGCACCCGACGGTGCACTTCCTGATGGCGAACATCTAATTCTATCGCGTGACGCGTCCGCAGAGTCAAGGCGTTCGCACGTTGAAACGCGCGGAAAGTAAAACGGCCCGGCCCCTGTCGGGACCGGACCTCATATGGTAGCGGGGACAGGATTTGAACCTGCGACCTCCGGGGTCTGCACCTCTTTTTA
>ERZ772874.622-NODE-622-length-19163-cov-22.613827_pt1 | contig 19163 bp, 17 predicted proteins | sample MGYA00580586_ERZ772874 | MGnify/ENA primary metagenome ERZ772874 (study PRJEB29015, sample SAMEA2737952) | human oral metagenome | biome: human oral; feature: human-associated habitat; material: dental | place: China | collected 2154 ... | reverse complement strand
ATTGAGAATACGTTAGCATTTGTAAATGATAATCTTTGTAGTGTTTATTGATTACTGTATCTAAATATATAGCCATGAAATATTAAATTTCAGCTAGTATTCAGTATTTTGTTGGATAATTATATAGATAATCTCATATTAAATATGATAATAAAATATAGATATGAGAAAAAAAATGACCATAAAAATGATAATAATTGTTGAAATTAATACTTAGTTTGATATAATAATTTAAGATATTAATACGCATTATTATTTTGTGTGGTTAATATGAGGTTGTTAGGTACAATAATTAGGAGGTGTCGTATGGCTATCAAAAAGTTGAAAGACATGAAGCCAGGTGAGTCTGGTCTTATTGTTGCACTACATGGCAGTGGCAATGTTAAGCATCGTCTAATCGACATGGGTCTCGTACATGGTACAAAAATCCATGTTATGAAGTTTGCCCCTTTGGGTGATCCGGTGGAGATTAAAGTAAAAAACTTTGAATTAGCACTTCGTACAAGCGAAGCTGGCATGATTGATGTAGATGTTCAATAGGAGGTTCACATGGCAGAAAATGGGCAAATTCGCATTGCCTTAGCAGGTAACCCAAACTGTGGTAAAACTACAATGTTTAATAATATCACAGGGGCGAAGCAACACGTGGGTAACTATCCAGGTGTTACAGTAGAGAAAAAAGAAGGCCATACGAAATTTGATGGACATGAGTTATTGTTTATTGACTTACCAGGTACATATAGCTTAACTGCACGTTCCTTGGATGAGTTAGTAGCGCGTAATGTTATCGTAAATGATAACCCAGATGTAATTGTTAATGTTCTTGATGCATCTAACTTGGAACGTAACTTATATTTAGCTGCACAATTATTGGAACTTGAAAAGCCAATGGTTATTGCTCTAAACATGGCTGACGTTGCTGAAGAAATGGGCATCAAATACGACCTAAAAAAAATGGCAGAAATGACAGGGGCTACAATTGTTAGCACAGTAGGTCGTACAAACATTGGTACAAAAGACTTGTTAGAAGCAACAATTAGTGTAGCTGCTTCTCAAAAAGCTCCTGGTGTAACAATTAATTATGGTGATTTGTTAGAAGGCAAAATTAGTGAGCTTGTAGAAGAACTAAAACAAGCTGGCACTGTTACATATCCACTTCGTTGGATTGCTATTAAATTACTTGAAAAAGATGCGGACGTTATTGGCAAGGTTATGCGCTTTGATAATACGGAAGCTGTTATTCAAAAGGCTGAAGCTATTCGTGAAGAAATTAAAGATCAAGTCGATCTTGATGTAGTATTCCAAGAATATCGTCACCGCTTCGCAGTAGAAGTATATAATAAATGCTTAACACAGGCTCCTACACAATTAGAAACGCGTTCTGACCGTTATGATAAAATTTTAACTCACCGTATTCTTGGTTTGCCAATTTTTATGGTTGTAATGTGGTTACTATTTAACTTCGTAAATACTGTAGGGGCTATTCCTCAAGGTTGGATTGAAGATGGCTTTACTGCATTACAAGCATGGGTTGTAACAGTTATTCCAGAAGGTCAGTTACAATCACTTATTTCTGACGGTATCATCGCCGGTGTAGGTGCTGTATTATCCTTCGTACCATTAATTCTATTATTATTCCTTGGTATCTCTTTCTTGGAAGATACAGGGTATATGGCACGTGCTGCCTTCGTTATTGACCGTGTAATGCGCGCTTGTGGTTTACATGGTAAATCGTTTATTCCTTTATTATTAGGTTTTGGTTGTTCCGTACCATCCGTAATGGGTGCACGTATCCTTGATAACTACAAAGATCGTATGGTAACAATCTTAATTACTCCATTCATGAGTTGTTCTGCACGCTTACCTGTTTATACTTTGTTTGCAGCAGCATTTTTCCCTCCTGAATGGGCTGGTACTGTAGTATTTGGTGTGTATGCATTAGGTATTGTATTTGGTATCGTATTTGCTAAAATTTTCCGCAAATATTTATTTGCTGGCGAAGCAGAACCATTCGTAATGGAATTGCCTCCATATCATTTACCAACTTTAAAAGCTACATTAACTCATATGTTTGAACGTGGTATTATGTACCTTAAAAAAGCAGGTACTTTCATCCTTGCTGCTTCCATCCTCGTATGGTTCATCACAACATATCCAATGGATGTAGAATACTCCAAAGATTATGATGCATTGCATGATCAAGTAGCTCAAACATATGAAATGAAAGATGCTGAAACTTTGGCTCATTTTGGTATCACTACAGATGAACAAAAAGATCAAGTAAATGAAATTGTAGATAATATGAAATCTACTGTACAAGATGCCACTGCACAAGCAGAAGCTGCTCAAGAAGCTGCTCCTGAAATCGAAGTAGAAGATGATTCTGAAGCACCTGAATTATTCAATGATATTAAAGATGAAAATAAAGACTTGTTCCCAGCAGCATGGGCAATGTACAAAAACAGTGCTAACTTAGATGCTGAAAATGACAAACTTGATAAAGAACAAGCTTCTGAAAAACTTGAACAATCCTATGCAGCATCCTTTGGTAAAGCTATCAACCCAGTGCTAGAACCATTGGGCTTTGACTGGAAAATGGGTGTATCTCTCGTAGCTGGTTTAGCGGCTAAAGAAGTTGTTGTATCTACATTGGGTACTATCTATGCAGTAGGTGGCGATACAGATCATCCTCAAGCATTGACTGATTACTTACAAAATGATCCACACTTTACACCATTGATTGCATTAACATTAATGCTATTCATCTTGACTTACCCTCCATGTATCGCAGCTTTAGCAGTTATCAAACGTGAAACTGGTTCTTGGAAATGGATGTTGTTCATGTTCTTCTATGAAAATGCATTTGCATGGATTGCATGTTTCATCTTCTATAACATAGGTCGCGCATTAGGTTTCTAATCTAGAGTCGCTAAATAGGTGTGTTTAGCCACTTTTAGATTCTTTAAACAAAAATGAATAAAAAAAATGCGATTTTGTTATAGGTAATTTAAAAATAATACTTGATAATTATCAATATTCGTGGTTAAATGATAATGAGAAAAGGGAAATATCCTTTAGATATTGCTTTTATCTTGTTTATCACTAAGACACATATTGTAATTTAGTAGATATTGAGAAAGAGGCATAATAATGGATAATCTTGTTATAGGACTCATAGTTGTATTAGCGTTAGCTTATATCGGTACTAAAATTTATAAGCAAGTGTCTGGAAAAGGTGGTTGCGGCTGTGGTGGCGGCGACTCTGATTCTAGCTCAAAGAAATCTTCTGGTTGTGGTGGTAGCTGCAGCTGTGATGGTTCCAATAAGGCTTTAGGCATTAAACGTACTGTTAAGTAAACTAATACATATTTCTGATTTTGAAAGAGGGGTCTCTATAATGGGCTCCTTTTTTCAAATATAGTAAGTAATTTTCATATATATTTAGTAGAAAGGAATATTATCATGTTTAACTTCAACCAAAACAATCTTAAAAACGCTAATTTATTCGCAGCAGGTCTTGCATTAGGTACTGTAGGTCTTAAAGTGTTAACTTCTAAAGACGCTAAAAAAGTATATGCTGGTATCGTAGCAGCTGGTCTTCGCGCTAAAGAAACTGTATTAGAAACAGCTGAAAAAGTACAAGCATCCGCATCTGATGTATTGGCAGAAGCTCAAGAAATCAACGAAGCACGCAACGAAGAAATCTTTGAAGAAAACAAATAATTGAGGATTTAACTATGTTACAATTTTCTGTTGTACGAAAACTCAGAAATCGCTTACACGTTAAGGTGTCTGGGCATCGCTTTACAGAAGCAGAAGCTGCTTATGTAGAGGATACATTGCTCCTTAATGATGCAATTGTAGATGTAACCTTCTACACTCGTAGCAGTCAAATCGCCATTAAACATAATGGTGATTCTGATGCTGTGCGTGATGCAGTACTTGGTCTACGCGATTTAGATTTGTCCGAAGCACCAGCTTTGAACGAATACTCTCCACGCTTGGTAAATAAAAAATACCGTGAAATGATGATTAACCGCACAGCAGTTTACTTAGGTAAAAAAGCAGTGTTACCTGCACCAATTGCGGCAGCATGGGCATGGTTTGATGGGATTAAATTTATCGGTAAAGCGATTAAAACATTGTGGCAACGTAAGTTAACTGTAGAAGTACTTGATGGTGTAGCTATTGGTGCTGCATTACTTCAAAAAGATTATCCTACAGCTGGAGCCGTTATGTACCTATTGGGTATTGGTGATATCTTAGAAGAATGGACTCACCGTAAATCCGTATTGAATCTTGCTCAAAGCATGTCTTTGAACGTAGATAAAGTATGGGTATTGGTGGATGATATTGAGGTAAGCAAACCTGTTAACGAGGTTGTAGCTGGTGATCAAATTATCATTCGTCAAGGCGAAGTTATTCCTTTGGATGGCACTGTAATCGATGGTGTTGTTCTTGTAAATGAAAGCTCCATGACTGGTGAACCAGAAGCAGTTCGTCGTGATAAAGATACTTCTGTATATGCTGGTACTGTTGTTGAAGACGGTAAAGCTATTGTAGAAGTACGTAGTACATCTAAATCATCTCGTTACGAAAAAATCGTCAACCTTATTGAAGAGTCTGAACAAATGAAATCTGGTATGGAACAACAAGCATACCGCATGGCAGATAAATTAGTTCCAATTAGCTTCATTGGCGCTGGTTTAACATACTTGTTGACTCGCAATGTGATGAAAGCATTGTCTTTCGTAATGGTTGACTTCTCTTGTGCATTAAAATTATCTATTCCTTTAGCAGTACTTTCCGCTATGCAAGAAGCATCTAAACGCGGTATCACTGTTAAAGGTGGTAAGTTCCTAGAACAAATTGCACAAGCAGATATGATTGTATTTGATAAAACAGGCACTCTTACTAAAGCTGAACCTGAGTTTGAACAAATTATTCCATTTAACGGTCATGATGCAGATGAAATGTTGAAATTAGCTGCATGTATTGAGGAACACTTCCCTCATTCCATGGCAAAAGCAATTGTACGTGCTGCAAAGGATCATTCCTTGCCTCACAAGGAAATGCACTCTGACGTAGAATACGTTGTAGCTCATGGTATTGCATCTAAAGTTGGTCGCTACCGTGTACGCATTGGTAGTGCTCACTATATCTTTGATGATGAAAAAACAAAGATTCCTGCAGATGAACAAGAAAAGTTCAATAATTTACCAAATTCTTCCTCTCATATTTACCTCGCTATTGGGGGTACACTAGCAGCGGTTATTTGTATTAAAGACCCTGTTCGTGAGGAAGCAAAACAAGTTATAGCTGATTTACATACTTTGGGCATTAAAAAGGTTGTCATGATGACTGGCGACTCCAAACGTAATGCACAACGCGTAGCTGACGAACTCGGTATTGATGAAGTGCATGCTGAAGTATTACCAGAAGATAAAGCAGCTTATGTAAAACAAGCAAAAGCTGAAGGCTATACTGTTATGATGGTAGGGGATGGCATCAATGATTCCCCAGCAATTTCTGAGGCACATGTTGGTATTGCGATGAATGAAGGCGCGCCAATCGCTCAAAAAATTGCAAATGTTACTATTTCTTCTGATCATCTACAAGCTCTTGTAGATTTACGCCGCATTTCTATGGCATTGATGAAACGTATCAAAGCTAATTACAATGGTATCGTTGGCTTCAATGGTGCCCTTGTAGGTGGTGGCGTACTTGGCATTATGCCGCCAAGCCAAACAGCTTGGTTGCACAACTTATTCACATTGGGCATCGGCTTAGAAAGCATGACTCCATTGTTGAAAAAAGAAGAACCAAAGGACGCTGTTCCTACAATCGATGTAACAGCTGACTCTGTAGTAGCTTAATAAAAGACCTCCATACTTGGTAATCATTTACCGGTGTGGAGGTTTTTCTTTTTTGATGACATTTATCCTTGATTATTGTAAAATACAAAGAGATTACATATCATAGGAGATCTATATGAACATTTTGATAGATATTTGTAAACGATCTTTTTATTTGAATCTATTTATCGTGGTAATTCCTATTATTGCGTATATGATTCATAATGGATCGAGTGCGACAGTAGCATTAGTTTGGTATTTGTTGTTATCCCTATTTATGCCTTGGGCGTATTTATCCTTTAAAGACAGTACCTTTGGTGATGGTAAATCCATAAGCCGTATTGCTTATATAGTGAGTTGGATTGCCATTCATGGGATTGCATACAAATGGATTTTCCTAGGTGTAGATTTATCTATGCTGTGGGGCTGGCCAACTGTAGGCCGAGATATAGCTTTTTTAGTGTCTATGTATATTGGTGTCACCATTAGTTTAATTGTTGCTTACGGCTTAACTCGATTAATGGGAGGCCGTAATGAATAAAAATTTTTGGCAATTTACCTTTGTTTGCGCTCTCTTTGTTAGTGCCGTTACGACCGTACTTTCATTAAGTGGTGCCTTGTCATTACCAATATTAGTATTTCCAGTATTATCGCTGGTGATACCACTTATGGTGCGCCGACTAAAGAATGCTAAATTTAATGATGACTTACCGTTGCATATGGGCTATCATACATATAGTTGGGCGTGGTGGACTGTATTTTCGTTTCTTCATACACCATTTAGCTTTCATGTAGATAATGGATTAACAAAAGCATTACTTTTATTTGTGGTGTATTTTATCGTTCAAGTTCTTATTGAGCTATGTGGTTTGTTAGCTACGAAGTTTTTCAACCGTATTCATCGATGGGGAATGATTGATGAAGCTTTAGATATAATTGCCTATATTATACCGATCCCATTCTTGTATATTGGTTCAATTCTATATATAGACTTACAGGATCCGATGGTATATTTTATGTATGCATCATCTATGAATATAAATATTTTATTTGCTGAGCTTGTATTGCTATTAATTTCATTATTGGTCTTTGTATTCTATTTGTATCCAAGAGATTTAGCATATAAGGGTGTACGTTTATTGCGTATCGTCATTACTGCGGGCGTATGGCTTGCCATGAATGCTCATATTTTATATGGTGGCTATATACCTGAGTTTATTTTATCTTTAGTTCCTATTGTTTTTCCAACGTACCAAGGTAATCCACTTGTATTTATAACTCCAGCTTTTTTAGAGGCGGGCATGATAGGTACAGCTGTTATTATAGGTGCTTTGGTAGAGCGTGGTATTATTTCACGTCGTCGTGAAAGTATTTAATTTCTAGTTTCGACTTATATCCGTAAGGAATGAGAGCGAAGGAGGATCTATGAACAACAATGAACGTCCAATGGATGATAACTCAACTGTATCAATCCAAGACAAGGAAAAACTGAGTGCCGTTGAAAGTCAAGCGACAAACAAACAGAAGTCGAGTAGTATTACGATTCGTGAATTAACTATTATTGGTTTATTAGCGGGTATTACTATTGCATTAGGATTATCGGGGTATGGCATTATTCCATTGGGACCATTAAATGTAACGACTTTACATGTACCAACCCTCATTGGTGCAATTGTAGAAGGGCCAAAGGTTGGCGCCTTTGTAGGATTTATATTTGGTTGTTATAGCTTGTGGCAAAACCTTACAGCGCCTAATATTTTGTCTCCTTTATTTATTAATCCGATAATATCCGTTTTACCTCGTGTACTTTTTCCGGTATTAGCATATTTAGTTTATCTATTATTATGGAAGGTATCTCAAGGTCCTCGTATTATAGTAGCTGCTTTTATGGGAACGGTATTCCATACTATTATGGTTATGGGACTCATATTCTTACTTTACGCAGATATGTTTGCAGTTAAGATGAATCTTAGCCCGGATCAAGTGCTCGGATCTATCGTATTCTTATCTGTGACACATGGTATTCCTGAGGCTGTCTTTGCGGGTGTAATTGTAACACCTGTTGCAATGGCGTTACGTAAAGTTTTGCGTAAGGATATACCTAAGAAAACTAAAGGTGAAACTGTGACAGAAGCAAAAGTTGCAGAGCCTTAATTAGCAGAAACTAAAGCAGTAGAATCTAAAGAAGTTGAAGTTGTAGAAGAAAACATAACTAAATAGTATTTTACAGGCTTTTTATAAATATGATAAAATAAATATCATTCGATAAGTATTGAGGAGGATAACCATGGCTAAACGTATTCGTACTATCAACACTGAATCCTTGCAAAAAACTGCTAAAACTGGCGGTTGTGGGGAATGTCAAACATCTTGCCAATCCGCTTGCAAAACAAGCTGCACAGTTGGTAACCAAGTTTGCAAACAAAAATAATGAAGAGGCTCGCTTAGCGGGCCTTTTTTATTTATGTTGTAAAGACATACATTGTATGGCATATCTTTATGACTCTTTTCATAACGTTTGGAGTTAAAATGTGGTACAATTATCTAGAAAGTTCTATATACTAGAGCTTTTACCATACATATCAATTGGAGGTACCATGTTAGAATTAAAACCAATGATCCATAAGTTTCGGATGAAGGATAATTATTACTGCTTAGACGTAAATAGCGGTATTATCCATGTTATCGACGAACTCATCGATAGAGTTCTTGACATATATGATGGCACTAATCGTGATGCAGTACATGCTGAATTAGATGCTAAAGAAGATGCAGTAGAACTAGATGAGATTATGGACGAGTTAGATGAGCTCATCAAAGCGGAGCAATTGTTTGCACCGATGAGCAAAGAGTTTAAACTTGTAGTAGGTGAGAAACCTATTGTTAAGGCATTATGCTTAAATATTGCTCATGATTGTAACTTAGCATGTAAATATTGCTTTGCTAGCCAAGGTGATTACGGCGGTGTAAAACGAGAATTGATGAGCTTTGATGTAGCAAAACGAGCTGTGGACTTTCTTATTAAAATGAGTGGACCTCGCCAACATTGCGAAATTGACTTTTTTGGTGGTGAGCCATTGTTGAACTGGGATGTTGTTAAGCAAACGGTTGAATACATTGAATCCATTCAAGAAAAGCACAATAAGATATTTAAGCTTACATTGACTACGAATGGTATGCTTTTAACACAAGATAAAATCGACTATGTAAACAAACACAAGATGAGTTTAGTATTGTCTTTGGATGGTCGTGAATCAGTACATAATGCAATGCGTCCAGTAGCAGGTAGTGGTGCAGAGTCTTATAAATATATTGCTAAAAACCTCGTTAATGCTGTAAAACAACGCCACGGTCTTGAATATTATGTACGTGGTACATATACTAATAAAAACTTAGACTTTACTAAAGACGTTATGGCAATGTCTGATCTTGGCTTTGAGCATTTGTCCATGGAGCCTGTTGTCGGTGAAGAAGGGGACTATGTGCTTCGTGAAGAAGATTGGCCAACTCTAGAGAAAGAATATGAAAAATTAGCAGATATTTATTTACAACGCCAGTTAGAAGGCTGGGGCGAGAAGTTTAACTTCTTCCACTTCCGCATGGATTTATATCGTGGACCATGTATGGCGAAACGCCTTCGAGGTTGTGGAGCAGGTCATGAATACATGGCGATTGTACCAAATGGCGATATCTACCCATGTCACCAATTTGTTGGTAAAGATGGTTTCATAATTGGCAATGTGTATGACGGCTTACAAAATACAGAAATCCCTAAAGATTTTCGAAATACACATGTATTCTCTAAACCAACCTGCGCTGAATGTTGGGCTAAGTTCTTCTGTTCTGGTGGTTGCCATGCTAACAATATTACATTAGGTGGTGATTTAGAAACACCTTATGAATTCGGTTGCCGCCTACAAAAGAAACGTATTGAATGTGCCATCATGATTCAAGCTGAGTTGGAGCAAGCGGGCATCGATGGTAGTATTCCTGTTGCATTAGGTTAATTATTGAGTATTCTCCGAGTATAGTAGGAGTTCATATGAAACAAAATAGTAATCAAACTATAGAACGCTGGGGAATTCGCTATACCGGTATAGTTCAAGGGGTCGGATTCCGGCCCCTTGTTTCTATGTGTGCCCATTCTCTAGGTTTAACTGGTTTTGTATATAATGATAGCCGTGGTGTATATGTTGAAATACAAGGTCCTCTAGGAGCCTTGCAACTATTTTTAGATGCTGTTCAAGCGGAGCAACCTCGTTTATGTCGCATTACAAGTCAAACTGTACAACATCTTACTGTAAAAGGTGATGAAACCGATTTTATAGTAGCGCCATCTCCATTAGGTGAAGCGGTGAGTACGTTTATTAGCGCCGATACGGCGCCTTGTGATGACTGCATTAAAGAACTACAGCAGGATAAACGCAGACGTGAATATCCTTTTATCAATTGTACAAATTGTGGCCCACGATATACGATAATCAAATCTTTGCCGTATGATCGTGAACGAACGACGATGAACGAGTTTCCAATGTGTGAAGCTTGTCTAGCTGAGTATGAAGATATAGAAGGGCGTCGGTATCGAGCTGAACCAAATGCATGCTCTTATTGTGGGCCTCGTTATACCTTATATAAGCCAAATCGCACGGCTGTAGATACGGTAAATGTATGGAATACTACGCGTGAATTGATTAATGAAGGTAGTATTATTGCCATAAAAGGGGTAGGTGGCTATCATCTTGTATGTGATGCACGAAATGATGCGGTTGTACAACGTTTGCGTAAGCGAAAGAACAGACCTCATAAGCCATTAGCTATTATGGTTGGTTCATTAGATACAGCCATAGAGTTAGTTCAAATTAGTGATGTAGAACTAGATGTATTGACGGGGATGGAACGGCCTATTGTGCTATTAGAAAGAAATCATAATAGTTCTGTTCGGTTAAGTTCTCACGTAGCACCAGACAATCATATGTTAGGAGTGATGTTGCCCTATACACCGATGCATGAGGTTTTATTGCCCTCTGATGCAGCCTGGGTTATGACAAGTGGTAACAGAAGTGGTGATTCCGTATTATATAATGACGATCAAGCATTTAATGAACTAGGTGAGGTAGCAGACTATTTCCTTGTTCATAATCGTGAAATCTATGCTCCTCTTGATGATTCAGTTGTGATGGTCATCAATAATAAGCCTCGATTTATTCGTCGCAGTCGTGGTTATGTACCAGAGCCAATTCATTGTGACGGTTTAGAACAAACTTCGATATTAGCTATGGGCAGTGATTTAAAGAATGCTTTCGCTTTAAATAAAGGTAGTGAAGTTCTCGTAGGGCCCCATATTGGAGATTTAGAGAATGCATCTACTAATAAAACCCTAGAATGGACCGTTGAGCGATATAAGAATTTATTTTCTATACAACCAGAAAAGATTATTATAGATAGTCATCCTCAGTTTTTTTCGTCTCGGTTAGGTAAAAGCATTGGTGACAACGCTCATCTTTCTGTTGTACCTATTCAACATCATCATGCTCATATAGCGTCTGTTATGGCTGAACACAATTTAAGCGGGCCTGTATTAGGTATTGCTATGGATGGTACTGGATATGGACCAGATGGTACTATATGGGGTGGTGAATTTCTCCTTTGTAAAGGAAATCAATACCAGAGATTAGTGCATATCCATGCGGCTCCATTGCCAGGTGGGGAAAAGGCTGTTAGAGAGCCGTGGCGTCAAGCCTTGTGGTATATTCGCAATTGCTATGACAATCATATTCCTTCTGTGTACCAAGCGTGGATGAAAGAACTTCCAAAGGGATGGGAAATTTTAGATAAAGCATTACAGTCTTCTATGCCTATGATTCAAGCTACAAGTTGTGGTCGGCTATTTGATTCAGTAGGCTCTCTGTTAGGTCTCGGTATGGTCCATAGTTATGATGCACAAATTGCCATTGCCCTAGAGGCTTTATGCGGTGATGAAAAAGGATCACTACTTGATTATAATTATGATGGTCGTATTCTTGACTTTACGCCTACAGTACAAGCCATCATGAATGGTGTTGTACAAGGTGAGTCTCGTGCTCATCTAGCCGCATCCTTCCATAAAACGATTGCTATTGCAGTCTGTGAAACTGCAGCAGATTTAATGGAGCGATATAATATTAATGATGCTGCTATATCAGGTGGTGTATTTCAAAACCGCAAATTAGTAGAACTGATTTATCGAACCTGGCATGTAGGGAATTTGTATATGAATGAAGCCGTTCCTTCTAATGATGGGGGCCTTGCGTTGGGACAATTGTGGCTCGGTAGTCAGAAATAGTTACTTGTGGCTACTATCACTAAATAATGATTGTAATTGTGGTACAATAATATTAATTTGATTTATATATTTTAGAGATGCTTTTACAAAAGCAACTGTATATAAAATTTGTTAAAAATGATATAGATAAGGAGATATTATGTGCTTAGCTGTACCAGCACAGTTGATTGCTATAAATGAAGCTATTGGTACTGTTGAATTGACGGGGGCTACTCGTGATTGTAGCTTACTCCTTGTACCAGAAGCAAAGGTAGGGGATTGGCTATTAGTTCATGCAGGTTTTGCTGTACAAATTGTTGATGAAGAAGAGGCTCAAAAAACATTAGAGGCCTTTAAGGAGTTAGAAGAACTTGAAGAAGCTTACTTTGCAGGAAAAGCAGCACACAGCTGATGCTTTGTTAAGGCGCATCAATGCGCTTCATAATCCCGGTGAAACTGTGCGGCTTATGGAGGTCTGTGGTACGCATACAGTATCGATTTTCCGAGAAGGTCTTCGTCAATTATTGCCAAGTGGCATAGAACTTGTTAGTGGACCAGGATGTCCAGTATGTGTAACTGATCAAACCTATATGGATAAGGCTTTAGTCTATGCAGAACGTGAGGATGTTATTATTGCTACTTTTGGGGATATGTTGAAGGTCCCTGGGAGTTATAGTAGCCTCAGCGAAGCTCAAACAAAGGGCGCTCACATCCATGTTATCTATACGCCTTTAGAGGTGATAGAACTAAGTAAAAAATACCCAGAAAAGAAAATAGTATTTTTAGCTATTGGCTTTGAGACGACTATAGCCGTAATTTGTGCTACTGTAAAAGCTGTTCATGCTGCGGGATTAAAGAACGTATTCTTTCTTGTATCTCATAAGTTAGTACCACCAGCATTGCGTGCATTACTAGATAAACAAGAAGGACATATCGATGGATTTATTCTACCTGGTCATGTTAGCGTTATTATTGGGGAAGAACCATACCGATTTTTGCCCAAAGAATACGGTATCCCATCTTGTATCGCTGGCTTTGATGGCTTAGAAATATTGTCTGCCATAGCTAATATTTTAGAGCAACGTAAGTCTGGTAATATTGTGGTGGGCAATACGTATCATTCTGTAGTTATGCAGAAGGGAAACCCTGTAGCCCAAGCTATGATCGAGGAAGTGTATGAAGTATGCGATGATGTATGGCGTGGTATTGGTGTTATTCCTAACTCTGGTTTAGCATTAAAGGGTGAGTATGCAGCTTACGATGTAGAACTTCTCCTACCTATTAACTTAGATAAACCATCTCTTGATCCTAAAGGCTGTCAATGTGGACGTGTTTTGCAAGGCCTTATTAAACCTAGTGAATGTCCGTTATTTGGTAAAAGCTGTACCTCGGATCATCCAGTAGGTGCTTGTATGGTATCTGTAGAGGGTAGCTGTGCTGCATGGTATAAATATGGTTATTCTAGTGGTGGATCGACGTGGGAGGATTAATATGGAACGAGTTCGCTTAGTACATGGTAATGGTGGACGATTTAGTCATGAGTTGACGGACCGTTTTATTTTGAAATATTTTACAAATGATTTGTTGGCGCCCCTACACGATGGTGCCCAGTTTCCCGTTACAGCCGGGCGCATGGCCTTCTCTACGGATTCCTATGTGGTACAACCTTCATTCTTTCCTGGTGGTAATATTGGTAAGTTGGCTGTTTGTGGAACTGTGAATGATTTAGCCATGAATGGTGCGATACCTCAATATTTAAGTTGTGGTCTTATTTTAGAAGAAGGCTTGGCCTTTAAAGAACTAGATGAAATACTTCGCACTATGTCAGAAATGGCAAAAGCTGCAAATGTTCAAATTGTTACAGGTGATACAAAGGTCGTTAAAAAGGGTGAAGTAGATAAAATCTACATTAATACTGCTGGTATTGGCATGATTCCAGCTGGAATAGATATTGGTCCACATCGCGTGAAAGCAGGGATGGATATCATTTTGTCAGGTGCTATTGGAGATCACTCCATTGCCGTTATGGGGCAGCGATTTGGTTTAGATTTATCTGACTCCTTAACAACTGACTGTGCACCACTAAATAAGATGGTTCATGCGGTATTAGATAAAGTAGGAACTCAAGTTGCTTTGTTGAGAGATCCAACTCGTGGAGGTTTAGGTACTGTTTTAAAAGAGATAGCTGATCAAAGTCAAGTAGGTATTAAGGTTGAAGAAACGGCCATACCTATTCATGAAGAAGTACAGGCAGTGTGTAATATATTAGGGTATGACCCTTTATATTTAGCGAATGAAGGGAAAGTAGTCCTTATCGTTGAGCCATCTATTACAGACAAAGTTCTTAAGATTCTTCATAGTTTTGAAGAAGGAAGCGAAGCTACTTTAATTGGTAAAACTTTAGATAAAAATATTGGTAAGGTTGGTCTACAAACAGCTATTGGAGGTGTTCGTCTGATTGATTTATTAGGCGAAGATCAGGTCCCACGAATTTGTTAAATTTATAATTAATAATAGTAATTTAACTATATCATTTTGTTAATTTTTATATTTTAATTTTTGAGCTTTCTAGATGTAACTTATATTAGATGTTGACAGTATTTATCGTTGATGGTAGCATTAAATTAAGTTGCGTAAAATTCATTAAGAATTCATCGTAAATTTATATTATGTTAGTATCTTTATGTGTAAGTTCTTATACTTTCACTAGAATCTATGTATAGAATTTGTTAAAATATAAGTATCTATAGGAGGCTTATTATGAAAAAGAAGATTATTACAGCTGTTCTAGGGATTTGTTTAACTACAACTGCATTTGGTGGCATCTTGACAACTCAAGCTGGTGGACTTAGTAGCATTCTTGGTGGTGCAGCTAAAATTGGTGGTATCGGCATTGTTGTTAATAAATTTGGTCCACAAATTGACTCTTTCCTAAATAAATTATTGAAACAAAATAACTTGAGTACTGAATATACAACTAAAGTAGTTCCTATTATCAGTATTGGTACAAAAGGTTATATCGGTGCGGCTCAAGTTACTGGGCCTGCTTCTAGCATTGAAGAAGTTAAAGCTGTTGCTCAAGTAGAAGGTAGCTTTAATGGTATGGTTCGTGTAAAAGGATTAGTTCCTGTTAATAGCACAAACCCAGTTGGTGCATCTCGTGTTCAAGGCGTAGGTGTATCTGCGATTATTGATTTGAAAATTTAATGGCCACTGAGCATATAAATTGATAGACTCAGGGAATAAGCACGGTCTTAGGCCCGTGCTTATTCTGTTGTATAACAGTTATACATTAGATACATTGTGGAGGAATTTATGAAGAAACAAGTACTTACACTTTTAATGGCATCCCTAATTTCAGGCACTGCATTTGCCGCGCCTGGTACAGTAACTGAAAAAACAAATGTTTTAGAAACTACTGTATATGGAGCCGTACAAGATGGTGCTGTTGTGGATCGCATTAATCAACTTGATGAAACCGTGTATGGTACTGGTTTCAATGGTAATTCCGCAACATTGAGTAAACGTGTTGACTCCCTCTACAATTCTGTAGAAGGCAGTGGTACTAATATTTCTTTGCGCGAAGAAATGGATGCATTGGAATATACATATCAAAATAGCATTAATGCAGGATCTCTTGTAGACCGTGTAGAAAAGATGGAACGTAGCGTTAATGGTCGCATTGGTAGCGGTTCCTTACAAAAACGTATTATCTCTTTGAAGACAAAGGTATATGGTAGCAATGTGGCTCTTACTAACCAAGTAGGTACATTGTCTGGTAATCAAGTGTTCAAAGTGACTCTAAATGAAGCGGTTTCTTCTAAAACTAGTCATGAAGGTGACACTGTATCCTTTACAGTTGCAGAAAATGTAATGGATGGCAATGTCTTATTAGTACCTGCGGGCACTGTAGGTTCCGGAACAATTACTTCTTTGAAAAAGGCTCGTTCCTTTGGTCGTAATGGTGCGTTAGATATTACATTTGATACAATCCCAGCTATTGATGGTACAGAATTTACTGCTGTACAAGGTAAAGAGGCTAAGGATAAAACTCGTAGTGAAGTTAAAGCAGCAGGTGCATCTGTGGCGGGCGCAGTTCTACTCGGTCCTGTTGGACTTGTAGGAGGCGCTTTTATCAAAGGTAAAAATATTGAGTATCCAGCTGGTGCTACTGTATATGTACAACCTCAAGATTCCGTAACAATTCAAGGTCTTGTTATTGGTGGCGATGGTTTAGCTCATAGTGATAATGAATTAGCTGATGCTGTAACTATATCTAATACAACCGGTGAGTCTGAAGAATATGTAGAAAATAATGGTGTTGATGAAAATGCAACTGTAGCTGATGATACTACAGCGGTTGAGGAGCCAGAAGAACCTGTAGAAAATGTTTCTCAACCTATCGTTGTTGTAAAGCGTAATCAATAATTAACAAATTCTTAAAGTAATAGGAGTTCTAGTAACCATGAGGAAACGTAAAGTACAATGGCTGGCAGCGGCATGTGTTGTTTGTTTAGCACAACCTGTATTTGCCGCTACTGAGTCAACTATTGTATATCAAGATACATTGGATAGCGTAGGTCAATCCTATGCAGGAGAAATTTCTAAAGCATCTACACCTGAATATAGTAATATCCGTGTTGTACGTCGTGGTGAAAAAGCGAAATCTGCTACTCCTGCTGAACAGTTGCCTACACGTATCGATGCTAATAAAATGTCTTATACTGGCTCTACAGGTGATGTATATGCTCAAGGCGATGTTGTGGTGTCTCAAGGTAATCAAACTTTGATGGCTCCCCGTATTGAAGGTAATACTAAAACTACAGAGTATCGTACTGTTGGAGGCTATCGCTATTTGGAAGATGGCGGTAAAACAAAAGATATTACAGGCCAAAATATGACGTATCGCACTAGCGATCGTCACTTTGAGGCGGACCAAGCCATGGGATGGAGCGACCCCTATTATGTAAAGGGCAATAATGCCACTTTTGATGGACAAATAGGCCATATGGAAAAGGGCATGGTAACTACAAAACATGCAATGGCATTTGTTCATACTCCAGATTATCGTGTGGAAGGTCAAGATATTAAGGTATATCCTGGTGATAGAGTCGTTATTAAAAAACCATCCTTCTATATTAAAAACTTTAAAATATTATCCTTGCCATCTTATACGACTTCATTGCGTCATGATAAAGAAGGCAAATTTAGTATTTTTTCCTTAATACCAAAGCCTACGTATAATAACGATGATGGTATTGGCTTACATGGTAGTACAGAATATCCTATCGGTAAAAACGGTGAAGCTTATATTGACTATCGTTGGTATTCTAAATCTGGTTTTAAACCACAGGTGGGATATCGTCATTATTTACCTTGGGGGACTGCTTCTATTGGTTATAGTAAGGAATCTAATGAGTATAATGATAAAACAGTGTGGGTTGAAAAAATCGGTGAAGTTCGTTTAGATACTCATACATATCATATAGGTAAATCTCCAATTACTGTACGTGGTGGTGTTAATGCTGGTTATTGGAAAGAGGACTCTGTAAAAGGTTCTCATAAGGAATATTATGCAGAAGTTTCTCATGATCCAATCAAGCTTGGCAAAAATGCTGATTTACGTTTCTTAGGTGGTTACCAACGTGACTACTATGGTTATGATGGTACAATTCGTAGCATGCCTTATTGGGGAGCTAGATTCAAATCCAAAGTTGGCAATCGCGCTAATGTATGGGTTAGCTATAATCAACGAAATATCTCCTACAATAATTCACCATATCGTTTTGACACGACAGAGCTTCCTAAGGAACTCATTTATGGTGGCTCTTACAAATTAACTCGTCTTGATGACATTTCTGTAAGTGTTAAAAATAATTTGATGAGTGGTGATATTGATTCTGTTTATTACACATGGCATCGTGATTTACACTCCTTCGACATGTACTTAACATATAAAGATGGACATAAAAATAAAAATGATCAATGGAAAATTAAATTTGTAGGTAAAGACTTTTAGTTAGGAGAATACTATGCAACGCATTAGAAAAGCTGTAATTCCAGCAGCTGGTTTTGGTACACGTTTCTTACCAGCTACCAAGGCACAACCCAAAGAAATGCTTCCTATTGTCGATACACCTGCTATCCAATATATTGTGAAAGAAGCTTTAGATTCTGGTATTGAAGAAATTCTAATTATTACAGGGCGTAATAAACGTGCTATTGAGGACCATTTTGATAGTAGTGTTGAATTAGAATTGTTATTACAAAGTCAAGGCAAAAATAAACCATTGGCTATGATTAAGGATTTGGCGGACATTAAAGTTCATTTTATTCGTCAAAAAGCACCTCGTGGACTTGGTGATGCTGTATTGTGTGCAAAAGCATTTATTGGTGATGAACCATTTGCAGTATTACTTGGTGATGATATTGTTTACAATCCAGATAATCCATGCTTAAAACAGTTGATTGATTGCTATAACGAGCATCCTGGTATTATTTTAGGTGCTCAATTTGTACCAGAGGATAAAGTTAGTTCTTATGGTATCGTATCTGGTGAAGCATTGGCCGATAATTTATATCGCGTTGATAACTTGGTGGAAAAACCTAAGAAAGAAGATGCACCATCTCAACTTGCTGTATTAGGTCGTTATATTTTGACACCAGATATTTTCAATATTTTAGCAGCTACTAAACCTGGTGTAGGTAATGAAGTTCAATTAACTGATGCACTAGCAGCCTCTAAAACTGACACATATGCATTAGCTTATGAAGGCATTCGCTACGATACAGGTGATAAATTAGGCTATTTAAAAGCTACTGTTGAGTATGCATTGCGCAATGAAGAATTGGGAGAAAGCTTTAAAGCTTACCTAAAAGAATTAGATCTAAAATAGACAATCTATAAGATTTTATATGAAAGAGCCTATGATTTATGTCATAGGCTCTTTTTATTATTGTCTTTAGACTGGTTCGCGACGTAGTCGCGAATCATTAAACCACCCGCT
>ERZ772874.618-NODE-618-length-19193-cov-9.515571_pt1 | contig 19193 bp, 17 predicted proteins | sample MGYA00580586_ERZ772874 | MGnify/ENA primary metagenome ERZ772874 (study PRJEB29015, sample SAMEA2737952) | human oral metagenome | biome: human oral; feature: human-associated habitat; material: dental | place: China | collected 2154 ... | reverse complement strand
GGCGATTCTCTCTTGTCATGTTGATTTCATTGAGAAAGTTGTGGGGAATCACAAGGGTTGAATGGGGTATTTTCTTTGCAGTCGAACGTAATGTGCGCTTTTATGCCCCATGGCACCCCTTACGCTGTAAACGAGTGTAATACGAATTAATTTTGTTTATGTCGCGTATTGGCCATGGAGAACTGATTCCGGTCGCTTTTTTGCAACACGACGCTTTGAACAACAAGGCAGAGATTGCTTCTTCCTGTGGGTCCAAAGCCATCTCCATCTCAGACCGCGGATCTCTTCAGATATCCCGCTACGCGATCATATGAACCGGAGGCACCCGGCAAAGCCTGCGCTTCAGTGGTCTGAACGGTGCGGGTTCCGCTGAGTCATGACGGGAATTGGGGCATGACGGGCATTGGGGCATGTTCAGATCATCGACTGAAGCACCAGGGCAAACATGCCCAGCAGCACAGCCATCCAGGCCACCCGCTGCGCCTTGCGGATGGCCCATGGCGTGTGTGCGCTTTCGGGTTGCGGTGCAACGTCATTCAACCTGTACACCCCCGGCTTGCCCAGCGTGATGCCCAGCCGCAGCGCCATGGCCGACATGGGCCAGCCGCTGTTGGGGGACGGGGTACGACGCGCCTCGGCCGGCAGACGCCGCCACAGCGCAGCAGGCGCGCCCAGCATCAGCAGCGCCGCCGTCAGCCGTGCCGGCAGCCAGTTCAGCACATCGTCGGTACGCGCCGCCCATTTGCCGGCCCACTGCCACCAGCGGCCGGCCCGTTCACCCGGGTAGCCCCACATGGCATCGGCCGTGTTGGCAAAACGGTAGAGTGCCGCCCCCGGCAGCCCGAACAGCACAAACCAGAACAGCGGCGCCACCACCGAGTCGCTGAGGTTCTCGGCCAGCGTCTCGATGGCCGATTCCCGCACGCCGGCCGTGTCCAGTTCGTGCACGTTGCGGCTGACCAGATGCGCCAGCTGGGTACGTCCCGCATCGAGCCCCTGCTGCAGCGCCGTTTCGGTCCGGGCCACCAGATCGCGCAGCATCGCCCAGGCAAACAGTGGTTTCAGGCAAAGTGCCAGCATCGGTGCGGGCATCCAGCCGGGCAGCTGAAAAATGCCCCACTGGAGCAGTGTTGCCATCAGCGCGCACACCGTTGCGCCCAGCAGCCAGGCCGCCGCCCCCGCCAGAAACTGTCGACGGGCACTGTGTTTCACTGACGGGGCGTCCATGGCCACTGCCCCGCCGCAGTCGGCTTCGTGTCTGGTGGCTTCGTGTCTGGTGGGGCCCACCGCATCGGACCGAAAACCGGATGCAACCGTGGCATCCGGCATTTCACGCATATCTGCAGGCGAAGCCGCGCCGGACGCGTGCACATCGCCAGGATTGCGTACCGTGATGACTGCTGGCGCAATCAGCCGCCCTGCCCGCTCCAGATACTGGCCCATCCACACCACGGGGTGAAAGCGGGCGGGCGGCTCGCCCCGCCAGAGATCGAGGCCAAAGGCCAGCAGGATTGCCAGCGCCGAAACGGTTGCCGTGCTCATGGATGGGCTTCGGGCATCATTCGGGAAATGACATCACGCATGGTCTGAATCTGGGAACCGGCTCCGCTCAGGGTGTCCAGCCCATTTGCATGAAGGCAGGTGGTACAGCCACCGGTGTTCAACGCACATGTCATGTCCCGCCCCCATCCCGCGTTTCATGCATTTCCTTCGGGGCTTCCGGAAGCCGCAGGCGTTTTTCTGCGGGACTTCGACACCTCCGGCTCGGGCAGAGGTGCATCCAGACTGGCCTGGATGTAGTCGACCGGCAGGCGGTACTGCGCGGCCAGATCGGCTACCGACATACCGGCCGCGTGGTCGGCATGCAGCGACTGCAGCCAGCCGTTCAGGCCGCTGGACAGCGAACGGCCCGAGCGCTCGCCACCCTTAACGCCCCGGTCACCGGTCACGTCGTATTTGTTGGCATAGCCGCGCGGGGTGATCATCAGTCCGTGCTGCATGAAGGTGTTGCTGTTGCCGATCAGCACGGTGGACAGCATGCCGATGTCGGCCTCGGCCATGCGGTCGAGCGTGGTGAATTCGATGTGCTGGCGGCGGCGATAGGCGCTCTTGACGATGGCCACCGGCGTGGTGGGCGAGCGATGGCGCAGAAAGAGCTGCTGCGCTTCCACGATCTGCCGCGTGCGGCGGCCGCTCTTGGGGTTGTAGAGCGCCACGACGAAATCGGCCTGCGCCGCCGCATCGAGGCGCCGGGCGATGGTGGGCCACGGCGTGAGCAGGTCCGACAGCGAGATGGAACAGAAATCGTGCGTGAGCGGTGCGCCCACCAGGGCCGCACAGCTGTTGAGCGCCGAGGCGCCGGGAATGATCTCCACCTCGATGCCATCGCCCACGATGCGCTGCTCATGGCCGGCTTCATCGGTCTCGAGGGTGATGGCCGGTGGCGTCCAGCCGGCCTGCAGCAGCACCTCGAAGGTGGGGCCGGCCATGCCGTAGACGCCGGCATCACCGGAGGAGATCAGTGCCACCTTCTGGCCTTCCCGGGCGCGGGACAACGCCTCGACGGCGCGGTCCAGCTCCTCGGTCATGCTCTTGCGGATGATTTCCTTGCCGTCGAGCAGATCGGCCACCAGCCGGATGTAGGTGACATAACCGATTACCGTATCGGCTTCCTGGATGGCGGCGCGCGCCCGCGCGGTCATGTGGTCTGCACTGCCGGGGCCGATGCCGACCAGCATGATTTTTCCGTGGGACATGAAGGGAATCACTCCAGAATGCTCTGCCGCAGCAGAATGTTGATCGAACGAAGGGGGCCAGAGCGTGTCATGAACGCGCTGGTCCCCGCACACTGGCCCCGGCCCTGTGCCGACCGGGCATACCGCGCAGCCAGGGCCGGCCGCCCTGGCCATCGGGGCAACACGGGCCTGCGGGCATCACGCCTGCTGGCCGTGCACGTTGCCCAGCCATTTTTCATCGAAGGACAGCTGCTGCCATCTGGCGGGTTGCAGTTTGCCCGGCTGCAGCCTGCGGCCCAGCAGCACCAGGCTGATGGTCAGCACGGGTTCGAGCACCACCAGCAGCACATAGGAGGCAGCAAACCGGGCCCAGTCGGCCAGCGGTGCGGGATCGGTGCTGATGGACAGCCAGAAGCCCACCATCAGGGTGACGCCCGTGTAATAGAAGGCATCGAGCGTGACGAGGTTGGTGAGCCTGAGTTTCTGCAGGCGCCGGCCATAGGTGGCATGTACCACCACCAGCGGCACACCCAGACTCAGGAAATTCACCGCCAGATGGAGCATGTCCTGCGGCTCGAAAAAGAATGCCTGCAAAAACAGCCCCAGCATGAAACCGAACAGCGTGGGAATGTACCCAAAGAGCAGATAGATGGGAATGACCCCCACCAGATGAAGTTCCGACGGGCCGACCGGCAGATGCCAGAGCTGCATCAGAATCGAGAAGAATACGGCGGCCAGCGCGGTGCGCAGCCAGTTGGCGGGATTGGTCAGCAGCGGTTTGGCGTGGACGGCCAGCAGGCCGGTGGCGGCCACGGCGGCCATCACCAGTTTGTCCTGTGGCAGGATGCCGATTTCGATATGCATGCTTCTTCCTCCTGTCCCTTGCGGGACGTTTTTACCGGGCCGGATTGCCCGGGTATTTCGATGGTGTCATGGTGCTCGTCGGTGGCGTGTTTCGTTCATGGACAGGGTAACGCAGGGTGCTGCAGCCTGGTTGCTGCAGGATGTCGCGGGTTTTCATGCATGGCGACCGGTCTCCGGGAGGAGCCGGGCCATTTCGTCGGCCCGCGCTACCGACACGGTGGCATTGCGGCCATCGGGGCCACGCAGCTTGTGCTTTTCGATCAGCAGCGCAGACATCGGGGCAGGCACCGGCAGGGAAACGGAACGCTGGGAAACCGGCACGGACGCCCCCGGCACGTGGGGCGGCGGGACATGGGCCCTTGCCGGCGCATCATCCGTTGCGGCATGGGCAAACGCCTGCGCAGCCTCCCCCGCAACCAGCAGTGCGGCGGCCTCGCTGACCGATGGCGTGCCGGTATATTTGCGCACCGTCTCGCTGGGGTTGGGCACCGGAACCTGTGCCAGCCAGGTGGCAGGATAGAAACGGATGGTGAGCCCCCGCTGGCGCTGCAGTTCCTGCATGGCGACTTCGTCGGCCTTGAGGTCGATGCTGGCCACGGCCCGCACGTCGGCCCATGATGCCTCAAGCTGGGCCAGTGCCTCGTCGATCACCTGCGCCAGTGTGGCATAGGGGGTGTTGCGGTCGCAGCCGATACCGAGGACCAGGTCCCGGCTGCCCGCCATGCCGGAGACCGGCACAGGTATCTGCGTTTCTGGCGTGCCAGGCCGGTTGTGTGGCGTCGTCGTGTTCACGGTGCAGTCGTGCTCCCTGCCATGGCCGGGGTCGGGCGTTCATCGGCGTCCTGCCCCGCGGGCGGACGGTAGACGATCAGGTGTTCGGGCCACTGGCGCCACAGGTCTTCATCGAGGGGGCGATGGGTGATCAGCAGCAGCGCGCGGTGATGGCCGGGGCGCACCTCCGTCATGTCATTCAGCACCTCGATGTGGCGGGGCAGCGGCGTGCTGCGCGTCCACCAGTGACGGCTGCCGGCTTCCTGCACCAGGGCGATGGGCTCCTCGTTGACCACGGCCGCTGCCACACGAATCAGGTTGATTTTCGGGGCCTCCACCTGCCAGCCCAGCGCCCGGCCCAGAATGTCGACGGCCAGCGAGCCCCGCGCATCGGAGGCGGTAGTCAGCACCGGCGTGGCACCCAGCAGGCGGGCCACCTGCTCCGCCCAGGCATTGGCGCCTCCCACATGGCCCGAGAGCAGCGGCACCACGAAGCGTGCAGCATCGTCCACGGCAATCACGCCGGGATCGGTTTCCTTGCCCTGCAGGTGCGGCGCCACCAGGCGGATGATGGCCCCCACCGACACGAAACACACGAGCTGGTCGTACTGCCGGAATATTTCGCCCATCTGCTCCTTCACGCCACCGGTGTAGATGCGTTTTTCATTTGGCAGCGAATCGAATGCGGCAGCAAATTTCTGCGAGGTGCACAGGGTGGCCTCGGGCAGTTGTGCAGCCAGCCGGGCGGCCTGTTCCGCCCCCCCTTTCGTGATGGCGATGAGGATGACGCGTGGCGAAGAGACAGCATCTGCAGTGGCAGTGGCAGTGGCAGTACCCGATGGTGCCACGGCTTTGTGTGCGTCGCTGGCGTGAGCGACGCGGGGTACTTCGGTCGCTGCGGACGCAGCCTGTTCGGCCGCCGTCCGCATCGGGCCTTTTTTCAGGCAGCCACGCAGGCGCTCGCCGCGCACACGGTGATGGGAGCGCACGATCATCAGCGACAGATAGCTGATCTTTTCGCCCCGCAGCTGGCGCAGCGCCTCACCACTGACGACGCGTTCGCCTTCCACGCCGGCCTTTTCGATGAAATGGGCATCGGCCAGCAGATGGCGGCCATCCAGCCAGTCGATGATGTCGTCGAGCTGTGGCTTGATTTTCATCAGCACCAGCGTGTCGAACTCCGGCAGCAGCCGGTCGAGCATCGTCACGCCATAGGCGGCGGGTACTACGGCAATGGTGTCATCCTGTTCACCCAGCGTGGTACCGGCCACCGACGCGGCACCGGTATAGGAATTGACACCGGCGATGATCGGCGTTTCGATGCGTTCATCCACGCTGCGCACGGTACGTGCCAGATGGCTGAAGGTGGAATAGGTGCTGGCATCGCCTTCCACCAGAAACAGCACGTCCTCACCCGCCTGCAGCCAGGGCAGGACGGCATCGGCTGCCTTGAGCCAGGCGCGCCCCAGTTTTTCGGCGTCGTAGGTCATCGGAAACACGATGGCCTCGACATGGGAGACGGGTTCGATGCCGGCCCGCTGCACGATGCCATAGGCATAGCCATCGCTCTTGCCGCTGCGCACCGGATAGACCCAGCGGGTATCGCGACGCTGCAGCTGTGCCCAGGCCGCACGGGTGATCAGGTCCGGATCGCCGGGGCCGAGGGAAACGCCAATGAGTTTGCCGGGGGTGGGTTGCATGGAGGCTTGGTGGGTCGAAAACGGTGAAAGAAAAGAGTGTGTTCTGTGGGATTTCAGCAGCCACTTTCATGGCGCGTGCGGTGGACTCATTCGTCCCCGGTCTGCTGCCAGCAGGCCGACACCAGCCAGACCGGGTTTTCGGCCGCCAGCCGGTTCATGTGCAGAATGGGTTTGCTGCGGGCAGCCTGCAGCTGCAGCACGTCCCAGTGCAACGTCCCGATGCCCGGCCGCGATGCCGGATGGATGTCCAGGGTGGCGCTGGATGCTTCTGAAACAGACGGCGACGAGGCAAGAGCCGGTTCGTGTGCGGGGGAAGTCTGGCTTCCCGTCCGGGCGGGACTGGCGGCATCCGCCGCAGGCTTCTCTGCATCTGCCGCAGCATTCTCCGCATCCGCCGAAGTTTCCTCTGCATCTGCCGCCGTTTTCCCTGCATCCCCAGCCAGCGCCTTCAGGGTTTCCAGCGCCGTGGCCAGATTTTCCAGCGTGACGAAATTCATCACCAGATGCCCGCCGGGACGCAGGCGGCGCAGGATCAGCCGGATCAGCTCGGCCAGCTCGCCGCCACTGCCGCCCACGAACACGGCATCCGGATCTGGCCAGGCCTGCATGCCGGACGGTGCCCTGTCGTGCACCAGCGTGTAGTTGGCCACGCCGAAGGCATCGTGGTTCTGGCGGATGATGTCCACATCGGCTGCGTTCTTTTCGATGGCAAACACGTGACCATGCCGGCAGAGTCGTGCGGCCTCCAGCCCCACCGAGCCACTGCCGGCACCGATGTCCCAGACGATGCTGTCGGCGCGCAGCTGCAGGCGCGCCAGCGAGACGGCACGCACCTCCTGCTTGGTGATCAGCCCGCCGGTGCCATCGCCCTTCGGGCGGCGCTGGGCGTAGGCGTCGTCGTCCAGGCCCAGCAGCACCGGGTTGTCACGCGGCTGGATGCGCCACAGCACCACGACGTTGAGCGGGGCGAAGGTCATGGTGGCGGCCGTGTCGATATCGAGCAGCGGATGGATGCGCTCTTCCGGCTGCAGCAGGTTCTCGGCCACGGCCATCTGCATGGCGCCGGCCAGCCCCTCGATTTGCAGCAGCTGTGCAATGCGAGCCGGTGTATTACCGGGACTGGTCAGAATGACCAGGCGGTCGTGCGCGTGCACGGCCTGCGCCAGCGCATGCAGACCATGGTCGGGGCCTGCGCCCCGCTGCCAGGGGCCGGCATCCTTTGCATGTACGGAAAAGAGTCTTGCATCCTGCCATGGCATGCCCAGCCGTGCGCAGGCCAGCTGCAGCGTGGACACATTGGGCAGGATGTCCAGCGCCGCCGTGCACAACCGCGCCGCCAGATAGGGGGCAATGCCCCAGCAAAGCGGGTCACCGGTGGCCAGCACCACACAGCGCTGCCCGGCTTCGCGCGCGGCACCGATCCAGCCGGGCACGGCCTTGAGCTGGCCGGTGAGATCGTGTGTGGTGGCTCCGGGCTTGAACTGGCTTTCGAACAGCGCCAGCGTGCGCGGCGCACCGACGATCACATCGGCCGTGCGGATGTGGGCCAGCGCGGTGGGCGTCAGGCTGGCGGGGCCATCGTCCAGTACACCGATGATGCGGCAGGGATTGGGGTCGGTCATGGAGAGATGCGAAGATGAAAATCAGGAAAAGGCGTCTGCCCTGCCCCGTTCAGTCCGGGTTTCAGTCCGGATGGTTGGGCACGGGCGGAAAATCCTCGTCGGTATCGAAATCGGCGGAATGGGTGTGAGAGATGCCGGTGCGGCCGGCGGTTTCCGGGCGCGGGCGATCCTCGGCCGGTGCAGACCAGACATCGGCCAGCATGTTGCCCTCGCCATCGCAGACCATGATGCGGATCTGAAAGGCCCGCCCATAGCGGTCCGGAGCCTGCAGCGTGGCCATGGCGGTTTCGGCCAGTGTTCTGTGAAAGATGTCCCCCAGCCCCCGTTCCACCATCAGTTCGGCACCGAACCGTGCGGTTTTGGCGGCAGCAATGGCGGCACAGTCTTCTTCGCTGGCGCCGATGCGGCGGGCTACCTCGGCCACCACATCGGTATCGACCACACTGCGGTTGGCGTGGGTGATGGTCTCGCCCTGGGCAATCTTGGTGAGCTTGCCGACCATCAGACCAAAGACCACCAGCCGGATGCCCTGCGCCACCACCTCGTCCAGCGCGTAGCGCAAAAAATCGCCCATCTGCACGAAGCAGGCGGGCGGCAGTTCGGGGCGATCACGGCGCACCTCGCGCATGGCAAAGGCCTCGCTGCGCCCGCCGGTGGTGAGCACGACGATGTCGTTGCCGGTGATGGCCGCCACCTGAATGCCCTGCACCACGCTGGCCCGCCAGGCACTGGTGGAATACGGCCGCACGATGCCGCTGGTCCCCAGAATGCTGATGCCCCCCAGAATGCCCAGCCGGGCATTGGTGGTCTTTCTGGCCATGACCTCGCCGTCGGGCACGCTGATGGTGACTTCCAGCCCATGCTCGGCCAGCAGGCTGCCGGCCACTTCGTGCAGGTTCTCGGCAATGTTGCGGCGGGGCACCGGATTGATGGCCGGGCCACCCACCTCCAACCCCAGGCCGGGCAGCGTGACGGTGCCCACGCCGGGGCCGGCACGATAGCGCACCTCCCCCGCCTGTCCGGGCAGGATGCGCAGGTCCACCGTCAGGTGGGCGCCATCGGTACAGTCCGGGTCGTCGCCGGCAAATTTCTGCACATAGCCGTGGGCGGTGCGGGCCAGGCCCTCGCCTTCGACCCGGCCATCATGAATGGTGAAGGTGTAGCGGCGGCCATTGGCCAGCAGGCTTTCCACGGTGTCGGGTACCTGCCCGGTGACGAGGCCGATGGCACAGGCGCGGGCGGCCGTGGCCGAGCAGGCCCCGGTGGAAAACCCGGTACGGGTGCCGCGTGCCGGCTTGCTGGCCCGCACCCGGGCTGCGCGCTCGGCGCCGGATTCTGCAGGTGCTGCCTTCGGCCTTTCTCCCGCGGGCGGTGCCGCCGGGATATCGGCACATGCCTGCACCGGGTTGGCGATGTAGCCCTGCCCCGCGTCCGTCATGCCTGCGCCGCGGCCTTTTTCTGCTCGGCCTCGGCCAGCGCCAGCAGCGCGTGCAGGGCCGCCACCACCAGCGTGGAGCCGCCCTTGCGGCCCTCGATGGCGATCCAGGGCACTTCGGTCACGTCATCGAGCAGGGCCTTGCTCTCGGCCGCCGACACGAAGCCCACCGGCATGCCGATGACGAGGGCCGGACGGGCATTCTCTTCGCGAACCATGCGCACCAGTTCGATCAGCGCGGTGGGGGCATTGCCAATGGCGATGATCTGGCCGTCGATCAGCCCCAGTCGCTGCGCCTTGCGCATGGCCTGCACGGCGCGGGTGGTGTCTTCGGCCTTTGCCCGTTCGATCACGTCATCGTCGCTGATGAACTGGTGGGTCTGCACGCCGAAGTGTTTCAGCCTCGGCGCCGACAGACCCACGCAGATCATCTCCACGTCGGCCACGATGTGGGCGCCGCCCCGCGCCTTCGCACCGAGCAGCAGATCGATGCCGGCGCGCACGGCATCCGGGTGGAAACGGGTCAGGCCGTTGAAATCGAAGTCGGCATTGGCGTGGATCATGCGCCGCACGATCGGCCACTGTTCGTCGGTGTAGGCGTGCGGACCGGCTTCCTCGTCGATGATGGCGAAGCTGCCGTGCTCGATGGCCTGGCCGGCACGGGTGAGCTGTTCGGTAACGGTGTTGACGGTGCTCATGCTGTGGAGAGGGGGTGGGTTCGTGAAGCGGCGATTGTCGCGCACATCGGCGCGGGGCGCAGAAACGGGGGGCTGCGGTCAGTGACCGTGGGGGACATCCGGCGTGGAAGCCGCTTCGTCGTGCCCGTGACCGGACGCAGATTCGTCGTGACGGTGACCATGGGCATGTCCATCGCCGTGGTCATGGTGATGCGCGTGCTCATGGGCGTGCTGGTGACCGTGTCCATCATGGGCATGCCCGTGCCCTGCGTGCTGGGTGTGATGATGCAATGGCCCGTCTCCGTGATGATGGGCGTGCCCTCCGTCATGATGAGGCCCTTCCCCGCCCCGGTGGTGACATCCGTCCCCGGCATGATGATGGTGCCCATGCCCCTCATGGTGATGATGCCCGTCCTCACCATGATGATGATGGTGGTGGTGATGCCCCTCGTCGCGGCGGAACGGGTCGGGCTGCATCAGGGCGTCCAGATCGACGGCGCCCTGCCCGGCACGCAGGGCGGCCACGCGCTCGTCGAGCATCTGCATGATCTCGGGCTCGAAGCCGAAGTAGCGGGTATGGGCAAAGCGCACCTGCGGGTACTGGCGGGCCAGGTTCTGCATCTGGCGGCCGATGCGCTGGATCAGCGTGCCGGTGAACAGGTAGTACGGCAGCACGATGACCTGCATCATGCCCAGGCGGACCTGATCCCGCACCACTTCCTCCAGCCGCGGGAAGGTCACGCCGGTGAAGGCCAGATCGACCCGTGCGTGGTCGCTGACCTCCCACAGCCAGCGGGCCATCTTCGCCACGTCACCATTGGCCAGCCGGTCGCTGGAGCCCCGGCCGAGCAGCACGAGGCCGGTGGTGTGCGGATCGGGCACATCCAGCGTGAGCATGGCCTGACGCAGCAGGCGCTTGAGGATGCGCAGCAGCGGATCGGACACGCCCAGATGCGGGGCATAGTGGAATTCCACCTGCGGATGGCGCTTCTGCGCCCACTGGATGGCTTCCGGGATGTCGTGGCGGACATGGCCGGCGGCGTTGAGGATCAGCGGCAGCACCAGTACGCGGCGGCTGGTGCGGGCCGCGCGGTCGATGGCCGGGTGGAGCAGCGGATCGGCAAACTCGATGAAGCCGACCTCGATGCGCCAGTCGGGATGCAGGGCGCGCCACTGCTCGGCAAACTGCAGGATCTCGGTGTTGCCGGAGGCTTCACGGGAACCGTGGCCGACCAGCAGGATGGTGTCGTCGGAAGTGCTCATCATCGTGGTGGAAATCGTTCGTGGCGGAAAAACGTGGCGGTCAGGACGCGCCGGGTTTGACAGCGCGGCGGAAGCGATGGGTGAAGCTGGCGTCATACAGCCTGGAGCGCACGAGGGTGTCCCACTGGCGGGCCCCCACCGTGGGGCTGGCGATGATCATGCTCTGGGTGACGATCTTTGCTGCCCGGCAGGCGTCCCGGACGGTGGCCAGTGTGGCGCGGACGATTTTTTCCTCACCGGGCCAGCTGGCCTTGTGCACGACCAGTATGGGTGAATCCTCCGGCCATCCGGCCTCGCGCAGATCGCGCTGGATGGTGGACAGCAGCGTGATGGACAGGAAAATGCACAGCGTGCAGTGGTGCCGTGCCAGCGACACCAGATCTTCCCCTTCGGGCATCGGCGTGCGGCCGGCCACGCGGGTGAGGATGACGGTCTGGCTGACCTCGGGCAGCGTCAGGCTCTCGACACCAGCCGCAGCCGCTGCAAAGGCGGAGCTGACACCCGGCACCACGCGGACCGGAATGCCGGCGGCATCCAGTGGCTGCACCATTTCGATCAGCGCGCCATAAAGCGACGGGTCGCCGGTCTGCAGGCGGATGACGGTCTGGTGGCGCCGGGCGCGGTCGATGAGCCAGGTGCAGATCTCTTCATGCGTCATGCCCTTGCTGTCGGCAATGTCGCAGCCCGGCGGCGCCCAGCGGGTGGCAGCCTCGCTGACCAGCGAACCGGCAAACAGGATGGCACCGGCCCGGGCAATCAGGTCACGTCCCTTGACGGTGAGCAGTTCGGGGTCGCCCGGGCCGGCCCCGACGAACCAGACGGTGCCAGTGTCCGTCGCGCCGTCTGCAGTGGACAGGTTGTCAAGTTCACCTGCCGCGCAGCCGGTGTCAGCCCCCGGGCTGCCGGTATCACCGCAGGAGACACTGGCTGGCGTGACATCTGCGCATGGGGCACTTTCTGCCGCAGTAGGGTTTGGGGGAGACGCGGTATCGCCCGTGGCGAGTCTGGTGAAGTCGGGTGGAGAGGATTCTGTCATGCGAATCGAAGAGAGAACGCCCTGGGACGGGCCGAAACCTCGGGACGTATCGATACCCTGGGCTGAGCCAATATCCTGAGCTGTACCGATACATTGAGTCGTGCCGTCCCGGGTTTGCGTGGGATCGCTCCCCTTGAGCAGCAGCGGCAGGCCAGCCGTCATCAGGCAGACGCGCGGGCAGCGGGCCGCGACCTGCTGGTTCAGCCAGCCCAGCGCATCGACATAGGCGCGGACCTCGCGGCCCATGGGGATGACGCCCAGGCCGATTTCGTTGCTGACGAAGACCAGCGGACCGGGTGCCTGTTCGATGGCCTGCAGCAGACCGGAGACGGTCGTGCTGTCGATGAAGCCATCGATCCGGTCGTAATGGTTGGCCAGCCAGAGCGTCAGGCAGTCGATGACCAGCAGACGATGCGGCTGGCTGTGACGGCGGATGACACCGGTCAGGTCGTGCGTTTCTTCCACCGTCTGCATGGCGGGGAGTTGCCGCTGGCGGTCGGCCCGGTGACGGGCAATGCGGGCGCGCATGTCGTCGTCGTGCGCCTGGGCAGTGGCGACGAACAGGGCTTCGCGGTGCGGAACATCCGCCTGGAGCCACTGCACGGCCAGCTGCTCGGCGCGGCGGGACTTGCCGCTGCGCTGGCCACCGAGGATGAGTTCGTTCATGCGCCCTCCCCGGCCGGCAGGAACAGCGCGGCCGTGCGGGCCGGCGAACCGGCAAACCAGGCGTGGAAGTAGCTGGCATGCAGCTGGCGGTACGCGTAGACAGCCTCGCCCTGATCGGGACTGACCGGCTGGCCGGGCCGGTGCGTGCGGGCCACCTCGGGCAGCGGCGTGGTGCACAGCGAATAATGGAAGGTGTGTCCGCGCAGCGGCGGCGCAACGGGAACGAAGCCGGCCTGTGACGCTTCTGCAGGGCCTGCAATGTCTGCAGTGCGCGATGCGTCCCACTGCGCCACCGTCAGGGAGGGCTGGGAGACCTGGGCATCCACGGATGGGGGCGGCACCAGAGACGGGGTGACGGCAACCCGTTGCCGTGCACGGACGGGTGGCCAGTCGTCGAGCTGCTGCATGCCCAGCCCCCCCAGGCGCTTCTGGAAGTCGATGTGGCCGGGCAGGATGCCCCACATCGACCAGCCACGGCCGTCGTGCGTCATCCGTTCGAAGAGGGGCAGCATGCCGCCACATTCGGCCCAGACCGGGCGGTTGGCCTCGACATGGGCGCGCAGGGTGGCCGGCAGACGACGGCAGGCCGACAGCGTCTCGGCGTACAGCTCGGGATACCCTCCCGGCAGCCAGACGGCATCACAGGGCGGCAGCGGCTCATCGGCCAGCGGCGAGAAGAAGCACAGTGTGGCGCCCAGCGCCGTAAGCGTGTCGAGGTTGGCCGGATAGATGAAGGCAAAGGCACTGTCGCGCGCCACGGCGATGGTCCGGCCCGCCAGCGGCCGGGCGGGATTGGCGTGCAGGTCTGATGCGACCGGGAGCGCGGTAAACCGTGTACGCCACGCCTGAAGGCTGTCGCGGTTCAGTTGTCCGAGCACGGTGTCGTCCAGGGCATCCGCCGCTGCATCGAGACGGGCCAGGGCATCGGGCAGCTCGCTGGCGGCAATCAGGCCCAGATGACGGGCCGGCAGGCCAAAGGCGGCATCGCGGCGGATGTGCCCCAGATAGCAGTCGGGGCCCTGACCGCAGTCGACAGACGCTTCCATACCCGGACGCTGGCTAGCACTGGCAATCAGGTGCGCATGGCGCGGGCTGGCCACCCGATTGGCGATGGCACCGGCCCAGCGCAGGCCGGGCATCCAGGTGCGCAGGCCATGTGCCAGCGCACCGAAGGTGCCGGTCATCGACGAGGCATCGATGACGGCCAGCACCGGCAGGTCGAAGGCACGGGCCAGCTCGGCCGCAGAGGGCTCGCCATCGTACAGGCCCATCACGCCCTCGACGATGATCAGGTCGGCATCCAGCGCGGCCTCGTACAGGCGCCGGCGGATGTCGTGCTCGCCGGTCATCCACAGGTCCAGATTGTGGACGGTATGGCCGCTGGCCAGCGTGTGCCAGGCCGGATCCAGAAAATCCGGGCCCGTCTTGAAGACCCGCACGGTCAGCCCATCGCGAGTCAGGCGACGGGCCAGCGCAGCCACCACGGTGGTCTTGCCGTGGCCGGAGGCGGGCGCGGTGATCAACAGTGCAGGCGCATGACGGGAAGCCGGACCGGACGGCCCGGACGACCGCGACGCAGCAGGCACACGACCTGCAGGAGGAGCGGAAGACGACATCCGGAATGAGGACAGCGGCGGTGAGGCGATTGACGAAAGCCTGCGCCCGGCTTCCCCGCCGGGTACATGCTGAAGAGGTGTGTTGGCCGGTATCCGGGCTGACGGTACGACCGGAGACCGCCTTCCCGGCTGTACGATGCAGCGCACACCCCACCGTGCTCCCGGACGAACCGGAATATCGGGGGTTTCACCCGTCCGGGCGGCCTGCCCTGAAGGCAGTACGCGGCCCAAAGATGGGCAGACGGGGGCTGCAGCGACGGCGCCAGTGGCTGTTCGGGCTCCGGTGGACAGGGCCTGTGGCCCTGCCCGACCGCACGACCGTTGCGGGGGCAGCGCAGGTCAGGCGTGCCGACCGGTGCACCCGGCAGCCCCGCGCAGCACGCAGCCCGATGGCGGCATGCCGGCAGACGGCGGGTGTCCGGACAGCGAACCTGCCGGCCAAAGGTGAGGCTGCACGGAACGTGCAGCATGGACTCTGGCGGCGGGCGCCCTCCTGCTTCCCGTTGAACTGCAGGGAGAGAATTCCCCTGCGAGCACCAACCGGGCTATTCTACGGGTTCGGGAAATTTTTCGCTGCAGGACGGCACGATGACGGAGACGGGCACCGCTCACCCCAGAACACCCCAGACAGCCACCGCCTCGACGGCCACCGGCTCACCGGTCGGGACGGAACACGCCGGCCACCACGGCACGGACGAGGCTGCGCCGCGGACACCGGCGCAGCGCCTGCTGTGGGCGCTGATCTTCGTGGGGACCGCAATCTGCGGCGTGGGGCTGGTGGTGATCACCGCCCGGCTGTTTGGCGAGCTGATTCTGGGCTGAATGTATTACTGCCGCTCGGCCACGGCGTAGGCCGCCTCGGTGGGCGAGCCGTGTTCGAGTGCGGCAATGTCGCAGCCCTCGTAAAGTTCGAAGGGCTGGTGAATCCAGGGATTGTCGGTGAGGTGCTCGACGCAGTAGTCGGGCTGATAGACCGACACGGCCTTTTTCCAGAGCACGGCGGTACGCATTTCGGTGATGCCGGGATGACGCGCCTGCAGCGTGGGCAGCAGCTTCTGCAGTGTGACGCCGGTGTCGACGAGATCATCGGCGATCAGCACGCGGCCGTGGGTGACATCTTCGGCCGCGCTGATGGTGGAGCCGATCTTCAGCTCGCCCTGCGAGACGACGTTGCCGGTATGGCGGTAGGAGCTGGTGGTCAGCACGCCCAGCGGCCGGTCGAAGATGCGCGACAGCAGATCCCCCACCCGCAGGCCGCCCCGGGCCAGGGCGATGACTGCATCGAACTGCCAGCCGGAACGGTGGATGTCCAGGGCCAGACGCTCGATCAGCCGGTGGTACTGGGGCCAGTCTACATAGAGATGCTGCATGGTTCAGTTCGCCTTTCTGCAGGGATGCTTCAGCACGATGGTTTCTTCGCGGTCGGGACCGGTGGAGATGATGTCGATGGGGGCACCGGATACCTCGGCCAGGCGCTCGACATAGCGCTGTGCGTTGGCCGGCAGGTCTTCCCAGCGACGCACGCCCCGGGTGGTTTCGGTCCAGCCCGGCATGTCCTCGTACACGGGCTGGCAGCGGGCCACGGCAGCCGCACCGGTGGGCAGGCGCCCGATGCGGGTGACCTTGCCATCGGCGCCGGTCATGTCGTAGTGGGTGCAGATGCGCACGGTATCCATACCGTCCAGCACGTCGAGCTTGGTCAGGCACAGGGCCGAGACGCCATTGAGTTCGATGGAGCGGCGCATGGCCACGGCATCGTACCAGCCGCAGCGGCGCGGCCGGCCGGTGACGGAACCAAACTCGTGGCCGCGCTGGGCCAGGCCGGCACCCGTTTCGTCCAGCAGCTCGGTGGGGAACGGACCGCTGCCCACACGGGTGGTGTAGGCCTTGGCAATGCCCAGCACGAAATCGAGGTGGCCCGGACCGACACCGGCACCCGCTGCGGCAGCGCCGGAGACGCAGTTGCTGCTGGTGACGTATGGATAGGTGCCGTGATCGATGTCGAGCATGGCGCCCTGGGCCCCCTCGAACATCAGCGATTCGCCCCGGGCCAGCGCATCGGCCAGGTTGCCGGCCACGTCGTGGACCATCGGGCGGATCTGTTCGGCCTGCTGCTGCAGCTCGTCCAGCACCTGCCGCACCTCGATGCGCGGCGCCTGGAAATAGTGTTCGAGCACGAAGTTGTGCAGGTCGGCCGCCTCGCGCAGGCGCTCCTCGGCCTGGCCGGGCACATAGAGGTCACCCAGGCGCAGGCTGCGGCGGGCCACCTTGTCCTCGTAGGCGGGCCCGATGCCGCGGCCAGTGGTGCCGATCTTCGCGTCGCCGCGTTTCTCTTCGCGGGCCTTGTCCAGGGCGATGTGCCAGGGCAGGATGAGCGAGCAGGCATAGCTGATGCGCAGGCGGCTGCGTACATCCACGCCGGCCGCCTCCAGCTCGGCGATTTCGGACAGCAGGGCCTGCGGCGAGAGCACCACGCCGTTGCCGATGTAGCAGGTGACATCGGCGCGCAGGATGCCGGAGGGAATCAGGCGCAGCACCTGCTTGCGCCCTTCGATGACCAGGGTATGGCCGGCATTGTGTCCCCCCTGGAAGCGGACGACGCCCTTGACCTCATCGGTGAGCAGGTCCACGACCTTGCCCTTGCCCTCGTCACCCCACTGGGTGCCGACCACCACCAGATTCCTGCTCATGAGTCCTTCCCTGTCAGCCGCCATTGACCGTCGATGTTTCGGATTGTCCGATCGGAATGAACGCCCGCCAGGTGTGCGGCATCCTGGCCGGGCAACAATTGCAATACCGTCTGCCCGTCGTCGCGCAGCCGTGCGATGAGGGCCAGCAGGGCCGGGTCATCGGACCACGGCGCCGTGATGACGGCGGGCACTGGCTGGGTACCGCGCCGCAGATCGACCAGCTCGCGCAGGTCGAGCGAGAAACCGGTGGCCGGCCGGGCACGCCCGAAGGCGGCACGCTGTCTCAGGCCGAGTTCGACGACAAGGTGGCCAACCTGGTTGCCTTCATGAAGTTCATGTCCGATCCCTCGGCGTCCACCCGCGGCCGTCTGGGCATCTGGGTGCTGCTGTTCATCGCCCTGTTCGTGGGCTGCACCTGGTGGCTCAACCGCGAGTACTGGAAGGACATCAAGTGATGGTCTGAACGACCGAACGCCAACTCCGGTCTTGCGTTTCACAATACGCAATTTTCTGGGCTTTTGGCGTTCCACATGATATCTTGCAGGGCCGGGCCTTCATGTCCGGCCCTTTTTGTGTCTTCAGGAGATCCCGCCCATGATGGTGCTCTATTCCGGCACGACCTGCCCGTTCAGTCAGCGTTGTCGTTTCGTGCTGTTCGAGAAAGGCATGGATTTCGAGATTCGGGACGTTGACCTCTACAACAAGCCCGAAGACATCTCGATCATGAACCCCTATGGTCAGGTGCCGGTGCTGGTGGAGCGGGACCTGATCCTGTACGAATCGAACATCATCAACGAGTACATCGACGAGCGCTTCCCGCACCCGCAGCTGATGCCGGCCGACCCGGTCATGCGCGCTCGCACGCGTCTCTTCCTGTTCAACTTCGAGCGTGAGCTGTTCGTGCATGTGCAGACGTTGGAGCGGCGTGACCACGACAAGGACACCGCTCGCACGATGGAGCGTGCCCGCACCCAGATCCGCGAGCGCCTCACCCAGCTGACCCCCATCTTCGTGAAGAACCGCTTCATGCTGGGCGACGAGTTCTCGATGCTGGACGTGGCCATGGCCCCGCTGCTGTGGCGGCTGGACCATTACTCCATCGAGATGCCCAAGACGGCCGCGCCGCTCATGAAGTATGCCGAGCGCATCTTTTCGCGGCCTGCCTACATCGAGGCGCTCACCCCGTCCGAAAAGGTCATGCGGCGCTGATCGACCCCCGTCGATCACCTGCGTCGTGCCGTCCTGATCGGCACACACCATCGTTCACCCACTGACGGACCCCCGATGGCCGAGATTTCCACCAAGCCCTACCTGATCCGCGCGATTTACGAATGGTGCTGCGACAACGGCTATACGCCTCATCTGGTGGTGAAGGCCGGTGGTCGCGCGCGGTTGCCCATGGCTTACGTGCGCAATGGCGAGATCGTGCTCAACGTCTCGCCCACGGCCACCAACGGCCTGCAGATGGGCAACGACGTGATCGAGTTTCAGGCGCGATTCAACGGCGTGCCTGAGTACGTCGTCGTGCCCGTCGACAACGTCCTGGCCATCTTCGCCCGCGAAACCGGCTTCGTCGTGCCCTTCAACATCGGGCCGGCGGCCGGGGCGGATGCGGACTCCTCCGGTGAAGGGTCGGTGGGCACAGAAGGGGGGGCGGCTGGCGGTTCGGCGGATGCTGGCGCGCAGCCCGCACGCTCAGGTCAGGAAAGTCAGGGAACCTCCCAGGGCGGTCATGCAGCCGAGGGGGCGCCTGCACCTGCCGGTGGGGGCGACGTGGTGGACTTCCGCGCAGCGCGTGCAGCCCGTCCTGGCCTGAAGGCTGTGCCCAAGCCCGGCGCAAAGGAGGCTTCTGACGCTTCGCGTCCCTCGGATGAGGAAGCACCCAAGGGGCATGGCACCCAGGCTGGCCCAGCGAAGGATGGCTCCCGGGGGGGGGCTTCAGAGAAAGGCCGTGGCCGTTCTTCCGGTGGATCGTCCCTGTCGCCCGTGAGCGATGCTTCCGCACCGACCGAGGCCGATACCCCCGAGACGGACGAAGGCGGCACCACGCGCGGCCGGCGCAAGCCCGCTTCAAGGCGTAGGCCAGCGCGTGCGACGACTCCAACGCCGGAATGATGC
>ERZ772874.615-NODE-615-length-19224-cov-5.154259_pt1 | contig 19224 bp, 17 predicted proteins | sample MGYA00580586_ERZ772874 | MGnify/ENA primary metagenome ERZ772874 (study PRJEB29015, sample SAMEA2737952) | human oral metagenome | biome: human oral; feature: human-associated habitat; material: dental | place: China | collected 2154 ... | reverse complement strand
ACTCGTCCCAACCCCTCGGCATGCGCCTGGCGGTCTAGGCTGTCTTGGTGTTGGAATAGGTTATACCATTATTGCATTTATTGTTTTTATCATTTTGGGTGTAATGCTGAATTCACGTTTTAAAAATAAAGTAAAACAAGAGAATGATGACAAGCCTTTTGATTTAAGCCAAATTAAAGAAGATAAATATCACGATATTATTCGTTACTATACTGAATCTGATGAAGAGCATAAGGCTCGAAAATGAAAAAAATCGTTTGTATATTATTAAGTATGTTTCTCTATGGATGTGGAACTTTAACTACACTGAAAGATCCTTGTCCTTATATTGGCACTCGATACGATTACAATATGGTAGCTGGTAATTTTTATGATGGTGTTGGCTTTAAGCATATGACCAGACCATTATATTTTATCGATTGGCCTTTATCTGTTGTGGCAGATACAGCATTGTTACCGATCAATATTCCTCGTTACTATCTATCAGATGATGAAGCAAGAAAATCATGTGGGCAATATGGCGATCCAAATAATAAACATCCTTGGATAAAAGATAAAAAAGAAAATTAATTATTTGTTGGGTGCGTATATTACGTGCCAAGTATTTAATATAACGGTGTGTTTATACTCACCCTACTAAGCAAGAGAAAAATAAATGACACAAAAATTCGAAATGGCAGACCGTTTTAATCCGTCTGCGGTAGAACAAGCCCTTTATCAACATTGGGAAGAGAGCGGTTATTTTAAACCGTCTGAAAATGAAAATGCACCGAGCTATTGTATTGCGATTCCGCCACCGAACGTCACAGGTTCCCTACACATGGGGCATGCGTTCCAACAAACCTTAATGGATACCTTAATCCGTTTTAACCGTATGGAAGGGCATAACACCTTATGGCAAGCGGGGACAGACCATGCGGGAATCGCGACCCAAATGGTGGTGGAACGTAAAATTGCGGCAGAAGAAGGCAAAACCCGCCACGATTATGGTCGTGAAGCGTTCATCAACAAAATTTGGGATTGGAAAGCCTATTCAGGCGGCACAATCAGCCAACAAATGCGTCGTTTAGGTAACTCCATCGACTGGGAACGTGAGCGTTTCACTATGGATGATGGTTTATCCAATGCGGTAAAAGAAGTATTTGTTCGCTTGCACGAAGAAGGGTTGATTTACCGAGGCAAACGCTTGGTGAACTGGGATCCAAAACTTCACACCGCGATTTCTGATTTAGAAGTGGAAAACAAAGAGAGCAAAGGTTCCCTTTGGCATTTCCGTTATCCGTTAGCAAATGGTGCGAAAACTGCTGATGGCAAAGATTATTTAGTGGTGGCAACCACGCGTCCGGAAACCATGTTGGGCGATACGGCGGTGGCGGTGCATCCGGAAGATGAACGTTATCAATCTTTAATCGGTAAAACTGTGGTTCTACCATTGGCAAACCGTGAAATTCCAATTATTGCTGATGAATACGTGGATCGTGAATTCGGTACCGGTGTGGTGAAAATCACCCCTGCGCACGATTTCAACGACTACGAAGTGGGTAAACGTCACAGTTTGCCGATGGTCAACGTGTTAACCTTAAATGCAGATATTCGTGATGAAGCGGAAATTATCGGCACCGATGGCAAACCGCTTTCCGGCTATGAAGCGACTATTCCTCCTGATTTCCGTGGTTTAGAGCGTTTTGCTGCACGTAAGAAAATCGTGGCAGATTTTGAAGCGCTGGGTTTATTAGACGAAATCAAACCGCACGATTTGAAAGTGCCTTATGGCGACCGTGGTGGTGTACCGATTGAGCCGATGTTAACCGACCAATGGTATGTGAGTGTAAAACCGCTTGCCGATGTAGCAATTAAAGCGGTGGAAGATGGTGAAATCCAATTCGTACCGAAACAATACGAAAACCTTTACTTCTCTTGGATGCGTGATATTCAAGATTGGTGTATTTCTCGCCAACTTTGGTGGGGACACCGTATTCCTGCGTGGTATGACGCGGAAGGCAACGTTTATGTGGCGCGCAACGAAGACGAAGTGCGGTCAAAATACAATTTAAATTCTGCAGTTGAACTCAAACAAGATGAAGACGTGTTAGACACCTGGTTCTCATCAGGCTTGTGGACGTTCTCCACCTTAGGTTGGCCGGAGCAAACCAAGGAACTCAAAATGTTCCACCCAACGGATGTGTTAATCACGGGCTTCGACATCATCTTCTTCTGGGTTGCACGTATGATTATGTTTACGATGCACTTCGTGAAAGATGAAAACGGCAAACCGCAAGTGCCGTTCAAAACGGTGTACGTGACGGGCTTAATCCGTGATGAGCAAGGTCAAAAAATGTCGAAATCGAAAGGTAACGTACTTGATCCAATCGATATGATTGACGGCATCAGCCTTGACGATTTACTTGAAAAACGCACCGGTAATATGATGCAGCCGCAATTGGCAGAGAAAATTGCCAAAGCAACCCGCAAAGAGTTTGCAGAAGGTATTGCTGCTCACGGTACGGACGCATTGCGATTCACACTAGCCGCATTGGCTTCAAACGGTCGTGACATCAACTGGGATATGAAACGCTTGGAAGGTTACCGCAACTTCTGTAACAAATTGTGGAATGCGAGCCGTTTCGTGCTCACCAATGACAAATTAGATTTAAGCCAAGGCGAAATTGAATTCTCCGTGGCAGACCGTTGGATTCAATCCGAATTCAATCGCACAGTAGAAACGTTCCGCAGCGCATTAAGCCAATACCGTTTCGACCTTTGTGCCAATGCGATTTATGAATTCACTTGGAACCAATTCTGCGACTGGTATTTGGAACTCACCAAACCGGTATTTGCCAACGGCAACGCAGCGCAAATTCGTGCAGCAAGCCAAACCTTGGTTCATGTGTTAGAAAAGTTGTTGCGTTTAGCACATCCGCTCATGCCATTTATTACCGAAGAAATTTGGCAAAAAGTGAAAGGTTTTGTGGGTATCACCGCCGACAGCATCATGTTGCAACCTTTCCCTCTAGTGGAAGAAAACGCCTTTGATGCCGAGGCTGAAACAGAGATCAATTGGCTTAAAGAAGTGATTGTTGCTGTGCGTAACATCCGTGCCGAGTGCAATATTGCACCAAGCAAAGGCCTCGATCTGTTATTCCGTAATATTCCAGCCGATGAGCAAAAAATACTGGAAAAACAGACCGCACTTTTACAAGCCATGGCGAAGTTAGACAACGTCAGCGTACTTAAAGAGGGCGAACAAGCGCCGTTAGCCGTAGCGAAGTTAGTCGGCAACACCGAAATTCTCGTGCCGATGGCGGGTTTCATCAACAAAGAAGCCGAGCTTGCCCGTTTAACCAAAGAGATTGAAAAATATCAAAACGAAGTTAAACGCATTGAAAGCAAACTCAGCAACGAAGCTTTCGTCGCCAAAGCCCCAGAAGCGGTTATCGCCAAAGAACGCGAAAAACAAGCCGAATACCAATCCGGATTAGAAAAAATTCGTGAGCAGTATAAGGCGATTGAGGCGTTGTAACAAAACATAAAAAGTAGGCATCATGCCTACTTTTTTTCAGGAAAAATATGAACATAATTAGTGTTTCTGCTGGAATTATTTTGAATGATAGAAAAGAAATTCTTCTAACTGAAAGAATATCACCAGATAAGATTTTTTCAGGATGGGAATTTCCGGGTGGAAAATTAGAAAAAGATGAAAATGCCGAACAGGCTCTTATCAGAGAATTAAAAGAAGAGTTAAATGTTCTTGTTAAAGTTGAATCTTACTGTTTAGATGTTATACATCATTATCCTAATATATCTGTTAATTTAACTACTTTTTATTGCCGTATTGTTTCTGGTGAACCTAATTTAATAGTTCATAATGCTCTGAAATGGGTAAAATATAATGAGTTATTAAGTTATCAGCTATTGCCAGCTGATATTCCAATAGCAAAGAAAATTATTGAGGATTTTAAAAATGCTAAGAATTGATACTGTATTAACAAATCAAGAGTTAATGGATGTATTTAAATGTGGGAATGCTGGTGGAATGCGTCGTTCTAAGAAAACTAATTCTTTAGTTCTTATTTTTGATCATACCAAACATCTTTATGACGACGAATGGAAAGGTGATACGTTACATTATACAGGAATGGGAGCGGAAGGTGAACAACAGCTTGATTTTCAACAAAATAAAACTCTAGTAGAATCAAGAACAAATGGAGTTAAGGTCCACCTTTTTGAGGTATTTGAGCCTAAAAAATATAGCTATATTGGTGAAGTTTATTTGGCAGATGAACCTTACCAAGAAAAACAAAAAGATAAGAATGGATTGTTGCGAAATGTTTGGGTTTTTCCATTAAAAAGAAAGTAAAAATTGTTTTATTACAGTTTTTATAATGAGGTTTTGGTTATTTATAGTAAAAGTGCGGTGAATTTCCACCGCACTTTTTTAACTTATCTTTTTCATCTGCATTTCCAATCCCATTAAAATTGGCTCCACAATTTCATCAGGCAATCCATGGGTATTTATTTGACTGACTCTTCGATATAGCGCACTGATCTCATGCAAAACGTCTTCAACTGTTTCCTTTGCCAAGCCTGCGAGTTTAGCGGTGTTGAAAATGTGGCAGAGCTGTATTTTATCCCATAAATAATGTTTATTTTCGCCGTGCCACGCCATTGCCATTTTGATTTTTTGCTTTTGTAGTCCGTTGTGTTTGATGAGCGGATAGGCGGACATCACGTCATAAAAAGGCGTTAGACGATAGCGATTCTCTTGTTCCAAAAATAAACTGAAATTTTTTCCATGGCCGTCAATCGCACAAAGTAGCCAAAAAATAATTTGCGCTTTAAAAAACTGCTTGCGATCTGCCTGGGCGTTGGATGAACCGTTGAGAAGCGACATAATTTGAAGAATGCTCGGCCCGCCGTCATTTTCATATTTTCGTGCAGGAGCGATGTTGAGTGCTTGGCACATATCTTCCTGTGGTAAACGAATTAGCCAACTCCTATTTTCAGACCAACGGCGATCAAAGCGCTCCACAATCAGCACTTTCATTTCACCAAAATACTGAATTTGACTTCTAGGAACCGGCAAACCGAAGGCTTTCATAATATTCAAGCAAAGCCATTCATTTTCACAGCTGCCGGAAAGATCAAGCTGCCCTTGTGCCACCATACCAATCGGAAGTTTAAAAATATGGCTGGTCGCGGTGGAATGCAAAGGGCGTTGCCATTGATTTTGATAATAAAGCAGTGCTGTTTTTTCCTGAGCGCCAGCTAAAGAAATTCGGAAATCCTCTCGTTCTTCCATGCCGAGAGGAAAAGTGCGGTAGTTTTTCAGCACGTTTTCCACCTCTTTGTCATTTAACGGTTCTGCATAAATTTGACGTACCGAGCGGTTCTCGCCCTGATAAAGCTGAATTGCGCCGATACAATCCTGTCCAATCGCGGAAAGCAAATCAAATGGGGATTTCGTTGATGTTTGGAAACGTTGTTGAATGCGTGAACGGATCTGTTCGCTGTCCGGGAGGAGATTATCGAAGAAATTGTAAACGGAATCTCCTCGATAAATTTTGTGCGACAAGGGCAGTGACAATGAAATTGGGCGAGAGCGAACAGATTCAAGCCATTTTTCCGCATACTGAAATTCGGTTGCGCCACTGGTGAGTTTTCGCCATTCACCGACTAACAAGCCATTCATGGCAACGTTTAGAATCGAGTTACTCATCACCATACCTCATCGTCATCGTATGTTGCTGTTGGCTCCTTAATTGAGAGAGCGGTATCAGATGACTTTTTGCGTGGTTGCACAATGAGCTCTAGTTCTAATCCTGCCAGAATTTTAAATAGCGTTTCTAATTTAGTACGTTCCGGCTCATTCTCAAACGCTGAAATTCTAGCTTGAGTCGTTCCGGCGAGTTTAGCAACATCAGTTTGTGACAGATCGCCTTGATAGCGAAATTCACGAATTACATGCGAAAGCATTTTTGCGGTGGTGATAACCATTGTGACACCTCATACGCCATAGCGTATAGAAATTATTTTATACGCCATGGAGTATAAGATCTATTTTATATCTTGTAAAGTATAATTTACGTTTTATATCTTAAGCGATATAAAACATAAATAATTAAAATTTCCACCGCACTTTTCTCTCAGCTATTTTTCTCCTTTGACTGTTTCAACCCAACGCTCAATTAAGCGTTTGCTTTCTGCGTCGGCGCCAAAGCGGATGAAGTCAATATCCAATAATTTTAATTTGCTTGGATCGCTGGCTTTTGGTGACGCTTTCGCGTGGATATTGGCGGGGATTTGGTAAGAGTCGGACTCACGCCATGGGATTTCTTGCGCTTCGGTGTCGAGAACGAAGTCCACGAAGTGTTTAGCATTTTCTAGATTGCGTGCGCCTTTGATGATGCTTACCGATCCTAATGTGTAGCCTACGCCTTCACAAGGCAAAATGCCTTTTACCGGTGCGCCTTTGTCTTTTTCACGTACATAGCCGTGCATAAAGGCAATATCAACGCCCACTTCGCCGGTGGCTAAATTGCCGGTAGCTAAGCCGCTTTTCGAATATTGTGCCACGTTCGCATTGAGTTTTTTCAAGTAATCAAACGCTTTTTCTTCGCCCCAAAGCTGCACTAATGTCGTCAGAAAAGAATAGCCCGTGCCGGATACGCGGGGATCTGCATATTGAATTTGATTTTTGAATTCGGGCTTAAGTAAATCGGCGAAGCATTTCGGTTCCGGAATATTGAGCTGTTTTAATTTTTCCGTATTCACACCGATAGCGACTTCCATTAAATAGATAATTGACGTGTAATCGCCTCGTTCATCCATTAATTTCTTAAATTGCGGCATGATGTTTTTTTGTAACGGGGAACGATAGGTCGCGAGTAAACCTTGGTCGGCGGCTTGTAAGTGCGGTTCAAATGTGCCGCCAAACCATACATCGGCTTGTGGATTTTCTTTTTCTGCTTTGATTTTACCGAGCACGGTGCCGGTGCTGTTTCGTATAAATTGTGCATCCACGTTGTATTTTTCGGCAAAGCGTTTCGTGACTTTTTCGCAGGTCACATTTTGCACGCTGCAATAAATGGTAAGTTTACCTTCCGCTTGGGCGTTGTGGGTATAAAACAGCATTGGAAGTAAGCAAAGTGCGGTCGTTTTTAAGGATGTTTTTAGGGGAGAATAATTTTTAGAAAGCTTGGTCATTGATTTAATCCTTGGTGAGATTGAAAAACAAAACCAGCTAACAACTAAACGAGAAAATTGGCTGAAAGAAGCCATGGAAGCAGAGTGAAGTGCATTAGTTTCCTACGTCAGTGCTAACTGTATCAGGTTCACGGGTATTTCTCAGCTTCGTTATTTAAGAGAACGAAGCACCCCGACTAACGGGCATTACTATAGAATGTTGTTATACCTTTGTAAATAAAAGTGAAAAATATTTCTTTTTTGGACCGCACTTTAGTGTCGGTTTCCAAAAGGCGGTTTGGCAAACCAGACCAAAATAAATAACACCAAAAACAGCACGGCGGATAACCAAAAAATCTCGTTGGCGCCGATGATAAAACCTTGCGATGTAATGTTACGAGCAAGCAGAGAAGAGGTTTGTTCTTCGCCCATGCCAAAACGCTCCATCATTTGGTAATACTGTTGTGCGTTCGGGTTATACGGGGTAATGGCTTCAGTCAGCTGTGAGTGGTGAACGGCTTCACGGTTATACCACAAGAATGTAGTAAGGGAAGTACCGATAGAACCAGCGAGGGTTCGCAAAAAGTTAAACAAACTGGAAGCGGATGCCATTTTGTGTGCCGGTAAATCAGACAGCGTAATAGTGGTAAGCGGCATGAAAAAACAGGCGACGGCTAAGCCTTGTACCATTTGCGGCAGTGCTACATCGGCAAAACTCATACCCGGTTCAAAGGTAACGGCACGCCAATAAAAGGTAATGGCATAGACTACAAAACTGATGGTAACCAAAATACGCATATCGATTTTATGTCCAAACTTACCGATAAGAGGCGATAACAAAATCGGGAACAGTCCTACGGGGGCGGATGCTAAACCTGCCCAAGTCGCTGTGTAGCCAAAAACCTGTTGCAGCAACAAGGGAATTAACACCACTGAGCCGAGGTAAATTAAAAATGCCAAGCTGGTGGACAAACAGCCTACAGTGAAATTACGTTGCTTGAATAGGGAAATATCGACCACCGGGTTGTCGTCCGTCAGTTCCCAAATGACAAGTGCGGTTAAGGTTACGGCAGAAATGACGGCAAGGATAATGATTTCAGTGGAGTTGAACCAATCTTGTTCACGCCCTTGATCCAGCATTAATTGCAAGCAGCCTACGCCCAACACCAATAAGACTAATCCCACCGTATCAATAGGTTGATGCTGAATTTTACTTTCTCGTGGCATTAATATTTTCCAACTGGTACTGATAATAAACAGTCCAACGGGCACATTAATAAAGAAGATCCACCCCCAATGTAAATTATCACTGATCCAGCCGCCAAGAATGGGCCCGAAAATCGGTGCAACTACTATGGTCATAGCCCAAAATGCCAATGCCATGCCCCGTTTTTCTGGAGGATAGTTATTGAGTAGCAAACTCTGAGACAGCGGAATAATCGGGCCTGCCGCTAATCCTTGGAAAATACGGCATAAAATCAACATTTCCAAGCTATGAGAAATGCCGCATAGCCAAGAGGCCAACACAAAAAGTGCGGTAGAAATAAGGAATAATTTTACTTCTCCGAAACGTTTGGCAAGCCAGCCGGTAATAGGAATCGAAATCGCATTGGCGACGCCGAAAGAGGTAATCACCCAAGTGCCTTGGCTGAACGATGCGCCAAGATCGCCCGAAATCGTGGGGATCGCCACGTTTGCAATGGTGGAATCCAATACTTGCATGAACGTGGCAAGAGACAGCGCCAACGTAATGATGCCAAGGGCAACACCTTCAATGGGTTTTTGCATGATGGGCAAGCCTTAGTTTGTGTTGTCGCGAATAATTTTTTCGATGAGATTTTCCACTGCACTTTGATCATAATTCAACGTATTGGTGGAATAGAGCGGCACAGTACGTTTTTGTTGTGACAACATTTCGCCATTGGTATCTGAAATATTCACTTCAACCAAGGTAGATAAGCCGATACGCAACGGGTAGTTAGCTATTTGTTGTCCATCTAGGCTAATGCGGACAGGCACGCGTTGCACCACTTTGATCCAGTTGCCGGTGGCATTTTGTGCAGGGAGCAAAGAGAATGCGCTGCCGGTACCCATTTCGATGCCTTCTACTTTGCCATCAAATTTCACATCATGGCCGTATAAATCAAAGGATAATTTCACCGGCTGCCCGATTCTCATATTTTTTAATTGTGTTTCCTTGAAATTAGCATCTACCCACATTTGTTCGTTGGAAACAATCGCCATCAGCGCGCTACCCACGGCAACTTTTTGTCCCACTTGTGTGCTTCGACGCGCCACATAGCCATCTACCGGGCTGGTGATTTTAGTGCGTTGTAAATTGATCCATGCCTGTTTGACCGAACTGATGGCTTTTTGAATTTCCGGCTGTTCTTTCAGAGGCACATTCATTAATAAAGATTTATTGGCAGCAAGTTGGTTTTTCACGGCTTTTAAGTTGGCTTCCGCTGTCATTACCGCTTCTCTCGCGTGTTGTAGCGATTCTTTATCAATCGCTCCGCTTTTTCCTAACTGTTCACGGCGCGCTAAATCGCCTTGTGCTTTCGTTAACGCCGTCTGGTTAGCTTGAACCGTTGCTTCCAGTTGTTTCACGGTATAGCCCAGCTGCGAAATTTGGCGTACTGCACTTGCTAAGGTACTTTGCGCTTGATTGAAACTCAGTTGATAATCCGTGTCATCCAACTCAAGTAATACATCTCCCGCGTGCACAAAATCCATGTTTTCAACATTAATTTGTCGTACGTTTCCGGCAATTTGCGAAGAAATCATCACCTGATTGCCGCTCACATAAGCGTCTTCTGTGGTTTGATAATTTTTAATAAAAAAGAACCAATATAATCCGGTGAGAACGGTGATAAGAATGAGGATAACGAAGAAAATACTTAGGGCTTTTTTCCGTGTGTTTTTTTGCGTGGAAATTGTTTCTTGAGTTGTGTCTGTCATTTATATTCCTTTTGATAGCTTTTAAAAATTGTTTTTGGTTTTTTAATTTTTATTATCTATCAATTCTATTTGGTGTAACAATTAGCGCTATTATGTGCTTTTTTCTATACTTACGCCAACAAAAACGAACGATTTGGGGTTTATATCGTTCATCTTTTTATAAATTAACAAAGTATAGGAGAACACATTATGTCAAAAACAGTAATTGGTTTAGATACCGTAAAATCTGAAGTCTTAGCAGCAAAATTAAATGAATTATTAGCCACTTACCAAGTGTTTTATACCAACGTGCGTGGATATCACTGGAATATCAAAGACGTGAATTTCTTTGAATTACATGCAAAATTTGAAGAAATTTATACTGATCTTGTGGAAAAAGTGGATGAAGTTGCAGAACGTATTTTGACCTTAGGTTATACGCCGAACAACGCATTTAGCCAATATTTAAGCCATTCCCGTATTAAAGAAGAAATTGCAGTGAGCAGTGCGGCGGCTTGTTTAAGAGGCACTTTAGAAGGTTTCAAAGTGTTGTTGATACAACAACGTGAAATTCTTGCTTTTGCTGCGGATGCAGATGACGAAGGCACCGCTTCACAAATGAGTGATTACATTAAAGAGCAAGAAAAATTAGTTTGGATGTTCCAAGCCGCTTGCCAAACTTGTGCAAACTAAAACATAGCCTGCATAAAAGAAAATCCTGCTTAAGCTTGATGTTTAAGCAGGATTTTTTATAGCAAGTGCGGTGGTTTTTTATGGTGTTTTATAAAACACCTGTAAAACCTACCGCACTTTTTTATTTAATCACTACGCCGACAATGCTGCGTGTGTCTTCACGGACTTCGGTTAACTGTACACGCAAGATATCGCCGATTTTGTATAACCGCTGATCTTTCACATAAAAAGCGATTTCATCAGGATTAATCACAACCTCTTCTTTATTGTCGTGCAGCGTTGAGGCGGGAATAAACATGGAGGCGCCATTTTCCAGCAATAACACGCGTAAACCGCCACGGGTCACATCTTGCACTTCCGCTTCAAATTCCGGTTTTTCTGCGACTTTATCCGCCAAATAACGGCAATATAACCAATCGGCAATATCTCGTTCCACCAAACGATTTTGGCGACGGGCTTCTTGTAAACGCGCAAGTACGCTTTCCTCCGGTTTAGCAAAATCTCGGCCCGCTAAATGGGCTTTGATTAAGCGATGGTTCACCATATCCGAATATTTACGGATTGGCGATGTCCACGTGGCGTAGCCGTTTAAGCCCAGGCCAAAGTGCGGTGCCAATTCCGCTTTAAATTCTGCAAACGTGAGAAAACGACGCAAACGGAATTCCAAATAATCCCCTTCAATTGGTTCAATATCATGGCGCATTTGGCAGTAACCTTTTAAGGTTGCCAAATTTTCTGGTGCATAACGACTTTGTAACTCCGCTTTGTTTTCATCATTGGCTAAATTAGCTAACAAGAAATTGTGGGCGTTTTCCAAGAATTTTTTATCGAATCCGCTGTGTGTGTTGAAAATACCGCATTGTAGGTTTTCATGTAAAAATTGGGCGGCGCAGATATTGGCGATAATCATGGATTCTTCCACGATTTGGTTGGCAATACGACGGTATTCCGCCTTAATTTCTTGCACTTTGCCGTTTTCTGCCAGCACGAAAGAATAATCCGGTTTTTCTTTAAAAAGCAGTGCGTGAGTTTTGCGCCATTGCGTTCTGGTCAGAGTAAATTGGTGCAACCAGTGAATTTGCTGTGCTGTTTCCGGATTTTCCGGCTGCCAAGCATTGTCTTTGCCTTCTAAGTAATCGGAAACTTGGTTGTACGTCAATTTATCTTTTGATTGCACATCGGCTAACACAAATTTTGCCGGCGCACTGATGTTGCCGGCTAAATCTGTTTGAATATAACACACCAATGCCGGACGGGTTTCATGAGGTTTTAAAGAACAAAGCTCATCGGAAAGTTCACGCGGCAACATCGGAATATTGAAGCCGGGCAGATAATTGGTAAAACAACGTTGTTTGGCGTCTTTTTCGATTTGTGAATTTAAACTGATGTAAGCCGTCGGATCGGCAATGGCCACCACTAATTGCCAGCCGGTTTGTTCACTGTTTGAGGTGATAGGCTCAATATACAAGGCGTCGTCCATGTCCTGCGTGGTTTCAGAGTCGATGGTAATGAAGTGAAGTGCGGTCAGATTTTCGCGCGTTTCTTGATCCTGCATTTCATAGTGATCTTGTCCTTGCACCGGTTCACGCGGTTGTTCGTGACGCGCAAGGGTCACCCACCAAGGCGCCAGTTCATCATTGGCGTGGCAAATAAATTGAGTGATTTGCGCATAGAAAAAACGGTCGTCGCGCAACGGGTGGGTTTTTAAGGTTGCCACAACCCAATCGCCTTCCTGTAATTCTTCTTTGACGGCTTTGCTTTGTGCGGCGCCAATGGGCTGATTGATGTTAGGGTGATCAACAAGCACCTGCAATTTCTTGTCTTTATTGAACCGCACTTTCGCGATAAAACGGGTAAGCATCGGCTCGATTAAGGCTTCCGGTTCGGCTTGTTCTTTATCGCCTTGTTTTTCGATAGTGGCACTGATTTTGTCGCCGTGCATCACTTTTTTCATGGCAGGTGGCGCAATAAAGTAGCTTTTTTTATCACATTCTAAAAAGCCATAGGCTTTATCGGAGCCTTTTACCGTGCCTTCTACACGTTCTTTGCTGTCATGAATTTGTTGTTTGAGTTGTGCGAGTAATGGGTTGTCTTGGAACATAATTACGTTGGGCGGATTTTCGTCCGCAGATAAAGTGAAAAACGATAACGGCAGACTGAAGTCCACCTTACAAAAGAAAAGGCAGGTCAAAAAACCTGCCAATAAATAAAGGAAGAAAAAATTATTCTTCGCCTAATTCGCCCATGGCGGTGATGCTGAAACCGGCATCAACATGGACGATTTCACCGGTGATACCGGAGGCTAAATCAGAACATAAGAATGCAGCGGAGTTGCCTACATCTTCGATAGTCACAGTACGGCGTAATGCAGCGGTTTTCTCGAAGGTTGCCAACATTTTCTTGAAGTTTTTGATGCCGGAAGCCGCTAAGGTACGAATCGGGCCTGCGGAAATGGCGTTCACGCGAATGCCATCTTTACCTAAATCAGCTGCCATCACACGGGTTGCCGCTTCAAGAGAGGCTTTGGCTAAACACATCACGTTGTAGTTTGGAATGGCACGTTCTGCACCTAAGTAAGAAAGGGTTAATAATGCCGCGTTAGGATTCAAATATGGACGTGCTGCTTGCGCCATTGCCACGAAGCTGTATGCGCTGATGTCGTGGGCAATGCGATAACCTTCGCGGGTTGCCGCATTCACATAGTCGCCGTCTAATTGATCGCCCGGTGCGAATGCGATGGCGTGTACGAAACCATCGAATTTATCCCAATGTTTGCTTAATTCTGCGAAGCAGTTTTGAATGCTTTCATCGGTGGCAACGTCTAACGGAAGCACGATGTTTGCGCCAAATTCTTTGGCAAATTCTTCAACACGCGGTTGTAATTTTTCATTTAAATAAGTGAATGCTAATTCTGCGCCTTGCTCTTTCATCGCTTTTGCGATGCCGTAGGCGATAGAACGATTGCTGGCGAGACCTGTAACTAAAATACGTTTACCTGTTAAGAAACCCATAATTATTCCTGTTTGTTTTAGTGAAAAAATTGGCGAAATTATACTTGTTTTGCTTGTTTTGAGCAACGTAGCGATCTTTGGTTTAACCAGTTATGCCGGATTATCAATATCTTTAAATTCCACGTCAAAACCGTGTTCTTTTGCCAGCCACTCGCCCAAGGCTTTTACGCCATAACGTTCAGTGGCGTGGTGACCTGCAGCAAAAAAATGAATCCCTTGCTCCCTCGCAGAATGGATCGTTTGTTCAGATACTTCGCCTGTAATAAAGGCGTCGCAACCTTGGGCTGCAGCAAGATCAATGTAACCTTGGCCGCCACCGGTGCAGATACCGATTTTGCGAATAAAGTGCGGTCCGTTTTCCGTGCAAATTAATGGTTTGCGGTTTAACACCTGTTCGATACGTTCGGCAAATTGTTCGGCTGTTAACGGTTCTTTTAAGGTACCCCACACCGGGATGCTGACTGCATTTTGTTCTAACGGTTGAAGGTTGTCGATGCCAAGTAATTGGGCAAGTTGAGCGTTATTGCCTAATTCTGAGTGAACATCTAAAGGCAAATGGTAGCCGTATAAATTGATGTCATTGACTAATAACGTTTTTATTCGTTTGCCCTTCATGCCGCGAATACAAGGATTTTCGCTTTTCCAAAAATAACCATGATGAACGAGCAATGCATCGGCTTTTTGTTCAACAGCATAATCAATTAACGCTTGGCTGGCGGTGACGCCGGTGATGATTTTTTTGACTTCGACCTTGCCTTCCACTTGTAAGCCATTGGGTGCGTAGTCGTTGATGGTATCGCTATTGAGCTTTTGATTAAGTAGGTTTTCTAGGGCTAAATTATGCATAAACGTTCTCTGAATGAAGAAAAGAATGGCGTAATGATAATGACTTTAGCGAGGAATAAGAAGAAAAAAATGGCCGGTGCGAATATCTTTGATAAAGACGTGGGGGAGTGTTTGCACCGGCCACTGTGTTTAAGAATGACGACTATCTTAAATGAAAACGGATTCATTATACAAATTATTATATAGCGATCAAGTGAAATTTAACGATGTGGCTAAAAAAGTTTATTTCATGTTGATGAGTTTGGTGTGTATGTAATTAACATGTTGAAAATAAAAGGTAAATAAAAAAGGAAGTCGAATGACTTCCTTTTTTGGATGATTTGATTTTAATTATTTCTGACGCATTGCCGGGAATAAAATTACATCGCGGATGGATGGGGCGTTGGCGTAAAGCATGGCGAGACGGTCGATACCTAGGCCTTCGCCGGCTGTTGGTGGTAAACCGTGTTCAAGGGCGATAACGAAATCTTCGTCTTTGAACATCGCTTCGTCATCGCCGGCTTCTTTGGCTGCCACTTGAGCGTCAAAGCGTTCATTTTGATCTTCCGCATCGTTTAGCTCAGAGAAACCGTTACCGATTTCACGTCCACCAATGAAGAGTTCAAAGCGATCGGTGACTTCCGGGTTTTCGTCGTTACGACGTGCCAATGGTGAAATTTCTGCCGGGTGTGCCATTAAGAAAGTCGGTTGAATTAAATGATGTTCTGCCACTTCTTCAAAAATCGCGTTGACAATGCTGCCTAAGCCCCAAGATTTTTGCACTTCGATACCTAAACGTGCGGCAACTGCTTTCGCGCGATCAATATCGTATAAATCTTCTTTAACGATACCTTTGTCTGCGCCGTATTTAATGGTGGCGTCGTGTAAGGTAATACGCTCGAATGGCTTGCCGAAGTCAAATTCATACTCACCATATTTCACGATAGTGGTCCCTAAAATGTCGATGGCAAGTTTGCGTAACAATTCTTCGGTGTTATCCATTAAATCGTGGTAGTCGGCATAGGCTTGGTAGTATTCAAGCATGGTAAATTCCGGGTTGTGACGAACGGAAACGCCTTCGTTACGGAAGTTACGGTTCAATTCAAATACGCGTTCAAAGCCACCGACGACCAAGCGTTTTAAGTAAAGCTCAGGGGCAATACGCAAGTACATATCTACGTCTAGTGCATTATGGTGTGTCACGAAAGGACGTGCTGAAGCCCCGCCCGGAATCACTTGTAACATCGGAGTTTCGACTTCCATAAATCCTTTGGAAATGAAGTAGTCACGAATGCCTGCAACCACTTTTGAACGAATGATAAAAGTGCGGCGGGATTCTTCGTTAGAAATTAAATCTAAGTAACGTTGACGGTAGCGCACTTCTTGGTCAGTTAAGCCGTGGAATTTATCCGGTAACGGGCGCAATGCTTTGGTCAGCAATTGTACTTCGGTGGCTTTAACGGTGAGTTCGTTGGTTTTGGTTTTGAATAATGATCCTTTTACACCTACGATATCGCCTAAATCCCAGTGACCGACATCATCGCCATACACGCCTTCAGGTAGATTGTCGCGTGCAACATAAAGCTGGATTTTACCGCTCATATCTTGGATGGTGATAAACGTGGCTTTCCCCATAGCACGACGGGTCATGATACGACCGGCAACCGCAACTTCAACGTGCTGTTCTTTTAATGCTTCGCCTTCTTCCGCATCATATTTATCATGTAAATCTTGAGCGAGTGCGTCACGACGGAATTGGTTTGGGAACGCATTACCTTTCGCGCGCAGGGCGGCTAATTTTTCACGACGGACTAACATTTCGCCGTTTAAATCTAATTCTTTTACTTCTTGTTCTGACATTTTTGTTTACCTTTAATTTTAAAAAACGTGTTTAAAAATGACCGCACTTTTACAGTCCGGCCTTGAGACTGGCTTCAATAAACCGATCCAAATCACCGTCTAATACGGCTTGTGTATTGCGGTTTTCTACACCGGTACGTAAATCTTTAATACGAGAATCATCTAACACATAAGAACGAATTTGGCTGCCCCAACCAATGTCGGATTTGTTGTCTTCCATGGCTTGTTTGTCGGCATTTTTCTTTTGCAATTCCAATTCGTACAACTTCGCTTTCAGTTGTTTCATTGCCTGATCTTTGTTCTTGTGTTGGGAACGATCGTTCTGACATTGCACCACAATGCCGCTTGGCATATGCGTAATTCGCACCGCACTTTCGGTTTTGTTCACGTGCTGACCGCCCGCACCGGAGGCACGATACACATCGATACGCAAGTCGGCAGGATTGATTTCGATATCAATATCATCGTCAATTTCAGGATAGACGAAAACTGCGCTGAATGAGGTATGACGACGGTTATTGGAGTCAAACGGGCTTTTACGCACCAAACGGTGAATACCGGTTTCTGTGCGTAGCCAGCCGAAAGCATATTCGCCGCTAACACGAATGGTAGCAGATTTAACACCGGCCACATCGCCATCGGAGACTTCCATCAATTCGGTTTTGAATCCTTTGCTTTCCGCCCAACGCAAATACATACGAAGTAACATTTCCGTCCAGTCTTGCGCTTCGGTACCGCCGGAGCCGGCTTGCAAATCTACATAACAATCGCAGGCATCGTGTTCGCCGCTGAACATACGGCGGAATTCCAGTTTGGCGAGTTGTTGTTCCAGTTCGTCTAATTCGGCAACGGCTTCGTTGAAGGTGTCTTCGTCTTCCGCTTCTACGGCCAGTTCCAACAAGCCGTCCACATCTTCCAAGCCTTGCTCTAAATTTTTAATGGTGTTGACCACTTGTTCTAAAGAAACGCGCTCTTTGCCGAGTGCTTGCGCTTTATCTGCGTCGTTCCATACATCAGGCTGTTCCAATTCGGCGTTGACTTCTTCTAAACGCTCGGTTTTGGCGTCGAAGTCAAAGATACCCCCGAAGCACCGAAGTGCGGTCGGTTAAATCGGTGATTTTATTTTTGATAGGATTGATTTCAAACATGATGATTAACTGTGTTTAAAGACTAAATTAAGTGCGGGATTATAAGGGATTTTGCGGGGATTTGGTAGGTGATGGAATAATAAAAAACCTTATTCATAAGGAATGAATAAGGTTTTAAATTGATTTAACCTAAAACTGAATTATTCGTCAGCAGGGAATTTTTCTTCTAATTGATCTGCTAATTTGTCAATAGCATCGTCTTTTGCGTTTGCTTTTGCGACAGCTTCAGGAACTTTACCGGCATTGTCAGCAGATGGTGATTTGACTTGAGATAAAATTAGCTGCGCTACTTCTTTTTCAGCATCTACATATTCTTTATACATAGCAACAAGTGGTGAAACTTCTTCACTTTTAATACCTAATGCTTCTAATTCAGCTACATGTTCTGCTGCTTTTTTATCAAATTCTGCAACAGCAGTTTCAGTTGCGGCCGCATTGCTACTTGCAGAGGCAGTAGCAATTGCATCAAAACTTGCTTCAAGTTTTTGGCCGGCTGTTTCTTGCCAAGCTTTAAATTTTTTCACTTCTTCAGCTTGTTGAGACGCAGCGAATGCGCTAACGGAAACTAATGTGAGTGCAGATACTGCAGCGACTTTGAAAAGTTTTTTCATTAGGATTACCTCTTATGAGTAAATTTAAGATGTAAAGTTGTTGTACAAGAAAGCTTGTACGCTTTTTAGAATATAAAAAGTTGAGCGTTATAGTCAAGTATTTTATTGGGTTAGTATAATGCGCCCAATTTTGCATAAGTCGCCAATTACTTTTATAATTTGCCGTCATTTTCACAATTTAGGAACAAAAAATGAAAAAAATTTTAACCGCACTTTCCCTTATTACCTTGGCATTTCAAGCATCAGCGAACGATGCGGCGCTGAAAAGTAAATTAGAAAAATTAGGCGCAAAAGACATTGAAATTCAAACCTCACCAATTAAGGGATTGAAAACTGTTGTAAGCGATCAAGGTATTTTCTACGCCAGCGAAGATGGCGATTATTTAGTTCAAGGTAAAATTTATAAACTTACCGACAAAGGCATTAGCAACGTTTCTAATCAATTGCTGATGGAAAAAGTCAATGCGTTGAAAGACGAAATGATTGTGTATCCAGCAAAAAATGAAAAACATGTTGTGACGGTTTTCATGGATATTACCTGTCATTACTGCCATTTATTGCATCAACAACTTAAAGAATATAACGACTTAGGCATTACCGTACGCTATTTGGCGTTCCCGCGTGGTGGTTTGGATAATCAAACAGCACGTCAAATGGAAGCGATTTGGACGGCAAAAGATCCGATGTTTGCGTTGAATGACGCAGAAAAAGGCAATTTGCCGAAAGAATTGAAAACGCCGAATATGGTGAAAAAACATTATATGCTTGGCGTGCAACTGGGCGTCACCGGTACACCGACAATCATTACGTCTGAAGGTGATGTTATCGGCGGTTATTTGAAACCGGCTGATTTACTTGCTGCCTTAGAAGGTTAATGCAGGTTCTTTGTGCAAAAACGAATCTTACGCCGCGATGTGCCGGCAGGCGATAAACTCTGTGACGATCCCTTGTTGG
>ERZ772874.609-NODE-609-length-19306-cov-4.258324_pt1 | contig 19306 bp, 14 predicted proteins | sample MGYA00580586_ERZ772874 | MGnify/ENA primary metagenome ERZ772874 (study PRJEB29015, sample SAMEA2737952) | human oral metagenome | biome: human oral; feature: human-associated habitat; material: dental | place: China | collected 2154 ... | reverse complement strand
GTGCTCATGGGAAATCCCCTAAATGTCTTGGTGGGAATTTAGGGGATTTGGGGGGGATTTTGCAAAGGTCTCGGCCTTTGATTGTTCTAAACAAGGACTGAAATTCAATCTCCCAACTGATTGGTTTTATTGACAATAACCTCCACACGTCGGTTTTTGGCACGTCCTTCGGGATTGTCGCTGCCATCGGGATGGGTGTTGGCCGCAACAGGGTTTTTCGCCCCCTGTCCTGCCACTTGGAAATCTTGATTCAGACCTTGCGCTTCAAACCAGCTTTTCACCGCCTGCGCGCGTGCCAAAGACAAGCGTTGGTTGTATTCGTCTGTGCCTTTGCTGTCGGTATAACCCGTAATCAAAATCACCCCTTTGCCTTTTTGGCGGATGACATCGGCAGCCTTTTGCAATTCGGTATCGGCTTCGGGTTTGAGTTCGGCTTTGTCGAAATCAAATAATACATCCGACGATAAATTGATCTGGATGTTGAAGCCTGTTTCCGTGCCGCTCAAGCTGCTGCCCTGTGCCGACAAGCTGCTTCCTTGGCTAGAAAGGTTGTTGCCCTGTGCCGACAAGCCGCTTTCTTGGGTAGAAAGGTTGCCGCCCTGTGCCGACAGACTGCTTCCTTGGGTAGAAAGGTTGTTACCCTGTGCCGACAGGGTGGAAGAAACCGACTCAGCAGGAGCAGCAGCGGGTGCCTGTTCGGGAACAGGTGCCGAGGCATTAGGCTGGGTTTGCGGTATTACAGTCGTGCTGGCGGTAGCAGCCTGACTTTGCGGCTTGGCAGGTTCGGGTTCCTGTCCGCAGGCACACAAGGCAGAAAGCGCCGCAACACAAGTAAGGAAACGCAATGTTTTCATAAAACAATCTCTACTGGAGCGGTGTGCAGACCGCCCTAAGCAGCCTGCACCTCACCAAGTGGAAAATCAGCGGCTCACTGGCACCGAATCAAACGAGCCGGCACCGGGGAAATCGATGGTGATGGTGGGCGTTGTGGCGGCCGGGGCTGGGAATTTGAGCGCGACGATTCTGGGTGAATTGCCTGATAAGCTTATATCCTTGCCTTGGGGAGAGGGGTCAACCATATATTTGCCGTTTTCGTCTTGCAGCAGGCTGATGCGCTTGCTGGTGCTTTCGTCGATATAGGCAAAATCGGCAACCTTGCCGGTACGCGCGATCGTGTATTTATAGCCGCCGTTTTCATTTTTAGCCGGTGTAAACATAAATTCCACATTCAGAATCTGGCCGACCACCTTTACTTTAGTTAAGGCCAGGGTGCCCCCTTCGCCAAACGGTTTGGACTGGATGGCCTGCGCGGCCGGGTCTTGCTGCTGTTGCGGGGCAGCCGGCTCGCGGATCAGGCTGGGGCTGGAAGGGGGCTCGGGAGTAGGTGCTGGCGGAGCAGGTGGAGCGGGCTGAGGGTTGGGTGTAGGCGCTGGCGGAGCAGGTGGGGCGGGATGAGGGTTGGGAGCTTGCTCCTGCGCCTGAGGGGGCGGAGTCGGTTCGGGTTCTTTTTGGCAGGCAGTCACAGTCAGTAAGGCAAAAGCAGACAAAACGACAAGAGTACATTGGGAAATACGCATTTTTGGATACCTCTCTTAAGTTGGATACTGCAATAAGATTATGATTAGACGCCCCTTTGTATACCAAGCATCCCAATAAAATTCAAGCAGACTACTGCTGTGCGAATTTTTGAAACCTTTTTGAAACCTATATGTACGAAGGTTTTTCCCCATTTGGCTGTGCTGAAATTGCGTTTTAATTTTGTGGAAGTTTCTCTTGCAGACGGCCTTTTTCATCTTTGAGGTTCGCGTATTCTGCTGGAGGAGCAATTTGGCGATTTGAAGCAGCATTTGCGGTGCTATCGGGCTAAAAATGAGCGTAAGTTACGGTTTATAAAAAATTATTTCAGCAAGAAATGAAGGGGGCATGAAATTTGCCTATTACGCCAGTTTTTTCAGTTCGTAGAGCAGGTCGAGCGCTTGCCGGGGGGTGAGGCTGTCCGGGTCGAGAGTGCGTAAACGAAGCAGGGCGGGCGGCGGCGAAGGCGGGGGCGGCGGTAATTCTACGGCGGCGGGCGGCGCGTGTTCGGGCAAGGCGGCGAATAGGTCAGGTTGCAGCGGGTTGATCGCAGTGCGTTGTTCAAATTCGCGCAATTGCTGTTTCGCCGCTTTGACGACCGGCGCGGGAATGCCGGCCAGCGCGGCGACCTGGATGCCGTAGCTCTGGCTGGCGGGGCCTTCTTCGACGGCGTGCAGGAAGACGATTTTGTCGCCGTGTTCGATGGCGCCGAGGTGGACATTGGCCAGTTCCGGGTATTCGCCGGCGAGCAGCGTCAGCTCGAAATAGTGTGTGGCGAATAGCGTCAGCGCGCGGTTTTTTTCGATGAGATGCCGGCAGATGGCAAAGGCCAGCGCCATGCCGTCGAAGGTCGAGGTGCCGCGCCCGACTTCGTCCATCAGCACCAGGCTGTTGGCGGTGGCGTGATGCAGGATGGCCGCCGATTCGGTCATTTCGACCATGAAGGTCGAGCGGCCGGAGGCGAGGTCGTCGGCAGCGCCGATACGGGTAAAAATCTGGTCGAGCGGGCCGATGACGGCGCGCCGGGCGGGCACGAAGCTGCCGATGTGCGCCATCAGCGCGATCAGCGCGGTTTGCCGCATGTAGGTCGATTTGCCGCCCATGTTGGGGCCGGTGATGAGCAGCAGGCGGCGAGCGTCGGTCAGGTGCGTGTCGTTGGCGATGAAGGTTTCGCCGCCGGGCAGCTCGTTTTCGACGACCGGGTGGCGTCCGCCTTCGATGTGCAGCCCCGGCTCGGATGAGAATTCCGGGCGGCAGTAATCGTAGGTGTGCGCGGTTTCGGCCAGCGCGGCAAGCAGGTCGAGGTGGGCGACGGCACGGGCGATGCCTTGCAGGCGCGGCAGATCGGCCTGTAGGGTGGTCAGAATCGCTTCGTAGAGCTGCTTTTCGCGCGCGAGCGCGCGTTCCTGCGCCGACAGGGCTTTATCCTCGAACGCCTTGAGTTCCGGCGTGATGTAGCGCTCGGCATTTTTCAGCGTCTGGCGGCGGCGGTAATCGTCCGGCACCTTGCCGGCGTTGGCGTGCGTAATTTCGATGTAGAAGCCATGCACGCGGTTGTATTCGACCTTGAGGCTGGCGATGCCGGTGCGCTCGCGCTCGCGCGCCTCCATTTCGGCCAGAAAGCCATCGCAGCCCTCGTCGATGGCACGCAGCTCGTCGAGTTGGGCGTCGAAGCCGGGGCGGATCACGCCGCCATCGCGGATCATCGTGGCTGGCTCGTCCAGCAGCGTGGCCGACAGCCGTTCGCCGATGCTGGGGTCGATGTCGGCGGCCTGTGCCAGCTGCTGAAGTGCGGTGAGGGCCGCCGATTCGGTTTCAGTGCCCGGAACATCCAGCTGGGCCTGCAGCTGCGAGACGCAGGCGCCCAGGACCGGCAGGCTGTCGCGCAGCGCCACCAGCTCGCGTGGCCGCGCGCTGCCCAACATGATGCGCGAGGTGATCCGCTCGATGTCGGCCGCCTGCGAGAGCAGCCGACCGATGGGCTGCGCCATGTCCTTATCCAGCAGCAGCGCCACCAGCGCCTGGCGGGCATGCACGGCAGTGCGGTCCTGAAGCGGCGCCAGCAGCCACTGGCGCAACAGCCGGCTGCCGGCCGCGGTGGCGCAGACATCCATCCGCGACAGCAGCGTCGGCCCCTGTTCCTCCTGCAGCGGGCGCACCAGTTCCAGGTTGCGGCGTGCCACCTGGTCGATGATGATGTGCGCTTCGCGTCGTACGCGCTCGATGGGCTGCAGGTGCCGGAAGGGCTGGCCGATGTTCTGGCCCAGATAGACCAGCAGCGCACCGATGGCGGCCTGACCGGCCTCGTCCTCCTGCAGCTCGGTGGCGTGCAGCGTCTGGATGCCCAGGGCCTCGCAGATGGTGCGACCGGCACGCGCCACGTCGAACTGCCAGTCCGGCCTGGCCAGGATCGGCATCACTGGCGTGGTGCGGGCATGCAGGCGCAGACGCTCCAGCAGCACCGACTTGTTGCGTGCCGCCGCCTCGGACACCAGCAGCTCACCCGGGCCGATTCGCTCGATCTCGGCTTCCAGCTCGGCCTCGGGCAGGGTGGTGAGCGTGCAGCGCCCGCTGGCGGCCACCACGGTGGCCAGCGTGACCTGCGGTGCGGTCCTGGCTCCCCGTCGCCCCGAATCAGAGAACACCAGTGCGGCCAGCGGCCGGTCCTCGCGCTCGGGCAGCAGTTGCGCGTCCGTCAGCGTGCCGGGCGTGATGGTGCGGATCACCTTCCGCTCCACGGGCCCCTTGCTGGTGGCCGGGTCGCCGATCTGCTCGCAGATGGCCACCGACTGGCCCAGCGCCACCAGCCGCGCCAGGTACTGTTCCAGCGCCTGCACGGGCACCCCTGCCATCGGGATCGGCTCGCCGGCCGACGTGCCGCGCTTGGTCAGCGTGATCGACAGCAGCTGAGCCGCCTTGCGGGCATCCTCGTAGAACATCTCGTAAAAGTCGCCCATCCGGTAGAAAAGCAGCGCATCCGGATGTTCGGCCTTGATGCTCAGGTACTGGCGCATCATCGGCGTGTGGGCGGAGAGATCGACGGAGGACATGGCGGGCAGGCAAGCGTTGGGAACCAGACACGATGGTAACGTGATGGCAACCCGTGAGCCGTGCGATCCGGGAGCCCGGGCAGTCTGGGGGCCTGAGCAGTCTAGTAGTCCAGGTAGTCAGGAGCTTGGGGAGCGTTTGGCCCCCTGGCGATCTGGGGGCTCGGGGCAGTTCGGCACCCTGGAGGCTTCCCGCTGCCCGGGGCCCACGGGGCAGATCGATGGTCAGCGTGCCGCGTCGGTGTTCCAGGGCGCATCCCGCCAGCGCCGGGCCAGGAACTCGATGAACGTGTCCAGCCGGCGTGGTACCGGGTCGCGTCGCGCCCGCACGGCGCTGATGTGGGTGACGGGCACCGTCCAGTCGGGCAGCACCGGCACCAGGCGTCCGCTGCGCAGGGCATCGTGGATGTCCCAGGTTTCCCGCAACGAGATGCCCAGTCCTGCCAGGCACCAGGTGTGCAGGATGTCACCGCTGTCGCTGCCCAGCGCCCCGTTCATCGCCACCGTCCGTTCCCGCCGCCCCTGGCGCAGGGTCCAGGTGGTCTGCGCCCCGTCCGCGCCGGCCGGCAGCAGGGCCTGATGCCGACTCAGATCCTCAGGCCGATGCGGCGTGCCGTGGGCGGCCACATAGCCCGGCGAAGCCACCAGCATGCGGCGGTTGAGCGCCAGCGGCGTGGACACCAGACGCGAATCGGTCGGCTCGTCCAGACGGATCGCCAGATCGAAGCCGTCGTCGTACAGGTCCACCATCCGGTCGGTCAGCCGCAAGTCGAAGCCGACCTGCGGGTGCTGGCGGCTGAACTCGGCAATGGCCGGCGCCACGTGCCTGCGTCCGAACGGTGCCGGTGCCGTCAGCCGGATGACACCGCGCAGCGTGTCGTCGTCACCCTGGCCCACCTGCTGGATCTCATCCAGGATGGATAGCACCGAACGGGCCCGCGCTGCAACGGTGCGTCCTTCGTCGGTGATGCGCAGATTGCGCGTATTGCGCTCGAAGAGCGGCGTGCCCAGCGCGTGTTCCAGCCGCGCGATCTGCTTGCTGACGGTCTTCGGATCCAGTTGCAGGCTGCGGGCCGCCGCCGAGAAACTGGCGCTGTCGGCAACCCGTACCAGAACGTGCAGATCGTCGAGGTTTCGCAAAGACATCGCTACATCCTGCCCAATATAAGCGGTCTTGTTGTGAGATAAGTAATTGACTGGAACATTCTGTCACAGGCCTGGAGGAAGGACAGCCCCCATAAAAGGATGGGTAAGGGGGATGCCTGATGCCTGGAAAGGACAGGGGCTTTCGTCATGCGGATCCTTCGTCATGTCACTTCATGACGACAGCTCCGCAGGAAGATGGCGGGTGGCCCTTGGTTCTTATTGCTAATGCAGTATCATTAGCGTTTTGATGAAACGCCATGAGGAGCCCAAGCCATGCAGGTCCTTTCGTCCTTGAAGGAAGCCAAGAAACGCGCACGTGACTGCCAGGTGGTGCGGCGGCGTGGGCGCATCTACATCATCTGCAAGTCCAACCCGCGCTTCAAGGCGCGCCAGGGTGGGGCCAAGAACCGCAACAAGCACGCCTGAAACATCGCTCCAAAGCGCGGCGCGCACCGTTCAAGGCCTGGAGAACGGGGCGCAGATCGCGGCCCGAAGCCGCCGTGCCTGGCGTCGAAGGGCTGGGCACGCCGGGCAGATATCGGGTTTTCCAGAGTGCAGACGGGTCTTTCAGCCTGGGGCTGACCGTATCATTCCGGGCATGAGTACGCAGCCTGCCGTGTCCGGGGCATCGCCTTCGCCCCCATCCACATCTTCATCCCCGCAGTCCCCCTCTCCGTTTTCGCTGTCGCGCCAGGAACTGGCGCTGGTGGCCGTCACGGCCTTCTGGGGCAGCACCTTTCTCATCATCCAGCTGGCCATGCAGCACAGCGGGCCGCTGTTCTTCGTGGGGCTGCGCTTCGTCACGGCCGGGCTGGTCGGAACGTTGGTGTTCTGGAAGCGACTGCAGGGCCTTACCCGCCAGGACCTGGTGGCGGGCATGGTGATTGGGGTCAGCATCTGCCTGGGCTATGTGCTGCAGACCTGGGGACTGAAGACGATTCCGGTCAGTCAGTCGGCCTTCATCACCGGGCTGTACGTGCCGATGGTGCCGCTGCTGCAGTGGCTGGTGATGCGTCGCCGGCCATCGGCCATGAACCTGGTGGGGGTGACGCTGGCCTTCGCGGGGCTGGCGCTGATGGCGGGACCTCAGGACGGTGAGTTCGGCATGACCTTCGGGGCGTGGCTCACGCTGGCCGGGGCCGTGGCCATCACCTTCGAGATCATCCTGATCGGGCACTACGCCGGCCGGGTGGACCTGGGGCGGGTGACGGTCGTGCAGCTGTACGCAGCCGGACTGCTGTCGTTTCTCCTGATGCCCGTTCTGGGCGAATCGGTACCGGAATTTTCCTGGGTGTGGCTGGTGGGGGCCATCGGGCTGGGCCTCAGCAGCATCCTCATCCAGCTGGGCATGAACTGGGCCCAGAAAACGGTCTCGCCCACCCGGGCCACGGTCATCTACGCCGGTGAACCGGTCTGGGGTGGGGTGGCTGGTTATGCGGTTGGTGAACGCCTGCCCCTGATGGCCCTGGTCGGGGGTGCGCTGATCGTGACCGGGGTCCTGATCAGCGAGCTGAAGCTACGCCGGCGCCAGCCCGGGGCCTGATCGCATCAGGGCATCGGCATGGGCCATGGGCAGTCCTTGGTGGCCAGCCGACCAGCCATGGCGTGTTTCAGGACGCCCGCTGCCGGGGACGCAGCAGCCGGCTGGTGATCCATGCTCCGCCGGTCAGGATGACGGCTCCCAGGTGCATCACCACGGTGTAGCTGCGGTCAAAGGCTGTCTGGGCGGCGACCAGCAGGCTGGCTGCTTCCTGGCGGGCGGCTGTGTTCCCTGCAGCCAGGGACCCGGTCAGCCCCGGTTCGGACACGGTCGAGGGCAGATGCTGGCCAAGGTGCGCCAGGTGATCGGGCAGGGCGCCGCCGGACGCCGCCACGATGTCCAGGGCCGCGCTGATGCTTCGGGCGGCCGTGGCGTCCACGCCCGGCGGCAGCTGAACGAACACCGTGTAGAGCCCGGTCAGCAGGCTGCCCAGCAGCGCGATCGACAGCAGCGCGCCGAATTCATAGGCCACTTCCTCCACGGACGAGGCCATGCCGGCCCGGTGCGGCGGCGCGCTTTCCACGATGGCGGTGGACGCCACCGAGATGGTGGCCCCCAGGCCCAGCCCGGCCAGCAGCAGGCCCGCCACCAGCCATCCCAGGCCCTCATCGGCAGCGGATAGGCCCGATGGATGCCACGGGAGCGCCTGGGCGGCCACCAGCATGCCCAGCGCACCCACAGCCAGACCACCGGAAATCAGCCGCCGCAGGCCGATATGGTGCAGCCACAGGCCTCCCAGGATGGAACTGGGCAGCGTGCCGATGAACAGCACCGAGGCCAGCAGTCCGCTCTGCAGCGGCGTGTAGCCCGCCACCCACTGAAAGCGCTGCGAGACGCCCAGCAGCACGCCGCCGGTGGTGAATGTCACCGACACGGCGCCCAGCACACCCGCGGCAAAGGCCGGGTTGAGAAACAGCGAGAAGTCCAGCAGGGGATGGGGCAGTCGGCGCTGTCGCCGGACGAAGGCCAGTCCTGCCACAAGGCCGGTGGCCAGGGCCGTGCCCAGCAGGCCCAGGTCAATGGGCGGATGGGTGGCCGTCTTGATGGTCAGCACCAGCGAGGAGAGCGCGAGCAGCGCCAGCACCGACGAGGGCAGGTCCCAGGGATCGGCGTTCGGGTTGCGCTGTTCGGGCGCCACGAACCAGGTGCCCAGCCAGGCCACGGCGATGATGGGCACGTTGACGAGAAAGAGCGCGCCCCAGTGGAAGTGGCCCAGCAGCCATCCGCCCAGCAGCGGTCCCAGAATGGCACCCACCAGCGACAGGCAGGCCCAGACCGAGATGGCCAGCGCCCGCTCGCGCTCGTCGGCAAAGCCCACCCGGATGAGGGCCAGCGTGGCTGGCAGCATGGCCGAGGCGCCCAAGGCCTGCAGCACGCGGGCCAGCACCAGAACGGCCACCGAGGCCGCGTAGGCCGCCATCAGCGAGGCCAGCCCGAAGATGACCAGCCCCACCAGGTACATGCGCCGGTGGCCGATGCGGTCGCCCAGCGTGCCCGCGCCCAGCAGCAGTCCGGTGCTGAAGAGCGGATAGGCATTGACGATCCACAGCCCTTCGGCCGCGCTGGCGTGCAGTTCATGCGTGAGCACCGGCAGAGCCGTCAGCAGGATCGTGATGTCCACCGTGACCAGCAGCAGGCCCAGGCCCACCATCATCAGCAGCAGCCAGCGGTGGGGAGATTTCGGTGCAGCGGAAAAGGGATGTTCCTCGGTCATCGACGATGCCTGTGCCGCCTCACTGTGCCGTCGGTGTCACCAGCCCGACCTGTTGAGGACGGTTGGCTGACAGGAAGTCGTGCTGGAACAGGCACATCCGGATGACATCGCGGTACTGGCCGTTGATGAAGAACTCGTGCTTCAACTCGCCTTCCACCTCGAAGCCCAGCTTCTGGTAGATGTGCATCGCCTTGTGGTTCTCTCGGTCGACGATCAGGTAGATCTTGTAGAGATTCAGCACGCTGAAGCCATACTCCATGGCCAGCCGGGCCGCCTTGAAGGCAATGCCCTTGCCCTGATGGTCGGGAGCGATGATGATCTGGAACTCGGCCCGCCGGTGAACGTGGTCGATCTCCACCAGCTCCACCAGGCCCACGCTCTTGCCATAGGCCTCCACCACGAAGCGGCGCTCGCGCTGGTCGTGGATGTGCTCGTCGTACAGCGCCGACAGCTCGGCGAAGGTCTCGAAGGGCTCCTCGAACCAGTAGCGCATCACGTTGGCGTTGTTGTCCAGCTGGTGCACGAAGGGCAGGTCCTCACGCTCCAGCGGACGCAGCCGCAGGCTGATCTCGGCTGGACGGGAGGTCGCCTCGGCGGGGCGTGCAGAAGCATGGAGAGCCGGGGCCGGAGCCTCGGCAGCGTGTGGGCGATGCTTGGAAGACATGGTTGTCGGAAGGGGTGTACGAAGGCCCACTATAGCGCCGTGCCCGTGACGTACAAAGCCGCGGGCGACCAGACGCCGGCCTGCACGCCGCTTCCGCGTCATGGCGTTGTACCGTTGCATCGGTGCGCACGGCCGGAACGGTGGGGTACCGGCCAGGGGCCGGTACCATCGCTGCGTCCTAGCCCTGGCCGCGCACCAGCGCCATCACCTTGGCAGCATCCAGCTGGCGTGACTCGGCCTCGATCCGGGGCAGGTACTGGGACTGCAGCGCGCGACCGTCGCCCAGCATGCGCTGATAGGCGTCCTTCAGCATCTGGGTGGACAGCGTGCGACCGCCGGCATAGTACTCACGCGCCACGTGTCCCAGGGCGTAGGTGCTGGCAAAGCTCATGCCCGAGCTGACGGCCTGGCGGCCGAGACCACCCAGCATGCCCTTGCCCAGCTTCTTGCCGAGCAGGCTGCCCAGCAGCTTGCGCCCGGCCTGTTCCAGATACTGCGAGGTGACACCCACGCCCAGCGTGGCCAGAAAATCGCGGATGTGGCCCTTGTCCAGCGGATAGCCGTACTGCTGACCGATCTGGTAGACCAACCGCATCTGCAGCGGAATGATGGCCAGCGTCGACAGCGATTCGGGCAGCAGCTCGATGGCGCCGTTGGTGATGGCGGCACGCAGGATCTGCTGGTCGATGGCCTGTGCATCCGGCGTGGGCCGGCCGCTCGGTGCGTTCGGGTTCGCCGGAGCGTCCGGCAGCGAGGACGTCGGGTGGCTGCCGGCTTCGTGGGGCGTGCCCTGGGCCCGGGAGTTTCCGAAAAGCGGGGTTTCCTGCGGCGGTTCTGCCAAGGGAGCCTGCGCCAGTGCCTCGGCCTGCTGCACCGTGGCCTCAGCGGCGGCTGCATCCAGCTGCAGGGCCTGGCGTGCCTCGGCCAGGAAGGCGCGTTCGGCCTCGCTGATGCTGCCGTCAGCCTCGCAGACACAGACCGCCATCTCGTAGGCCAGCCGGCGGGCATCGTCATCCTGCAGCCGGGCGGCCACGTCCTGCACGCCGGTGCGCTTCAGCAGCACATCCTGATGGAGCGCAGGCAGATTGATCTCCTCGCGGGCCGCCAGGCCCTCGGCAATGCGCCGGATCTCCTCGCCTTCGCGTTCATGTTTCTGCCGGTCTGCGTAGGCCGCCAGCAGGCACAGCGTCAGGGTCGCGCGAATCTGTTCGGTGTCCGTCATGGTCGGTGATCCCTCCTCTCGTGTGTTCAGAATGGGCGTCTGGGTCCGGCCCGGTCGGTCAGTGCCTTCTGGCGTTGCCCGGTCGGAATGTCGGCCGGCCGGCATTCAGGGCTGGCAGATGAACTGCAGCCCGGAAAACCCGCAGAAGCGCTGGAAGCCCGGTTTGAAGAACTCGGTCCCGGCCCAGTTGCGGTACAGCGCCGGGTCGATGTCGATGGGGCGGCCGCGCTGCCAGTCGGCCGGGTTGGCCGGATCGCCACCGGGTTTCAGCACCGTCAGGTACGGAAAGCGCTGGATCGGTCGGCCGCGGCCGGCACGGGCATCCACCTCGGTGGCCGAGGCAAACAGCGTCTCGGGGGCCTGGCCGTCTTCCACCCAGTCCATCAGCGGCGTGGTCACGTCCAGGCTGCCCAGACCGTCGCCGCGGTCGCAGTGGTACATGCCGGGAATCAGGAAGAGCCGCAGCATGTCGTCAGCCTGCGGATCCAGGTTGTGCACCGCCTGCCAGTAGGCAATGGCATTCATCGGCGTGATGTTCGGGTCGGCCAGGCCGTGCCAGATCAGCACCTTGCCGCCGGCCTTGCGGTAGGCGGCCAGATCCGGATTGCTGGCATCGAGCAGGGCGTGCATTGGGGCCAGCCGCTGCAGTGATTCGCGGGTGAAGCGAAAGTCCGCCAGCTTCCAGTGCGGATCGTAGGCCCCCGGATAGGCCAGCGCCGGAATGATGTCGCTGGAGGACTTCAGGCTGACGGTGCGGGCCGTGGGGGGCAGCACCACCTGGTCGATGGGCGTTCCTTCGGGGCTGGGTGGACGGGGGGGGGTAGCGGTATCGGGCACCACCGCAGCGCGTGCGTTGGGGGCCGGCTTCGGGGCTGGCGGTGCATCGGGCGAGGGCGCCTTGGACGGATGCAGTGGGGTGCTCATGTCGTGCGACGAGCGCTGCTGCGTCTGGCGCTGCAGCACGGCGTTGCGCGGCACCAGCACGCGCAGCCAGGCCAGCTCCGAGCCCGGCAGCACCGAGCCCAGCACCAGCTTGTGGTCACCGTCATGAGCACCCCGATAGACTTCGGCGACGGCCGCGGCCGTGCGGGGCGAGATGCAGTTGCCCGCATTCATGAGGTCCCGGGAAGGATCGGCGGCCTTGTCGGGGCACACCCACTGCCAGGGATCGACCTTGCAGGTCGGGTCGCTGACCAGGCCGTCGGTCGTGCCGTCGGCGGCATCGCAGGCCTGCACCGCACGGCGATGCAGGATCGGCAGGTCGTCCTCGCGGATGGCGGGCTGGTCACTGTCGGGCTGCACGATGCGGGCATTCCAGCCGTGGTACATGCTGTTCTGGATGGTGAACACCAGAGACGGGGCGCCTGCCACCACGCCGTCGAAGTCCTTCGGATAGCGCTGCACGGCCATCAGTGCCTCACGCCCGCCGTCGGAGCAACCCGAAAAATAGGTGTACTTCGGTGGCTGACCATAATAGCGATGGACGAGTTCGCCGGCGATGAGGCGGGTGGCGTGCACGGCGCGATAGCCGAAGTCCACCCGCAGCTGCATGTCGGCAGCCGCCCAGATGCCGCCGGCGCCGCTGGTGTGGCCCATGTCGGTCGAGGCCATGGCCAGCGTGCCGTCTCGCTCGAAGGCGCAGTCGCGCTGCGGGGAATGGATGGCCAGCCGGCCGCACAGCCCGCCGCAGCCGGTCTGCAGGTAGCGCTGCGTCCACCCGGCCACGGGCAGCCGCACGATGAAGCGGATCTGCGGCGAGATGACGCCCTGAACCAGGCACATCGCCTTGCCATTGATGTCCTCGGTCTGCACCGACGTGACCTGCGCGGGCGCCTCGGCCAGCGAGACATCGGCAAAGCTGTTGAGCGTGCAGGGCAGCCGGGGCATGACCGGGGGCAGATCCTGCACCGCCTGGGCGTCCAGCGGCAGGGCCAGGGCCCAGGGCAGGGCAGCCAGCGGTAGGGACAGGCGGCGGCGAAGGCGACCGGGTTGCAATATCATCGGGCGGGAATACGGGAACGGCAGGATCCCGCAGTCTACCGGGTTGTGGCAGTGCGGCAACAGAATGCCCCCAGTGTTCGGGGGCGCCTGGCCGACGCATACTGCGGCCCGCCGGGCATTCATCTCATGGAGACCCTCATGAAATTTTCCACCGCCGCCATCCACGCCGGCTACCACAGCGACCCCACCACGCGCTCGGCCGCCGTGCCGGTCTACCAGACCACCTCGTACACCTTCGACGACAGCCAGCATGGCGCGGACCTCTTCAACCTGGCTGTGCCCGGCAACATCTACACGCGCATCATGAATCCCACCAATGCGGTGCTGGAGGCGCGCGTGGCGGCCCTGGAGGGCGGCGTCGGTGCGCTGGCGCTGGCCTCGGGCATGACGGCTATCACCTATGCGCTGCAGACGCTGTGCTCGCCGGGCAGCAACATCGTCTCCACCAGCCAGCTGTACGGCGGTACCTACAACCTGTTCGCGCACAGCCTGCCCAACCAGGGCATTCAGTGCCGCTTCGTGGACCACGACGACCTGGATGCGCTGGAAGCCGCCATTGATGACAACACCCGGGCGCTCTACTGCGAATCGATCGGCAACCCGGCCGGCAACGTGGTGGACCTGAAGCGCTGGACCGAGGTGGCCGAGCGCCATGGCGTGCCGCTCATCGTCGACAACACGGTGGCCACGCCCTACCTGTGCCGCCCCTTCGAGCATGGGGCCCACATCATCGTGCATTCGCTCACCAAGTACATCGGTGGCCACGGCACCACGATTGGCGGCGCCATCGTCGACAGCGGCCGCTTCGACTGGAAGAAGCACGCGCAGCGCTTCCCCATCTTCAGCCAGCCTGACGCGTCCTACCATGGTGTCGTCTACACCGACTCCTTCGGTGAGGCGGCCTACATCGCCCGCTGCCGCGTGGTGCCGCTGCGCAATACCGGCGGGGCGCTTTCACCCTTCAACGCCTTCATGCTGCTGCAGGGTCTGGAAACCCTGTCGCTGCGCATGGAACGGCACTGCAGCAATGCGTTGCAGGTGGCGCAGTGGCTGGAGAAACATCCGAAGGTGGCACGGGTCAATTACGCGGCGCTGCCGGGCAGTCCCTACCGGGAAATGGCCGAGCGCATCTGCGGCGGCCGTGCGTCGGGCATCCTCAGCTTCGAGCTGAAGGGCGGCATTGATGCCGGCATGCGCTTCATCGATGCGCTGCAGATGATCTATCGCCTCGTCAACATTGGTGATGCGAAGACGCTGGCCTGCCATCCGGCCTCCACCACGCATCGGCAGCTGAACGAGGAAGAACTGGCGCGTGCCGGTGTGCCGGCCGGTCTGGTGCGGCTGTCTATCGGCATCGAGGATGTCGAGGACATCCTGGCCGACATCGCGCAGGCGCTGGACAAGGCCTGACAGATCGCAACACGGTCAGAAGGGAAAGACCATGGAACGCTGGGTTCTTTACGCCACGCTCTCGATGCTGTTTGCGGGCTTCACCTCCGTCATCGCCAAGATGGGCATGGAGGGTATTTCCGCCGAGCTGGGACTCAGCGTGCGCACGCTGTTCGTCTGCGGCTTCGTCTTTATGTTCGCGCTGATGTTCGTGGACCCGGCCGAGCTGCCCCGGCTGAATGGGCGCAGCCTGATGTGGCTGGGCATTTCCGGTGCCACCACGGCGCTTTCATGGATCTTCTACTACAAGGCCATCAAGGAAGGCCAGGTGGCCACCGTCGCGCTGATCGACAAGGGCAGCGTGGTGGTGGCCATGATCCTGGCCTGGATCCTGCTGCGCGAGGCCATCACCCCGCGCATGGCGATCGGCGCGACGCTGATCGTGTCGGGGCTGCTGGTGATGGTGCGCCGGTAAGCGCTACATGTCCTGCATTCCCGTTCTGTGGCATGTCTGCTCTCGGGGCTTATTCAGATGATCCCTTGAGTGCAGACCGCATCGGGTTGCCGTTCATGAACAGATACGGGTTGCTGCTCTTGGGGGCATCGGGCTGCGGCACCAGATAGCGGCCCGTATCCGGGTCGTATTCGCCCCGTTTCGTGAAATGCAGCCCCGTGGTGGGATCTGCCCAGTGACCCGGGAAGCGCACCACAGGGTCTGCCTGGCGACGCTCGGCGTCCGACAACGCTTGTGGTTGCCATTTCAGCGCACTGGGGTAGGGCGTATCGGGCAGCACCTCACCAAAGGGACCGAACGACTGGCTCCAGCTCAGCGTGTTGCGCGGCGTGATGGCAGCATAGGGCAGGCCGCGTGGATCGACCAGGATCCAGCGCACGTCATGGGTCTTGTCTGCCTTCAGTGCATCGATCATCAGCAACGGCATACCTTGATGGTGCCACCAGGTGCGCATCAACGGGCGCTGCGTACCGATCTCGGCGTGCAACAGACCATCCTGATAGTCGTAGAAGGTCCATTGCTTGCCTTCACGACGTGCCACCCGCTCACCGCGGTGGTTGTAGCTGTACTGGATGCTGCGACCATCCTTGTGGGTCATCGACAGGATCTGGCCGCCCGGATGCCAGCGCAGCTTCCAGCCGTTCCATTCCAGTGGCCTGCCGGCGGCGTCGTAGGGAACGTTCTGGTAACGGTGGGTGCCTGGAAGGAAGGAGGCCTCCTGCTTGCGGTCGGCCGATTTCCCCTGCAACGCTGGCTGATGCATCCAGGCCGAGGCGATGCGGTTGCCACGGTCGTCATGGCGGTATTGCCACTGGCTTTCGCCGATGGTGGCCGCTCCGATGCGCAGCCGCTCGACAAGTTCCTTTTTGTCGGGGGATTGCCATTTGACCCGGGTCAGACGCCCCAGGTCGTCGTATTCCGGGAACTGGCGCTGCAGCAGGGTGTCGTACAGGCGCCAGCGTCCGTTCTCATCATAGCGGATGCGGGTCTGGTTCAGGATGCTGTCGAATGAGGGGGCGCTTGCAAGAATGGCCGTCGCACCTCCGGTCACATGTCCGTGAGGATCGAACGAGAGCTGGTCCATCAAACCGCTGGCAAGCATGGCGACACGCTGAGGACCTTCCTTGCCATTGCCGCTGTTGGAGTACAGGGGACCATCGAGCCCTGCGGGCAGCTGGAAGTTGGCGGCATGTACGTCAAAGGCACCATCCGAATAGGCTTTGACGCGCAGCGCAGCCCCGTTGGGCAGCATGATTCCGCTGGGGCGTGCATCCCGGCTGTTATTGGCTGGATCGTACTGGAAGCGGGTGACGAAAATCTGATTCTTGCCCGAATCAATCGGATGGATCTCGGCCGTGCGTGCAATCAGCCGGCCGTGGGCATCGTATTCCATCCGCTCGGTCATCGAGGGTGATTCGACCTTGACCAGCTGATTGTTCTGGTAGTGGTAGGTCGTGGTTTCGGAAAACCCCTGCTTGTCGGACAGGTGCTTTTCGATCATGCGGCCCTGCTTGTCGTACTGGATTTCCAGGCGGGCGCCGGTGGCGTCGATCTCGCGGATCGGTCGGCCGGCTTCGTCAAAGAAGAGCTGGCTGGTGCCGGCGTCAGTAGATTTCATTTCCACCATTTTTGCCGCCTTGGGCTCGGCGGCAGACGCGGAATGTGGCGAGGTCAGCGATGCGGCAGACAGCCCCAGGGAGAAGGCGGCCAGCAGGGCGGCGTAAAGGGGGGAGCGGTTGCAGGCGAGGGGCGTTTTCATGGCGACAGGCACCGTGAAGCGGATGGAACGGGGGTCGCTCACTGTGCGCCTGAAGTCGGAAAGCCGCCATCCATCGATTGGATGGTCGGCATGGGCCGGATGGATGAGCGGCTTTCGGAGGCTACCCGAATGCGTTCATGGCCCTGTCAGCGGTACGTCGCTACCGATGGGCTGCCACCAGCGCCGCACTGCCCAGGCCGCCCACGCCGGCGATGCAGGCCAGGCCCAGCAGCGAATGGCGGGGCATGATGGTGGCCTCTGTGCCCGGCATGTCTGGACGGACCGGATGAGGTGCAGCGGATGGCGCTGTCGGAATCCCTGAGCTTTCTGCCTTCTCTGGCATGGCCGAGGTGGCGCATGGGGAAGGCCGGGGGGCATGCAGGCGGGCCAGCAGCTCCACCAGGGCAATGGCGCCCGAGGCACCGATGGGATGGCCACGCGCCAGTCCGCCGCCCCAGGCGTTGACGCGCGCAGGATCCAGCCCTTGGGGTTTCAGGGCCTGCTGGAAGGCCAGACCCTGTACGGCAAAGGCGTCATGCAGCTCGACGGCGTGCAGGGCGTCGGGGGATAGCTGATGGCGTTGCAACAGGGCCTGCGCGGCGGCCAGCGCGCCGGTCAGCGGGTTCTCGGGATCAGTGCCCAGGCTGAGCCCGCCGAGCCAGTGGCTGGCAGGTGTGATGCTGTGCCGGACGCAGAATTCCGCGGAGGCCATGAGCACGAGCGCGGCGCCATCGGCCTGCGGGGAGATAGCCAGGCGGCTGAGGGTGTAGTCCGAACCGGAAGGCGCGCTACCGTCCGATACGTGGCAGGAAGGGTGTGCCGCCACCGGCATCCGCGATGCCTGGCGTTCGCTCAGCAGCCGGGGATAGGCATCGTGCAACAGACCTTCCAGGGGCAGGATGGCGGATGGCGTGCGGGCGGGGCGTACTGCCGTGGCACGGACAGCGCGGGCGTGGCTGTCGCGGGCGTATTCATCCTGCTGGTGGCGCGTGAATCCGTGGCGGGCGGCGTAGTCGGCAGCGGCCTGCAGTGGATCGGGATCACGCTCCGGCCACGGGGTGAAGGCGGGGCGTTCGTAGGGAATGGCGGCCTGGGTGGCGTCCATGGGCCGGTGCTGGCGGATGGGGGATCGGGTCCAGGCTTCGGCACCACCGGCGATGACGACATCGGACTGGCCCGACAGGATGCGTGCTGCCGCCAGGTTGATCGCGTCCAGTCCCGAGCAGCACTGCGTATCCACCGAGAAGGTGGCGCAGCGCTGTGGCAGGCCGGCTGCCAGTGCCGTCATGCGTGCAGGGTTGCCACCAGCACCCAGTGCGTTGCCCAGGATCAGGGTGTCCACTGCTTCCGGCGGCAGCCCGACTGTTTGCAGCAGATGCTGCACCAGGGGGGCGGCCAGCGTGTGTGGCGTGTGATGGCGCAGCGCGCCGTGACGCGGTGCGACCGGGGTGCGGCACCCGGCAAGGAGCGGAACGGACAGAGGGGGCTGCATCAGGGGCGAATCCGGGTGGCGCCTTCCAGCGCCTGGCGGATGGCGGTCAGATCGGTCTTGCCGCTGGCGGTCATTGGCCAGTCGCCTTGCCAGCGCCACCAGTGGCGGGGCACCTTGTAGGACTCCAATGCCTGCTGGCACCAGGCCACCACCTCGGTGGGAGCGGGTGTCATGGGCGTGAGTGCTGATGCTTCAGTCTCAGCGCTGCCGGTGATGGAGGGCGTGTGGCTGTCTTCATCGGACGGACGCATCAGCACTGCGTGCACCACCTGACCGCGCTGCGGATCGGGCAGGCCCAGCACCGCGGCTTGGCTGATGTCCGGATGGGCCATCAGACGGGCCTCGACCTCTTCGGGGAACAGGTTCCGGGCCTGGGTGACGATCATGCGGTTCTCGCGACCCACCAGATACAGGTTGCCTTGGGCATCCTGCCACCCGATGTCGCGCACGGTCAGCCATTCGCCCACGCGGCGGGCTGCCGTGGTGTCCTGGCCGTTCACGTAGTCGATGAATAGCATGGGGCTGCGGATCCAGATGAGACCGGGCTGGGGACGGCTTGAGGGAACTGCGTGATCCTCCTGTGTGGGAGGCGATGCCTTGCCGGAGGGGGCAGACGAGGCAGTGGGCGTAGCAGGCGATGAGGCGGGCGAAATCGGGGACGATGAAGACGGAATGGCGTTGGCAGAGGGCCGCATGGAACCGCCAGGGCCGGATGCCGGGGGCAGCGTGTCGGCCGGGCCGATGTGGACCTGCACGTTGCCGAAGGGGCGGCCGACCGCCTGGGGTGGGGCGTCGGATGTGGCCTGCATCCAGCTGACATAGCTGGTTTCCGAGGCGCCATAGAAGGTGATGATGCGCGCCTGTGGAAACAGTGCCTGAAGCGGCGCGGTATTTTCGTGGGTCCAGCGTGCGCCGCTGATCAGCAGCAGCTTCAGCTGCGGGATGGGGCCGATCCGACGCCGGCGTGCAGCCGTCAGCAACATCAGCAGCTGGCTGGGCACGCTGACCATGACCGGGCAGCTGCCGTCGGCCAGCGTGGTCAGGGTGCGGCCGGCCGAGAAGCGGCTCTGCACCGAGGTGCCTCCGCCGCTCCAGAGCCCCAGCAGTGCGCCGAACAGGAAGAGCGAGTGCGACATCCGCCCCGGGGCCAGCACGCGGCCAGCAGCCACCGGGCCGAAGGTCTGCAGGGTGATGCGGAAGGTCTCCAGCTGTTCAAACCGCGCCTGCGCGACAGCGAGGTCCG
>ERZ772874.607-NODE-607-length-19308-cov-13.334026_pt1 | contig 19308 bp, 13 predicted proteins | sample MGYA00580586_ERZ772874 | MGnify/ENA primary metagenome ERZ772874 (study PRJEB29015, sample SAMEA2737952) | human oral metagenome | biome: human oral; feature: human-associated habitat; material: dental | place: China | collected 2154 ... | reverse complement strand
GCCTGAAGAACGTCGTCGACGACGCCCAGCGGTGGCGGGTGATCGCAACCTCCCGCGACGGCGTGTTCTCGCTGGTGGCGTGGGCGGTGCTGGGCGTAACCGTCGCGGCTCCCACGCTGCTGCAGATCTTCGCGCCCTCCACCTACGCGCAGGAGGAGCTGGTCGCGGTGGTCGCGCTGATCGGGTTGGCGGCGTTTCCCGTCGCGGCTGCGGCGGCGAGCAGCCAGATGCTCGTCACGATCCGCTGGTCGGCACCGCTGGCGTGGGCGTCGGTGGTGGCCGTGGTGGTGAAGATCGCCGCGACCTTCGCCCTCACAGTGCCGTTCGGACTCAACGGCACCGCGGCCGCGACCTTCCTGGCGTTGTTCGCGCAGGCGGTGGTGCTGCGGCTCGCGGTGACTCGACGCCACGCCCCTGTACGGGTGGCCTGGCCGGTGGTGGCGCTGATCGTCGCCGCGGTGGTGGGCTGCGCCGCATCGATCCTCGCCCCCCAGGAACCGGCCTGGAGGATCGGCCGGTTCGCGTTCTCCTGCTGCTGCCTGGTGCCGTTCTTCCTGGGTCTGCGACGCCTCCAGACCGCCTGACCCAGGACTCCCGAAGCCGGTTTGAACCGGGTCGTGAGGAACGAGCGACCCGAGCCGAAACCACCCCTCAACCGGCCTTGGCTGTGGACCTTCTGCTCCACAGCCACTGCCGCACCGCCCAGGCGCGCCAAGAGACGTGGGCCGCGGCGGGCGCGAGGTGTCGCAGGACGGCCGGGATCTCGTAGCGGGGGTTGTTCGCGACCTGTTTCAGGAACCGGAGGTGCTCGCCGAGTTGCTGCCGGTTGTGGCTGTTGGAGAACGACTCCGTCCACATGCGGAACGCGGCGTGGGCCTCGGGTTGGCCGAACATGTCGCCGCGGGTGAGGATCCGCAGCCAGGCGTCGATGTCCATGGCGAACACGTTCGAACCGTCGAATCCGCCGATGGCGTCGTAGTCCCTGCGGCGGAACATCACGCACGCGGGTTCACCTACCGGGTTGATCCCGAACCGCACCGCCGCCCTGGCGACCTCGGAGACGCCGCGACGCCCCAGCAGCCTTGGTAGGCCCGCGTTGCGGGTCAGGAGCCTGCCGTTGCCGTCGATGAAATCGCGGCGGCACGCGACGAGGACGAGCGACGGGTCCTCCAGGAGCGCGGCCTGCGTGGCCAGGCAGTCCGGGTGGATGAGGTCGTCGGCGCACACCACCTTGATCAGCTCGCCGCGGGCCTGCTCGACGGTCGCGCTCCAGTTGGCCGGCAACGGCAGGGTTTCCTCGGATCGGATGAGCCGGATGCGTGGGTCGTCGAACCCGGAGATCACGTCGCTGGTGCCGTCGGTCGAGCCGTTGTCCCGGATCACCACCTCGAATTCGGCGCGGTCGCTGGCCAGCACCGACCGCAGGGTAGCCGCAAGGGTCAACGCCCCCTGATAGACCGGGATGCAGACGGAAATGTGCGGTTTCATCATTTGTTCACCGGACTCCCCCGAGAAGCTGCGGACGCACTGCCAACCCCCCGGCCCGCTCATTCCTGCATCTTAGCGTGTCGCCCCCTGCTGGTGGGGCCAGCACGCTTACCCACCCGGAGATGATTTGTGATGAGCGAACCACAAGTTAGGGTTCTTAGGTGTAACAGGAAAGGGAGGGATCTTGATACCAAACCGATTAACTCGACCTCTGATGGCGCTGGGACTTGCAGCTGCGACGATCACCGGGGGGCTGTTGGTGCAGCCGCGAAACACGGACCAGGACTTGGCCGCGACCCCCGCTCCTCTCAGCACGGAGCGGGTAACCCCGAGGACGGCACCCAGCCCACACAAACCCGTGGACGCAGGGGCTGCCATTACGGCGGCGCCTAGCACCGCGAGCGGCGAATCCTCGCCCTCGGCCGCCTCGCCGACGACCGGGACCTCGGCGTCGACGCAGTCGACGAGCGATTCCCCGGCCCCGGAACGGACACCCGTGTCGAGGTCGTCGGGCGAACGCTCACCCCTGGGTGATCCGTCGTCCGGCGAGTCCTCGCCCAGCACGTCCGCTTCACCGCAGCAGTCCTCCGGGAATTCGTCCGGCCACAGCCGTTCCGACGCCGAGATCAATGGCTGGAACATCGATTATTTCGAGGGTTTTGACGCCTCACTCGAGGAGCTGGGCTGGGAACACTACGGTTGGGGCAATCCCGAGGTCGGTCACGGAGCCATGGGGGTGATGTCCGACGGGAACACGTTCGTCCAGAACGGTGAGCTGATCGTGCGCACCGAATACAAGGACGGTAAGTGGCATGCCGGCGGTACCAGCACGGAGAAGGTATTCACGGCCTCGCGTGGTCGCTGGGAGGTTCGTGCAAGGTTCCCGAAGGCCAAGGGAATTGGCTACGCGTTCCTGCTGTGGCCGAAGGACCAGGGCTGGCCGCCGGAGATCGACTTCGCCGAGGGACGGGTCAACGGACCCGAGATCATGGGAACCTACCACTGGGATTCCGACAACAAGCAGGACCACAAGTTCGTCGATCACGAGGACATGGGTGGTTGGCACACCTACGGCGCGATCGTGGAACAGGACCACATCATCTTCACCCTCGACGGCAAGGAGTGGGGCCGGATCGACCAGCCGAACATCACCGACACGCAGATGTTCTGCGGTTTCCAGACCGGGGCGATGGATCCCAACGGCAAGGAGGGCCACACCGAGACCGTCGACGGCGGTGTCCCGGGCGCACTCACCCCGCCTGTCTCCGACATCCAGATCGACTACGTGGCGCACTACACCAGGAGCTGAGGACGCCGGAGCGTTTTCCGGTTCTTCGTAGTTGAGGGGGTAGGTGGTTTAGCGCGTCGGTCACGGAATGAGGGTCGAGGTCCTCGGATGGCGGAAGTTCTCACGCCAGCCATCCGAAGGACCTTGACGTGCACCACGCTACCTTCGCGACCCCTGACCTGACTGTGTCCTGCCGCCTTGACGAGCTCGGCCTCGTCGCTGTCGGGCAGCGACTTGAGCCGGATCGGGTGGTGATCGGGTGCCGGGGTTGCGGCAGTCAGGTGCTCTCGCGTGGGACGACAACACGTCGTCGAGCACATGAGCCGTTCGGGCGCCGCCCCACCATGCTGCTGGTCCCGGTCCGTCGCTACAAGTGCGCCGGATGCGGGCGGGGCTGACGTGAGGACCTCCTACGAGGTGACGAGCTGCATCAACTCGGTGTAGTTGGTCACGACGTCGTATGTGACATCGTTGCCGTTCTTCTCGCTGAGTGACGCGAAGAACTTGCGGGCGCACTCGATCTTGGCATCTTCGACGCCCTTGAGTTGGAGTGTGGACAGCGAGCCCTTGGTCTCGGCGACGAAGTAGACGTGCTTGACGCTGCCCTCGGTGAACGCGATGGCCCAGTCGGGGTGGTAGTCACCGACTGGCGTCGGGATGAAGAACCCGCGTGGGAGCTTCGCGTAGACAGCGACCTCGTGGCTGGTATCGAGTTCGGTGACGAACTTGCGCTCGACCTTGGAGTCGGTGACCACGTAGTCGTAGATGTGCTTCTTGAGCTTCGCCCCGGCCTTTGAGAAGTCCTGGGCAGTCTGGTTCTCGGTGAAGATCGCGGAATCGAACCGGTCTTCGAGCGCGTCGTAGGTGAGGTGCTCGACGATGACGGTGGCCTTCTGCTCGTTGATGAGCCGAGCCGCCTCGGTGATGAACTGCTCCGGGTTGAGGCGGAACTTCGCGAAGGTCCCGGGCATGACGCCGCTCAGGATCGCGGCAACGGTGCGGCGAGTGAGCTGGGTCTTCTCGGTGATCTCTCCCAACAGGTCGTATTTCACCTGCGAGCCGGCGCTCACGGTCTCGGTGTGGGTCTGCGTGGTTTGCACCGCGAAGCCGGAGCCGCTGGTCAGGTCGTCAGCCTCCAGCTGCTCCCGCTGCCGGCCAGCTCGCACGACGTATTGCAGTGCGGCGACGTTGAGGTGCGTGTCGAGGTGCGCGATCGCCTTACGGATCAGCTCGGCGGAGTCGAACTCGACCTGGTAGACGGCCCGGTGGTTGATCCGGCTCCACAACGCCTGGAATTCTTTGCGCGCGAAATTGGCTTCGTTCAGCGGTATCTTCTTCGGCTTGCGGTCGTCGGTGGGCACCGGCAGATCAAGGTAGAGGACGTCGATCAGGGGCCACACGAAGTCGATGACTGGCTTCAGCACCTCAGAGGTCGGCGCGGCGAGCGTCCCTTCCTTCTTGGCCTGTTTGTAAGCGTCCGCGATCGTGTTGTCATCGTTCACGTAGTCGTTCTTGACCAGGTACTTGCAGAGCGCCTGCGCAACTGCTTCCCCGATGACCAACTCGCCGGTTGGGGTCTGGATCGTCTTGCCGACGAAGAACGTGACGCTGGCCTTGCGTGGCCGCGCGGCCAACGACTCGGAGATTTCGCGTTGAAGGCCGGTCACGAAGTCGGTGTAGGACTCGTCGGTCACGACGGTCAGCTCGTTGATGTCATGAACGGTGACGGGGTTGTCCATCCGCTTTCCGTGCTGGTCGACGGACAGCCGTAGGCCCCGTCCGATCTCTTGGCGGCGGGAGACGGTGTTGTCACTCTTCTTGAGCATCCCCATGACGAACACGTTGGGGTTGTCCCATCCCTCGCGCAGCGCCGAGTGGGAGAAGATGAACCGCACTGGTTCAGCGAACGAGAGTAGCCGTTCCTTGTCTTTCAGGATCAGGTCGTAGGCATCCGCGTCGGTGGACTGGCCCTTGTCGTCGCCGCGTCGGGAGACCTTGCCGTCGATCTGGTGCTTGGTCTTCTTGTCGATGGAGAAGTAGCCCTCGTGCACCTGCCGCACGTCGTCGCGGCGCAAGTAGGTCTGATACTCCTCGGTCGCCGCGTCGACGGCGAGTTCGCCGAGCACCTCGTCACGAATCGCGGCGTACTCCTCCTCGAACATCCGCGCATAGTCGCCAAGAGTGTCCTCACGGCTGTAGTCGCGGTACTTGGCGACCTCGTCGATGAAGAACAGCGAGAGCACCTTGACGCCTTGGCTGAACAGCTCGCGTTCCTTGTCCAGATGGGCGCGAACGACCTCACGAATCTGGATGCGCCGCTTGGTCTCCTCGGTGACGTCCCGGTCGGCCAGTTGCCCTGCCGCGACCACATCGCCGTTGCTCAGCTCGATCACGTCACGGTTCGCGTCGATCTCGGTGATGAACAATCCCCTGTAGGCCTCGATCCCGTTCGAGACATCGTGAAGGTTCGTACCCACGTCGAGACGCTTGACCTGCCGCCGGATACCCGTTGCCGTCTGCACCTCGATCTCAATCCTCGCACGCGGTTTGGCGCCCTTCGCGATCTCGATGGCGTCCAGGTACAGGTAGGCGGTCGATCCGGCGAGTCCTTTCACGGTGATGCCCCGCACGGCGATCTTCTTCACGAGCTTCTGGTTGTAGGCGTCCAGCGCGTCGAGTCGGTGCACCTTCGTGTGATCGACCTTGTGCGTGGCGGAGTACCGGAGCAGCATCAGCGCGTTGAACCGGGACAGCGCTTCCAGCGACTTGGGTGCGCCGATCTTCTGCGGCTCGTCGATGATCACGATCGGGCGGTTGGCGCTGATGACATCGATCGGGCGGCGGGACCGGAAGTCATCGAGTTCGTCGTAGATGCGCCGGTTGTCCTTGCCGGTGGCGTTGAACGCCTGGATGTTGATGATCATCACCTGCACCCCGGCATCGGAGCTGAACCGCTCCAGCTCGTGCAGCTGGGACGAGTTGTACATGAACGAGCGCGGCTTGGTGCCGTAGAGCTGTTGGAAGTGCTCGGCGGTCACGTCGAATGCCTTCTTCACTCCCTCGCGGATGGCGACCGACGGCACCACGACGATGTACTTCGACCAGCCGTACCGCTTGTGCAGCTCCATGATCGTCTTGATGTAGACGTAGGTCTTGCCGGTGCCTGTCTCCATCTCCACATCAAGGTTCGGGGCGCCCGGCGCGGCGGCGCTGGAGGCGAGTTTCGCCGACAGCGGGAGGTTCCGCGAGCGCTGCACCGCGTGCACGTTCTCCAACAGTTGTGCGCTTGACAGGACGATCTCGGCGTTGCGCAAGCCTGCGTCCGGGCGTTCCTCCGCCTCGAACAGCGCCGGGGCGGTCACGGGGCCGACCTTGCCGGGGTCGATCCGGTAGGAGATGCCGTCGTGCTTGGGTTGCCCGGCGAAGGTCTCGACGACAGCATCGACGGCATCGGTCTGGTACTGCTGGACCTTGAACTGGAGCTTCATCGAGTGTCTTTCTTTCTGCAACCGGCGCTGTTCGTCGTCGCTGCTAGAAGGGTGTGGGCGGCCGGGATGCGTGTGCTCACGCTGATCCCGAGCCTCTGGCGGTACCGCTGGCGTCGTCATCCTTCTTGCGTGGGGGCTCGGACTGCACACTTTCGTCGCCTGCGTAAGAAAGCTCCCAGCGTGGCTTCGTGCGGGTGCCGCGATTGACAATGACACCGCGACGCCGCAACTTCGTCAGGAGGTTCGTGATCTTGGTCGCCTTCTGCTGCTCGGTGAGCGCTTCGCTGAGCGCGGGCCGGAGCAGCGCCTCCACGTCGCCACGGTTTGCGTAGCCCTGAATTCGGAGGAAATCAGTCAGAAGAGCCGCGTAGTGCGCATCCGCCTGGGGTCGGGTACGGATGTAGTCAGCCATCGCTCCGGTCGCAGCAGCGACACGAGGAGTGATCCGGCGATGGGGCTTACGACCCTCGATCAACCCGACTCTGCGCAGGTGGCGGGCAGCCTTCTCGCTGATTTCGAGGCCCTTCTGAACCCGATCCAGCGCAAGCACGTCTTCAAGCGGAAGATCGGTGCAGACCATGAGCAACTGAGAGTAGGACTCATCAATCACAGCACCCGAGATCGTGAGCTTCACCTCGCCGGTGGTACTGAGATCGTAGTCCGGCAGCGGCAGGAAACGACGCACCTGATCCTGCACCATCCGATGGATTCCGTAACCCATCTGATCAATGAGGTTCAGTTCCGTCATTGCCTCCACCAAGAACGGGCTGCGGTACTGACGCGGGGTACGTTCGTCAAGCGCATAGTCGTCGGGCACACCGTCGAAGAACTCACCCACACTCTCGAAGACGATGCGGTCGGCGTGCTCGGTGACGACGATGCGAGAGTTCCGCGTGTAGTCCTGGTGCGCGATGCAGTTGTAGAGCGCTTCGAGCAGGCTCCGTTCGTCGTACTTGCTGATCTCTCGATAGATCAGCTCGTCAGGCGGCAGGAGCCGAAGCTGCACGTTGCGAATGCGCTTTGCCAGCGCCGTGGTGTTCAGCAAGAACGGCAGTCGGAAATGCTCGTGCGCTCGCTGTTCGCCAACCAGCTTCCACGTCATCTGCGCAGGGTGCGGAGTCAACAGATGCGTCGAGGTATCGGCACCGAGCAGGAGGAGCGCGGCTCGGGTGATCTGGCCGTCGCGGGTCAACCGGGCCTTGGCCAGAAAGGTCGCGTCGTCCCATGCCTCAATGTCGCCGGCAGGGATACGGGACGCGTACCGTTCGGTAAACCCCTGACGTGCGCGGGTGATCGCTGCCGGGTCGAGGTGAGCGAGCGTGGCCTCAGGAACGACGACAGCCGACCAGTCCGCACTGATGGTCTGTCGGCGAATCTCATCCAGTTTGTCCAGCGACAACGGCACCAGGCTTTCGCCTGCGCGAGCGCGGTAGTCACCCTTCCACGAGATCGGGATGCCGCGTGGTGCCGCCGGCACCTCCAGCAGCACCACGCGCTTGCCGGAGTGCATGACTTCGTAGACCTCGCGGACTGTCAGCCCCTGGTCGATCGACTGGTGGATGTGATGCTTCAACGCCTGACGCTGCTGCACCTCGAGGAGATGCGACGTTCCGACCACCTGCCGAGCATTCGAGATGCCGAACACGAGCCACCCCGACGCGAGGCCGCGCAGGTTCGCCTCGTTGCTCAACGCCGAGACGTACTCACCAGTCTTGTCCGCCGAGAACTGATGTGCAGCCTCCTTGAAGTCGACAACCTCGTTCTCCCAACCAGCCAACAGCCGGTCGAGGAGTCCGGTGAGTTCGTCGCTCGTCAAGGTCATGTCGTTCCTCAGATTGTCCTTACCTCAGTCGCGGGCGATACCTCGCGGAACACCTGCTCCGCGTTGATGCGCGCCGCGTCAGAGTCGAAGGCATCGTCGCGGAAGACCGCACGTAGCGGCCCGCGCTCTGCGATCCCCCGCACGACCTCGGGAGTCACGGACTCCGCGAAGCACGCGACCAGCGCATCGGCATCAACAGAAAGTACCTCCCGGCCATCCATGTGCTCGCGCGTCATTGGTAACGACAGCTCAAGTCCCCAGTCAAGGAGCACTTGGAACAACAGGTCCTCACCTGAACGGTCCGGCTTGACACTTGACGCCAGATCGTCGAGACCAAGCTGTTCCGTGTCATCCGCAGTTCTCAGCACATCTGCCCTGTTGCTGCTATCGACGTGTAGGGAGCGAAAACCAAGATCGAGCCCGACACCGACAAGACCAGCTCTGTCGTCAATTCCGAGGGCCGTACGCCGGATTCGTTCCCGGGAAAGGTCTGCAATGTTCCTGAGGCCGATGCGGCCAGCGGCCCCCCGCTCGGGAATCGGCTCAGGCAATTGGACCATTACGAACCGGCGATCGCCGCCGTCCTCTGCGTTCAGTTTCATCGTCGCAGCCGCGGTGGACCCGGACCCGGCGAACAAATCCATGACCAGATCTTCGTCATGAACGGAAGTCGCCTGGCGAATCAAGAATGTCAACAATTCCAGCGGCTTGGGAAAGTCGAATACCTTCTCACCCTCAAAGAGAGCCATCAATGACTTCGTTGCATTTTCAGTCGAGTACCAGCCCAGGCTGGTGACGAATGCCTTACGGTCGTTGACATAGGAGTCGATGAACTTCTTCTGTCGAGGCATCCCCTCCGGAGAGTCCGGGAAGAGAACCAAGCCATCAGCAATCATCTCGGCAACCCGACTGCGCGAAAACGCCCAGTTCGCATGGAACTCGTTCCCTGTCCTGGGGTCACTGATCGTGAAGAAGTTGTCTTGGGCCCCAGTTGCTTTCATGCTCTCTGAACGCCAGAGGCCCCGGGGGTCGCCGTCCGGGTTGGAGAAATCGGCTTCGTCACGATCCAGCCCCTGGAACCGCACACTGTCGACGGCCCGTGCGTATACGACGATGTACTCATGGTTCGACATTAGAAGCGTCTTCGGAGGAACTCCGCGAGCGGCGTTCTTGGTCGTCCATATGAACTGTGCGACGAAGTTCTGCCTGCCAAACACCTCGTCACAGACAAGTCGGAGATTGGACACCTCGTTGTCATCTATTGAGATTGCTATGATGCCTGATTCGTCGAGCAGGTTTCTTGCCAGCTTCAATCGCGGGTACATCATGCTGAGCCAGTCTGAGTGGAAACGACCGTTTGCCTCGGTGTTCGCGACGAGGCGGTCTCCTGTTCCTGATCTCTGGCCGGATCGGGCGAGGTAGCCGGCGCTGGTTTCTGCGAAGTCGTCCTTGTAGACAAAATCATTGCCGGTGTTGTAAGGCGGGTCGATGTAGATCAGCTTCACCTTGCCGAGGTATGACTCCTGCAGCAACTTGAGCGCGTCCAGGTTGTCGCCCTCAATGAAGAGGTTCTTGGTGGTGTCGAAGTTCACCGATTGCTCGCGTACGGGCCGGAGGGTCTTGGCGATCGGCGCGTTCGCCGTGAAGGCTGCCGCGCGCTTGCCGGGCCAATCGAGCCGGTACCGCTCCTGCGGCCCCTCGACGATGTGGCCGGAGAGTTCCTGGCGCAGCAGGTCGAAATCGACGGCTCTGTGGGGGTTACCGTCGGCGTCGAGGCTCTCGGTCATGACGTTGGGGAACAGCTCGGCGATCTTGTCGATGTTGGCCTGCGTGAAGTCGGGCGATGTCATGCGTAGTCTCTCCACGGGTTACCTCTGCTGTTCCAGTTCGTACTGTTTCGTCGTTGCGGAAGTTGTGGGACTCCGTCGATCACGACAAGGTCGTAGGCCCCAGTTGATCCGATCCAGCCGCGGACCGAGCGACTCACCCTTGGTGCGCGACAGATCGGTGTGGGCGAGCACGTCGCAGTTGAAGCAGTCGGATGCGAAGATGATTGGTCGTGAGGTTGGCGTTGTAGTTCGTCCAGTTCTCGGCGTACACGCTGGCGATGTGGTCGTGGACGGCCTGCGTGACGTCGCTGGCCTGCTGGGGGTTGTTCCAGAACGGACCCCAGTCTCGCCGGCCCCTCGGCCAGTTCGACACTGTTCGTGGTTGTCTCGGTCATCATGACTCCTTCTGCCCTCACGGGCGATGGAGCCACTTACACCGTTCGTCGGACAGTCCCGAAAGCCCGCGGCGGTAGGAAGCTGGGCGACGAGGCGCGAGTGCCTTTTACTCCGCTCGCTGGGACGGGGGAACGTAGAGGTTCTCGACCGGGATCTCACGGCCCGTGGGGGTGTCGACGATCCGGATGCCCAGTTCGTCGCGCACGATCTGCAGGTCGGAGCCTACGGGCAGGTCCCAGATGCCGATGAGGGCGGGTTCGATGGTGCACAGGTCGTTGAAGTCGACGATCTGCCAGTTGGAGGTGTCGTTGAGGTACTCGGAGGTGTCGATGTGACTCATGATCTGCCAGCCGTTGTCGGCGGGTGCCTTCGACTCGCCCCGCACCATCCAGCGCACCAACCCTTTCTTCTCGATGACGTTGCGGGTGGCTAGGCAGGCCCCGGCTCCAGGAATGAACTCCATTGTCTCGGCCCTCTCGTGGTCTCGGATGATCTCAGCCTAGCAATGCACACCCCTGGCGCCGCTCGTTCGTGGAGCCACAACCCGGATCCGTTCGATCAGCGGCCTGTCCAACGCGGTGACCCGGGTGCCGGGTTAAGCTGACGAACATCCGAGCAGGAAGGTTCAACATGGAACTCAACGGCGCGGCTTTCTCCTTCGAGGTACCGGAGACGTGGGAGGTCGTCCCAGCAGAGGGGATGGTGGTGGCAAGCGCGCCTCCCGGCTACCTGGGTTTCCGACCGACGATCGTGCTCCGTGAGTCCCGGATCGACAACCCCACCCCCACCACCCTCGCGTCCGTCTCCCAAACGAATCTTCGCGCCATCCCCCAAGAGGTGGCCGGCGCCTATGTCGTGAACGTGGAGGCCATTCCGGACGGAAGTGCGGGACCGGATCCCCGGGAGAGACGACGCATCTGGGCGCTGGCTCCCGTGAAGCCGCCCATGAATGAGCTTCTGGGACTGGTTCTGATACAAGATTTCATGGTGGCGGGCAATGCCATCGCCGAGCTGACCCTCACCCTGCCCGTCCTCACCTGGCAGCCCGACGGCTCTTTCGAGCGGATCCTCGATTCGTTGCGTCCCTTGGAGCACGGGATGTTGCCACAGCTGACCGCCCAGGTCCCGGAGGCCGTGCTCGATCAGTGGGCCACCGCACGCGACGGCGTCCCTCGCGAGGACGTGACGGTGCAGGGCTACCTTCCCCCCGTCCTGCTGAGCAACACCTACGAGTTGTCGCCCGGCGCGCTGACCGAGCTGAGGTCCCTGTCGTCGGCGGGTTTCTTCGGAAGACGGGTGAAAAGCCAGCTTTCTCGTGAGGAACTGAAGCAAGCCGGTTTCATTGATGACCGGGGCAGACCCACAGAGTTGGGCGAAACGGTTTTGAACATGTTCAACCATGGACGCCACTGGATCTTGGAGAATGCCGGGCCAGTGGAAAATTCTCGCAGCATGGAGGGCTGGGGGGCCGATGAAGCCATCCTCATCTTCATCGGCCCATCCGTGAATGAGCCGAACAACGGAAAGGGAATTCTTGGGTACTGCGCCACTGATGACCTGGCCCGCATTCTACTCATGTGGTCAGGCACCCAACCCAGTTGGCAGATGTCGTTCACTCTTCCCGAGATCAGCCTCAAAGAAATGATGGGACGTCTGATCGATCACCCATTCCCGAGCCACGTCGATGGTGATGCAGCAGCTTTTTCCACTGAGCCTTGGAGGCAGTTCAGTTTTACCGACGCCGCCGGCGATAATGGTATTACGTGGATCGCGACACCATCCCGGGGCTCCGCTCTGTGCGACCGGGGTTCGCAGCGGGACGGACTGATCATCAGCTCCCCGGTCAATCAGCCGCTGTGGGTGTATCTTTCAATAGCAGCAATGGCAATCAATTTTGGAGAAACCAGTGAAGTATAAAGGCTTATTTCATAGGGGTGTTTTGACTTTCCCCAACTAAGGTTTTGCACCGAGGGGGACGTGAGGGCGGCTTGCCCAAACTGAGATAGTTCAAAGTGTTCTACTACAAAGACTCTCAGATGAAAGACAAGCCGCTGCTGTGAATGCTACTACATGTCTTGACCGTGACCAGATCTGCGACTTGTGTGAACTGATCCACACCGCATGTTCCGGAAACCTTCCCGCAGCAGGGTCCCGTGTCCTAGGGTTGTTCCGCTGCATCCAGGTCACTTTGTTAATGCTGCGGCACAATCTCCCCCAGTAGTTGCTGGCCGACATCCACACGGGTTTCCCAATCCACCATCTCAAGAGTGGTGGCGGTCTACACCCCCTTGATCGCCGAGGCCCTCCAAGCCTGGGTGCCCGGTGTGGAAGATCCTCGACCCAGATCCGCCAGTACATCATCGACGGGACTCTGGCTCCCTGCTGGTCGTGGCACGACCACCCCGAACTGTACTCGGGCAAACACCACACGACAGCTGACCGGACACCTCGCCTGGATCTCCCCACCCCTGCCGGGTAGTGTTCATGATGCGAAGGCCATCAAAGAGTCCGGATTCCTCGAGGCACTTGATGCTGCGATGCATATTGGGGACAAGGGCTACATCGGATTGGGAATGATCACCCCCATACGGAAACCCACCTATGGTGAACTCACCGACACTGATAAAAGAAACAACACGACCATCAACCGCGTCCGCTATATCATCGAACATGTCATCACGAACATCAAAACCTTGCGTGTTCTCCACACCGACTACCGCCGCCCCTACAAAACACACCTTCGAAACCACAATACAAGCCGTCACGGGACTCATCTTCGCCTGCACCCCGTGAATAAGCCTCATTGAGGCTTATTCACGGGTAACGCTTCAGTCAGCGAAACCCCTAGTCAGACAACACTTGAGGGCAGCTATGAATAAGCCTCAATGTTCTTGTTTCGCCTTTTTCATCGTCGTCACCACCAGAAGAAGACACGCTTGAACACCCATTTGCCTGCTTTCCATACCCCTGACGTCGCCCATTTGCCTGCTTTCCATACCCCTGACGTCGCCCATTTGCCTGCTCTCCATACCCCTGACGCCGCCCATTTACCCTTTTCCCACGTCCATTCTGAAATGTCGCCGATTCGATCGCCAAGGTTTTTGCCACCGCCGGTTGGAATCATGAGGAAAACACCTGCGCCGAAGCCGATCGCCGTGCCAAAGCCGGGGCAAATGGCCGTTCCGGCGGCTGTGGTGGTACTGACTGCGGCAATCTGTCCCGTCCCTCGGACCGCCGAGAGCTCGGTTGCCTTGGCCCTGCGTTCTTTCGGGGAGAGCTCGGGATGGGTTGCCTTGAGCCGCTCCTGCGCCGCATCGTATTCTCCCTTGTAGGTCAGGGTGGTTCCCAGAACGAAGAGGCCGCGCCCGGCAGTGCGACCAACCATTGAAGTCCCGTTCTTCACACTGTTCGTTTTCTCCATGCCTGCCCCGAATCGCTTTCCCTTGGGACCGCCAGTGGGCTTCGACCACGATCCGAACTTCCCCCTGAGGGGGCCGAGGAAACTTTCTTTGAGGGCGGTCAAAAATCTTCCACGGAATCCCTTGAAATCTCGCCATTCCCAGAAGTTTTTCCCGAATAGCTGGAAATGGTAGTCCCTAGATGAGAGAAGCGGGATTCTGGCAGTCTTGAAATCTTTCCCGAAAACCCTGACAACTCCTCTGACGCGATAACGGGTGACCTTCACCTTCAGGGATTCGGCTCCCATGGTTCCAAGCCCCAGCGCGGTACTCCTTGCGTAATTTTTCCAGCCCTCTTCCCCTGGTTTGCGCTGGGTGCCATCCGCCTTTATGTTCCCCAAGTCTTGGACGCAGGTGTCGACCGCCTCTTGGTATTGCTGGGCCAAGGCGTCTACTTTACTTTGCAATCTTTCCCTCTGCTTGTCATGATTGATTTGCTCGGGAGTTCCGACGGCGTAGCCGACATTGCCGGCCGCTTCGAAATTTGAGATCAGCGTCAACAAGTTGGGAACTTGGATCTCCAAAGGGCGGACTTGAGCGATGAAGTTCGTGATGGCTTTCTCTATGGTTCCGGAGCCGGTGGCGACGTCCTGCGCAGCAGTTTCGGGGACGTCCAGCGCGGAGTAGAGCAGGTTTGCGTGCGGGCTGTGGTAACAGTGGCTCAGTCCCAGCCAAGAGCTCTTCGCACTGCTGATGGCATTTTTGAAATGGGCTCCGTGTGTCTTGAGACTCTCGGCCTCGTTGGCCAAGGTGTCGGTGTTTGCCCAGTTTTTCAAGCCCGAGGTGTCGATCGTCATGGCTTCTTTCCATCCTTTACAGTTATCTCGCCCACCTCATTGGCGGCAGTCTCGGAATTGTGTGCCATCTTTTCATCGCCCTGCCGCACGGCGGCTACCGCTCCACGTCCGCCGGCCACGGCGTTGGTGGTCTGCTGTTCCGCGGCTTTCATAGGAATTGCCAGTGAGAGATTGTAAACTCGTTTTAGGGCCGAGGCGATTGGAGCTGCCGGACCCGTTGAACAGGCGGAACCGAGATTGTCGATATCGCCTGATATCGACGTGTGACTAGTGCTCGCGGTGGCAACATGTCCCTCCACTTGATTGAAAATTGCCTCACATGAACCGGGGTCTACCCTATACTCCACTGGTTTCTCCAAAATTGATTGAAATAGCGGCCATCGAGAGATATTCCCATAGCATCTGACCGACGGGGGAGGCGATGACAATCCCATCCTCCCGAGACCCTTGGCTGCACAGAGCAGGGCCCCGGTACGGCGTTGTAATCCAGCCGATGCCCCTTTCACCGGCAGCGTCAGCAAAACTGAACTGTTGCCAGCGCTCGGCTGCGAATGCTGCCGCGTCGCCTTCAAGCTGCTGGGGGAAAGGATGATCGATCAGGCGTCCCAGCAACTCCTTTTGGGTTATCTCCGGGAGGGTGAATGACATCTTCCAACTCGGCTGGGCGCCCGACCACATCAACAGAACACGTGCCAGATCATCGGCGGCGCAGTAACAGAGGAGTCCTTTTTCGCTACTGTCCTGATCATTCGCGGCCGGGCCGATGAAGGTCAGAATGGCTTCTTCGACGCCCCAGCCCTCGACGGTACGGCTGTCCTCGATCGGTCCGGCGTTTTCCAAGCTCCAGTAATTTCCATGATCAAGGACGCCCAGAAGCGCCTCGCCCCTCTCCGTGGGATCACCGTCGTCGTCGATGAACCCGATTGTTCGCAGTTCCTCGCGAGGCGGTTGACCTCGCATGCGTTTTCCGAAGAACCCTGCGGACGACAAGGATTTCAGCTCGTTCAGTGCTCCGGTCGACAGCTCATAGGTGTTGCCGAGCAGGACCGGGGGAAGATAACCCTGCACAGTGACGTCCTCGCGGGGGACGCCGTCTCGTTCGGTGGCCCACTGATCGAGCACGGCTTCCGGTATGTTGATCATTGGCCGCGATGGTAGCCCGTGTCCCGAGGGGCGCAATGAATCGAGAATACGCTTGAAAGAATTGTCGCATTGCCACGTGAAGACCGGAAGGGTGATGGTCAGCTCGGCAACGGCATTTCCTGCCACCATGTGGTCCTGAACAAAAACCAGTCCCAAGAGGTCATTCGCTGGGTGTCTCAGCGGGGCCAGTGCCCAGATCCGTCTTCTCTCCTGCGGGCCAGGGCCTGCATTTTCGTCAGGAACGGCTTCCACATGTACGACGTATGCCCCGGGTGTTTCTTGAGGGATGGTGCGGAGAGCCATTTGGGCGATGGAGGCAAGCGTGGTCGGTCCGGCATCGTCCACCCGGGATTCGGTGAGCACGACTGTTGGCCGGAAATCCAAATACTCGGGAGGTGCACTCGCCACCACCATTCCCTCAAAAGGGACTCTCTCCCACGTGTCCGGCACCTCGAACGAGAAAGCCGCGCCGTTGAGTTCCATGTATGAACCTTCCTGCTCGGATGGACCCCACCCTAGCTTAGCCCAGCCCGGAGTCACCCAGCCGGGCAGGGCAGAGTAGCCGGTTTGCCGATGCCGTGCAGTAGCCGGACCCCATCCTTGTGGCTGGGGCCTGCTCGCGAACGTGGTTCGCCTACCGTTCGATCGTTTGCTTGTGCTGTAACGCAGGCGTTCACCCGTTAGGCCGGCGTTTTCGTCAAAAGGGCGTGTACCTGCGCCCTCGGAGGACAGGCACATGCCTCCTTCAAGACAGAAGGTCCTGACGCTCCTCTCAGCCCTTGGTGTAGTGCGCCACGTAGTCGATCTGGATGTCGGAAACAGGCGGGGTGAGTGCACCCGGGACACCGCCGTCGACGGTCTCGGTGTGGCCCTCCTTACCGTTGGGATCCATCGCCCCGGTCTGAACCCCGAACCACATCTGCGTGTCGGTGACGTTCGGCTGGTCGATCCGGCCCCACTCCTTGCCGTCGAGGGTGAAGATGATGTGGTCCTGTTCCACGATCGCGCCGTAGGTGTGCCAACCACCCATGTCCTCGTGATCGACGAACTTGTGGTCCTGCTTGTTGTCGGAATCCCAGTGGTAGGTTCCCATGATCTCGGGCCCGTTGACCCGCCCCTCGGCGAAGTCGATCTCCGGCGGCCAACCCTGGTCCTTCGGCCACAGCAGGAAGGCGTAGCCAATTCCCTTGGCCCTCGGGAACTTTGCGCGAACCTCCCAGCGGCCACGTGATGCGGAGAAACTGTCCGCTGAGCTGGCTCCGCCGGCGCTCCAACGACCATCCTTGTATTGGGTTCGCACGATCAACTCACCGTTCTGCACGAACGTGTTCTCGTTGGACATCACCCCCATCGCCCCATGCCCAACCGGCGGTTCGCCCCAGCCATAGTGCCCCCACCCAGCGGATTCAAGCGACGTCTTGTCAAAACCCTCGAAATAATCGATGTTCCAGCCGTTGATCTCGGCGTCGGAACGGTTGTGGCCGGACGACCCCCCGGAGGACTGCTGCGGCGATGCGGACTCGCTGGGCGAGGACCCGCCGGACGATGGGACGTCCCGGGGTGAGCGTTCGTCTGACGACCTCGACACGGGTGTCCGCTCCGGGGCCGAGGACTCGCTCGTCGGTTGCGTCGACGTCGAGGCCCCGGTCGTCGGCGAGACGGCGGTTGGCGAGGACTCGCCGCTCGTGGTGCTCGGCGCCGCCGTGATGGCCGCCCCAGCGTCGACGGGACGACTCGAGCTTGGTGGTGTCGTCCTCGGGGTTATCCGCTCCGTACTGAGAGGAGCGGGGATTGCGGCCAAGTCCTGGTCCGTGTTTCGCGGCTGCACCAACAGTCCCCCGGTGATCGTCGCAGCTGCAAGTCCCAGCGCCATCAAAGGTCGAGTTATTCGGCTTGGTATCAAGATCCCTCCCTTCCTGTACACCAAAGAACCCTAACTTGTGGTTCGCTCATCACAAATCATCTCCGGGTGGGGAAGCGTGCTGGCCCCATCAGCAGGGGGCGACACGCTAAGATGCAGAAATGAGCGGGCCGGGGGGTCGGCAGAGCGCCCGCAGCTTCTCGGGGGAGTCCGGTGAACAAATGATGAAACCGCACATTTCCGTCTGCATCCCGGTCTATCAAGGGGCGTCGACCCTTGTGGCGACCCTGCGGTCGGTGCTGGCCAGCGCACGCGCCGATTTCGAGGTGGTGATCCGGGACAACGGCTCGACCGACGGCACCAGCGACGTGATCGCCGGGTTCGATGACCCACGCATCCGGCTAATCCGATCCGAGGAAACCCTGCCGTTGCCGGCCAACTGGCGCGCGACCGTCGAGCAGGCCCGCGGCGAGCTGATCAAAGTGGTGTGCGCCGACGACCTCATCCACCCGGACTGCCTGGCCACACAGGCCACGCTCCTGGAGGACCCGTCGCTCGCCCTCGTCGCGTGCCGCCGCGACTTCATCGACGGCAACGGCAGGATCCTGACCCGCAACGCGGGCCTACCAAGGCTGCTGGGGCGTCGCGGCGCCTCCGAGGTCGCCAGGGCGACGGTACGGTTCGGGATCAACCCGGTCGGTGAACCCGCGTGCGCGATGTTCCGCCGCAAGGACTACGACGCCATCGGCGGATTCGACGGTTCGAACGTGTTCGTCATGGACATCGACGCCTGGCTGCGGATCCTCACCCGCGGCGACATGTTCGGCCAACCCGAGGCCCACGCCGCGTTCCGCATGTGGACGGAGTCGTTCTCCAACAGCCACAACCGGCAGCAACTCGGCGAGCACCTCCGGTTCCTGAAACAGGTCGCGAACAACCCCCGCTACGAGATCCCGGCCGTCCTGCGACACCTCGCGCCCGCCGCGGCCCACGTCTCCTGGCGCGCCTGGACGGTGCGACAGCGGCTGTGGAACAGAAGATCCACAGCCAAGGCCGGTTGAGGGGCGGTGTCGACTCGGGTCGCTCGTTTCTCACGCCCCGCCTCAACCGGCCTTGTCCTCTCTGAAGTTGGTTGAGCCGGCCTGCGAGCGTCAGCGAGTGGGCCGTGTCGAAACCATGGTGAGGGTGGTCGGGGTCTTGTGGTCGGGTCTGTGCACCGGGTGCCGGTGGTGGTTTCGACTCAGCCGTTCGCTTCGCTCACGTGCTGGCTCAACCAGCTTCAGGGAAGTCGTCGCGGCCCGGCTCAACCAGTTTCGGCAAGGCCGTATTTCTTCCGCAATTCGCGCGCGAGATGAGGGGAGCTCACGTGCCGGCTAAACCGGCTCGTTTCCCCAGGTACCGGGGCGCACCAGTCCGTGTTCGTAGGCCGCGATCACCAGTTGGGCGCGGTCCCGGGCCTGCAGGCGGCTCAGCAGCGCCGAGATGTGGGTCTTGCAGGTGGCGTGGCTGATGTGCAGTTCCCGTTCGATCTGGTCGTTGGACAGCCCCCGGGCCACGAGCCTGAGGATCTCGGTCTGCCGCGGGGTCAGATCCGCCACCCTCCCGGAGGGGGTCGCGTCCGGGAGGCAGCTCTCCACCAGGGTGGTGATGGCCGAGGGGGCCAGGAGGGCCTGCCCGGCCGAGACGGTGCGCACCGCGTTGATCAGGGCCTCCGGGGTCGCGTCCTTCAACAGGAAAC
>ERZ772874.604-NODE-604-length-19400-cov-18.438718_pt1 | contig 19400 bp, 19 predicted proteins | sample MGYA00580586_ERZ772874 | MGnify/ENA primary metagenome ERZ772874 (study PRJEB29015, sample SAMEA2737952) | human oral metagenome | biome: human oral; feature: human-associated habitat; material: dental | place: China | collected 2154 ... | reverse complement strand
TATGATTGAAATAGGGAGTGTTTCTGTTATTTATTACTGCCTAATTGTTTATGTTACTAACTCCTCTACAAATCATTGTTAGCTCAGCTTAATATCTCAATTAAATATTTTTTTATCGGCATAATCGATTAAGCAGCTATGCTACTCATTAAGTATGTATACCATCTCATGCCAGCTTTCTCCACCCCATGTGGAGTTTGCCTGCCCAAGGTCTGCGTAACCCATTTTCTTATACATCTCAACCAAATGCTCAAGACAGGTGAGTATAAGCTTTTTTCTGCCTTTTTTAGTCTCTCTTTCGACATAGGTACTCATAATCTCCCTAGCCAAGTTCTTACCTCTATGTTCCGGTAAGACATCCAGCCCAAGCAGCATAATGTTCTTTCCGTCAGGTTTATTCATTTTGGAATCTTTAAAAAACTCATCTCTGAAACTTTCTTCATCTGTTGCCAAACCGTTCAAAAATCCCGCAAGTCTTCCTGTATTCTTGTCGACTGCCACAAGGAAAAGCTCAGGAGCTTCTGCCACTCTGGCTCTTATCTGCTCGGCTGAGCAGGCTTCGTTAGGAGGAAAGCATAATCTTTCTATGTGTGCCGCCTGCTGCGCCTCATCAGCTCTTACGCTTCTAAGCTCATAACCCGATGCTAAAACTTTGATATCTTCTCTTTTATCCATGTCTTTTTTTCCTTCTATAATTAGTAGTAGTTTTTAAGACCCTCACAGGGGTATTTATATTTCTTCTTTACTTTTTACTTGCTCTGTTTATAAGTTCAGCTCTATATATCAGCAGTAAAATTCGCATGAGGCATCTGCTCAAGTATCTTGGCTTTTATATCCGGCTTTGTATAAAAAGTACTTAGTTTTCTTTTATCATACTTATTAAAACTGCTATCAGAAGTTGAGTCTTCTAAAAGTTTTGTAAAATACTGTTCCCAGCTCATATACTTAACACTGTCCGCATAGTTTTGCGTTTCATTAAGTTTATCTGCATTTACATTTTTACCTATGACCCCTGAACTTAAAATCATCCATTCAAAGGACTCCGGTAAGAATATAGCCAACTTGCCATGACTAAGTTCTTGTCTTTTAACAAGCCCTTTCATTTCCGCTCCGATCGCCGCACCGTCTGCCACAATAATTACATTGTCTTCTTCATACTGTTGCAAAACTTTGCTGATACCTGATTTCCCTTTGGCAGATACACAGATAATTCCTGCACTTTCTGCCACATTTGAAAAAAATTGAAAACCCGCCCCGCTGTCCTCTGTAATAATCACATTCGGCTGAAAGGGAAATCTATCGGGATCGGGATTATCATAAAATCTATCTATATGTTTGTATTCTTTTTCAAAGCTCTTATTCTTTCCGCTGCCTTTAATGTGATAGACTTCCTCTGCACTATAGGGAAGTTGAGCGAGATAAGTCCTTGTAATAATGAGAAAATAATTATCGCTCCCCCTCACTTTCCTTGCAAAGTCTTGGGAGGATATAAAGTTACTTCCTTCATCTATCACTACTATGGATTTGCTTAAGTCTTCAAGCTGCTGCTCCCAATCCTTTCCCTCCAAAACCACTATATTGTTATTACAGGAAATGCTTACACCGCTATCTTTTCTACCGAAATTATTATAATCTTTGATCATATCGTATAATGTGGTTTTACCGGTGCCGCTGTCGCCTCTGAGAATTGTAATATTTCGTTTAAGTGTAAAATTATAGCTATTTCTCCTATTTTTTACTTTAATATTTATAGCCCCTGTCATTGTACCTTAGCTCCTTTAAGATACTTGTCCGCAGCGTTTAAAAATTCCTTCATATTGCGAACTACCAGCTTTCTGTCATTAAGAATACGGATATTAAATTCTTTTTTACCAAAATCCATTATATGGTATAAAGCTATGGTAAAATTCCTCTCTTCTCCAAGTTTTAGAATCCACTTCGCACAGTTATCCCCACAATTCGATGCATTAAATATTTTACCCGGCTCATTCTTCATGAGAATAAGAGCTTTCACCCCTCCGGATAGTTTGTCCGGCGGGATTTGACCAAGAACCGGACTTTTGATGGTATGGGCATCTAAGACCTCCGATCTGTCAATATCTTTAATTACGGTTTTTGCAAATTCATCTATAAGCCAACTATCCTCATACCTATTTTTAAAATATACGGATGTGTTATATATTACACTATCCCTATCACCAAACCATACTCTAAGCATAACCTTCACCTTTCCGTCATACAATAAAGTCTTTATAAAAATAAACCTATATTTCGATTTAGAAGAACCTTACCAAGTCTTGACATGCCGTTGACCTACCGGTAATGTGGTATTTCCATAGTATTTATTTTAAAATATCCACCTGTCTAAATCTTTTTTCCCTTGCCAGTGTAACATACACAACTTCTTTTGTCGACTGTAGGCAGGGTCTGCACCTTTATCTAATGCTTTTACTGATTTAACTGAAATAAACTTTTCACTTCACTACTCCTGATTTTTTCAAAAAACTATTGTATTTTATATATTTTTTGATATGATATCTTCTAACTGTACCCGACACGCCTCTCAAAGATGCGTACCATGTCGGGTCATTTAATTTATAGGGAGCTTACTCATGGAACTTAATAAGCCGCCTTTAAAAGTTTATAAACCATTAAAGGCGGCTCGGGGGTAATATTATGACATTTTCTTATTTAAGAAAATGTCAGATATATTTTTCCATAGCATAAATAATATTAATACTGCTCCTACATATCCGTTTAATACATATACATAATTAACTAAAGCTCTAAACGGTAAGAACAATCCGACTACAAGTCCGACCAATCCAAGCACTACTGTAAGTATCTTGAATGTACCTGTTCCCTCTTTTGAAAATCTTACAACCGGATTATAAAGTAGAGGAACCGCTGTCGTATAAATTCCGGCAAATACTACGATTGAGAATATAGCTGAAAACGGTTTCCAAATCTTTAACGCAAGTATAAGATTCGGTATATCCGCATTCCATACATAAGTACCGTTCTCTCCGGTATTGATATTGGATATTTGCGCAAAAGAAACAATTACTATCGCAACACATATCGCTATTGTTCCTGCAAGTATTCCGTAATTCAAATCCTTCTTGCTATTCTTTGCACCGAGAGCGGAAGTAAAGCTGGCAAACCAAAGTAATACGAATCCGGCATAAGATAGACCGGAAATCAACCAGTTGGCACCTGCATTTTTTATAGTATTCGCAGCATCCGAACCTATAAAACTTCCACTAGCTATTATACTAAGCCCTTCTCCTATATTCTTGGTATCTCTTATACAGGTTACAAGACCTATAAATATACAAAGAATAACTATGACAGGACCTACAAGACCTATAGCATCTACCAGAGAACTAAGCCCTCCTATAACTGTTACAATAGTTATTACCGTCAAAATCACAGCTCCTACCCACAAAGGCAAATTATACTGCTGCTTTATGGTAGATGCAGCTCCTCCTACCATTACCCAAAATGACATATAACAAAATACGGTAGAATAATAATCGCAAAATGTACCTATGTACTTACCGCAATAAAATTTATAAACATCATTGCCTTTTTCGAATTTCTGTTCAGCTCCGGCTTTAGCAAAATTAAAGTTGTAGTAAAGAAATGCTACCATAAACACAAGCAATACAAGTAAATTCTGCGCACCGTATGCAGTGTAATATTGTACTATTTCTTGACCTGTGGCAAAACCTGAACCTATTGTAAATGCAATAATTGCTCCCGCAAGGATCAAGACTCTTTTCAAATTCAAAGTATTAGTGTCATTAGCCATCTTTACTTCCCCCTTATAAGGTTTTTTTAGAAATCGTCCTTTTCAAATACCGTTTGCTCTGTAACAGGTGTCTGTAAAGCCTTTAATGCTCTCTTCACCATACGCTCACGAATTTTTTTGGAGTCAACCTCACCCTGTGTAGGATCACCAAGCGGATAAGGGATACCTACGCCCGGAATGATTCTATTGGCACCTATTGTAAGTGAAATAGGAACGACTGTAGCCATGTGAACTACCGGAATACCGTACTTCTCTATACCTTTTACCATTGTTGCACCGCAACGAGTACAGGTACCTCAAGTACTTACCAGTATAACACCGTCAACATGTTCATCTATAAGGGTCTTTCCTATGTCGGAACCGAACTTAGCTGCAGAGCCTGTAGCTGTACCGGTACCGGTTGTTGTAAAGAATGTATTGTAAAGTTCTCCGAATTCTCCTGCCTTTTCAAACTCCCTCATTACATCCAAAGGAACAACAAGGTTAGGATTTTCCATAACGAACTGTCTGTCATATCCACCGTGTATGGTAGTAAAATCGTCAGGAGAAAGTGCCTGCATTCCTTCTATACTGTAACTGCCATACTTTGTGGCATTACTTGACTCAATATGATCCGGGTTACCTGTAGGAACTATACCTCCTGAAGTAACTAAGGCTATCTTTGCCTTCTTGATATCTTCTATAGGTTTTGCCGGCTCAACCCTGTCAAACTTAGGCATAGGAAGGTCTGTCTTAAACTCTTCTCCCTTAAGTTTTTTAACAAGCATCTTGATAGCTCTTTCAGAAGCTCTCTCCTTAGCAAAGTAGTTAACTCTTATACCTCTTTCATGGTAACCTTCAATATCAGGTCCTAAAATTTCCTCATGCTTTGCAAGCTTTTCTATTAATGGGCACAGCACTTTCACTACATTTTTCATGCTTGCAGCGGAATTACCGGTCTTAACTATGATCAAGTCCTTACGGAACATATCAACTCCGGGATTTTCTTCATAAGCAGCTGTAATAACCGGTATTCCGAGTCTTTCTTCTACAGCTTTTGCAATAGTTCCGCAGGCAACTCCGTAACGACCTGCATTAAATGCCGGTCCTGCAACAAAAACATCAGGCTCGTATTTCTTGATCATTTCAACAAGAGTATCGGTTGCCTCTTCCAAATTCTCGCCATAGTAGTTGTCTCCACAGATTGCGGTTGCAACGATGTCGAAATCATCACTTAAACCGCTTTTAATAGCCATACCGGGCCCTATAACTTCTTCTCTTATCTCAGGCTTATGATCCGCCTTCTCTTCTCCGCCTATTCCGGCAAAGAACTGATTCAAATAATGTACTACTTTATACTTAGCCATTATAATACCCCCTTATTTTAATAACCTCTTGCTGCCAGATGGTTGTATCCGTTTGCTATAGTTGAAGCTATGATGATCTGAATCTCCGCCTCAAATGAACCATCAGGATTTACACAACCTGCCCAACCGCCTATTTGACTCTCAATATAATCCATAGTACCGATTACTCTGTCCATAGCAGGGAAGTTCAAGGTCATATTTCCTTGTCCGCAAGAAGCAAGTGCTGTAGCCTCCTCGCATACATCCGCAAGTGACTGTGATTTACCGTCTTTTCCAGGGAACTCATCTGTAATAAGAACTACCTTAACGCCCTTTCTCTCAACCTTTTTACAGTTCATCATAAGGTCCGTATCAGGGTTACCGTAGCCCTCCTCAGTTATCAAAACTCCATCAAGTCCCATATACTCAGCTAATTTAGCGACCATATCCGAATGTCTTTCCTTATCTGCAAGGAATACATTTTCATTGGTAAGTATAACACCCATAAAGTTGATATCCTTACCATGATGCTTGTAGCAATCTTCGATAACAGGATTGTGTAAATGATGGAAGGTAGTAACCTTATCACAAGGTGCAACACAGTTACCTGACACTATAGCTCCGTCCATTATTTCGGTAGGATACATAAAGGTAGGAACCATTTGCTTTGCGTCTACACCGTAGTAATAGGTGTCATGCAAAAGTCCCTGTGACTGTAACATATGTATGTAACCTACTTTAGGAAGATTAGGATACATTGCCGCCTGCTCAAACAAAGGCTTTGTCTCATATACTTCCAATACATCAGGCTCAAGGTTTCTTGCTGTTTCACCAAGGTACGCCGCAACCTTTAATCCTGCCAGACGCCCGGCTTTTTCATAAGTATGGGTCTCAAGTCCCTCCTTAGGCTCTATAACCACACAAAGGTTTACAGTCTTTGAAAACGGGCAGTAATCCGCAGCTACACCGCTCATATCTATTACACCCTCTTGGAAACCTACGATCTTTCCTACAGTGATTACACAGCAGCCTTCCAAAGCATGTGTTCTTCCTTCGCCAACTCCGGGAGATACCTTACCTGTAACTCCGGGGAACATCTCGCCTCCGCTTACCTTTACACGAGGCTCAATAACATCCTTTACCGGAGTTATACGAGTACTCTCTCCAGGTTTTGCAATTTCAAGCTTACAAGCGATAAGCTTGTCATCTTCCAAAACTAACTTCTCAACCTCTTCTTTATTTACATAAAGAACATGGTTTTCTACATAAGTTCTTTCTGAAAATTGGATATCATCAATCTTGATTTTTCCCAGCTCCAATTTCATATTATAGTCCTCCTTTGTAATCGCGATAACTTTTGTTCCATAAAAAAGAAGTTCCCTTAAAACCTCCTCTTTCTTCGATTATATATAGGTATTTTTATAAATACAAGCTTATTTTAGTTTATTTTTTCACAAAAATTGACCTCTGTTTTTATTAAGCTTGCATAATACAAGGTGTTTTAGCTAAGTTATCACGATAATATATACAAGAATTTAGTCTAAATATGCAGAATTTTTGTAAACTTGTACTATAATAAATAGATAATATAATGAGTCAATTTATATATTCATTAAATCTCTAAATAAATACAAAAAAGGCTTGAAAATAAGTTTTTTGCAACATATTTTCAAACCTTTTATTGTTTATTTGTTCATTTTAATACTTTGTTTTTCTTCTTAATACTTTTCTTTTCTTTTTAGCACTTCTTTGTAACTTGTATAGCCTTGCAAATTGTCTGCAAGCGCAAATACTATCCTTTCGGTATCTTCAACAAATTTCCAAACATAGTCATCAAGGCTTTCTTCTCTAACGCCTTTATCCATAAGGTTCTTAAAATAACCCATATACAAAAAACATACCATGCGATTCAAAACAACCGCCTTTTCTTCACTTATCACACCGGATTTTATGCACACTTTGCATACTTCATAATCTCTTCCCAAAAAATCGGGGTTTCTGAGCATAGTCCTAAAAAGCGGCGTGGAAGTTCGGATTTCTTCCGGGAACATATCGTAGAACTCCCCTATAGCTTTATTTAACTCTATGTCCTTTTTGGTTAAAAACAGTAAATTATAAGATATCGGCTTTCTGAACGCTTCCATTGCGTAGCAGTACCATATTCCCACATATTTATCCCATACATTTTCCCAAATAAGGCTTGATTCATTAATTGACTGTATATAAGCTTTTAGCTGCCCAAGCTCCGCATAGTAAATAAGTTCATCCAATCCCGAAAAATACCTATAAAGACTTGCCGAGGAACAGCACAACTCCTTGGCGATTTTTCGTATTGATAAATTCTCTATTCCGTCTCTTTTTATCATTTCGGCAGTTTTTAAGATATATTCTTTTCTGCTTAAGCCTTTAAAATAGTCCATTTGTATCTCACTTTACACCGTTCTATCCATCACATTATTTATAACATAATTATTATGCGTTGCTTTATGACATTGTTTTTCATGACTTTATACCATTCTGTCCATTATGTTATCTATAACGGATAAGTCTATAGTCTTAAAGTCTTCTCTGACATTCTCCTTGTAATCCGAAGGTGTCTTGGCAATTTCCTGCCAACTGTTAAATACTTCTATGCACTTTTCTATGAGCAGTATGTCCTTGGTATTATCCTCATCTGTAGGATATATAAGCACCGAGCGATAAGGAGTCTGGTTGGGCTTAAGGCTTGACGCCTGAGGATGCGTAAGTAATTGATGTTTTTCATACACATAATCTCTTACTTTTATCAAGGTATCTTCATAGTCTTTTGTATAAATACAGGCAAGTTTATCCTTATACTTATCATAAACTCTGTCATTATTTGTTATCAGTATGGCTTTGCTTAACTCAAACATATTTTCCTCTGTTTTTTATATGTATTTTTCATCCGTGTTTCTTATTACTTTTCTTAAAAGGCGGTATTGCAGCCTATATAAATATCTTTGCTTTTTTAAGGCTTTTAGCTTTATACTTTAAGACAGTATATAAACAATATAGATATGTTAGTTTTTTAAGGCTTTTAGTTTTATACTTTAGGACAGGTATAACCCATATAAATATATTCGGTTTTCCGGCTTTTAATAAAGTTTTTAACTTTGACCTTTAAATACGCTGTCTTACTTGCTCAAAGTATTTTAACCAATAAAGCAAAAATAATCAATAAGTCAAATTTCCCATAAACTCTATTTTTAAGTTAAGCTGTGAACTACTCATAGTCTAAAGCCTATGGGCTTCCTGCTTCGCTGACCTAGCAACCTACTATCTCCACAGCCGTTAATTCGGGCAGTCCCTGCCCTATTGTTTTTTCTTATGCTACCTTAACCCACCGTCTAAAGCCGGTGGGTTAAGGTAACATTATTTCAATAAACTTTCTTTTTAACCGAAACCGCCGTAATTTTACATCTACTCACCTATGCATTTAATAAGACGAAATACCTGTTCCGTAGCGGCTGTCATATTTTTTTCGGCATTTTCTTTGTTCATTGCTTCCGAAAGCAAAACAACTTCTCTTAAAACCGGAAAGAATGCATCTATTCCATGCTCATTGCAGGCTATGGCATCTTCTGTTACACAGCCTGCAAATGCAATTACCTTTTTGTCATATTTTTTAGCAATACCGGCAACTCCTATGGGAGCCTTGCCCATAACCGTCTGTGCATCAAGTCTTCCTTCCCCTGTAATTACTATATCCGCATCTTTTATGTGGGTTTCAAGCCCGGTTTCTTCCAATACTATTTTAATTCCCGATTCAAGCACGGCATTCATATAGGTCAAAAACGCAAAACCGAGACCGCCTGCCGCCCCCGTTCCTGCCTTGTTCATATCTGCATTAGGATACTTTTCCTTGGATAATGCCGCATAGTCAGCAAGCCATCTATCCATCTGCATTACCATAGCGGCTGTCGCTCCTTTTTGAGGTCCGTAAACAGCGCTTGCTCCCTGCTTACCGCAGAGGGGATTGTTAACATCACAGGCTATCCTAAAAGTACAGTCTTTTAGTTTTGGAAGTACAGATTCATCCCTTATTGTCTTAATCTCACTAAGCCCCTTAGCCCCAAATGATACCTGCTTGCCGTCTTTATCCAAGATTTCGAATCCAAGCGCCTGAAGCATGCCTATTCCGCCGTCATTGGTAGCACTTCCGCCTATTCCCACAATAAAATGCCTACAGCCCTTTGCTATTGCATCCTTTATTATTTCTCCCACTCCATAGCTTGTGGTCTTAAGTGGGTTTCTTTCGCTCTCTGCTACTAAGGTAATGCCTGCTGCCGCAGACATTTCAATAATTGCAGTTTTTACTTTCTGTAGCTTGGAAGGCTCCAATATACCGTACACTGCCTCAACGCCTCTACCCAAAGGATCCGTAACCTTTACCTTGTCAAGCCTTCCGTTCATTCCAAGAGTGAGTGCCTCCACCGTACCCTCACCACCGTCAGCCAATGGGCGTATTACGATCCGGGCATCCTTATAAACCCTCCTGATACCATTTTCAATTGCTTTGCCTGCCTCAAGCGAAGTAAGACTTCCCTTGAGCGAATCAATCGCTATAACTACCTTCATAGTAGCTTTCTCCTATTTGTAAGGTAAATATTCATCACCGCTAATATAATGTAATTCATGTTAATTTTATTATATCATCCCCTTATTCCTTATAGCTTTAAGCCACTTGGGGAATTCTTCCAAAAGTCTGGCATAAAGCTCCTCATTGGACACCTTTTTAAAATCATCCAACGCAAAAAATCCCGCATTATCCACATAGCGTCCCTTCATACTGTCAAGTTTTTCCAATATGCCGTAACCGCTTCCGCCTACACCTACAAACTGCCAAAAAATAGGTAGCTTAGAGGCTTCCGTAATGATTTTTTGTATCTCACTCTTTTTGCTTACTCCTCCGTCTGTGATAAAAAGCACATATACTGGAAGTTTTGTATCACGGTAAGTATCAAGCACCATTCTAAGTACCACCGGTTCATTATTACAGCCTCCAAGCTCTAACATCAGTTGCTTCCACTCCTTCGGTACTGCTTTGGTATAATTATCTAAATTTACACTGTCCATTCTTCTGGCTCTAGTTCCGTAATACCAGCAGTCAAGCTCTCCATCATCATCAAACTGTACAGCCAAAGGAAGTGTTTTATTAACGATTTCCTGTACCGTACCGTTTTTAAAACGGGCTGTCATAGATCCGGATATATCCATTACCAGTCCCACTCTGGCTACCAATGTTTCAAGATTTCTCTTCTTTAATTCCACTCCCAAGGGCTTTGCCAGGCTTACAAGCTTCGGTGCCTTCTCCAACTTTTTCTCTAAGGATACCTTAGCCGCAGAGCTAGCCGCTGAATCCGTCTTTTGAACAGTAACCTCGGATAAAGTCGCTTGTGGTGAAGATGACCTCGCAGCAGTATCCATAGATGGAGCCGGCTTCTCAGAAGTTGCTTGAGGTGATGATACTTTCTCAGAAGTGCCTTGAGATAAAGGCATATTTGCAGCAGTATCTACCTGTGAGTCGGTCGCAGTACCTTCTCCTACTTCCTCTCCGCCAAAATGCGCAAGCAGTGCAGACAGTCCGCCATCAAATCCACCTGCCACACAGCCTATACGCCAAACATCTTTTCTGTAGATCTCTATAGCAATAACTGCCTTTTCCTTTGCAAAATCCCCTCCTGTAAGGCTAAGTTCAAGACTTTGAGCTTCCTGCTGATATACCTTTGTAATAAAGCATTCCATCTCTCCCATAGTCTGAGTCCCGTCAATACTTACGGTAAACACCAGTTTATTGATATAGGCGGGAATAGCGGATAATTTCAATATATATCTAACCCCGTCAGGCAGCTCTGTTATACTGACCTCTTTCTGCGGAGTAGTTTTTTGATTATAAAAGACCATATACCTGTCATCTGAAAGCTTACCTTCCGAATCTACTCCAAAGCAGCAAAAATCATATTCTGCATTGCCCCTGATCTTCATATCCACAAAAATATTCTCATTCAGATCTACATATTTTTCAAGTTTATCTTTCCAACCTCTTACCATACTTCCCCCTTTACAATAATTGATAATTTTTTTAATCTAATGCAACTTATTTAACAATAGATACCTTATCTTAAAAACTTTATCATTATTATATCACAAGCAATAAAGGCATTCCATTGTTATGTCAAATCATTCACGACAAACGCATTAATTAACAAATTATAAACAAAACTTATAGTTATGCCAATAAAAATGGTTTTATACAGTTTTTTGTGTGTATTATTAGAAAAATTATGTTTGAAAATAATAAAATCATCTTAGGATTTGTGCTTTCACAATACTTTGTTTACAAAAAATTCATTCATGCGTTTGTAATGCAAATCATTACAGTGAAACGATTTTTGCCACGGGAAGTTTGAGTATACTATTTAATACCTCTCCAATATCCCCATCTATGCAGATACTTCTATTCTCTATTTCCATCGGGCAAAATGCCGCCCCATAATTTATACAGGCATATATAGCCTTTTCATTTGATTTTGTCATCTGCCAAAAGGGGTATTTTATAATTACCGGTGTATTTGCCCCTACACCAAGCTCCAAGAATAAAATATGCTTATTTTTATTTTCCTCAAGGAAATTATAATAAGACTCTGATGCCTTATGCCAACCTTCATCTTCCACAAAGGAAGAATCTGCACGAAGGTTTGTTGTTACATCAAAGTTACCGTCAGGGCATTTGGGAATCAGCCCTTTGGGAAGTTTCATAGATATTTCTTTATTATCAGGCACATCAAAAGCTCCATTTTCATCTTTAATAAAGCCCTGTGCCTCCATTGCCCTCATAACCCAGTCTTCATTATCATAAGTCTTTTGAATTTCGGGATCAACACTTTGAAACAGTCCATAATCTCCCTGAGTGTAGAATAATCTTTTTTTATCAAAACCTGCCCTTTGGAATTGATGATCGACATTTGTTGTAATAACAAAATAATTCTTGTTTTTAAAAACACAAAGCAGGTCTTTATAAACAGGTTTTGGCGGTTCAACATACCTGTTAAAATAAATATGTCTTGCCCACCAAGCCCATTTTGTTTCACTATCAGGAAAGGGATAAAATCCTCCGGAGTACATATCTTTTATTTTATACTTTTTTGCAAAATCAAAAAAATACCTTTCAAATCTTTCCCCACTGTAGGTAAAGCCGGCAGAAGTTGATAAACCTGCACCGGCACCTATTACTATAGCCTCGGCACTTTGAATTTCATTCTTAAGTTTACTAAGCTGCTCTTCTTTTTCACCCTTTCCCTTAGACATACTCCTGCCAAAGTTGCTTGCCCCGATTAAGCCTTCTTTGATTGTTTCTCTGTAACCGTCTTTTTTATCGTAATAACTCTTCATAATATTTCTTATCCTCATCTTTAAATACATTGAAAATGATTCTTTCTATTGATCCGGGGTGCTGCAAAGACCATTTTTTTACTGTTTCTGTCGCAATCTGTGCCGCTCTTTTATTCGGGAAATGAAATACTCCTGTGGATATGCAGCAAAATGCCACACTTTTTAATCCATTTTCCAAGCACAGCTCTAAGGTATTCGTATAGCAATCTGCCAAATCTTTTTCTAAATTTGCTGTAAGCTCGGAGTATACTATAGGACCAACTATATGAATTACCTTTTTTGCCGGTAAATTGTAGGCATCGGTAAGCATAGGAACGGCTGTCGGCTGCTCATAATCTCTCCCGTACTTTTTTCTCAACTTCTCCATCTGACAATTACACTCTTCTCTAAGCTGTATACCTGCAAAGGTATGGATCTGGTTGTCAATGCAGGTGTGCATAGGCACAAAACATCCAAGCATCATCGAATTAGCCGCATTGACGATTGCATCTACTTCAAGCCTTGTAATATCCCCCTGCCAGATAGACAGATTGTCTTTAATCAAGGGTATATCCGATAACTTCACTATTCCTTTTTTCTTGGCACAAAAAGACAGGTAGTCGTCTTGCACTTTTATCACTTCAGGTGCCATCGTCCTTGGCATACGGATATTCATAAGCGAGCGCAGCAGGCGCTTCTTTTCACCTTCACTTTCAGGTATTTCTATATGCTTATATTCATCGCAGTCAGCCCTAAATTCTTCTAAAAGATAGTTTAGCCTTTGTTCCTGTGCTTTGTTCTTGTTCATAATACTACCTTCCTTCCACTCATAATATTAAATATCGGCAGTTTTAAGGTTTACCGGGCTTTTTTTAACTCATTTTTATGGCTTATTTGACACTTTCCACTGCAGCTGCCGGACAGACTGTTAAGCAATTTCCACAGTGCAGACAGTGGTTTTGCCCAATAATATAGGGCAGGGCAGCTGTGATTATGCAATTTTGCGGACAAACTTCTACACACTTATTACACCCTATACAGGTATCTTTAATAAAATACCCGCTTACTTCTTTGTTTCCTTTGATAAAAGTTCTCTGATACCGCTTCTTAAATCATCTACGGTATATTGATTGAATTATATGGAGCTTTTTATAAATATTAATTGTTTATGTTGTAGTCTTTACTTTTGTTCCTGCACCGCACTTTCAGTTGTTTCAACCTCTGTATTATTCAGTTCCTTTGCGCCTTCAAGATATACCCATTTGATTTTATATGTTTTTCCGACGCTGTTTCCTATATTAACCACATAATCTTCCAACAGTTTTTGAACCCTTTGTTGAGCTGTTGCAAGTAAGGCAAGATTAGACTTTGCTTCACTTTCAAGCTTTTCCTTGGAACTTTTGAATGCTTCGCTTTGGTGCTTTGCTTCTACTTTGGCTGAATCTTTAGCCACTATAAATGAATCCTTGGTTAAAGTGGTTTCATCCACCTTGCAGCCGAGCACTTTTGCAGGCGGAATCGTTATCGTAACATCTTCGCCCTTTACCTCGATATTAAGAAGAGAGGCGTCAATACCGATTGTTACCACACCGGCATATTCCATCCAAAAATGTCTGTCCTTTTGCCACCACAACATACCTGAAGCATTTTCCTCTTTATATTTAGCCACATTGTGATAATAACATTCCATAGTTGCAAGTTCACATATAGACCTCATCTGAGCTGCCTTTGGCTCGATGCTCTTGCTTTGTTTTGCACAAGCTGAACAAAAAGAGCATACCATAATAATTAAAAAAACTCTAAAATACTTCTTCATATAGCCACGCCTTTCTTACTTGATTTCCAATTTATACTCGCTGTCCAACTGTTCCACAAAAGGACTAATTAAGGCTTCAACTATATTGCGAGCATTCTGCCTTGCGGATTCGTATATCTCATCCGTTGAATTACTTTCCTTTGTTACATCCTTGATACACTTTTTGTATGCCTGTTCCGATACGGTTTGTGTATTGGCTTTATTGTTCATAAATATATAATCCAATGAGGCAATGTCCACATCCACATCAGTTATTTTAACCTCCGGCAGCGTTACCGTTATCACCTTGTCTGTTTCATTTACTTCTACTTCAACCAGCTCAAAGTCAATTCCCGCTTTGACCTTTGCCTCATAAGAAACATAGTAGTCAATATTTTCCGGATTTTCTTCATTCGCTACAGCGGCTACGCCATTGTATATAGCCTCAAATGTTGATAAGTCGCTGACATTTATCACTTTTTCCAAGGTTGCCTTGCTAATAATTGTAGGCTCGGATTTTTTATTAAATATTTTTATTTTAATCATTAAAGCCGTAATAATAATGGCAATAATAACAAATAAAACTGCTATATGTTTGAATTTGATTCTTTTAGATTTGGGATTTTCTTTTTCTTCCATATCTACTCCTATGTGCTGTTATTAGAGGCAAATGCAGCACAGTTCCTTTCATTTTATTTTTTAATACATTTACCTTATTTATTTCTTTGTGCAAGCAACCACGCTGTGATATGCATTGCCTGCTGAAACTTACCCCTTCTTAGCAAATCTTCGATTTGGTCAAAAGACAATGTAATCACCTCAACAAACTCCGTTTCGTCAAGCTCCTGCCCTGATACTTTTCTACAGTTTTTTGCCATATACAAATATCCGTAATTATCACAAATCGTTGCATCTGAAGGTATTGTAAGAAGATGCTCCCATTCATCGGATTCGTATCCGGTCTCCTCTAAAAGTTCTCGCTTTGCAGCCAAAAAAGCAATATCTTCTTCCATATCACGGGAAATCTCACCTTCTTTGGTATCCCTTACATCTATGCCGCCTGCCGGAAATTCGGTCGTAACTTCCCTTAGTCCATGACGAAACTGCCTGACGCAAATATAATTACCGTTGCAATCCGAGGCTACGACCACAACATAGTCTCTGCGGCTATAACTGTAATACGGGGCAAATATCTTGCCGTCCGGAAAACGATATGCGGATTTTCTAAGATCCAGCCACTCATCCTGTATCATATGCTCACAACTGATTTCCTCCCATGCAAGCGTATCTTTTTTTTGTGAATTATTCATCTTTTTAATATACTCCTGTTCTTTTGCATTAATCATTGGATTTTTGTAAGTATATTACAAGCACGAAACTATTCCTTAACTTTACTATAGCCCGTCTTGTTTGAGCCTATTCGTTCTATAGAGCTGTCTTCTTTCAAAAATCCAATGTTATTTTCGATTACGCTTAATCCTATACCTATAATTTATGGTAATTGTGCTTGAGTTACATTAGGGTTATTTCGTATTTCTTCTAAAATATGGCTTCGCCTTGAATTTAAAAGTTTTTTATCCCCCACTTTATTACTCACATTTATTATATCATAAGTAGGTGATAAGGTGGGGGATATATATTCTGTCCGCATTTATTATGTATGTTATGTCACCCGGATAGGGTGTAATAAGAAACACCGGGTTGTGTTCGCAGCATTTTGAGACTGATTTCATCAGAAAGACGAACAGCCTATTTTTTGAATGTTTTATTGTATTGCATGATTCTCACCTTTTTCAGAATAATGCAGTATCCGTGACTTTGGTAAACTCAAATTTTTTACTTCTTGCAGAATTCATAAGAAAAAAGATATATGTAATCATTCTCAACCAAAGACTCAGTTTCTCCTGATATCAAACCTTGAAGATCAATCCCATGTACCCCGTTCTTAGCGTAAATCATTCCCACCAACGGTTCTTCAGAATCATAAAGAATCTTTGTTTCACCCTCGATTTGAGTTCGTGATCTGCCGTAGAGTTCTCTATCCTCTACACCTTTCATAACAGGTAACTCTGTAGAGAACTTTGATCCGTCATCAGTCCAAATGATGAGCTTTATTACCCCACGATCATAATCCGGAACTATAATGATTTCTCCATTTTTCGGTGAAGCGATACCATCAAATCCAAGTTCGATATGGTCTTTTTTTACCGGTTTTCCTTCATGATATTCTGAATAATAAATGTTGAGTTTGGCATATTCATCAGTTGTAGTAAATTTATAAATATTTGCTCCCTCTGACCCTGCAAGCAAGTTCACTGTCTGCATTTCCACACTGTTCTCAGAGACTGGTGTAATTAAGTTCATCGGCTTGTGTGAATGATACACTGAAGCCCCAATCACCGATATGGCAAATATTGAAATAATCAGCAATGCACAAACGACTGCCTTCAATCTCTTTTGCCTGTACTTGCTGTCTGTAGCAACACCTATTATGTTCTCTTCAGACTTCTTTTCAATATTCTCACGAACAATATCTTCGCCGGCTAAAAATTCGTTAATACTAATTCCGAGAAGCAAACAAAGATCCGAATAAATCGATACATCCGGAAGACAAATACCTCGCTCCCACTTTGAAACAGACTTATCACTCATACCTAATTTCTCAGCAAGCTGCTTTTGCGTCATCCCTAAGTTCTTTCTTTTACCTGCGATATACTGTCCGATTTTAACAAGATCCATACTATTACCTCCTTCCTTTGAAGTAATACTACTATATCGGAAAGAAAAATCACACCTCTCGAAAGTAGAATTGCGTTTTTAAGCGTGAATTTCTGTCTCAAATAATTGTCCACTCTATCCCTCGTCTGATAATCAATACATCTCTTACATCTCCTTCCTTACCTTTATCATCCAATTGAATTATTATTTTGTTAGCTGAAATATTGAAATTCCAATGTACCAACCTCATTTGGGGTGTCGGAAGTTCGAGTTAAAAATAAGTCCTATAGTCCATAGCCTTCTTTACAAATACGGAATCAAATTTTTAATTTAACGAATTCTTGTTTTTTAATAAATCAAATAGAGCAATTTCATTATTACTTTGCTTATGAACTCTATGATATTCCTTAATACTTTTAAGCAAAAAACTTGTATCACCAAAATACTCTTTTATAAATGACGGTGATTTGACATTCTTCATTTTCAGTATACTTTTACAGTATTCGCTGGGTTTCTTTGTTTTTGATCGGCAAAATTCTTTATACTTTTTCAGACCGGCTATAATAAGCATCTCTATCTCCGGTGCGGTAATTACATTAATAACATCAACTTGACAACGATACGCTTTATTTAGGTTAAATTCTTCTCTTCTAGAGTCTATTATTCTTAAAATAACAATCTTTTGCTCATATTCTCGTCTCAAATAATATCTTTCAAAATCTTTAACGGATGTCCTAGGAATAACTTCTTCATTGATAAGTTGTCCTCTATTAAAAATCAGCAAACCATTATCCAGTAGAATATCCATTATTACTTTTTCCGCACCACCCTCACATATACATGCAATAAGGCTTGTCTTTAGTATGTCAAGTCTCATCTACTCCTCCATACTCCTTATGATACTTTTCTGTAATGTAAGTAGAGCATTATATTTCGGTGCGGTTCCACCTAGGAAATTACTCTGATACACCTCACTCTTCTTCATGTCGTTACGATTTAGAAGAGTATTAAGATTATCCACAGTTAATCCCTCATTACTTCTGGTAATAAAAACTGCATCATTTCTATCAAGCTCATCTAAAAGTTCCGGATAATGAGTAGAAAAAATAAGAACTGCTCCATTGGGATTAGTTTTCTTATACAGGAATAATCTTAATAATGATGCGACAAGCTCACGATTAAAATGATTTTCAATCTCATCGACAATCATATATCCACCTTTTTTTAACACTCTCATAGCATCAGAAAATACTCTTACACCTTTAACGGTTCCGGAAGAAAGATAGACATTCAGTTCAGCCGAATTGAAAAGAATATGCTCCTTTTGTCTGTAGAATTTGAGTTTAGTAATAACCTTGTCGTTTACATTTTCTATAGATATGTATTCTATAGTTGGATCAAGTAAAGAAATGATCTCTGTCGGTATTGATACAGTATCCGGTAGTAAAAAATTAAAATTTGTAAGCACTGCAAGATCAACAAACATGATTTTATTCTGAATCTGTTTGTTTACAGCAATCATAATACTCACATCCTCAGGTAGATATTCATCAGAATTACCTCTTACTCTTACCGGTGTATTCTTATCATAATCCCACAAATTAGACTTATTTATCTTTGTAGTAACAGGCTTAACCCATAAACGCTCCGATATTATACGAATTTTAGGATTTTCATCCTGATTCTTCTCTTTTATAATTTCACTTGTGAGATGATAAATTTTTCCATCCACATAAAAATCAATATCAAATATTGTATTAATTCCATCACCTAATATTTGCGGTACAAATTCTGCACTTAACGGAGTAGCTCTTAACAATATATTTGTAAAAGATACAACCTTCAATGCCATAGTTTTTCCTGATGCATTGATTCCGGCAAATGCCTCGACTGTATTTACATAGATATTTCCAAATAAATTGAAAACTGAATTCAAATGATTGTTATGCACCCTCTGAACTGCACAAAAAGATATATCAAACACATTCTTGTATAACGGAAGTCCATTAACCTTTATTCTTAAAATTTTCATCATAAACACCTTTTCATAAATATCTTCCCAAAAGTATAGTACTAGTTTATAGTATGCTATATAATTATATTATCATACTTTTCGCATTGATTGCAACGACTTTTTCGTTTTTATCAGCCTTGTTGTGTTTTTTTCATGATATCGATAATATAAGAGCCGTATCTTTCAATTTATTAACTCAAACTTCCCACACCCCAAATAGGGTTCGTACATTGAAAATTCAATATTTCAGCTAACAAAATAATGATTTATGCTGTTTTAGGTTTAGGATGTAATGCATTTTGCAGATATTTTGGCAGCCTTGATTCAAAATCAAGCATAAAA
>ERZ772874.602-NODE-602-length-19421-cov-14.440669_pt1 | contig 19421 bp, 17 predicted proteins | sample MGYA00580586_ERZ772874 | MGnify/ENA primary metagenome ERZ772874 (study PRJEB29015, sample SAMEA2737952) | human oral metagenome | biome: human oral; feature: human-associated habitat; material: dental | place: China | collected 2154 ... | reverse complement strand
GTCCCTCATGCGAATGTAGGATTCTCTAATTAACTGTCCCAATTCTTCTTTGTAATCAGATTTAAATACATCATCAGGAGTGTTGTTTATTTTTATTGTCAGTTTCTTCTCTTCTGCTTTCCTACTTATATTAAGCTCATCTTTTGCATTGATTTTTTCCTTCTCATACCTATTTTTTACCTGTTCTCTTTTTTCTTCAAGACTTTTTTCCAATTTCTCAAGAACTGATAGAATTTCCGCCTTATTCTGTTGATATTCTTCTCTGCCTTTATTTAAAAATAGGCTTATTTCTGTTCGGTAATCACGAATCCTCATTGCTTGTTTTTGCCTAATAAAATCAAGTTTGCTTGCTACATTTTCTTTAATTGCTTCACTTACATTTTCAGCTATTGTACAAGATAGGTAGGCTTGTAAACTATAAATTTCTTTAAAATAATCGCTATCTTTTTCATTTGATACAAAAAATATTTCTTCTGAAGAAAGCTCTTCCAAAACAGCTCTTTCTTTTTCGATTGTATCGCTTATATCTTCTTCATTCTTTTTAATTTGATCCATGTATGTACGAACAAAAACTACACTCGTACCAAAATCCTCAATTGCCTTTACAAATCGTTTATCTGTCTCTGTGATTTGTTTACCAAGAACATACAAAACACGATCTGAACTTGTAATTAACTTTTCAGTCAATTCTATATGTTTATCTATAACTGTATTGGTTCCCGGAGTGTCTGCAATTATTAATCCATTTTTAAGTAATTCAGAAGGTAAGCTTATTGTAATGCTCTCCATATTATTTAGCATATCTGCCTTTTCACCCGTTTGCCACATATCAAGAGAATCTTCTAGGGATACTAATTCACTTGTTCCATCTGTAAAAAGTAGTTCCACTCGTTCTTCCTCTCCATACTTGATAAAAGTAACACAGGCTGTAGTTTCAGTCTTGTGTACCGGTAAAACCTGTTTTTCAAATAAATTGTTTATCAAACTTGATTTACCGGCTGAAAATTCTCCCATAATAGACAAAATATAGCTTTCATCTTCCAATGAGTTTTCGAGGTGTTTTAACTGTATAACACTCTCGTTATCATTTAAGTATTCTGATATTTCAATCAGTTTATTTATCTTCTCCTTCATAAAATATCTCCTTATTATATAGTTTGTTCTTTAATTGTATCAACACGAATACTTTCAATATCTGACTCCAAATCTAATGCTTTGTTCATTAATGCATTAACACCTTGTAATTGCATATTTAATTTATTTACTGATGAATCTCTCGCTTCTACAGCATCCTTTAGCTTATTCTCAAGTAGTTCAATTTCTTTTTTCTTTGTTTCAATCTTAGATATTACTGACTGTCCTATAAGTTGTTCCATTATAATTATTTGAGTTGCTATCCTGTTAGAAAAGTCTTTTTTCACTTCTTTGATATAATCCTGCTCCGACTCATCCAGATATCTTGCGATAGCTTTTTTAGCCACTTCTAGTGAAGCCTTACATTTGACCTTTATATCCGCTGCAAACTTTTCCTGATATGCCTTCAGTTCCGCCTTTAGCTCAAAATATTTTCTCTCTTTACGCTCAAAAGCCTTTTGGCGTGATTCAACCTCGGTGTCAGGAATTTTACTTAATTCTTGTTCAAGGCTTAAAATTTCATTTTCATATTTTTGGCGAATTGTTGATTGTTGAGCAATATATTGATCCCTATCACTAGAATCCATTACTTCAGGATAATAAATAAAACTTCCAAACCATCCTCTTTTTTTCACAATAGGTTCTCCTTGCCTCTTTATTACCTTAGGCATATACATAAGACTATTTTGCTCAAACAACTGCATAGCCTCACGCTTACTTGCTAATTGCTTTTCTAATGAGTCTTTTCTTCTATTTGCAGCCATAACTTTTATTAAATCATCGTCTGCACCATTGACAATTTCTTCCTGTGCTTCGATTTGCCTCTTCAATTCCGCACAAGTTTTTTCAAAACTCTCCAAACCTGTCTTTACAGATTTAATCTCTAAGCCTGAACTGATTTTAATATTCATATCATCTGACAATGTATGATTTAATTCCTCTGTTATGTCTGAAACATTATTTGCCATAATTTCTCTAATTCTACTGCAATAATTTTCATATGCATCTGCAACTATATTCCCGAATTTTTTCTGAATATGATTTTCCACATAACTTGCATCTACCTCTTCTATGTCTTCAAAATCCATAATTGTGTTTGAATACTTGTTGCTGAACTTCTGGATTTCAGCCCTTACCTCATTTAAGAAATCCTTTTGAGCCTCCCTTACATCTTTCTTCATTTCTTTTGTTATAGAATCGAGCTTTTCTTGTAATGTAGCCAGTCCCTTGTCAAGTTCCAATTTTTGTTCTTCAATTGAATCTTTATCTACAGATCCGTTTAGAACATCCAACCGGATATTTAAATTCTTTTTTAATGAGGCAAGCTGTGCAATAAGTTGGCTTACCGGAGCAAGCAACTCCTGCTTTGCCTTTTCTCCCTGTGTTAGGAATTTCCACAGTCTTTCTTCAAATGCTTTCATCTGTGACAGTTCTTCAAATTTTCTTTTTTCTTCATCTGTAAAGTCACCGTTTCGCCCATTATAGTCAAAATTATTCATTTTACTTCTTGCTATTAGTGCAGGATATGCGGCTACAGGCCAGATTTCCGGAATTGTTTTAACATCAGGATATACTTTTCTGTAATTGTCTTTTAGTTTTTGAATAACAATATCTACGGTTTCTCCTTCACTCTTTTTGATCGTGTCAATCATATTTAAAAGTAAAATTATACTTGCACCGTTAACTTTTTTTCTAAGTTCTGTCAAAAACTCAAAATCCGAGCGACTTCCGGGCTTGTTTGCATTAAACATAAAAATTCCTGCACTTGAACGCTCTATCTGTTCCATGGTAATTTCTTTATGCCCTTCTGCAATACCGTTAAGACCGGGAGTATCTACCAGAGTAACATTCCCCTCCAAGAATTTTGAATCAAGGTATAAATCCAAATGATCTATTGTCTTTGCGACTTCAACATCACTCTCAGTACATACATATTTTGAAACTGTCTCAAGATCTGCACTATATATTTTTTCTGAATTACCATCCTTATATACCACTTCACCGCTTTCACCATTAACGGAACGTTCTTTATGTTTCAAATAATTAACGGTTGCTGTCGTTTCATCAGTAAATGACGGTAAAATTTTTTCTCCCATTAAAGCATTTAGTAAAGTTGATTTTCCTGCACTAAATTCTCCTACAACTGCAATACTAAACTCTCCACATTCGAGCTTTTTCATATTATCAACAATAACTTGTGCCTCATGTTCAAATTCATTTTCTTTAAAAAAGGTCTCAGCTTCACTCAGACACTTTAATATCTCGTTTTTCTTTTCCAAATGTTTTTCTTTGTAGTCACTCATCTTTTTCCCCTTCTTTCTTAAATAGATTTTATAATTTCATCTAAAACCGCTAGCTCTTTTTTGCTCAGTTCGTATTTTGCTTCTAACTCGGTTTCATTACTCTGAATTAACTCATTCAAACCTTCAATTCTCATTTGAACGCTATTGCCATAATATTTTAGAACTTTATCTTGTATTATAGGCAAGTACTTTAAATCAATGTCATCAATATGCTTATTTATTTTTTCTAAAGCTGAATTATTGTTTGTTCTATCCAAAAGTACTCTTGAAAACTCTTCTTTAAGTTTTCTTTTTTCATTATCACAGTATTCCTGTCTATTTATTTTCAAAGTTCTTTCATATATTTCTTGTTCTTGTTTTATTCTTTCCTCTAAATCTATAATATCTTTTTGAAGTCTTTCTATAGCGTTTGAGTTTATCATAATATCATCTTGGATTTGTTTTTTTCGATTTTCTAAGCTACCCATTCTTTGATTATGGGAATCCATAATTCTTCTATTTTGCTCTTCTAATATATTTTTTCTTCTTTTCCATTCATTTTGTTCAGAGTAATCCGTTTCATCTACCCAGTAAGTTTCCGTTCTCTCACCAAAAAGCCAATCTCTAAAACCGGCGAACAAACCGGTTCTTGAAATAGTCCTTGTCCTCTTCACGCTTATTGTTTTTACACCTGGATCAACACCAATTTTTTGTTTTTCTATCTCATATTTTTGTCTATCTGCATAACTACTTTCTTTCTCATAGCCTATATCCCGTTCAACATTACTTTTTTGATCAAGCATCTCTTTAACTGAAGACTCCAGTGATCTAATACGCAATCTTTTTGTTTCAACCTCTGTATTATATTTTTCAAAATCAGATTGAATTTCCCTTTCATTAAATCCGCTAATATTATTATTTACTTCTATATTTATATGTTCCTTTGTTTCAGGAACGGTTGTAACAAAATTAGACACTTTTAATATAGCTTCATCGTATAAATGACTTAGATTGTTTTGTATTCGCTTATCAACATCCGGAACTAGGTGGCCATTAATATAGTTATAGATATACTTTCCATAATAAATCGGCGGTTCTGCACCATAATAGTTGGCAAAAGTGATAAATTCTTCATACCTTCTCGCTTTCTCATCTAAATCATTATCTAAATTTTCCAACAGTTTTTCCAAACATCTTTTAGTATAATCATGTAAACTACGCCTATTTTCACTATCCCTACTAATTAAGAAGTTCTCCAGTCGCTTTTTTTGATCTTCTTTTTGAGAATTAACTCGTGATATTATTTTCTTGGCTTTTTCTATACCTATTGACTTATCATCTTTAGATTTTAGTTGTTCATTTAACTTACATTCTTCACCAAGATTATTCTTTATTCTCTCAGTAATTTGTTTTAAAGTGTATGAAACTGAATTTTCAATTACTTCTAAATGTTCTCCAGTCTCAATTATTCTATACAAAGAGCTCTCAAACTCTGAAAAATTCGACTCTTCAAACAGTTTTTCTCTATCGGTTATATTATCAGTATCCTCTTCAAATACCCTATCTTTATTTAAATCTCTCGCAGCTAACGCTTTTACTGCCGAGATTCCATATAACTGATAACTAATCTCCGAATTATCTTCACCAAAACAAATATTAAGATTCTCCCTATCTTTAGCTATTTTACTTTGTACCGTTTCTCCTTCAGACACTCTCAACAAATCAATAAAATTCTGAATAAAAATAAATTTCCTTTGATAATTTAGCAATATACTTATAAAATCAAAATCTGTTGATTTAACACCATTACCAGAAAGAAGATATATACATGCATGAGCCTTTTTTATTTCATTCAATGTTATTTCTCTGTGCTTATCTGCAATACCATTTAATCCCGGTGTATCAGTAATTACAATCGGATAATCAACATTTAAAAAACTTACATAAATTGAAACTGACTTAATTGATTCAGCAACATTAATTTCTGAATTAACTGTCGTATATTCTCTAAGTTTGTCTAAATCAGATAAATTTACTGTATTTTCATCAATATACTCTATTACACAGGTATTTAACCTATTATCAGTAACAGGAACATTGTAGATATATGTTACAGTTGCTGTTGTTTCAGTTGCAGCATGTTTTAATACATCCTTTCCTATAATTGCATTAATAAATGTCGACTTGCCTGAGCTAAACTCACCGACAACTGCCAATCTAAAAACTTTATCATTAAGTCTATAAGATAATGTGGATAATTCTGCCATATATCCACTCTTTTGCACTGCTTTCAAGCTTTTCAATTTATTGATTTGAAAATTAATATTTTCTATTTTATTCATATAATTTATTGTTCTCCATTTTTAAATCTTAAAGACAAGCGTCCACTAAACACCTAATTAACTATAACTTTCCGCACCCCTAAAGTATAATAAACATTGCTACGAAAATGAAAATCACAGCCAAGACTTTATATCACCGGCAATATAAAAGTCAAATGCTCCCGCCGGAATATCTTTATAATACTTTCTTAAAATAGCGATTTTATCCTCATGTTGTCCCATAAATTCTCCCCTATATACTTATCTATCCTTCAAATAATCCGCCTAAAAATCCGAGAAAAGCTCCTGCTGCCGCACCAATCGCTGTACCGATTACGGGCACCAGACTACCTACTGTCGCACCTACTTTGGCTCCTTTTGCCGCCCCGTCCAGTGCTTTCAAAATCGAACCTTTCACCTCTTTTTGAATTTCTTTATTATAGCTTTCAATCTCATCATTTTTCTTCCAAACTTGAGGATTTTTATTTAGGCTGTCTGTAAATAAAAATCTTTTTTCTTCTGAAACTGCTTTTAACATTTCTAAAAGTAACTTAGAAATATTGTAGCTATGTAAAGCTGAATAGTATATCGGATTTGTAATTAAGCCTGTAGCTTCATAAATTCTTCCTTTAACAGAATCCACCTTGTTATCCAAAAAACGGAGTAGCTGTTCATCAGGCTCATTTTTATCATAGTTCCAATATCTCCCCTTCATAGCCATATCACATTGGTTAATTGCAATAATAATACGCTTAGAATCTCCGATAAACGGCATAATTGTATTTTCTATTATTTCATATGTTGTACTCAGATCTCTGCTGGAAGCATCTATTAATACAACAACCTCGTCAATAAGTAATTGACCGTCCGCATCTCTTTTTTTTAACATATTTGCAATTTCAACAGCATATCTTTGGTCATTTATAGGGCTGTCTCCAAGCCCCGGACTATCCCACAACACTATATTATTTATTTCAAACCTTTGTATTGTTGTTGTCTCCGGGTCAACACTATATCCGACCTTCGCTAAATCCATATTAAAAATAGAATTAATAGTTGAACTTTTGCCTACTCCTGTTGCACCGACAAATAAAATATTCAACTTTTTTTGGCTTAATTTTTCTATTTTCCTTAGTATACTATCTTTGTCAGATATATTTACTCCGTCTTGTTTTATCTGATCTTCAATAGATTTAAGTATTCCCTCTACCATAAATAAACTCCTCTTAAGTAATAATTCTTCTTTTTTTAGGCATATGGTCAATAATAAAATCAAATACTGCTTTAATATTCCATTTATATTCGGCTGAATAATACACAGGTTTTATAATTTCTACTCCTGTAGCTTCCTTTACTCTTTTTTGTATTGAGATAGCCTGTTCTTCTAAAAAATCAATAAGTTTATCATCCGGGGCATTGTTTTCATAATCCCAATGGTAACCCTTCATAGCCATATCTGCCTGATTGATAATTACTAAGATTCTATCTTTTTGAATACTTGGAACAATTACTTCATTTAGTAAGGTATATGTAGTTCCCATATCTCTATTGGAACCTTCTATTATGACTATTGACATATCAATAAAGCCAAATCCACCTTGTTTCATTGAATATTTTTTATGCAACAAATCAAGCATTTTCTTTTTATGAATCTTATCAATCTCTACACCGTCTCCAAGTCCGGGGGTATCCCATATTCTAAAAAAATCATTTAGCCTATATGACTCAAGTTCCATAGTCTCAGGATCGACTCCGTCTCCAACCTTGGCTATATTTTTTTGAAAAAAAGAATTAAGTGTTGTTGACTTTCCCGCTCCGGTTACTCCTGTAACCATTATATCCAGTGGCTTTACTCCAATAATTCTAAGTTTTTTCAGAATATCATTGGACCTGTATGTACTAAAATCTAATTCGCCCACTTATCCTGCTCCTTATAAAGGTAATTCATCATATCAATATATAATTTTTCACTAACTATTTTAATCATTGAAATAATAACATTTACTACCATGGTAAGAAACTACATATACCTTCAAATATTGCTTTGCCTACTCCTACTACTCCTCCTACTACAGAACCTACTGCTCTTCCAAATGCTTCTCCTGCACTTCCAAATATTGAGCCTATATTACCGCCTATATCAGCTCCGCCTGCAATACATTCAGAAAAGGTCTCTCCAAATTCTTCCAAGATTCCCTTTCTGTAATTCTTAAGTTCATCATTATCTTTCCACATTTCTTCATTTTGATTGAGGTTCTCAACAAAATTAAGTCTTTTTTTCTTCGGAGTGAATTTAATAATGTAATACAGTAACTTTGAAAGATTATAGGGTCTGCATTGTTCCATACCCTCTTCCTTGAAACCTGCACAGTAATAAATAGGATCGACATCTATGCCTGTTCCCTCTTTAATGCGTTTCTTTACAGAAACAACCTTTTCATCCAAAAACTTAACAAGCTCTTTTTCCGGCTTATTATTTTCATAGTTCCAATAACGACCCTTCATTGCAACATCTGCCTGATTTATCGCAACTAATATTCTGTTTTCCTTGTCTTCTCCAAGGTTAGGTATAATAACACTGTTTATTAACTCATAAGATGTACCTAAATCACGAGTACTTCCATCAAGAATTACTAAAACAAGATCTATTAACAAATTGCCGTTTTCATCTTTTTCAAGTAACTTATTAATTATATTTTTAGCATGCCTATTATCCGCTTCTTTTCCGTCTCCAAGCCCCGGACTGTCCCAAAGAACCAGATTTTCAAGCTCATACTTTCTGATATCCATAGTTTCAGGGTCAACACCCACGCCCACTTTAGCTACTTCGGTATTAAAAAGAGCATTTATAGTAGAACTCTTACCACAGCCTGTAGCTCCCGTGATCATAAGATTGATCTTTTGCTCTTTCAGTTGTAGAAAATTCTTCATTAATTTGTTCTTTTCAGAATCAGGAATATCCGCCTCCATGATATCCTTTTCCATAGCATTAAAAAACTTTGTATTATCGCTCATAATTTAACCTCTCCATCTTCTTTGTATAATATTCATCAATATTTTTATCTGCCTTTATGTACTTCAAGATAATGATTAAAAATATCCTCTAAATCATCTATAAACCCACCACTGCTAATACCAGAACCTTTAACTTCATATTCAAGCATCATTATACTTACCATACTAACATCATATTTTTGAGCTTTTTTATTACCCAGTACTACATTAATCATTTTAAATATAAAAAGCACACTTTTTTCATCGAACCCAAAAAGCTTTGAATACTCGCATATATCCTGTAATTTCTTAGCTGCTGTTTTCTTATCAACTGCCATTATCATTAAAGCCCAGAATATTAATCTAAAAAACTCCGGTTCATTATATTCATTTGCTTTTAATAAAATCAGCTCGTCTATAAAACCTTTTCTTTTATATTCATCAAAAGTTTCAGGGATTTCATACTTTCCGATAGTCAATTTCTTATTCAGCTTATAGTCACATTCTTTATTATTTAAGAAAAAAGCCTGTGTTTTATCAACTATTGTCTTTGCATAGTCATTTAGCTCATCATAATCAAATAGCAGCACTAAGGCTATATTAAACTTACCTCTATCCAATAATGATTTGTCAGATTGTTCCATTTCATTATATTTTTTATACCTAAATATCTTCTTAAATGGGTTATCATTAAATGTATCAAACTTCCTCTCTATCCTTCCCCTTACATCCTCAACTAAAGCCCCGAATTTATTTATATCCATCATCTTATCATCCCCCTATATGTTTATTTCAAACAATCCTTCTTTTACTATACTTATTGCTGTCTTTTCCGCTGATTTGCTAAAATCTTTTATAGATACCTCATTTAGTTCGTCTACTAATTTATTATACAAAGTATCTCCACTACCGGAATTTTCTATAAACATATCCTCTTCATATATCTCAAAGTTTCCTTCTATAAACTCTACAAATTCCTTCGGATAGACCTTATACTTACCCTCTTCTTTAAGTATTTCCCTGTACTTTTCATCATATTCGCACTTTAAGATATAGATTTCCCTACTTTCAATGTTCACATATTCACTTGATGATATGATAACCTTTGGATTATTTACACCTATATACCTTACTCCACTCTTTCCAAGAGGTATGTTAAACTTCTCTCCACAAAGATATATATACTTTTTATCCTCATCCAAGAGATCGAAAAGCTCATCTTGATCAAAAGCCACATTGTCTATACGCTCATATAAACTTTCATTATCCGTATACTTTTTAAGCTCCTCTATTCTGGCTTTTTGTTCCTCGGTAAGTTCTTTTATCTCCTCTCTTTCGATAGGTTTTTCTACCAACTCTACACAAAGCACTCCGAATATCTTACAAATATTTTCCTTGTAGAATACATTTTCAAAGTCTACTTTCCTTAACTTTTCCGCAATTCCGGACTCGTATCTGTCCTCCAACCAATGATAAAGTTGCCCATTTTCCATATACTCCAAAACTTTATCAACAGAAAAATTCTCCCTTAATTCCTCTAAGGTGCTTACCTCAACGCCCTCATCCATAATCAATGGAAATCTTTGTTTTTTAGCCATCTAAACCTCCTACTTTCCATACTTCTTAGTATCCTCAAAAAACTTACATCCAAACTAAAATCACCGGATTATATAACTTTAATCAGTAAATTCTTCTCCAACAAACCTCTCAACCGTCTCTTCCAAGCCCTTACCCCTACTGTTTTCCAAAAATATCCTTTATCTTCATCCCGTCTATCTTCACCGTTTCACTTTCATAGCTACCGCATTTGGGGCAATGTACCCTTAGATTTGCAGGATCTTTTTTATACTTATGACCGCACTTTAAGCACTTGACTTCTTTTGAAAATAATGACATACTCTGCTCCTCCTTAACTCAAATACCTCTTATCTTTTATCCATAAACCCCTTTTATAAAACTAAAAGCTTTTACCTTAAATATTTTTATTCGCTGTTTCAGATTTCCAAGTCTTTTATGTAATCTTAACTAAGCGTTGTTTAATAAAAATTCATATAATAACAACATCCATGCACAATTACTGACATTAGCTTTTTTCAAACTCAACTAAGACAAACACATCTGACTTATATATTTTACAAGTGTTTCACCACTCTGATATCAGAGACTGAACTTTACTTCCTACTCCACCAACTCTATCCTATCCCCCTGACTCCTTATCCACATATCCACTCCGTCACCGAATACCTCCGCCTGTATCAGATACTTGCTGTCTTTCTTCGACAAAATCTTAGCGGTCGGGAGCCTATCAAGTATCGCCTCCAGATTATTCTTTTCACATCTGAACTTTATCCTCCTAAGCCTTCCGCCATACATAAACTGTATTCTTTTCAGGAACTCACCCTCTTCAAAACGGGAACTGTAGGGTATATGAAACTTTTTATCAAGTACCCTTATCTTATTTATCCTGTCTATTCTATATATCGTGGGAAATGAGTCATTTAACACATCAAACTTTTCCCTTATTTTATCCTCATCGTCTATAAAGGCGGTCAGATAGAAATAATGCTCCGAAAACATTATCGCAAGGGGCTTGAGTTTCCTTTCCACCACAGTATCATCCGTCTTTTTATAGTGAATTTCTATAAAATTGGCTGTGCTGATAGCCTCAGCCACCTTCCACATATCTTCTATAAACTTCCTTTTATGCTTCGGCTCTACATAATGGTGTGCTTCATTTGCAATAAGCTCCGACACCATCTTTCTGTTTGCTGCCGGTACGCAGCACTCTATAAGTCTTTGTAAAAGAGAAGTCATTTCTTCATTGGTAAATGGTCTTGTCTGCAAAAGTATTTTACATATCGCAAGTATCTCGCTGTTACTTAAGCTTGCCTTGAATGTATTTTCCAAGGCATAGCTTTTCTTTTCACTGCTATATTTAACATAGTTTTCATAGCCGTCCGTACTTGCCTCATTATCACAAAAGTTTCTTATGTCATTGATATCCCTTTGCACACTTCTTTCACTCACTCCGTACTTATGTGCCATTTCCGTCTTATTTACTTTCTTTCCGGATAAAAGCCTTGTATAGATGTCCAGTATTCTGTCAACCTTTTTTCCATCCACAACATACTCCTTATAATATTTTGAATATATTACTTTGTCTGCAAATCTTAAGCAGGCTTATTATAGCAAGCCGTTATGACAATTTCTGTCACTCTGTATATTTTTTATTAAAAATATTGTAAAATTATTGTACCTATGTATCTTATTATATTTCACATAAAATTAAAATACCTTAAGTTAATTTTTATTTAACTTTTGTTTTAATTGAATTTTACATTTCATTTTATTATCGATTTTATTATACTTGCAACAAAAAAAGATACAAACTATTCCATAAGACTTTTTATAGTCTTGACGGAATAAATATGTATCTTTTTTATTAATCTGCTATTTTTTCTGATTTCACTTGTTTATTCTATATGCTATTATAATGAGGTACTTAGGTATATTTACAAGCTAATGTTGATTGGAAGTCCGACTCTCATAAAATATCGAGCAAAAGCCTGTGAAAGATGTTCCCTATAAGGAGGACATAATCTTAATCTTTTTCCATTTCTTTTTGCAATTGCACATGCAACATCAAGCGGGATACTAAAAATATCCTTGAAATTAATAATATAATAATCTTGAGAAAACTCCTCAGACTTATAATTGTTAATAATATGATAGCTATTTTGTTGACCTTTGATAATTCCTAAAATACCTTTACTTATCTCTTTTTCATTTTTATTTTTACTGCGTTGTATTTCCTCAAATTCACTTTTTGAAATGATTGAACATAATATAATATTGTCAACTTTCTTATTTGCAATATCACAAGCTTGAGTTAAGACAATACCATCAATAATTGATATTTCAGCCTTAACACTCTGTCCTTCCTCACTAATATCCAGTTCTTTGAGAATTGGAACCGGACAACCCTTGATTATGTCTCCTTGTGTAATATCTGTACTATCTTCTTGTAATTCGAACCATGGATATTCCATCAAATCTCCTCAAATTCCTCTTCAAAATCAAAGTGTGAAACATGTTTAGAAATCTTTGTTATTTGAAGATTTACATTTATATTCTCATGTTTTTGCACAAAATCCGCTTTCTTTTCAAAGGAAGGAATGTCTCCTATAGCTTGTTTCGAAAGCATAGATGAATTACATATATTTTTATCTGTAAAAGAATAATTATAGGTTTTATAATAATAGTCTGAACCCATATCCATTGCAGTGAATGATTGACTTGAAATACTTGAAGACATTGTAATAAGCCCACAAGTAGCAACGAATCTCTTTAATCCGATCTGTTTTTTTAGCACAATATCACCTCCATCTATCAATGTTCTCAGTTAATAATGAAAAAATAATATCAACATCCATCAAGCAATCATTAATTGAATTTTTCTTATCTTGATATACATACTGATACCTGCTGTTGATATCCAATGCTAATGATATTCCCTCCGAAATTATTTCTTCATTTGCAATTTTAAATAAACCCGGAACATTAGGGACACTATCCAATCTTTTTTGAAACTCCTTATATGTACCAATTTGCTGATTTATAAAGAACTTATCATCTTTAACACATGCCACATTTTGTGATACTTCATACAAGTTTTCATTCGGAATATTATCACCTAAATACTTTTTAATATATTCAATAGGTCTTTGTTCACCAATATCCAGGCGAATATTATATGTTATTCCACAAAACAAATATTCATTAATACTTATTTTTTTTAATAATTCAACTATAAGCTTTACTCTCTCCTGAATGTATTCTCGTGTTTTTAAAAAATCATTCATAAATTCATTATCAAAATTGGCTATAAAGTCAACCGAAATAGGTGAAAAACTGATTTGACTATGTCCGTTCTTTGAAGATATCATGACCCTCGGTGTTTCTAAATCATACTCATCCGGTAAAGTATTTGTCTGTGGAATTCCATAATATTGCTGTAGACAATCTTCTATATCATTTGCAAATCTTCTAATTTTAAGTTGCGGCTCATATTTAAGCGAAAACTGTGCTTGAATAAATTTCATTCCATCACCTCCTGAATATAGTTATGTATATTCCATTATATGCGAACTATCTACTGTCTAAAATAGATAGTCTTCCTTATTCACAGACTCAATATACTCCATACCTTATATCCAAGAATATAGCATATATATACAATTTTGTCGACCTGAACCCGGCATCTAAAATTAGTGGAAGTTGGCTTATTTCAAATATTGTTACTCTTCATGTAAGTCATTCGTCTTCATCAAAAAAATCAAAAATTTTCTCCAAACTATTGACTTTTATCTTATTTTATTATAAAATCTACCTCGTTCGCAGGTGTAGTTCAATGGTAGAACATCAGCCTTCCAAGCTGAATACGTGGGTTCGATTCCCATCACCTGCTTTTTTTGTATTTAAAAAACCGTTTCTTTTATATTATCTTCTTTGTATATTATTCTTTGCCTTGCCTAAATGTCCGTTTAGTTTTACCTCTTAGCTATAAACTGCACATCCAACTTTTTATTCCTATCTTGCCTAAATATGCTTAATGGTGATATACTACTCTTTTAATTGAAGATAATTCTTCAAAATCATATTTTACAAGGAGGAAAAAAATGTTATCAAAAACTATTAAAACATTGTTGGCAGGTTCTAAACTTCCGCTTACTTTTATAGGAGGTGTGGCATTCGGTACTCTAGGATTAAAAGTCTTAGCGAGCAAGGAGGCTAAAAAGTTCTATGCCAAGGCAATCGCTAAGGGATATAAGGCTAAGGACAGTATTGATGAAACCATTTCCAATATAAAGCAACACGCAGATGATGTTTTGGCTGATGCCGGTGATATATACGAAGCCGAGAAGAGAGAAGAAAATCTTGATTTCGTAGAAGGCGAATAGTATGACATTCAATATTTTACACAGCAGCAGTAAGCGAGTAAGAGTACGAGCCTCTTTCAGATGCACTCTTTATGTGCAGGAATATCTTATAAAACTTGCTGCCGATTTTCATAAAATCAGGCATATACATTTTTATAATGATATGTTCAGCTTTGCAATTATATTTGACAAAGAAGGCAGTCAACAGGTTGGAGGTTTTCTAAAGGCGGTTGACAAGGATGTAATCAGGGAAAAGTATCTCTTGCCCCCGATAAAGCCTTATGATACACCCTACTCTATAGTTTCCAATGCCCTTATAAAGAGGCTGCTTTTTAATGTATTGGTGCCAAGTCCGGTAAAAGTTCTTATAACCGCTTACCGTTCTTTAGAGTATATTAAAGATGCGTTTTGTTCTTTGATAAGGGGACAGCTTAACATGGAAACCTTGGACGGCAGTGCAATAGCCATATCCATGTGCACAAAACAGTTTGATATGGCAAGCTCTATAATGTTTATACTGGGACTTGGGGAGCAGTTAAGTCTTTGGACGCAGAAAAAATCTTTCGAAGATCTGGAAAAAAGCCTTGAAAGTAAGAATAAGGAAGTTTGGGTCTTAAGGGATGGCGAGCGTACACAGATCAATTGCTCAAATATAGAGCTTAACGACATAGTTATAGTATCAGAGGGCAATGAGATACTCTTTGACGGCAAAATCACTAAGGGAAGGGGCAGTGTAAATGAAAGCTCCATTACCGGAGAGGCTTTCCCTATTGATAAAAAAGTCGGAGATTTAGTTTATTCCAACACCATTTTGGAAAGCGGCGAAATCTACATAAGCGTATCCAATGTTAAGGCAAATGCCCGTATATATCAATTAATTGATTTAATGAAAAAAGCCGATCTGTTAAATGATACCAAGCAATATAAGTTCATCTTAGCCGCCGATAAATTAGTTAAGTATAATTTTTTAGGTGCGGCACTGACCTACCTTTTTACATTTTCATTCAGCAAGGCTATATCATTTTTATTGGTAGACTACTCCTGTGCACTGAAGTTGTCGACTCCGGTTGCCTACCTTTCAGCAATACAAAAGCTTATAGACAGGGAAATAGTTGTAAAATCCGCATCTTCACTTGACATTTATAACAATATAGATACCTTTATATTTGACAAGACGGGAACTATTACAAAGTCACATCCCGAGATCCATAAGATAATTACCTTCTATGACTATTCACAAGAAGAAGTTTTAAGAATAGCCGCCTGTTTGGAAGAGCATATCTATCATCCGATAGCCAGTGCTGTGGTAAGCAAGGCAAAAGAAAAGGGTATCGATCATCCTGAAATGCATTCAAAGCTTTATCATATAGCTTCCAAGGGTATCATATCCAATATTTCGGGTGATAAGGTGGTTATAAGTAACCTTATGTTACTGGAAGAAGAGGGAATAAGTATTTCCGAGGAACAAAGACAGGCAATTAATAAGTACACCGACAGCTATAACTTACTTTATCTTGGATATAAAGACAAATTAATAGCTATTTTCTGTGTAGACATAAGTTTAAGGGATGAAACGCTTAAGGTGTTAAATGCCTTAAAACAAAGCGGTAAGGAGCTGATTCTTTTGACCGGAGATACAAGGCAAAGAACGCTTAATACAGTTGAAAATCTGCCATTTGATGAAGTACTTACGGAAATGACTCCAAGTACCAAATACGAGTATGTACTTGCTAAAAAACAAAGCGGTAAAAAAGTACTTATGGTGGGAGACGGTCTTAATGACTCTGCCGCCCTTTCTGCTGCCGATATCAGCGTATCCATGGGGGAGGGAGCCGATCTTTCAAAACAGGTCAGCGATATTCTCCTACTCTCGGACTCACTGACATCTTTGCTTGAACTTAATAATATGGCACACAAACTAAGCAGAAAGGTCAATGCAAATGTAAGCACTGCCATAACGGTCAATACCTCCCTTATATGTATGGGACTGTTTGATCTTATGCCGGCAAAAATACTTTCTATTTTGCATAACCTCACAACTTTTTCTATAGTTTTGACAAGCTTTAATATAAGCGAGTAGTTGGCAGGAATAAAAGTCGCTTCCACGCCTCACATCTCTCACCCTCTTAGGTAACATAAACTATTATAAATATATCATTTATAATAGTAGTGTGGCGGAAGATAAAAAAACTCCTTATAATTCAATCTTTTTAGCGGTTAACCCTTTTGATAAAGCGAGATACAAATTCCACAGACCGGTATAGGGTTCACAAAATCATTGACTAATTCGTTACTGATTTTTGTTAGGTACGAGGTGGTTGAAGGAGGCGTAGCGGGCTACGCTGACTGAAACCAACGAAGTACATACAAAAATCAGTAGAATTAGTTTGATGATTTAAGAAACCCTACGCTGGGGATGTCCCGAGTGCAGCTCACCACGGAGTAGGCGAGCACACGAGTTTTGCAGTCTGTGTGAATTTGTCGAAGCTTTGAAAATGGGTTGCGAGTATGATTGAATTATAAGGAGTTTTATATCAGTATTAATTGTTTATGTTACCGACAAATTATATATTCTTTATCACCTCGGTAACCAAGCCCTTAAACTGACTTGATACCTTATCCGCAACTTCCTTTACTTCCACATGATCAAGTTTTCTGTCACTAAGTCCTGTAGCGTAGTTGGTTATGCAGGAGATTGCAGCTACTTCCATACCCATATGTGCCGCTGCCATAGCTTCACAGGCAGTGCTCATACCTACCGCATCGGCTCCCATAAGTTTATACATTCTTATCTCTGCCGCACTTTCATAATTAGGACCGCTGCATTGAAGATAAACTCCCTCTTTCATATCTATACCAAGTTTTTTTGCAACTTCCTTTATTACATTTACACATCTTTTAGAGTAGATCTCGCTCATATCCGGAAATCTTGTGCCCAGTTCATCTATATTGGATCCTATAAGAGGACTTCTTACAAAGCTGCTGATATGGTCGGTTAAGATCATAAAGTCTCCGGGATGAAAACTTTGATTTATTCCGCCGGCAGCATTGCTTAATATAAGCTTTTTAGCTCCGAGCATGGACATAATTCGTATAGGCAGCACCACATCCGTCATCTCATAGCCCTCATAGTAATGCACTCTTCCCTGCATAATAATCACCGGAACTTTCCCTATATATGCACAGATAAATCTGCCTTCATGTCCGCTTACAGTGGACACCGGAAAGTCCTTTATGTCCTTATATGATAGACTTTCAACTATTTCTATATCCTCTGCATAAGTACCGAGACCGGAACCAAGTACCAAAGCCACTTCCGGTTTAAAACTAAGCTTTTTTCTTACCTCATTAAAGCAGGTATCAAGTTTTTCTTTAATAGACAACATATCCTCTCCTGATATAATAATGGCGTAGTCGTGCAAGACTACTTGGTTAATAGATTTCTAATCAAGTAGGAAAACTTTAGTCCCATACTCAATCTGATGTAATGTATTATTGACATTTAATTAATATCTGCAATAGTAGAGTAAATATCCATTCCCTTTATTATGTATTTGTTAAAATCTATTAGCAAAGCAATAATAACGCTGGATATCAACGATACGCTACACTAGGGGCAGCGTTCGCCATAAGTCTACATTCCTTACAGCACCCCTGCTATAAATAAAAGGAGCTGAAAATGTCTCAACAGCCCCTTTTTATTATTACAATACCTAAATATCAATTATCCCACAGGTACTCTTTACTTCCTGAAATACCACATCAAACAGATATTTTATTTAACAAGTTATGTTTTATATTATCATCTGCAAAAGCCAGATTGGCGGCATTTATCATAAGTTTCTTTATGACATCCTCACCAAGTGCGAACTCATTTGCCACAAACTCAAGTTCCTTTTCCATAGTACTGTTACTTACAGTTCTGTTATCAGTATTAACGGTAACTAAAAGTCCGGCTTCAAGAAACTCTTTTAGAGGATAGGCTTTGATATCATCAACCGCCTTTGTCTGCAAGTTACTTATAGGACACAGCTCTATGCCTATTCCCTTATCCTTACAAAGCTTTATAGCATCCCTTTGTCCGCTTAAGGCTATGCCGTGACCTATTCTTAAAGCCCCCGCTTCTACGCTTAAAAGCACATTCCTTACATCCCTGCACTCTCCGGCGTGTATGGTAAAAGGATAGCCCATGCACTTTGCCTTTTTAAATAAGTCCATAAATAAACTCATAGGGTACTTTGACTCATCTCCTGCAAGATCCAAGGCATTAAGACCTAATCCAAGATAATCCCTTATCTCAGAGAACATTCTAAGGCTTTTTTCAGGCTCATGATGCCTCATAGCACAGGCTATAAGTCCCACATCTATACCGGTAAGTGCTTTGCCTTCTTTTAATCCCTCTATCACCGCTTCCATTATATCCCTTAGTTTTAGGTTATCATTAACTGAAAGCAGCGGAGCGAATCTTACTTCCGCATAGATCGTATTATCTGCCTGCAGGCTTAATACAAAGTCTTTGGCAGCCTTTTTAAATGTAGCATAGCTCGTAAGTGCACTTAAGGGCAGATCAAACTTTTTAAGATATTCGGTCAAGCTCTTACAATCCTCAGACACGCTAAGCTCAGAGTCTTCCACCTCTCTTCCTAAAAGTTCTTTAATTGTAGCCTTTGGAAGAGAGCCGTCCAAATGACAGTGCAACTCAATCTTCGGTAATTTTTTAATATAATCCATATATTTTACTCTACAGAGCT
>ERZ772874.595-NODE-595-length-19500-cov-4.135973_pt1 | contig 19500 bp, 26 predicted proteins | sample MGYA00580586_ERZ772874 | MGnify/ENA primary metagenome ERZ772874 (study PRJEB29015, sample SAMEA2737952) | human oral metagenome | biome: human oral; feature: human-associated habitat; material: dental | place: China | collected 2154 ... | reverse complement strand
AAAGAATATAACAGGCATAACCGGAATAAGCATTCTAAAAAATGAGATAATGGCATGGAGGGCATCACCGGATAGAATATTGCAGCTGAAAGGCGCAATGTATTATGAGGGTGTTCAGGATATCCTTACAAGAAAAAGAATGGTTATAGGAGAAGGCGGAGAACTGCAAGAAGTTAGTAATCTTCCAAACAACAGAATCATAGATAATCAGTATGCTAAGCTTGTTAATCAAAAGGCTAATTACCTTTTTGGACAGCCGTTTGTAGTAAGTGCAGATAACGAAATTTATCTTGAGTGCTTAAAACAGATATTTAATAAAAAATTCATGCGTAATATTAAAAAAGCAGGCAAGTGCATGTTAAACACCGGCATAGCATGGATATACCCAAATTACGACATCACAGGACAGCTTAGCTTTAAGGTATTTCCCGGATATGAGATTTTGCCTTTTTGGGAAGATGATGAAAAGACCAGAGTAAGATTGGCGGTTAGATTATATAAAACTGATGAATACACATATAACGGTACTAAGACTGAAGTGGAAAGGGTTGAGGTATATGCTCCGAACGGTGTATATAGATTTATTCTAAATGGTGAAGCTATAAGGGGCGATGACAATACCCCATATAGTACTTATGTAAATACTGAGAGTGAGAGCTATAACTGGGGTAGGATACCGTTAGTGCCAATGAAGTATCATGATGGCACACCTCTTATCAAAAAGGTCAAATCTCTGCAAGATGGCATTAACATAATGCTTTCAGACTTTGAAAACAATATGCAAGAGGACGCAAGAAATACAATTCTTGTTATTCGCAACTACGATGGACAGGATTTGGGAGAGTTTAGACAGAAACTTGCACTGTACGGAGCTGTTAAGGTTAAAAGCAATGACTCTGAAAAAGGTGGAGTTGATACGCTGGAAGTTAAGGTCAATGTAGATAACTATAAGGCTATTATTGAGATATTTAAGAAAGCTCTGATAGAGAACGGCATGGGGTACGATGCCAAGGATGACAGAATGTCGGGCAATCCTAATCAGATGAACATACAGAGTATGTATAGTGACATAGATTTAGATGCAAACGATATGGAAACAGAATTGCAAGCGGCATTTGAAGATCTGCTTTGGTTTGTAAAAGTGCATCTATCTAATATGGGATATGGTGATTTTGAAAATGAAGAGGCAACTATCACATTTAACAGAGATATACTCATCAATGAGACTGAGGCTATAGAGAGCTGTGTTAAGTCAGTCGGCATCTTATCAGACGAGACTATCATAGAGCAGCATCCTTGGGTTGACGATGTTAAAAAAGAGCTTGAAAGACTTAGAAAGCAAAAAGAAGAGCAAATGCAAGACCAGTATGGGGCATTTGAAGTTCCTAATACACAAGTTGAAGGTGGTGATATAAATGCCGAATAGCTCATATTGGCAAAACAGGTTCACACAAATTGAAGCAGTTGCTCACAATAAGGGTATAAAAGCTTACAGTGAGATAGAAAATATTTACCAAAAGGCGCAAATAGAGCTTGAGAGCAAAATAAACACCTGGTATCAAAGATTTGCAATTAATAATGATGTATCTATGGCAGAAGCAAGAAAAATGCTTAATGCAAAGGAACTAAAGGAGCTTAAGTGGACCGTAGAGGATTATATCAAATATGGAAAAGAAAATGCACTAAACAAGCAATGGATAAAGGAACTTGAGAATGCGTCAGCAAGGTTTCACATATCAAGACTTGAATCTCTAAAGCTTCAGACACAGCAAAGCCTAGAAGTGTTATACGGTAATCAACTGGATGTAGTAGACAAAACTATGAGGAATATTTATTCTGAAAGCTTTTACAGAACATCTTTTGAGATACAAAAAGGCTTTGGTGTAGGGTTTGCGTTTGATAAACTGGATGAGAATAGACTAAGTAAGGTAATCGGTAAGCCTTGGGCTATGGACGGTGTAAACTTTTCGAACAGGATTTGGAAAAATAAAGAAAAACTTATTAATGAGCTGCACAGTACTTTAGTGAGGAATATAATAAGCGGTTCAGATCCTGCAAAAGCTATAAAAGAAATAGAAAATAAAATGAATGTATCAAGAAGCGCAGCGGGTCGACTCATAATGACGGAGTCGGCTTATTTTAGTTCAGTAGCTCAAAAGGATATGTTTAATGAACTTGATGTTGAAAAATATCAAATAGTGGCAACCCTTGATAACAGAACATCTGAGATTTGTTCAGAGTTGGATGGAAAAGTTTTCGATATGAAAGACTATGAGGCAGGTGTTACTGCCCCGCCTTTTCATCCTAACTGTAGAACAACTACAATACCTTACTTTGATGATTGGGGAGAATTAGGGGTGAAGCCTGAGCGTGCAGCAAGAGAAGGAGAGGGTGGAACTTATGAAGTACCAGCTGATATGACATATAAGGAATGGAAAAGAGAATTTGTTAATGATGACAGTAGGCAGAATAATTTGCAGGAAATTGCTTTTGATGATAGAATGAGTATCAACAACGAGCAAATAAGGAAGTTCATTCAGGATTTGGATAATATGGGTGTTGACTATAATAAAGTGTCAAAGCATAAAGTACAATTAACTGAAAATGAGATCATTTCTGCAATTTCAGGTGGAGATAGAACAAAAGGCTCTTGTGCTTCACTTGGATTAGCATATATAGGTCAAAAAGGTGGCTATAATGTTCTTGATTTTAGGGATGGAAATAGTAGAGATTTCTTTGCAAATTATTATAATCTATTGGAAATAGCTAAACTACCTAATACAGGTGCTATCTTTGAGAGCGCAAGATCAAGCATAACTGTTGGAAGTAAATTATTAAAAAAAGTTGATATTGGGAAAGAATATTATTTGGTTGCAGGAAGACATGCTGCAATAGTAAGAAAGACAAATGATGGTGTCTTACAATATTTAGAACTTCAATCACAAAAAAATAGTGGTTGGATAAATTTTGATGGAAATCCAAGATTTACGCTTAGTACGAGATTTGCATGTTCACAAAATCCGGGGGATGAAGCTGGATTTATGATAGATGTTGAACAATTCAAAGAGTCAGAAGAATTAAAAGTACTGCTTGGCTATATAAATACCGATGTTGGTAAACAAGTAAAGGGGGTTGGAGGCAATGTCAAGTAAGTTCTATAAAAAAAATAAAAGAGATGTTGTTTTTTGGGTAGACAATCATGGTAAGATTGGAGAACATTTATTTAGCTTTGATAAGAGTAGGGTTTTTAATTTATTTAAGGATTATCCATATAAATTAACCCCTGAACAGAAGTTGACTTTTGATAAAGAAAATCCATACTGGAAGGATTTTTTCAGTGAAAGGAAATAGTTGAAGATAAAAAGATTATTAGAGTTAGTAAGGGAGTGTGTAGAATGATGCCGATATTGAGCGAATATGATAGGGAAATGATTAGGGAAACAGATAAATGGATATATCTTGGTGAAGATGGGCATCACCATTTAAGGGAAGATGCTCCACCGGGAATAAAAAACACCATAAAAAGATAAAAGATTTATATGTATGTTTGAAAAAAGCACTTTAGCAAGGTGCTTTTTTATTGCCGTCTTTTAGTTTTGTAGACGATAAAGAACAAAGACAGGAAGTGGAATGAACCACGCTAAAAAATGTAAGAAAGGAATTAAAGAAAATGAAAAGAGAAGATTTTATAGCACTTGGGATTGATGAGGAAACCGCTAAGAAGTGTGAAAAGGCGAGTAATGAGGAGCTTAAAGGCTATGTACCCTATGATAGATTTAAAGAAGTCATAGAGGAGAAAAATAAGCTTAAAAATGATATCGCTGATAGAGATAAGCAGTTTGAAACACTAAAAAACTCTACAGGTGATGTTGAAGCAATGAAGGAGCAAATAGCTTCTCTTCAGGCGGATAACAAAGCAAAAGACGAAGCTCATGCAGCAGAGATCAGGCAAATGAAAATTAATAGTGCTTTGGAATCTGCACTAATCGGCTCTAAGGCTAAAAATGTAACAGCGGTCAAGGCGCTTATTAAAGACCTTGACAAGGCAGAACTTCAGGAAGACGGCAGTATAAAAGGACTTGAAGAGCAAATAGCAGCTTTAAAGAAGTCTGATAGCTATTTATTCGAGGAAACTACTACTACAAAGCCAAACTTCAAAGGGTTTCAACCAGGAGTAGCAAAGAAAGAAACTACTACAGGAAAGGTTGATATGTCTAAGATGTCTTACGAAGAGCTGGCAAGTTATATTGAGAACAATCCGGATATAGGATAGTAGAAAGGTAAAGGTAAAAAATAATGGCAAAATTTGATGCAAAAAGTTTTAATGACAAAGCATTTGGTGCTTATATGTCTGCAATTCCAAATGTGAAATTTAACAAGTTAAGAGAGTCTATGGCGGTAGTATCCGATCCGAGACTTGCCGAGGCTTTTAAGAATCAGTCTCAGACAGGTAGTGTTTATGCTATTCTGCCTTATTTTGGCAGATTAGGAGGTAGAGCGCAGAACTATGATGGGCAGACAAATCTAAGCCCTGAAAGAACGGCAACTTATGAGCAGGGTGTGTTCACATATGGAAGAATGATGGGATGGACGGAAGCCGACTTCAGTTATGATGTGACCGGAGGCGTTGACTTTATGGCGAATGTAAGAGCACAAATCATGGATTACTGGAATGAGGTAGATCAGGAGGTTCTACTGTCTATTCTAAAGGGTGTATTTGGTATGAGTGTTACAGGTACGGGAGCTATAAAGACTGCTAACAAGGCTTTTGTAGACGAGCATACACTGGATATTTCAGCATCCACAGAGAATAAAAAGACTGATGAGAGTATGATAATGGGTGTTACAACTCTTAACAGTGCCATTCAGAAGGCTTGTGGAGATAATAAGCAGAGATTTAGTCTTGTAATCTGCCATTCCAGTGTATCTACGAACCTTGAAAATCTTAAGCTTTTAGCTTATCTTAAGTATACAGACAGCGAAGGTGTCGAGAGAGACCTTAGTATGGGTACTTGGAATGGAAGACTTGTACTTGTAGATGACTCTATGCCTGTAGAGGTAAAGAATGTGGGTACAACAGGTGGAGATGTATCTATCTATACAACCTATGTACTTGGTGAAGGTGCTATAGGTTTTGAGGATGTAGGCGCAAAGGTGCCTTATGAGATGGTAAGAGATGCAAAGACAAACGGTGGAGAAGATACACTTATATCAAGAAAAAGAAATGCTGTAAGTGTGGCTGGTATCTCATATCTTAAGACTAATCAGGCTACAAATAGTCCTACCAATGCTGAGCTTGAGAATGGCTTAAACTGGTCTTTGGTGCAGAACGATAACAGGACTATACCACACAAGGCAGTACCAATCGCTCGTATAATCTCAAGGGGGTAATATGTTAGACAGGATAAAAGAGAGGTTGCAGTCATTAGGGTATACAGTAAAAGATAGTGATGATATTGCTATAAACTTTGCTATGCAGAAGGTTGAAAATACTATAAAAAACGATTGCAATATCTCTGCTATCCCTGATGGTCTTATGAATATTGCAATTGATATGGTCGTTGGTGAGTTTCTTATGTCAAAAAAGACATTTGCTCCTAACGACCTTCTAAGTTTAAATCTTGAAGTGGCTATAAAGCAAATACAAGAAGGGGATACAAATATAGCTTTTGCAACAGGAGAAGGAAGTAAGACAGATGAGCAAAGGCTTGATAGCTTTATAAATTATCTTTTGACCTATGGTAGAAGTGAATTTAATACCTATAGGAGGTTCAAATGGTAAATAAAGGTATGATAGTAGCAAGGAAGGCTATAGAGAGTAGATATAAAGGACTTTGCACTATACTGGAAAAGAAAAAAGTAAAGGACGAGACTACTAAGGCTACAGCATTGAGAGATATAGCAGTTTTAAGCGATCAGCCTTGTAGGTTGTCGTACAGTAACTCCGGTGTGGCAAATCAGACTGATACAGTATCAAATATAGAGCAAGCTATTAAGTTATTTATTGCTCCGGAGATTAAAATTGCTCCCGGCTCTAAACTTAGAATAACTCAAAACGGAGTAACTATCAACTACATATCCAGTGGTGTTCCTGCAGTGTATGAAACACATCAAGAGGTATGCTTGGAGCTTGAAAAGGAGAGGGCATAATGGCAACATGGGGTAGTGCTGATTTTGAAGCAATCAGAGCAATGCAGAAAAACATAGAGCGAATACAGCAAGTTGATATGGCTGCTTTTTGCACTGAGTGTAGTAAGGAAATTGCAAAAAGACTTCTTGCACTTGTAATCCCTAGGACTCCGGTTGGGCAGTATCCTAGCGGAAGTGGCAAGGTTGGAGGAACATTAAGGCGTGGATGGACTGCTGCTGAAAATGTAACTGTAACCAAAGAGGGGGATACATATACAGTTGTTATAAGCAATCCCGTTGAGTATGCTCCATATGTGGAGTTTGGACACAGAACCAGAGGAGGCGGATTCAAGGACCCACAGTTCATGCTTACAATATCTGAAGAAAAGCTAAGGGCTATAATTCCAAAATTGCTAGAAAGAAAAGTTAAGAAGATGCTTCAGGAGGTGCTTGATGCCTAAAATCAATAACAGTCTTGTGTTAGATGCGATAAGTATTGCTATTAACAAAGTATCTCCTACTTCAAGTATATACATTGATAAAGTTGAGCAAGGACTACACAACGGTGATTTCATAGTAAGGTTAATAAATACAGAATATCTTCAGCATGGTAATGGTGATTTGTATAGAGTAATTCCGGCTTTTGATGTTATTTACTTTCCTGAAAGTGGAAATAAAGACTGTATGAGCATGGGGGATAAGTTATCACAAGAATTATCGTTAATTGAATTAATTACAGGTGATTTATTAAGAGCTACAAATAAAGGGTATGAAATAGTAGATGAAGTTCTCCATTTTAAGGTTTCATACCCTTATAACACAATAAGTTATCATAATAATATAGGGATGGATAAGTTAAAGGTGAACCAAGGAGGATAGAGTGGCAAATAAAGTGATTAAAGAAGATATACCCAAGTATTCTAAAGAGACAATTAGTCTATCTGATAGATATGCAGGATACAAAGATATTATCAATGCAGAACTGGATGATGACAATGAGTACTCTGTGGATGAGGTTGATAATATAATTAGTGATTTTTTGAAAAGAGAGGTGAGATAATGGCTTTAGGCGGCGGAATATGGACTAAGCAGGATAAGATATTGCCGGGAGCTTATACGGTATTTTCAAATGTAAAAAAGGCTACTGCTTCACTATCGGACAGGGGTGTTGTAGCACTTCCTATCGTTCTTAATTGGGGAGAAGTAGGGAAAGTACAGACAGTAAGCAGGGAAGGTTTTCAGGCTAAGTCAAGAGAGTTATTCGGATATAAGCAAGGTGCGGATGAACTGATTAATTTAAGAGAAGTATTTTCACACGCAACAAAAGTGCATATATACAGACTTGTGGCAGCAGATGCAATACAAGCAAGCAATGATATTGCAAAAGCTAAATATCAGGGAACAAGAGGAAATGATTTGAAACTCGTTATATCTGCTAGTGTAGATGTGCCGGGTTCTTTTAATGTATGCACATATCTTGATAATACACAGGTAGATATACAAACTGTAGCAGGTGCAGCAAATCTCAAAGACAATGCTTATGTATCTTTTAAGAGTACCGCAACATTATCGGTTACGGCAGGGATGCCGCTGACCGGCGGAACTAATGGAAGTGCAATTACAGGAGAGTTGTATCAAAAGGCATTGGAAGCTTTTGAGTCTTACTCTTTCAATGTTTTGTGTTGTCCAAGCATAGATAATACCATAACTAAGCTGTTTGTAGCATATACAAAGAGGTTAAGGGATGAAGTCGGTTCCAAGTTTCAAACTGTTGTTTATGATATAGATAGCGATTATGAGGGAATTATATCAGTCAAGAATGATGTAATAGGCGCAGATAAACAATCGCTTATATACTGGGTTGCAGGATCTGAGGCGGGTTGTGAAGTGAACAAAAGCCTTACTAATGCAAAGTATGATGGCGAGTATGTAGTTGATGTTAATTTCAAGCAATCAGAACTTGAAACAGCAATAAAGAAAGGCAAGTTTACATTACATAATGTAAATGGAGAAGTAAGGGTACTTGAGGATATAAATTCTCTGGTGACGCTTGTAGATGACAAAGGGGAGTTGTTCCAATCTAATCAGACTATCAGAGTTATAGATCAGATAGCTAATGATATAACTGCATTGTTTACAACAAGGTATTTGGGCACAGTAGCAAATGATTCAGCAGGTAGAATAAGTCTGTGGAATGATATTTGTAAGATACATCAGGAACTTGAAAAGCTCAGGGCTATAGAAAACTTTGATACAAAGTCGGTTGAAGTGGTTCAGGGCGATGATAAGAAGTCAGTTCTTTGTACCATAAACGGAGTAAATATAATAAGTGCTATGACTAAACTCTACATGAATGTAATCATAGCGTAGTAAGGAGGATATATGGATAATTCAATAATGAATGCTATGGATGCCATAGCAGGCTCACAGGCATCTGCATATATAACGCTTGCAGACGGTAACAGATATAAGTTTATGCAGCTTTATTCTTTTGAGTCTAATATGGAAATAAATCTTGTTGAAGTTCCAATTCTTGGGAAAACAGGCAAAGGGAATAAGCCGAGTGGTTGGACAGGTGAGTGGAAAGGAACGGCACATTATAATCAGTCAATACTTAGGCAGATGTGGCTTGAGTACAAAAATACAGGAAGACTTCCAAGTTTTGATATACAGATAACTAATGAAGATCCTACATCTGCTATAGGAAGACAAACTATAGTGCTTAAAGGTTGTTTGTCAAAAGGAGGTATACTTGCTAAATTTGATGCCGATTCGGAAACACTTGATGAGGATATAGAGGGTACATTCGATGATTGGGAAATGCCGGAAAGCTTTACAATGCTTAAAGGTATGCAATAGGAGGTAATTTATGGAAAGAAGTTTAAGTGCATTTTTAGCACAAAATGTGAAGAAGATTGAAAATACTTTTTATCCGGCATCAAACAGAATAGTAGATGCGAAAGGAAAGCCAGTTGATTGGGAGATCTGTTGCATAACAGCTACAGAAAATGCAAGGATCAGAAGAAGTTGTTTTAGCACTGTACCGGTTTCAGGTAAAAGAGGTCAATACACTCAAGAGTTTGATGCAAATCTTTATTTGGCAAAGATATGTGTAAGAACAACAGTATTCCCTAATCTAAATAATAAAGAGCTACAAGACAGTTATGGTGTTATGAGTGCAGAGGAGCTCATAACCACAATGCTTACTCCGGGAGAGTTTGAAGATTATTCAACAAAGGTTATGGAGACCAACGGATTTACTGATGAAAAAGATTTAGTTAAAGAAGCAAAAAACTAATAGATGGCGGTGATCCTGAAGCCAATTATGCATATTATTGTTTGCATAAGTTCCACTGGAAACCGACTGATTTTTTAGGAATGACAGAGGAGGAACAGGCTTTTGTAATTGCTGCCATCGATATTAAAGTTGAAAATGATAAAAAACAGGCTAAAGAAATAAAGAAAAAATCAAGAAGATAAGGAGGCTGAATAATTGGCTACGATACAATCACAGCTTGTGCTGACAGATGGAATGTCAAGTGTAATAAGGCGAATAAATTCAGCCTTACTTACTTGTATAGACAGCTTTGAACAAATGCAATCTACCTCAAATAATCAAATGGATACATCCGCTTTGTCAGATGCAAGAACAAGGCTTATACAGCTTAATGGCGAGCTTGACAATGCTATTATAAGGCAAGAGAGAACAAGAGAAGAAAGCGAGCAGACAGATAATTCACTTCAAGATTTGACAGAAACTTTCATGGGCTTAGCTGCTGCAGCTGCAGGTGCTTTTTCAGCAGGTAGCCTTATTGAATTAGCCGACACGGCTACTCAAACAAGAGCAAGGCTAAATCTCATTACAGGTGATTTAGAGAAGACTAAAGATTTGCAGGATGCGATAATGGAGTCGGCTAACCGCTCAAGAGCAGTATATCAATCTACAGCAGATGCTGTATCAAAGATGGGTCTTATGGCAAAGGATGCTTTTAGTAACATAGATACAAGCGGTTATAAAACCTTAAATACAGGTGAACTTGTTGCTTTTACAGAGCTTTTGAACAAGCAATTTGTAATAGCCGGAGCATCTGCGCAAGGCATGGATTCTGCAATGACACAGCTTACACAAGCAATGGCATCGGGCGTGTTAAGAGGTGATGAGCTCAACTCTATATTTGAGCAGGCACCAACTATTATAGAAACCATAGCAAATCATCTAGGTGTCGAAATGGGACAGATTAGGCAGTTAGCACAAGAAGGTAAAATTACAGCAGATGTAGTTAAAAGTGCAATGTTGTCATCAGCAGATGAAATAAACTCAAAGTTTGAGGCTATGCCATATACATATGCTCAGGTAGGTACAATGATTCAAAATATACTGTTCAATTCATTTGAACCGGCTATACAACTAATTGGGCAAGGAGCACAATGGATAGTTGATAACTGGAGTAATATAGAGCCTATTTTGGCAGGCGTAGCGATAGGTATTTTAGGTGCTGCAGCTGCATGGGGAGTATATACAGCAGTTCAGTGGCTTGCAGTGGCTGCTAATCAAGCAACAATAGCTGCTATGTTAGCAAATCCTTTTTTATGGATTGGAATAGCAATAGGTGTCGTAGTAGCAGCGATATATAAATTTATACAAGCTGTAGGCGGAATGAGAAATGCATGGACTCTTACGCAGATGGCTATTGGTGTGGGAGTTACATGGCTTAAGTTGGCTTTTATGACAGGAGTTTATGCAATCATGAATCTTGCAGGAAATCTATCTTTGTGTTGGCAAAAAACAGGAGTTGCGATTGCCAACTTTATAGGTCAAATGAAAGTTAATGTGCTTACGGGTATTCAAAATATGGTAAATGGGGCTATTGATATAATAAATGGCTTTATAAGCGCACTAAATACCATCCCCGGTGTCAGTATAGAAGCTATATCAAAATTTACTTTTGCTGCTACAGCACAAGCGGAATTTGAAGCACAAAAGAGTGCACGAGCCGACTCTATAGCATCTGCTCAAGCTCAACTTGACGCAAATAAGCAATCACGAGCTGAAGACCTTGCAAATATTAAGAATGATATGAATAGCAAGATATCTGACCTAAAGGGTAAGTATTCAGAATTTAAGGCGGAAAAGTTGGCAATGAAAAATGGAGACGGAATTGATTCTTTAGGATTTGAAACCGGTGCAGGTGCAGAAGTTGCGGATAATGTAGGAAAAACTGCAGGTAATACAGCGGCGGCAGCAGGAGCATTGGCAGCTACGAAAGAAAACCTTGAATATTTAAGAGACATTGCAGAACAAGAGGCTATTAATAGATTTACTACAGCTGAAATAAAAATAGATTATTCAGGAATGACTAATCAGATCAGCTCTAATATGGATCTTGATAATGTAATAGATGGTCTTACAGTAAGGTTTGTAGAAGCTGTTCAAATGAGTGCAGAGGGGGTGCATAGTTAATGTATAAGTTCTTTTTAGGAGGGACGTTATTTCCGGTTACCCCATCCAAGCTTACTATTAAGACTAAAAATACAAATAAAACAGTTACACTGATCAACGAAGGCGATGTAAATGTGTTAAAAACACCGGGACTTAAAGAAATAAGTTTTGAGTTGTTATTACCTTCTCAAGATTATGATTTTTTAGCCACAGGAAGTTTCAAGAAGCCAAAAAGATACTTGAATAAATTAAATCTTTTGAAGATAAATAAAAAGCCATTTCAATTTATTGTTAAAAGACCGGGAAGCTTTAAGACTAACTTGAAAGTGACTTTAGAGGATTTGGCAATTACTGAGGATGCTAAAGAAGGTTTAGATGTAAAGGTAAGTGTAACCTTAAAAGAATATAGGCACTATGGTACTAAAAAAGTTGTTTTTTTACCCCCTGCTACAACAACAAAACCGGAAGAGAAAAAAGAAGAAGCGCAAGTAACGGAAAATAGAGATGCAAGCACAGTACCTGCACCTAAAACCTATGTAGTTAAAAGAGGAGACACACTTTGGGGGCTTGCAAAAAGATATTACGGAAATGGGGCTCTTTATCCGAGGATTGCAGCGGCGAATCCAAGAATAAAGAACCCTAATTTAATTATAGACGGTTGGGAGCTGATAATACCATGACAGTAAAGATAATGATCAGTGATGGTAAAATGGCATATTTACCTTCATTAAAGGAAAGCGTTCAGCTGGATCTTGAGAGAAAAGGAAGTCCGGGGAAACTTAAGTTTACATATTTTGATGATGGTAACATAAAGACAGAAGAAGGCAATCAGGTAAAGCTTACCATAGACGGTACAGATATGTTTTTTGGATTTTTATTCAGTAAAAAGATATCAAGCAAGGACAGGAAGTTTGTTGAATGTACAGCATATGACCAGTTAAGGTACTTAAAAAATAAGGACACTTATTCATATAAAGACTTGGAAGCAGGAGAAGTCATTAGGGTTATTGCTGAAGACTTCAGGTTAAATGTAGGAAATTTGGAGCAGACAGGCTATAAGATATCTTATCGTGAAGAACAAAATAAAACACTTTTTGACATCATACAAACGGCTATTGATGAAACATTACAAAATACAGGTAAGCTTTATGTATTTTATGATGACGTAGGGAAACTTACGCTTAAGCACATTGAAAGTATGAAGCTTGATTTACTTATAAGTGCCAATACTGCTCAGGGCTATGAGTATAACAGTTCGATTGATAGTAAAACATACAATCAGGTAAAAGTAGAGTATAAAAATACCGGTAACAAGTCTACCGATATATTCTTAGTGAAGAGCAGTGAAAACATAAATAAATGGGGCGTGCTACAACTTAATGAAACTGTAGAAAACAAAGAGTCGGGAGCAGGGAAAGCCGAAGCATTATTAAAGTATTATAATAAGGTGTCTAAGACCTTAAGTATAAAGGATGCATTCGGAGATACAAGAGTTAAGGCAGGTTCTTCATTAGTGGTCATGCTTGATATAGAAGGTAATAAAATATCTAATTACATGGTAGTAGAGCAAGTAACACATACATTTAAGAATGATGAGCATTTAATGTCAATGAAACTGAGAGGGGGATCGTTTAGTGTATAACTTAGTTGAAGCAGTTAAACAAGCTGCAGTTGAAGCAATAAATAATCAAGACCCTATGAGTTTTAGGTTTGGCAAGGTGATTAAGGTAGAGCCGCTTGAAATATGGATAGAGCAAAAACTGACGATACCTGAACAAGCTTTGATTTTAACAAGTCAAGTAAGTAATTATTCTGTTGAAGTAGACGGATTAGAGGGTGGCAAAAGGAATTTAACTTTTAATCAAAAGCTGAAAGTTGGGGAAAATGTCATACTTATAAGAGTTGATGGTGGACAAAAGTACATAGTTTTAGATAGAGCGAGGTAGAGAAATGTTGCCGGTAATAAATAACAGTATTTTGCAAGTAGAAGAAAAAATATACCCAAGCAATACTTTTGCCATAGATTTTATTTCCAATAAGATAATAGGTTTTGTAGATGAAAAAGAAGCAATAAAACAGGCTATAGCTCTTATATTAAATACTGAAAGATATAAGTTTTTAATTTACTCATGGAATTATGGCGCAGAGTTCGAAGAGCTTATAGGTGCGCATCCGGATATAGTAGAAGATGAAAGCGAAAGGCTTATAAGTGAAGCATTACTTCAAGATAATAGGATAAAGGCTGTATATGATTTTGGATTTGAAAGAATAAAGGACTCTATCATAGTTACTTTTACAGTAGATACTATATTTGGGGTGATTGAAGCAGAAACGGAGGTAAGTTTGTAGTGTTTGAAGAACATACTTATGAAAATATATTAAACAGAGTCCTTGCAAGAGTTGATAACAGTATCGATAAGAGAGAGGGCTCTGTTATTTATTCTGCTGTAGCTCCGGTATGTGCAGAGCTCGCACAAGCATATATTGCGCTTAATTACCTGGTGGATTGTACATTTGCAGATACGGCACCAAGGGAGTATTTGATAAAGCGTGCGGCTGAAAGAGGGCTTGTACCTAACTCAGCTACTTTTGCAAAGGCTATAGCAGTATTCAATATAGATGTGGATATCGGCAGCAGGTTTTCAAGTACAAAATTCAATTGGACCGTAAGTAAAAAAATAAGCACAGGAAGGTTTTATATGATATGTGAAACTTCCGGAGCAGCTCCTAATGGAGAAAGAGGAAGCTTAATACCAATTGAGTACATAAATGGACTGGAAACTGCTCAAATAGAGAGTATAGAAATCTATGGGGAAGATGAAGAAGATACAGAAGTATTTAGGCAAAGATACTTCTCATCTTTTGAAAGTCAAGCTTTTGGTGGTAATAAAAAGGATTATTATCAAAAAGTTACTACTATAGAAGGTGTAGGAGGATGTAAGGTTTATAGAGCTGTTAATGCTGAAGGAGTGGAGACAGGGGCTAATGTTTTAGTGGTCATAACCAATGCTGAACACGGTGTAGCAAATAGCACGCTTGTATCTAAAATTCAGGAGCTTATAGATCCTTTACAAAATCAAGCCGGTGATGGACTAGCGCCTATAGGACATATATGTCGTGTAAGGGCAGCAGAAGGTGTAGTTATAAATATAAATACAAATATAGTCTATGACACAGGTTTCAGTTTTCAAGCTTTGCAATCTCACATAACAAAAGCGGTAGATGAGTACCTACATCAATTAAATCTGACATGGGATAAGAATGACAGCTTAGTTGTGAGAATATCTAATATAGAGAGTCGAATACTTGCGATAGAGGGTGTAAAAGACATATCGGATACCAAATTAAACGGAGTAGCTTCAAATGTTATACTAGATAAGAATGCAATAGCTGTAAGAGGTAAGATAAATGGATAGAGAGTTAATAAATTACTTACCTGATATTCTAAAGAACATAAATGAGTTTAAGCAGATCATGAAGTCGGAGCAGCCTGAAATAGAAAGGTTGTGGTCTGAAAGCAATAATTATGTAAATAATAGCTTTGTTTTAACTCAGGATGCGGATACAGCAAGCAGGTGGGAAAAAATTCTACATATATCCAGCAAAGATACAGATGAGCTAGATGTAAGGAATTTTAAGATACTGTCAGTCATGCAGGGCAAGTTGCCATATACATATAGGGTACTGTATAAAACACTACTCGCTATGATTAAAGATAAAAATGATTTTAAACTTGAAGTTGATAATGACAAGTACTTTGTAAAGATAACAGTTGCATTGTCATCAGGTAAACTAAGAGATGAAATAGAAAAGCTTGCAGATAGGATAGTACCGGCTAATATGCTTTTATCTGTATCTCTTTGGTATACAACTCACAGAATGCTTGAAAAGAAGACTTATGGTAGCTTGGAAACTTACACTCATGAGGAGCTGACAAGGCTTGATTTAAGGTAGGTGAATATGAGAAAAACAGAAAAACTAAAATTAAATATGCCGGATAGGTCTGACAATTATAATGTGGAAGATTTTAATACTAATTTTGAGTTATTGGATAAAGCTATAACAGAAGATAAAAGCTTTTTAATTGAAAAGGTTTTAAGGGAGCTGATAGTATCTTTAAATGTTGATAACTGGCATCCGGTAAATGGCATGTGGCAGCAGACTTTAATACTAAGTGATATTAAAGCAACAGATAACCCTATTGTGTTTAGTACTTTAAGTGAAACAAGCCTTTATCAAAACATAAAAGCTTACAATAAAAATTTTTCTTATCTATACGCAGCAAAGACCACAGACGGCAGTATCACATTTTATGCGATTAAAAAACCGACTATTACATTTTCAGTCGGTCTTAAGGGGGTGTAATATATGGGAAAAGGTATAATAATAGGCAATACCGGAGGAACATATAGTGAGGATGTAACGGCTTCCAAGGCGGATGTATTAGAGGGAAAGAGTACAATTACTTCAGATAGCAATGACGAGGTAGTGCAGGGTACTATGCCGCTACTTCTTACTAATTCAGATCTGCCAAATGTGATGATGTGTTTCGACCGTGGCTCTTTGGATTTTTGGGGTAAAGGCGGAGCGATAGATAGCCCAGGGCAGGGACGAGGAATAATTGTATCAATGCGTCCAGAAGATGGGAAAAAATATGCACTGGACATTAATTCTGTATTTGTTTTTATGCCTATCCCAGATTTAAAGGCTGAGAACATAAGAGCTGATAAAAATATCGCAAAAATTCAAGGAAATATACCGGTTATAGGTAAAGTAGGAGTAGCTCCTGGGCACGGTTGGTTTAATAATGAATTTATGTTTATATTGAATATCCCTCAGGGCATATATGAAGCACAGGGTGAAAGCTGGGCGCCTGAGTTGCGTGTACCGATTCAAAAAGTAAGAGAAATTTTAGGAATATTGGCACATAAAATAGCAGCAGATGAGAGTATTGCAGGGGTTCAAGGTACTTTGCCTGTGTGGAATATCGCAATATCCGGGCATGGAGATGTTATGTATGCATGGGCAGGGGAAGGACATTATTACGATCATCCGGTAGCGGGTAGAGGGGTGATTTTAAGAATACCTAATAATCACATAACAAGAGGTGGAAACTGGGTATATCTTGCTGAGCCAGATTTAATCGGACCGAATATCCGTAAGGACATCAATTTGTTTGGTATTCCGGGAGAAATGGTTGATTACGGCGCAGGTAGAGTGGCTTTTAACGGTGCCACCTTTGATGGAACTTTATTGTCAGGGGTGGCGGACAAAGGGAAGGAAATACAATTGCAGCCTGAGGATTATCACAAATTCTTACCTTATACTAATTATACGAGCAACAGTGCTCCACACAGAAAATTTAACGGAATAAAAGATGGCGGATTACATTTTTCAGTTATTTCTACAGACAGTCAATACTGGAGGTCTGAAGATTATTTAAGGACGGCTGTATTTTTTGCTGATAGTGTTAACATGACACCTTTTAAAAAACTGAAAATAGGTGTTAAATTCTTTGACGGAGTATTTAAGGTTGAAAATTATGTATCAGATAGTGCAGACTTTGAAGTTGGTATTGACATAGTTAGTGTAAATGATTTGCAGTTAAGAAATGAGGGAGTTTATAAATATCTATTTAAGTATGTAGGAGGTGTAAAGACTACCCCAAGAAGAGGAAAGGTATCTATTTCCAACCGAGGTGATTATAACCATGCAAACAATGATAAGGTGTTGCAGGGTATTTACAATTGGCAGCAAATGTACAAAGAATTGGATGTATCAGATATAAATGAGCAATGCTTTTTAATTGCTTATTGCATAAGTGTAACTAACTACAGCAGTTCTTATGCTGTGGCATCAGGGATACTCAACCACATAGAGTTTATAAATTAGCACCTCATTATGAAGTGCTTTTTTAATGCAAAATACAGAAAGGAGATATATGAAAGTAATATTTGACGAGCAGGGCACCATTTATTACCAGATGATGGATGTTGCACCTGACCCAAGTGGGACACTGAAGTTTATCAAAGTAGATGTGCCTGCTGGGAAAAATTTAATCAGATTTGATGTAGACGGAGATAAGATAGAGCCGATCTATATTGACAGACCCTTGACTCAAGAGGAACAGCTGACAAAAGAAATTGAGGAATTAAAAAGTAAACAACAAACAACCGACTTGGCTCTAGTAGAGTTAAGTACAAACCTAATGTCTTAGGAAAGGAGTATATATGGACCATTTATTTGAAGTAATAGCAAATCTGATAATTGATGGGGTGTATAAGTTTAGTCAAGTAATAGCAAAGCTAAAAGCAGGTGTTGCAAAAAAGTTAAAGGAAAAAGGCAGAGAAGACCTTGCAACAGACAGCGATGCGAAAAAGAAGGAGGATAAGCATTAATGAAAAACATAGTAGAAATTGTGGCAGGAGGAATAGGTGGTTTGGTAGTAACATTGTGTGGTGGATTTGATATAGCTCTTAGAACCTTGCTTGTTTTCATGGTTATAGACTATGTAATGGGTATGACAGTTGCAGGGATATTCCATAAAAGTAAAAAAAGTGAACATGGTTCATTGAGTTCAGTTGCAGGCTGGAAAGGACTTGTTAAGAAGCTTGCAACCTTATTTATGATAGTGATTGCTTTTCATTTGGATAAAGTTCTTAATATTAATTACATAAGAAATGCTGCGTGTATGGCATTTATAGTAAATGAGGGGTTAAGTATATTAGAAAATTATTCGTTAATGGGTGGTACCGGAACGGAAGTATTAAAGAAAGCGCTGGATGTATTAAAAAATAAAAATGATAAAAGCGCTTCTTAGGAGGTAGTATATGATAAATAACGCATATGAGGCAGGCAAAAAAATGCTGCTTGGAGGGTATTCTCAATACACCCCAACAGGAAAATCTAATTTTGTGCAAAACGGTTGTTATGGCAAAGAGCCCAAAGCAGGGGCTATTATATATTTTTATACTAACACTATGGGCAGGGTTTGCCATGTTGGCGGGGTTATAGAGGTCAATCAGACAGGTAACAGATATCATATAAAAACTGTAGAAGGCAATACATCATCCAGTAGCGAATTTGACCGTAATGGCGGTTGTGTTGCTGTTAAGGAATACAGTTTTAATCTTGGAGAAGTTGGAGGTAAAAACAGAATAAACGGCTTTGGATACCCTAACTTCAATGAGAATACCTGCACTGTAAACGAATTTATAGAAGTACTTAAGGGCGAAGTGGGGTATGTGGAAAAAGCAAGCAACAAGTCTTTAGACGATAAAAAAGCTAATCCGGGCGATAAAAACTATACAAAGTATGGAGCTTGGTACGGTGGAAATGGTCTGTATTGGTGTCAGCAATTTATCAGTTGGTGTGCTTGGCAGGCTTGTAAAAAGCATCTTGAAAGTGCAAGTACAGGATGGATAAAAGAAGATAATAGGTGGAAGTATAGATTTAACGGTGTAGTTATAAAGAACCAGTGGTTATTAATAGATGGCAGATGGTTTGTTTTTGATGGTTCGGGTTATTCAATCACCGGATGGTTTAAGTCTAATGAAGACTGGTATTATTTGAATAAGGATGACGGTACCATGCTCAGCGGTCAATGGATACTTGACAACAATAAAAGCTACTACCTGTCCAAGAGCGGCATAATGGCTAAAAACTGTTATGTTAAATCAAAAGAAAAAGATTTGTACTATTGGATAGGGGAAGATGGTGTATGGGATAGTAAGTTTGACACATATACACCTAATCTCAAAGACTATGAGCTGGTAGAGTAAGATAAAAGGCAGAACTGGTAATGCTTACAGTTCTGCCCTTTTTTTAATTCTGTCTACTTCTATGTTTTTGTTCTAAAATTTTCTGAACTTTATTGAAAGTTCTTATTGATATAATACTTTTATGTAGACCCGACTTTTCATTTTCCAAGT
>ERZ772874.590-NODE-590-length-19550-cov-9.043293_pt1 | contig 19550 bp, 15 predicted proteins | sample MGYA00580586_ERZ772874 | MGnify/ENA primary metagenome ERZ772874 (study PRJEB29015, sample SAMEA2737952) | human oral metagenome | biome: human oral; feature: human-associated habitat; material: dental | place: China | collected 2154 ... | reverse complement strand
TCCCCCTCGCCGACGAGGCCCCGCGCTGCCAGGGCGCGACGCGCACGCCAGGCGATGTCGGGGTTGTCGCCGTCGGCGAAGGCGGCGACGCTCGACGAGAACTCCTCGCCGCCGCGGGCACTGAACTCGGCGATGAACGCGCGGGTGTAGGCGCGCCACGCGTCGGAGTCGGAGGCGTCCTTGGACAGTCGCAGGGTCGTGGACAGGACCTGGTCACTCACCTCGGCGCGCGCGCCGCCGGGCAGGTAGGAGGAGATGGCCTCGGCGACGAAGAGGAGCAGGCGGTCACGGATCGCGGGCTCCGTCTCGGTGGGGACGGCGGTCAGGACTGCCACGACGAAGCGCCTGGGATCAAGCAGTCCGTCGCGCACCGCGTTCCACAGGCTGGCCCAGACGACCGCGCGGGAGATAGGCGCGTCCATCGTCGACACGTAGGCCAGCGCGACATCGGTTGAGCGCTCGTCGAGCCGCGAGATCGCGTAGGTCAGGTCCTCGTCGTTGACGAGAACGAGGTCGACGAGGGCGGCCGCGCCCGGAACTGCGAGAACTCCCTCGGGGTCGATCGGGGCGCGCTCGGAGTCGATGCGCACATCGAAGGAGTGAGTCCGCTCCAGCGCCCCGTCCGCCGCGCGCCACGTTGAGACGGTGACTCGGTGCGGGCGCAGCACGCCGTTGCAGGCCTCACCGCGCTGGTTGAGGGTGAAGTCCGTGATAGCGCCGACCCCGTCGGTGACCCACGACGCGGACAGCGTCGACGGCCCGGAGGTCTGGAGCCAGAGATCCTTCCACGCAACCAGCTCCTGGCCCGAGGCCTCCTCAAGGGCCTCGAGCAGGTCGGCCAGGGAGGTGGCCGCGAAACGGTGCCTGGCGAAGTAGCGCCTGGCCCCCTCGTAGAAAGCGTCCTCACCGACCCACGCGACCAGCTGCTTCAAGACGGCGGCGCCCTTGGCGTAGGTGATGCCGTCGAAATTGGTCTTGGCGGCGGCGACGTCCTCGATGTCGGCGGCGATTGGATGCGTGGTGGGCATCTGGTCCTGCGCGTATGCCCAGATCTTGCGGTTCATCGCGAAGTTGGCCCACTCGCCCGTGTACTGAGTCGCCGTCGCGATCGCGCTGGCCCCCTGGTTCTCCGCGAAGGATTCCTTGAGCCACAGGTCGTCCCACCAGGCGGGCGTCGCCAGGTCGCCGAACCACATGTGGCACATCTCGTGGAGCGTCGTGTTGGCGCGGCGCTGTCGCTCCGAGAACGTCGGGGTGGAGCGGGAAATGTAGCTCTCGTTGAAGGTGATGCAGCCGGGGTTCTCCATGGCGCCCAGGTTGTATTCGGGCACGTAGATCTGGTCGTAGGATCCCCAGGGGAAGGTGATGCCGTAGCGCTCGTGGAAGAAGTCGAGCCCCGCGCGGGTCACCTCGAACACGTCCGCGGAGTCGAGGTAGCGGGCGAGCGTGCGCCGGCAGGCCAGCCGCAGGTCCAGATCGACGTGACCGCCGTCGGAGGCTCCGCCGCTCCACGTGCCGCCCTCGATGACGGCCCAGGGGCCCGCGACGACCGCGGTGATGTAGCTGGACAGTGGGGGTGTCTCGGCGAAGTCGCGGCGCACCGCGCCTCCCGCGTCCTCCTCGGCCGCGACCTCGACGCCGTTGGAAAAGACAACCCAGGAAGCGGGTGCGATGACGTGGAACGTCCACGCAGGCTTGATGTCGGGCTGGTCGATGCAGGGCCAGGCGCGGTGGGCGTCGTTGGGCTCGAACTGCGTGTAGAGGTAGACCTCGCCGTCCTCGGGGTCGGTGTAGCGGTGCATTCCCTCGCCGCTGCGCGAGTAGCGTGCGAGCGCGCGGACCTCAAGCGTGAAGGTCTCACCAACCGGCAGCCCGCCAACCCACACGCGGTCCTCGTCGTCCTCGAAGGGATGCTCGTGGCCGTTGAGCAGGACGACGCTGACCTGTCCGGCGATGTCGATGAAGGTGCGTTCCTCGCACGAGCGGAGCGTGAGCACCGAGGTCACCGGGTAGCTGTCCCGCGCGGCGTCTTCGGCACCTGAAAGATCCACGGTGACGTCGATGGACGACACGGTCAGGCAGGCAGCGCGTTGGGTTGCTTCATTGCGTGTCAGGATCTGCATGTCCCCCATTCTACTGTGTCGCTGCACGTGCGCGTTGTACGCGAGTCGGCGGGGACGTTCTACAGTAGTGACATGACCTCAGTGATTGATATCCGTCCCTCCATCGCACCGATGCCGCTCGCCCAGGCCCTTGACGGCCTCGCCGTTGAGGCCTTCTACGACGCCGACGGCGCCGCGTCCTCGCTTCAGGCCTGCGCCGTTACGGTTAGCGGAGTGACCGTGTCCTCCGATGACTGCGAAGCCGGCTGGGTGTTCGTCGCGATTCCCGGCCTGACCCAGCACGGCATTCGTTTCGCACACGCTGCCGTCGAGTCGGGCGCCTCGGTAGTCCTCACGGACGAGGCGGGCCGCAAGGCCGCTCACGAACGAGGCCTGGGCGTGCCGGTCGTTCAGGTCTCAGACCCGCGCGGGATCGTCCCGCAGCTGTGCGCGAACGTCTACCGCGCACCGCAGGAACGCCTGACGACCATGGCGGTGACCGGCACCAACGGCAAGACGACGACCTCGTACCTGATGCGCGCCGCCATCGCCTCGCGCTTCCCCGACGCCTCCCTGTGCGGCACCGTCGAGACGCACGTGGGGCCGATCTCCTTCGAGGCCGTGCGCACGACCGCCGAGGCCCCTGTCATCGCGCGGTTCCTAGCCTCCACCGAGCAGTACGGCTGCGGCGGAGGGGTCATCGAGCTGTCCGCCCACGCTCTGTCGCTGCACCGGGTGGACGGCGTCGTGTTCGACGTCGCTGCCTTCACGAATCTGCAGCACGACCATTTGGACTACTACGGCGACATGGAGCACTACTTCGCCGCCAAGGCTCTGCTCTTCACGCCCGAGCACTCCCGCGCCGCAGTCGTGTGCGTCGACGACGAGTGGGGCCGTCGGCTGGCCGACGAGGCCACCGTCCCGGTGACGACCGTGTCCGCGCTGACGCGCGAGAGGGCCGACTGGCAGGTTCGCGACATCGCGCCCGACCAGTCGATCGGGCGCACGGTCTTCACGCTTGTCGCCCCCGACGGCGTCGGGCACCGCGTCGCCATGCCGATCCTGGGCGAGGTCAACGTGCAGAACACGGCCGTCGCCATCGTGTCCGCCGTCACGCTGGGCATCGACCTGGCCGACGTCATCGCCTCGATCGAGGACGCGCCCCAGATTCCCGGCCGCATGGAGAAGGTAAACCCGACTCCCGGCGCCCAGCCCCTCGTCATCGTCGACTACGCTCACACCCCCGAAGCTCTCGAGTGGACTCTGCGATCGACCCGCGAGCTCACGAGCGGCAAGGTCGTCATCGTCTTTGGGACCGACGGAGATCGCGACGCCACCAAGCGCGAGCACCTGGCTCAGATCGCCGCGCGCGAAGCTGACATCCTGTGGGTCACGGACGAGAACCCCCGCACGGAGGACCCCCAGTCGATCCGCGACTACCTGCTGCGCGGCATCGCCTCCGTGCGCCCCGACATGAGCGGCGTCACCGAGGTCACCACGTGCCGGCGCGACGCCGTGCGCCGCGCCATCCTGGCGGCCCAAGCGGGCGACACCGTCATTATCACCGGCAAGGGCGCGGAGTGGTACCAGGAGATCCAGGGAATCCACCACCGCTACAACGACGTGCCCGTTGCCGCCGAGGTGCTCGCCGGGGACGTTCGCTCGCACGAGTAGCCCATCCCAACCTGTGAGCTGGCGCGCCACGTGGGCCCCCATCCGGCCCGCGCGGCGCGCCACGCCGTAGACTGGGCGGGTGAATGACTTCGACTCCCAGCAAGGCGTGACCCCCGTTCCCGGCGGCGACGCGACCGACGCACGCATCGACGACCCCGCCCAGGCCTCGTCCGAGACGATCGACCTGAGCGACGCTAGCGCCGCGGCACGCGCCCGCGTTATGCGCGCCAGCCTCGACCAGTTTGAGTTGGACGAGGAGGATCTTGCGCTTCTGTCCGGCGAGGTCGAGCTAGCCGACGGCGCGCACGTCGCGGCGGGCCTGCCGGTCCTGGCGGTCGTCGGCCGTCCCAACGTCGGCAAGTCCACGCTGGTCAATCGCATCCTCGGTCGCCGCGAGGCCGTCGTCCAGGACACCCCGGGCGTCACGCGCGACCGCGTCTCCTACCCCGCGGAATGGGCCGGACGCGACTTCACGCTGGTGGACACGGGCGGGTGGGAGATCGACGTTGCGGGCCTGGACCGCTCGGTCGCCGAGCAGGCGGAGATCGCCGTGGACCTGGCCGACGCCGTCGTTCTCGTTCTCGACGCGACCGTCGGCGTGACCGCGTCGGACGAGCGCATCGTCGAGATGCTGCGTTCGAAGAACAAGCCGATCATCCTGGCCGCCAACAAGGTTGACTCCCCCCTCCAGGAGGCCGATGCGGCCTACCTGTGGAGCCTGGGGCTGGGTGAGCCCCACCCGATTTCGGCGCTCCACGGGCGCGGAACGGGCGACCTCCTTGACGTCATCATGGAAGTGCTCCCCACCGAGTCCGCCGTGGCCTCGGCCCTGCCCACGGGGGGTCCGCGCCGCGTGGCGCTCGTAGGGCGCCCCAACGTCGGCAAGTCGTCGCTGCTCAACGCCCTGGCCGGCGGCGAGCGCGTCGTCGTCAACGAGCTGGCCGGCACGACTCGCGACCCCGTCGACGAGCTCATCGAACTCGATGGGCGCTCCTGGTGGTTCGTCGACACGGCGGGCATTCGCCGCAAGATGCATCGCACGACTGGGGCGGACTACTACGCCTCCATCCGCACCCAGGCCGCCATCGAGAAGGCCGAGGTTGCGCTGGTGCTCATCGACGGCTCCACTCCCCTGACCGAGCAGGACGTGCGCGTCGTCCAGCAGGTCATCGACGCGGGCCGCGCCCTCGTCGTCGTGACGAACAAGTGGGACCTGGTGGACGAGGAGCGCCAGAGGGAGATCAAGAACGAGCTCGAGCGCGAGCTCGTTCAGATCCAGTGGGCGCCGCGCATCAACCTGGCCGCCAAGACCGGGTGGCATACGAACCGTATCGTTCGCGCCCTCGACGCGGCCCTGGAAGGCTGGGAGACGCGCATCCCCACGGGTCAGCTCAACGCGTTCCTCGGCCAGCTCGTTGCCGCCCACCCCCACCCGCTGCGCGGCGGCAAGCAGCCCCGGATCCTGTTCGGCACGCAGGCCTCCAGCAAGCCTCCGCGCTTCGTCCTGTTTACCACGGGCTTCCTCGATCCCGGGTACCGTCGCTTCATCGAGCGCCGCCTGCGCGAGACCTTCGGTTTCGCGGGCACACCCATCCAGATCTCGGTGCGCGTGCGCGAGAAGCGCCGCCGCTAGAGGCCCGCGCTCCCGGCCCGGTTCCGCGCGCCTGCCCATGCACAGGGCTCGCGCGCGCGTCGCGCTTATCCACAGGCGGTCACTGATGCGCTTGACGGGTGGGGCGCATGCAAGCAGCATGGGGACATGAGTTACTCCACGACAAGCGACGAGGCCGCGCTTGCGGACGGCCTGACGATGTGCGATGACGGCCTCGTTCGTCCCACCTGGGCCTCCCAAGACCCGCTGTTGCGCACCTACTACGACTCCGAGTGGGGCTTACCCGTGCACGACGAGGCGGGGGTGTTCGAGCGACTGTGCCTCGAAGGCTTCCAGTCCGGCCTGTCGTGGCGCACCATCTTAGCCAAACGCGAGGCCTTCCGAGCCGCGTTCCGGGGATTCCAGCCCGACGCGGTCGCAGCCTTCACCCCCGCCAACGTCGAGCGTCTCCTGGGCGACGCTCGGATCGTTCGCAACCGGCGCAAGATCGAGGCGGCGGTCGTCAACGCGCGCGCGACGCTGGCCGTGCGTTCGCAAGGGCCCACGAGTCACTCCCCCGGTTCCGCGCCGTCACACCTTGGCGAGCTGGTGTGGCTGTATCGTCCGCTCACCGACCCGAGGCCGACCTGTGCGTCCGAGGTCCCCTCGCAGATCCCCGAGTCCGCCGCGCTCGCCAAGGACCTCAAGGAGAGGGGTTTTCGATTCGTCGGCCCGACCACGATGCTTGCCCTCATGTCGGCCATCGGGATCGTCAACACCGACATCGTGGGGACGCATCGGCGCCCCGTCTAGGGTTGTCGGGGACGCTGCGGTCGCGGCATCCTCGAAAGTCGCGGAATCTGGCATGATGGGACCATGGCTATTTCTTCGAAGCTCCTGAGCAAGGACGAGGTCGTCGTCCGGCACATGCACACCCACATCAAGACGCTCCTGCCGGCGATCATCATCGAGGTCGTCCTGGTCCTCGCAGCCGCCGTCGGCTCCTTCTATGTGCCGGCCAACGCGCGCTACTGGGCGCTGCCCACCATCTGGATTGCCGTCCTCATTCTCTCCTTCCCCCTCTTCGTCATCCCGTGGATCAAGTGGGCGACCGCGACCTACACGGTCACGACCAAGCGCATCATCACGCGACACGGCATCTTCACCCGAACGGGACACGACCTGCCGCTGTCGCGCATCTCGGATGTCCAGATGGAGAAGAACCTGGACGACCGCTTCTTCGGCTGCGGAACGCTTGCCCTGCAGACCTCGGCCGACGATCCGTTGCTGCTGCACGACGTCCCCAAGGTCGAGATCGTTCAGGTCGAGATCTCGAACCTGCTCTTTAACGACGTTCAGGGCGCCATTGACGCCGACCCGACCAGCTGAGCCGGTAGCGCGTCGCGCTTCCCACGCGCAGCCGTTGGTCCCGCGGATTCTCTCGCACGAATCCGCGGGATCCTTGTATGCGCGGGAGACGAGCGCGGCGAGGCCCTGGCGAGCGCAGACGCTGGCGGTCCCGCCCGAGCGACGCGCGGCCGTCTAATACTCGTGGCGCATGCCGGCACGTGCACCCGACGCGGACTCCCCGGCCTCGTCGCCGTTGACGAGGCCGGGGCCGATTCGCGCCTGCCCAACCGCTCCGAGGCTCTCACCTCGCCGGACCGGCAGGTAGGTCGAAATCATCCCCGTTGACGACTTCGACCTGCAAGACAGTTTACTCTACTATCGGCCGAGAAATTGACATGTTTCACACTGAAGCAAATGTTGCCTGACCTGCAGCTTTTGATCGTAGAGCTAACGAAAAGCGCCATTTACCGGGACAAATAAAAGACCATGAGATCACATCACGTTTCGGTTACAAAGGTTGACCGACAAATCTTTGTGCGACTGAAGTCCCTGGACATTCCGCAGCACACAACGATGCGCACGTTAACCCAACAGGTGGCTGCCTGGGCCCCTGGGGTACGCACGTTAACCCGATGCATGGTTGGCTTAGACCGACAAGTGGCGGCCTGGGCCCCTGGGCTTAGGCTGGTCTTGTTGACACTCCGGTAAGCGTGTGCTGCTGCCCGCGTGAAATCCAAACCACCAGCAAGAACCCGCACATAATCCCGATACGGAGCCCGACAAGCCTCACGTCGCGTAAGATACTCAATCCCACAAAGAAGACAAAAGTAATGGGCCACAACGAAACCCCTCACTACGGTCCGTTGCGGCCACCATCAGAGCCCACAGCGGACACTATGTCCGCGTGATCGCTCAGTCGGGCTGGCGGGATTTGAACCCACGACCCCTTGACCCCCAGTCAAGTGCGCTACCAAGCTGCGCCACAGCCCGTATTCAGTTCGTCGCCGTGGCGACCTGTAGAACTATAGCGTACCGGGCGGGAGCGAAGCAAGCCGACAAGAGTGTGCCGCGCCACACGAGCATCATCGATCCCCTGCGAGGCGACGGTACCATCAGCGGTGAGAACGCCTGGGCGGATCCTCCTTCCACGCAATCCCGCTCTGCGCAGGCACCTCCACGAGCGACCGCCCTGCAAGCGTCGGCAGGACCTACCCTCGCGCCCGCAAAGGCGGCCGCCCGCCGCCGCGCGCAAGCAACGCGACGCACGGGCGGCACGTCCCACGCCCACGGAGGGCTGAGCTAGGCCACGCGCGAGGCCAGGTCCTCGTCCACGAACGCCAGGATGGCCTCGCACACTCCCGAGATATCCAAGCCGGTCGAATCCACCGTCTCCACTCCGGGGGCGGCCGTCATGAACTCGGAGACGGCAGAGTCGGCCTTGTCGCGGCCCTCCACCTGCTCGCGCACGATCTCCATGTGCTCCCTCGTCGCGTCGCCGTAGAGCTCAAGGGTCCGCCGCCGCAGGCGCGCCTCCTGGTCCGCCAGCAGCAGGACGCGAACGTCAGCGTCCGGGCACACGACCGTCGTAATGTCGCGCCCCTCGGCGATCATGCCGGAGCCCTCCTGACGCGCCTCCATCATGCGTCGACGCTGCTCGGTGGCCATCCAGGCGCGCACCTTCAGGTTCGTGGACACGTTCTTGATCGCCAGGGCGATGCGAGGCTCGCGAATCTGCTCGGTCACCTCGGTCTGCCCCACCCACACGTGCGGGTCAGAGGGATCGGAGTGCAGGCGCAGAACCATCTCGGTGGCCGCCGCCGCGACCGCATCCGTGTCCTCCAGGTCAATACCGCGATCCAGAACGTACCACGTGAGGGCGCGGTACATCGCGCCCGTGTCGAGGTAGCCGATGCCCAGACGCGACGCCAGCTCCTTGGACACCGTGGACTTGCCGGACCCCGCAGGACCATCGATCGCGATGGTGATACCCACCCGCGAGATCGCGTCCTGGCGCATCGTGTCGTTCATCCGTTGACTCTCCTCATGGTGCTTGTTCTAGTGGGTGATGAGCCGCCAGCCCCGCTCCTGCAGGTCGGCGACGCAGCGGTCAGCGACCGCCGGGTCGATCATGACGCGGGCGACGCCGGCCTGCGCCCCCGCCGAGTGCTCCAGCACAAGGTCCTCGATGTTGATGGACGCCTCACCGAGCTCGCCGAACAGGCGGCCGAGCGCGCCGGGTTCGTCCGGGATGAGCACCTCAATCTCGCGGTAGCGCGACGGGGCGCCCCCGTGCTTGCCGGGAATCCGCGCGACGCCCTCGTTTCCCGCCGTCATGACGCGGTTGATCGCTCCGACGCTCCCGCCGCGCAGCGGACCCAGCTCCGCCGCTGCGTCCAAGTGCGTGAGCAGGTCATCGAGGTCGCCGCGCAAGTCACGCAGGATCGCGGCCACCGGCCCGGCGTTTCCCGCGAGGATCGCCGTCCACAGGCGCGGATCCGAAGCCGCGATGCGCGCCGTATCGCGTAGCCCCTGCCCCGCCAGGCCGAGGGCCTGCGCGGGAGCATCGACGAGGCGCGCAGCCAGCATCGAGGACACGAGCTGCGGAACGTGGGACACGATGGCCACGGCATGATCGTGCGTACCCGCGTTCATCTCCAGGGGAACCGCGCCCACGTCCATCGCGAGGCCTCGAGCGACGAGGACCGCGCGCGGCCACGTCGATTCGTGCGCCACGATCACCCAGGGACGCCCGTAGAACAGGTCCGCGTCCGCCGCGCCGGCGCCCGACCGCTCGCGCCCGGCCATCGGATGAGAACCGACGTAGCGTGACGCCGCGTCCTCCATGCCCCGCTCGCGCAGCGTCGTGAGCACGTCGGCGACGACCGCATCCTTGACCGACGCCACGTCCGTGACGATCGCGTCCGGGAAGCGAAGCAGCGACTCGACGATGAGACGATCGGCGACATCCGGCGGCGTGGCGACCACGACGATGCGGGGAGCCTCGTAGCCGGGCGCATCCGAGCCGACGTCTGAGGGGCCGACCCCGGCCTCGTCGACAACGTCAGCGAACGCGGCGCCGGCGCCCACGTCCGACGCCAGGCGCAGCGAGGTGGGAGAGGAGTCCTCAAGGTAGACGACGACGCCGCCCGCGCGCAACGCCAGCCCGAGGGATGCGCCCAGTAGCCCAGAGCCGATGATGAGGACCGGTCCCGCCGTGGAGACTACTCGCGCACCCGCATCCACCCCGGTGCTCACAGGCCGACTGCCCCGTACAGCGCCGTCAGGGCGTTGCCCTTGACGCGTCGCGTGGTCCCCTGCTTCAAGTGGTCGAGCGAGATCGGTCCGAAGCCCGTGCGCACGAGCTCGCGCACCGGATAGCCGACGGCCTCCATCATGCGGCGGACGAGGCGGTTGCGCCCCTCGTGGACGACGATCTCGACGGTCGTGATGTCCCCATATGTGTCGACGATGCGGAACGCATCGACCTTGATCGGCCCGTCCTCCAGCTCGATGCCGTTCATGAGCTTGCGCTTGACGCCGGGCTTAACATCGCCGTGAAGGCGTGCGACGTAGGTCTTGCGGATCTCGTAGGACGGGTGGGTCAGGCGGTTCGCCAGCTCTCCGTCGTTGGTCAGCAGCAGCAGACCCGACGTGTCGATGTCGAGGCGCCCCACGTGGTACAGGCGCTCGGGATAGTCGGCGATCAGGTCCGCGATGGTCGGGCGCCCCTCGGGGTCGCTCATCGTGGAGACAGTTCCGATCGGCTTGTTGACAGCGAGCACGATGTGCTTAGCCTCGTCCAGGATCAGGCGCTCGCCGTCAACGTGAATGACCTGCGTTGCGGGATCCACGCGCACGCCCTGCGTGCGCACGACCTTGCCGTCCACGCTCACGCGCCCGTCCGCGATCATCTGCTCGGACGCGCGCCGCGAGGCGACGCCGGCCTGGGCGAGTACCTTCTGCAGGCGTACTCCACCCTCGGTGTAGGGGTTGGCCCTCATAGTTCTTCCTCCAATTCGTCCAGCGCGTCGGCGTGGGGCAGGTAGGGTGCCAAGGGTACCAGGTCCGACAGGCTCGTCATCCCCATTTTCTCAAGAAATTCCCCGGTGGTGCCGTATAGGCGCGCCCCGGATGGTGTCGCCCCCGTCTCTTCCACGAGGCCCCGGGCCACCAGCGTGCGCACCACGCCGTCGACGTTGACCCCGCGGATGCGTGCGATGCGGGATCGAGAGATCGGCTGGCGGTAGGCGATGACCGCGAGGGTTTCGAGGGCCGCCTGGGACAGGCGCGCGTGCGCGGAGCCAACGACGAAACGCCCGACGACGTCGGCGTAGGCGCGCGCGGAGTAGATGCGCCACCCCCCGGCGACCTCGCGCAGCTCGAAGCCGCGGGCGGGGCCGCCGCGCTCCCCCCGGTACTCTGCCGCGAGGTCGGCCAGACTCTCCTCGACGGCGCCGGCATCGACCTCGAGCGCATGCGCGAGCTCCCGGGCAGACACCGGCTCCGAAGCGACCATGAGGATCGCTTCGAGTGGCGCCCTCAGTCCGTGGTCAGTCATCCCTCTTTGCTCCTTCCGGGCCGGACGCGTCGTCTCGTCGCGGCGGGGCTTCGGCCGCGTCCGAGCCGCTCCCACCCGAGTAGTCGTCCACGTCGATGTCGATCCGCGCGCTCGTACCGACCCACTCAATGGTCAGTGTCCCGAGAGACTCGTCCTGGACGAACTCGACGGCGCCGCGCCGGAACAGCTCGAGTAGCGCGAGGAAGCGCGAGACGACGACGGCGCGCGCGCCCGCGTCGGCGACGAGCTCGCGAAAGGTCATCCTCCCCGCTCGGGCGAGCGCCTCTGCGACGATGAGGGCCTGCTCGCGCACCGGCACGACCGGGTCATGCAGGTGCTCGAGCGCGACGGTGGGCGCGCAGGCCGTCAGGGCGTCGGCCGCCAGGCGTGCGAGGTCCTCGGGGCCGGTGATCCAGCTGAGCTCGGGCAGGAACGTCGCGAAGTGAGCCTCGAGGGGAACGTCGCGCGCCACGTACCCACCGAAACTCTCCATGCGGGCGGCGATCTCCTTCGAGGCCTCCTTGAAGGCCCGATACTGCAGGAGGCGGGAGAACAAGAGGTCGCGGGCCTCCAAGTCGGCCTCGCTCGAGTTGTCCTCATCCTCGGAACGCGGCAGCAGGCGGGCGGCTTTCATGTCGAGGAGGGTCGCGGCGACGACGAGGAACTCCGTCGTGCGCGACAGGTCGGGAGAAGAGCGCATGAACGCAATGAACTCGTCGGTCACCGAAGCGAGCGCAACCTCGGTTATGTCGAGCTTCTTGCGCGCGATCAGGGACAGGAGCAGGTCGAAGGGGCCTTCGAAAACCGGCAGGGAGACGGCGAAAAGCTCGAACTCTCCCTGGACCTCGATCTGCTCAGGCCGCGTCGCCACGGGCGATGACTTCCCGCGCCAGTCGGCGATAGGCGTGCGAGCCCGCGTGGTTGGGCGCGTAGGAGAGGATCGGTTCCGTAGCGACGGAAGCGTCCGGGAACTTGATGGTGCGGCCGATGCGCGTGTCGAAGACGAGGTCTCCGAAGGCCTCCTGCAGACGCTGGAGCACCTCACGCGAGTGCAGCGTGCGCGAGTCAACCATCGTCGCGACGATGCCGTCGATTTTCAGGCGCGGATTGATTCGGTCACGGACCGTCTCGATAGTCTCGACCAGCAGGGCGACGCCGCGCAGCGCGAAGAACTCGGCCTCGACGGGGACGATCACGCCGTGAGCGGCGGTCAGCGCGTTGACCGCTAGCAGCCCGAGGGAGGGCTGGCAGTCGATGAGGATGACGTCGTACTCGGCCTCCACGCGGCGCAGCACACGCGCCAGCGCGCTCTCGCGCGCCACCTCGTTGACGAGCTGGACCTCCGCGGCCGAAAGGTCGATGTTGGCGGGAATGATGTCGAGATTCGGCGTGGCGGTAGGGCAGACGGTCGCGGCCACGTCGGCCTTGGGGTTCATGAGCAGCGTGTAGATCGTCTGCTCCATGTCGAGCGCGTTAATGCCGAGCCCGACCGAGGCCGCTCCCTGCGGGTCGAAGTCGACGATAAGGACGCGCCGACCGTATTCGGCCAGGGCCGCACCGAGGTTGATCGTCGTCGTGGTCTTGCCGACGCCGCCCTTTTGGTTACACATCGCGATAACGCGGGCGGGACCGTGGCCCGTGAGGGGCGCGGGCTCGGGGAAATCAACCTGCTCACCGGTCAGGTCGGGCGTCAGCGTCGGATGCGAATTCGTGGTCACGCGTCCATCCTAGGTCATTGCCGGGTCTCTCGGCGGTGCCACGCGCCCGGGGGTGGCAGACCGTGAAAACCTCGCGCAGCGCCGAGGCCGTCACCGCCGTATAGATCTGCGTCGTCGCCACCGACGCGTGCCCGAGGAGCTCCTGAACCTCTCGGACGCTCGCCCCTCCCTCGAGGAGGTGGGTCGCGAAGGAGTGACGCAGGGTGTGCGGGGAGACTCTCTCTCCCAGGCCAGCAGCCTCGGCTGCCCGCCGGATCGCCGTCCACGCGCTCTGACGCGACAGGGGCGCGCCGCGCGAGTTCAGGAAGAACGCACTGGTTCCTCGGCCGCGGGCTGCCAGGGCGGGGCGGGCGCGTACCCGATACGCGCCCAGCGCCTCGACCGCGAAGGACCCAACCGGGACGATTCTCTCCTTGCGCCCCTTGCCGAACAAGCGAACGACCGCAAGCTCGGCATCCAGGTCAAGGTCGTCGGCGCTCAGCGAGACCGCCTCGGACACGCGCGCCCCCGTCGCATACAGGAGCTCAAGCAGCGCGCAGTCGCGCAGCCCGATCGGCGAGTCGTCCGCGTGGGCTGCCTCCAGCAGGCGCCCCACCTCGTCGACCGTCAACGCCTTGGGCAGGTGGCGTCCCTGGCGGGGCGCACGCAGCTGGGCGGAGGGATCAACGCCCGCGAGCCCTTCCGTGAACGCATAGCGATGCAGGCCCCGGATCGCGGCGCAGGCGCGGGCAACCGACGACGCGGCCGCGGGGCTGCCCGTCACCTCCCCCGACGCAAGCCTCATCGCGTAGTCCTCGATGTCGCGCGCGTCGACCTCGCCAGGGCTCACGATCCCGCGTTCGCTCAGGTACAGGGCGTAGCGCCCTGCGTCTCGCCGATAGTTCGAGACGGTGTGAGCCGAGGCTCCCTTCTCGACGCGCAGATAGTCCACCCACTCGTGCACAAGGGATTCCAGGGACGTCATAGTGTCAGGGTAAGCGAGATTACGGCGAATGTGCGTAAACCCTGTCCGCATGCTCGCGTTTTCGCTAGGATGTCGTCTGACAATTGTTCTCCTACCCCGATGCTGGGGATCTGAAACGGCTGGAGGCCGACGTGACACTTCACTGGGACCACATTGACGATGAAGCGGTAAAGACCGCGAAGCTCCTCGCGGCGGACGCCGTCGAGCGGGCGGGATCCGGGCACCCCGGCGCCGCGATCTCGCTGGCGCCCGCGGCGTACTTACTCTACAACAAGGTCATGAACGTCGATCCGGCCGATCCTCGGTGGATCGGCCGCGACCGCTTCATCCTCTCCGCCGGCCATTCCTCGCTAACCCAGTACGTTCAGCTGTACCTGACCGGCTTCGGCCTGGAGCTCGACGACGTCAAGAAGCTGCGTACCGCCGGCTCCCTGACCCCCGGCCACCCCGAGTATGGACACACCAAGGGCGTCGAGATCACGACCGGCCCGCTCGGCACCGGCATCGCCTCCGCCGTCGGTTTCGCGATGAACTCGCGCCGCGTCCACGGGCTGCTCGACCCTCAGACTCCCCTCGGTGAGTCGGTCTTCGACCACAACGTCTACGTCATCGCCGGCGACGGATGCTTCGAGGAGGGCCTGTCGGCTGAGGCCTCGTCCCTGGCCGGGACCCAGGAACTGGGCAACATCACCGTCATCTGGGACGACAACCACATCTCCATCGAGGACAACACGTCGATCGCCTTCAACGAGGACGTCCTGGCCCGCTACGAGGCCTACGGCTGGCACGTCCAGCGCGTGGACTGGCTCGGTGAGGACGGCTCCTACGAGGAGAACACCGCCGCCCTCAACGATGCCCTCGAGGCCGCCAAGGAAGAGACCACGAGGCCCTCGCTCATCGCGCTGCGCACCATCATCGGCTGGCCCACCCCCGGCAAGCAGAACACCGGTGGCATCCACGGCTCCAAGCTCGGCGGCGAGGCCCTGGCCGGCCTGAAGGTCGCCCTGGGGGCGGATCCCGACAGGATGTTCGACGTCGACGCCGCCGTCGTGGACGAGGTGCGCGAGCGCGCCGCGCGCCGCGCTGCCGAATACCGCAAGGACTGGGACGAGCGTTTCGAAGCGTGGAAGAACTCCAACCCCGAGGGTGCCGCCCTGCTGGAGCGCCTCTCCTCCGGCCGCCTGCCCGACGGCTGGGAGGCCGCGCTGCCGACCTTCGAGGAAGGCAAGGCGGTGGCAACCCGCGCAGCCTCCGGCCAGGTGCTCAACGCCATCGCCCCCGTGCTCCCCGAGTTGTGGGGCGGGTCGGCGGACCTGGCTGGCTCGAACAACACCTTCGTGAAGGGCGAGCCCTCCTTCCTGCCCGCGCACCGCTCCTCGGACGCCTTCAGCGGCAACGAGTTCGGCCGTAACCTCCACTTCGGCGTGCGCGAGTTCGCGATGGGTGCCGCCCTCAACGGCATCGCGGCCGACGGACTCACCCGCGCCTACGGCGGCACATTCTTCGTGTTCTCCGACTTCATGCGCGGAGCCGTGCGCCTCGCGGCACTCATGGACCTACCGGTCACCTACGTGTGGACCCACGACTCCATCGGCGTCGGCGAGGACGGCCCGACCCACCAGCCGATCGAGCACCTGGCTTCCTACCGTGCGATCCCGAACCTGGCGGTCGTGCGCCCCGCGGACGCCGCCGAGACCGCCGCCTCCTGGAAGGCCATCCTCGAGCAGTCCCACCCCGCGGCGATCATCCTGTCGCGCCAGAACCTGCCCAACCCCGCCCGAGGTGAAGGCACCGGCCTGGCCACCACCGAGGACCTGGCGCGCGGCGCCTACGTGCTTGCTGACACGGAGGGTACGCCCGACGTGATCATCATGGCCTCGGGTTCCGAGGTGTGCGTTGCCCTCGAGGCGCGCGAGGCCCTCGCGGCCGACGGCATCGCCGCCCGCGTCGTGTCCGTGCCCTGCCTCGACTGGTTCGAGGCACAGGACCGCGAGTACCGCGACTCCGTCCTGCCTCCGTCGGTGCGCGCCCGCGTCTCCGTTGAGGCCGGCCTGGCCCTGCCCTGGTACCGCTGGATCGGCGACGCCGGCCGCGCGGTGTCCATCGAGCACTTCGGCGCTTCCGCCCCCGGCGAACTCCTGTTCAAGGAATACGGGATCGACGCCGAGCACGTGGCCGCTGCGGCGCGGGAATCCATCGCCGAAGCGCGCTCGTGACATTCTAGTCACCTGTTTCAGGGAGGGGCTGCCGGCGCGCACGCGCGCGTCGGCAGCCCTATTCTCATACACATAGTGGCTCAAACTCCCCCGCCGCGTGCGCTGTGCGCCCACGAGGGGAGCCACGGCCTCGTCCGACTGTCCTGCGAACGGAGCGTTTTCTCGTGACTGACGCGATTCCCAGCCTGCGCGACCCGCAAGACCGCAGGCTCCCGCGCATCTCCCCGCCGTGCGGCCTCGTCATCTTCGGCATCACCGGTGACCTCGCGCGCAAGAAGCTCGTGCCCGCCATCTACGACCTGGCCAACCGAGGCCTCCTGCATCCCGCGTTCTCGCTGACTGGCTTCGCCCGGCGCGACTGGAGCCCGCAGGACTTCGAGGAGTACGTGCGCGCCTCGATCGAGGCACACACCCGCACCGGGTTCAACGAGGGCACCTGGAACCAGCTCCGCTCGGGCCTGCGGTTCGTTTCGGGTACCTTCGACGACCCGGAGGCTTACCGGCAGCTGGCAGACACTGTCGCCGAGCTCGACCGCGTGCGCGGCACCGGCGGCAACCACGCCTTCTACCTGTCGATCCCCCCTTCCTACTTCCCCGTCGTCGCCCAGCACCTGGCGGACACGGGACTGAACAGGCGCCAGGACCGCGAGTGGCGCCGGGTCATCATCGAGAAGCCCTTCGGGCACGACCTCGCCTCCGCCAAGGAGCTCTCCGAGGTGATCTCACAGATCTTCGACGAGAAGGACGTCTTCCGCATCGACCACTACCTGGGCAAGGAGACCGTGCAGAACATCATGGCGATGCGCTTCGCGAACGCCATGTTTGAACCCCTGTGGAAGGCGACGTACGTCGACTCCGTCCAGATCACCATGGCCGAGGACATCGGGATAGGCACGCGCGCGGGCTACTACGACGGGATCGGCGCGGCACGCGACATCATCCAGAATCACCTCCTGCAGCTGATGGCGCTGACCGCCATGGAGGAGCCCGTTCACTTCACGCCCGAGGAGATACGCGCGGAGAAGGAGAAGGTGCTTTCCGCCGTGCGCCTTCCAGAGGACCTGGCGATCGACACCGCTCGCGGCCAGTACGCGGGCGGCTGGCAGGGCGGCGCACGCGTGCGCGGCTACCTGGAGGAGGACGGTATCGCGACCAACTCCACGACCGACACCTTCGCCGCCGTCAAGCTGTACGTGGACACTCGCCGCTGGGCGGGCGTCCCCTTCTACCTGCGCGCAGGCAAGCGCCTGGGCAAGCGCGTCACCGAGATCGCCGTGATCTTCAAGCCCTCGGCGCACGTGCCCTTCGCGAACACCGACCTGTCCGAGTCTGGGCACAACGCCCTCGTCATCCGCGTCCAACCCGACGAGGGGCTGACCCTCAAGCTCGGCGCCAAAGTGCCGGGCACCGAGATGCAGGTCCGCGACGTGACGATGGACTTCGCCTACGGCCACGCCTTCACGGAGGACTCGCCAGAGGCCTACGAGCGCCTCATCCTCGACGCGCTCGTCGGCTCCGCTCCCCTCTTCCCCCACCAGCGCGAGGTCGAAGCCTCGTGGAGGATCCTCGACCCGATCCTGTCCTTCTGGGAGACCCAGGGCCAGCCCGAGCCGTACGCGCCGGGAACGTGGGGCCCCCAGTCCGCGCACGACATGTTGGCCCGCGATGGCCGCTTCTGGAGGCTCCCGTGATTATTACTCTGAAGAACACGACGTCCACCGAGGTTGCCTCGCGCCTCGTCGAGCTGCGCGACGAGCGCGGCTCGGCAACCCTGAGCCGCGTCCTGACGCTCCTGATCTGCGTGCCCGACCTGATCGACGTGGATAACGCGATCGAGGTGTCGGACGCCGTCTCGCGCGAGCACCCCTGCCGCGTCATAGTCATCGTTGAGCCCGAATCGAGCGCGGGGGATGCGCGCCTGAACGCGCAGATCCGCGTCGGCGACGCCGCCGGCCTGTCCGACATCATCATCCTGGAGCCGCGCGGTGAGGCCACGTCAAACATCGACTCCCTCGTCATGCCGCTGCTCCAGTCGGACACACCGGTCGTCACCTACTGGCCGGTCACTCCCCCGGCCAATCCCGGCGCGCACCCGCTGGGTCGCCTGGCCACCAAGCGCATCACGGATTCGCGCGCGGCCCAGTGCCCCATGAAGACGCTGTCGGCCCTGTCGACCGTGTACACGCCCGGCGACACGGATCTCGCCTGGGCGGGGGTCACGCTGTGGCGTGCGCTCCTGGCAGCCGTCGCGGAGGACTTCGACCGCCTGCCCGCGTCGATCCGCATCGCCGGTAACGCGACGCATCCCTCCCCTTTCCTGGTGGCGGCTTGGCTCCATCACCAGCTGGGGGTGCCCGTCGAGCGGGTCGTCGACCCAGAGGCATTGACGATCACCGACATCACGTTCTTCTTCGACGATGATTCGGTCGTGTCCCTGTCGCGCAGCGCCACCTCCTCGGTCGCCCGCCTGTCGCGCCCCGGCCTCGAGGACCGGAGCGTGAACCTGGCGCGCCGCTCCGTCCAGGACTCGCTGATGGAGGAGCTGCGCCGCCTGGATCCCGACGTCTACTACGGGGAGCTGCTCACGACCGAGCTTCCCCGCCTGGCGCAGGACAAGGAGTGCTGACGTGGTCACCGTCCACACCCTCGAGGTCTTGCCCGGCGTCGAGGAGCTTAACGAGGCAGTCGGCGGGGCGTTTCTCGCGCGCCTGCGCGCCCTCGTCGACGAGGCCGGGACCGCCTCCCGGGTCAACCTGGGTATCTCGGGAGGCGCGGTCGCCACGTCCCTGCTGCCCTCCCTGCTCAGCCGGGTCGGCGAGGTTGATTGGTCGCGCGTGAGAGTGTGGCTGGTGGACGAGCGTTTCGTCCCCGCGGGTGATCCCGATCGTAACGACGAGCAGGCCTGGGAGTGTTTCTTCCGAGCCGCCAAGGGAGTTGAGTTCGTGCGCATGCCGACCTGCGACGCGTCCTCCGACGGTTGCGGCGACCTCGCGGCCGCGACTGCTGCATTCCGCTCGACGTGGTCGGAGCTGATGGGGGGATCCTCCTTCGACATTGCGCTCATCGGAATGGGGCCCGACGGCCACATCTGTTCCCTCTTTCCGGGGCGCGTCGACCTCGAGGAGTCCTCTCCGATCCTCGCGATCCGTGACTCCCCCAAGCCCCCGCCGGAGCGCATGACCGTGTCCATGCCGGTCATGAGGGCGTGTCGCGAAGTCTGGCTCACGACGTCCGGGGCCGCGAAGGCGGATGCGCTCGGGCGCGCCTTCGCGGGAGCCAGCCCCACCTGCGTGCCCGTCGCGGGCGTCCTCTCCCCCACGACGCGCGTCTACGTCGACGAGGCGGCAGCGTCCGCGATCCCGCTGCCGTAGGAGCGC
>ERZ772874.586-NODE-586-length-19610-cov-3.886883_pt1 | contig 19610 bp, 13 predicted proteins | sample MGYA00580586_ERZ772874 | MGnify/ENA primary metagenome ERZ772874 (study PRJEB29015, sample SAMEA2737952) | human oral metagenome | biome: human oral; feature: human-associated habitat; material: dental | place: China | collected 2154 ... | reverse complement strand
GTCGCGCGCGATTTCGAAGCTGGCAATGCCGAAGACCACAAATGAAACGCCGATGACGCCCAACAGGATTTGCGATAAGGTGCGGTATTTTTCAATTGCGTGAAACATGAAAATTTCTCAAAAAACAAATAGGTTGGCGGATAAACAAACGGATGGTGTCCGTGCAGGCTGCTTTTTGCGCGCCAGCGTGTCAAAAATAGGGACGATTATAACAGATTGCGCCTGTGCCGTTGGTGGAAATCGCAATTCGAAGGCAGCCTGCAACAGGAAAACGAAGGTGCAGGCTGCTTTTGAGCCGCACCGAAAGCAGCCTGCACTGTGCCGCCGTTGTTTTTCTGTTAAAATACCGTCCGTTAAACATTTTGCAAGGAGCGACCATGTCGATTGCGAACAACCGCAAAGCCTTCCACGATTATTATATCGAAGAGCAGATTCAGGCGGGCTTGGTGCTGGAAGGCTGGGAAGTGAAAGCCATCCGCGCGGGGCGCGTGCAGTTGAAGGAAAGCTATATCTATTGGAAAAAAGACGCTTTTTACCTGGTGGGCTGCCACATCACCGCGCTGCCCACCGCGTCCACGCATATCCGCCCCGACCCTGTCCGTCCGCGCAAACTGCTGCTGAACCAGCGCGAAATCAACAAACTCATCGGCAAAACCGAACGCGCGGGCTATACGATCGTGCCTTTGAATATGCACTTTCACCGCGGCAAAATCAAAGCGGAAATCGGATTGGCAAAAGGCAAAAAGCTGCACGATAAACGCGAATCGTCCAAAGAATCGGATTGGAAGCGCGAAAAACAACGTTTGATGAAACAGGCGCGATAGGCAGGTATATGAATCATAAGGATATTTACACCGCCGTGATTGCGTTCGGCAGCAATTTGGAAGCGCCTGCGCGCCAAGTCCGCCAAGCGGCGGCAACGGTGGCGGCACTGCCGAATATGGTGTCGTTCCACCTTTCGTCTTTATACCGCACCGCGCCCGTGGGCTACACGGAGCAGCCGGACTTCATCAATGCCGTGGCTTTGGTGCAGACGCGCGATTCGGCCATGGCGCTGCTGCAACGATTGCAGGCGGTGGAGCAGGCGTTCGGCCGCGAGCGCACCTTCCGCAACGCGCCGCGCACATTGGACTTGGACTTGATTGATTTTCATCATGAAATTTGGCAAACCGACACGCTGACCCTGCCGCACCCGCGTGCGCACGAACGCGGTTTTGTGATGTGCCCGTTGGCGGAAATCGCCCCCGATTATGTGCTAGGCAACCACGGCCGCGCCGCCGATTTGGCACGCGCATTGGCAGATGACGGCATTGTCCGTTTGCAGGAGGAAACCGCATGAATGCAGGCTGCTTTTTCACGGCCGACTGGGACGCGCCGCCTTCGGTCAAAACCTTAATCACCACGCGGCAGGGCGGCGTGAGCGAGGGCGCGTTTGCCAGCCTGAACCTGGGCCTGCATGTGGGCGACCATCCGCAGCACGTGCTGCACAACCGCGCCTTGGTGCAGCAGGCCGTGCCCGTGCCGATGGCGTATTTGAACCAGACGCACAGCACCGACGTGGTTCGTGCCGCCGACAGCATCGCCCAAGCGCAAAATGCCGATGCTTCGTGGGACGACACAGGAAAAGCAGCCTGCACCGTTATGACGGCCGACTGCCTGCCCGTGCTGCTGGCTGACCGCCAGGGCAGGGTGATCGGCGCAGCCCATGCCGGCTGGCGCAGCCTGGCGGGCGGCATCCTGCAGGCCACCGTCCAGAAAATGCACCAGAAAGTGCCCGACGCCGACATCGTGGCCTGGCTGGGCCCCAGCATCGGTCCCGCTGTCTTCGAGGTGGGCGACGAGGTGCGCGCCGCGTTCATCGCCGCTGCTCAGGACATGGCGTCCCACCTGCAGGGCAGGCCACCGAAACAGGAAGACGCGCAGTACACAACGCGTGCAGAATCTGCCTTCCAGCCGGGCAGGAAGCCTGGAAAATGGCTGGCCAACCTGCCGGAACTGGCCCGTCAGCACCTGCACGCGCTGGGCATCACCGACATCCACACGGCCGGAGCCTGCACCTTTTCTGATCCCGCGCGCTTCTGGAGCTATCGCCGCGACCAGACCTGCGGGCGGATGGCCGGGCTCGTCTGGATCAAGCCGTGACGGAAGTCCCGAGGCGTCCTGACGCTATCGATCGGATCCTTCCGCATCTTCCGTAGTGGCCGCCGCTTCCTCCTGGGCTTGGGCCGCCTTGCGCCGCGCCCGCCGGGCTGGCGTGTTCAGCAGGTACACCACCACCAACAGTGGCAGCACGCCGTAGAGCAGGAAGGTCATGACACCGGCGATGACCGAGTGTTCGGTCATCGACATCAGGATGACCACGTAGAGCCAGGCAATGATGATGATCAGCATGCCTGCATTGTGCCGCGTCCGGGCGCTCCACGGACATCCCGCACGGGCCGCCCATGGTCCGCACCCAACACGCAGCGAGTCCCGCGCCACGGACAAGGCATGAACCGCCCGGCTCCCCCCTGACATCAGCCGGTCTTCATGGTTTTCCACATCCGCTGAACCATGGTGAGGGCGTGTGCCAGCGCCTACAATGATCCGGCAGGGGCACGCCCGGGGACACAGGGCGAAACAACACCCCAAGGAGACCGATCTTGGCCACGACCTCGCCATCCGCCCGGCAGCGCAAGAAGCCCCGCACCGGGTCGCCACCGCCGCAAGCCAAGCGCCCGGACACCACGGCTGCCGCGCCAATCTGGCACATCGATCCCAAGGCACTGTCTGCCTTGCAGGCCGAATTCATGCAGCGCTTCCAGGCCCAGCTGAATCAGCAGATGTCGGGCGCAGCCCCCGAGCTGGGCAATGACCGGCGCTTTGCGGCCGAGGCCTGGCAGAAGCAGCCGCTCTTTGGCTGGCAGGCGGCCTGGTACCGCTTCCATTCGGAATTCCTGCAGCGCTCTGCCGCCCTGGTGCAATCCGATGAACGCACGCAAGATCGCCTGCGCTTTGCCGTGCAGCAGTGGATCGACGCCGTCTCACCCGCCAACTTCCTGGCCACCAATCCGGATGCCCAGCAGCGGATGATCGAGACCCAGGGCGAGAGCCTGCGCCAGGGCATCCAGAACCTGCTGAACGACCTGCAGCAGGGGCGCATCTCGCAAACGCCGGCCGATGCCTTCGAGGTCGGCCGCAACGTCTGCACGACCCCGGGCACCGTCATCTACCAGAACGCGCTTGTCCAGCTCATCCAGTACCAGCCCGGCACGCCCTCGGTCGGTGAACGGCCGCTGCTGATCATCCCCCCCGCCATCAACAAGTACTACATCCTGGACCTGCAGCCGAGCAATTCCTTCATCGGCCATGCCGTTGCCGAGGGACACACGGTCTTTGTCGTCTCGTGGCGCAACATCCAGGATCCGGACTGCACGCTGGGCTGGGACGACTATCTGCAGAAGGGCATCATCGATCCCATCCACGTCGTGCAGGCCATCAGCGGTCAACCGACCATCAACCTGCTGGGCTTCTGCATCGGCGGCACGCTGCTGTGCACCGCGCTGGCTGCGCTGGCCGCCAAGGGCGAGAAACCCGCGGCCTCGCTCACGCTGCTCACCACGCTGCTGGACTCCACCCATCCGGGCGTGCTGGGCATCTTCATCGACGAGATGCAGCTGGCCCTGCGAGAAGGCACCATCGGCCAGCGGGGCATCATGCCCGGCAAGGATCTGGCGCTCACCTTCAACTTCCTGCGGCCCAACGAGCTGGTCTGGAACTATGTGGTGGGCAACTACCTGAAGGGCGAGACCCCGCCGTCCTTCGATCTGCTGTACTGGAACTCGGACAGCACCAATCTGGCCGGCCCCATGTTCTGCACCTACCTGCGCCATCTGTACCTGCAGAACGAACTGGTGCAGCCCGGCGTCTTCCAGAGCCTGGGGGAACCCGTCGATCTCAGGCGCATCGACGTGCCCACCTATGTGCTGTGCGCCCGCGAGGACCATATCGTGCCCTGGCAGGGCGGCTACGAATCGGCCCAGGCGCTGGGCGGCAAGCCGCGCTTCGTGCTGGCCGCCAGCGGCCACATCGCCGGCGTCGTCAATCCGCCCGCCAAACAGAAACGCAGCTACGCCACCGGCCCCGACATCGCCGGCCTCACCCCCGAGCAATGGCAGGCACAGGGCAAGGAACATGCCGGCAGCTGGTGGCCCGACTGGTATCAGTGGCTGGAACGCTACCAGGGCAAGGCCATACCGGCCCCCACTGCGCCCGGCTCCGCGCAGTATCCCCCCATCGAGCCGGCGCCTGGCCGTTACGTCAAGGAGAGGATCTGAATCATGGCACAGCGCATCGCTTATGTGACCGGCGGCATGGGCGGCATCGGAACCGCCATCTGCAGACGTCTGGCGCAGGAAGGGCATATCGTCATTGCCGGGGCCGGCCCCAGCCGCGACACCCGCGCCTGGCTGGACCAGCAGAAGGCAGAGGGCTACACCTTCCATGCCTCGGTCGGCAACGTCGCCGACTGGGACTCCACCGTCACGGCCTTCGACCGGGTCAAGGCCGAATTCGGCAACCCCGACATCGTCGTCAACAACGCCGGCATCACCCGCGACGGGCTCTTTCGCAAGATGTCGGTCGAGGACTGGCGTGCCGTCATCGACACCAACCTCAACTCCATGTTCAACGTCACCCGTCAGGTCATCGACGGCATGCTGGAAAAGGGCTGGGGACGCATCATCAACATCTCTTCGGTCAACGGCCAGAAAGGGCAGTTCGGTCAGACCAACTACTCCACCGCCAAGGCCGGCCTGCACGGCTTCACCATGGCCCTGGCCCAGGAAGTGGCCAGCAAGGGCATCACCGTCAACACCGTCTCGCCCGGCTACATCGCGACCGACATGGTGAAGGCCATCCGTCAGGACGTGCTGGATCGCATCGTGTCCACCATCCCGGTGCGCCGACTGGGCGAACCGGCCGAGATTGCCTCCATCGTGGCCTGGCTGGCCTCCGACGACGCCGGCTTTGCCACCGGCGCCGACTTCTCCGTCAACGGTGGCCTGCACATGTGCTGATGGCTTCTGGAGCCACCAGACTCACCCCCGGCAGACGCCCTGACCAAGCAGGTATCATGCCGTGAACGACGACAACCCATCCAGCAGTGGAGCACCCGATGGCCCCCACGACCAGGCTGATCAAGAAATACCCCAACCGCCGGCTCTACGACACGCAGACCAGCGCCTACATCACGCTGGCCGACATCAAGCAGCTGGTCCTGGATGGCGAGAGCTTCCAGGTGCAGGACGCCAAGACGCAGGAAAACCTCACCCGCAGCATCCTGCTGCAGATCATCCTGGATGAGGAAGCCGGCGGCGCACCACTGTTTTCCGAGCAGATGCTGGCGCAGATGATCCGCTTCTACGGCCACGCCATGCAGGGCATGATGGGTGCCTATCTGGAAAAGACCCTGCAGACCTTCATCGAAGTGCAGAACCGCATGCAGGCCCAGTCACGGAGCCTGTACGAAGGCCAGGGCGTGCCCAGCGCCGAACTCTGGACCCAGTTCATGCAGGGTCAGGCGCCAATGATGCAGAGCATGATGAGCAACTACCTGGAACAGAGCAAGAACCTGTTCTTCCAGATGCAGGACCAGATGCAGCAGCAGGCCCGCAACATGTTCAGCAGCTTCCCCGGTGCCTTCCCGATGGGGCAGGGGAGCAGCAGTTCCCAGGACTGGCCGGACTCCGAAAAGCGACCGCACAAACCCACGGGCAAGAACGAGAGCTGAAAGAAGCGCGCGACCGTCCATCGACACGGCGTGACCAGACAGATACGGGACCGTCCAAACCGTACAACAACCCATCCGGGGTTGCCGCTGCCCAGCATACGATGGGCGCCCCGTGTTTGCGCAACGCGCACGAAGCCCCCTGGACCCCATGGACGACCTCATCCAGAAGCTGGATTTCTCGCCGGATTCATTCCGCTACTATCTGACCTATGTGCTCGTCTTCGTGGCGCTCTTCAATCAAAGACGCTTCCTTATCAAGCACATCCCGGCGAAACATGCCGGCGGGCTGATCAAGGCAATGGGGATCATCATGGTACTGATGGTGATCATCCCCGTGCTTCTGGCAGGTTACCTGTTCCTTGCTGGCTGACCATGCCAAATGCTTCGGCATGAGCCAGCGGTCTGACCGGACGCTTCTGTCGCCAAGGGGCCGACCAGCCGATATCTGACTGACCGGCTCCAGGGCTTCATCCGATCACCGGAACACCATCCCGCCATCGATCAGGATGGCCTGACCCGTCATGTAGTCGGAATCCGGCGAGGCCAGATAGTGCACGAGCGAGGCCACGTCGTGCGGTTCCTGCGGGCGCCCCATCAGGATGCCTGACGAGAAGCGCTTGAAGGCCTCACCCGGCGCCCAGCCGTGGATCTTGCCCATCTCCTCGTCGATGCGGTCCCACATCCGCGTACCGGCCACACCCGGGCAATAGGCATTGACGGTGATCCGGTGTGGTGCCAGCTCCTTGGCAGCCGCCACCGTCAGCGCCCGCACCGAGAACTTGCTGGCGCAATAGATGCCCAGCAGGTCATAGGACTCATGGGCGGCGATGCTGGCGGCGTTGATGATCTTGTAGATGCGGTCGCCGCCCTGTTTCTTCATCTGCTCGGCCGCGGCCTGGATACCCCAGAGCACGCCCTTCACGTTGATGTTGAAGACGCGGTCGAAATCGGCCTCCGTCACCCGATCCAGCGGCATCACGTCCTCGACGCCCGCGTTGTTGACGAACACGTCCACCTGGCCGAAGGTGTCCACGGCGTGCTTCACCAGCCGGAACTGGTCATCCCGCCTGGACACGTTGCCCTGGAAGGCCGTCACCGGCACGCCGGCGGCCTTGAACTCGGCCTCGGTCTTCTTCAGCGTGTCGGCGTTGATGTCCGACAGTACGATCCTGAAACCATCCTTTCCAAGGCGCTGGGCAATGCCCTTGCCCAGGCCATCGCCAGAACCCGTGATCACGGCAACTTTTTCAGTCATGGTCAGTGTCTCCTTGCTGAGGGTGGAAACCCGACGGGTCGCAGGACCAGACCCCGGATGCGTAACGCGCGGCCAAGGCTCGCACGCTGGCCCCGACAGGACAGGCCCCCGGACCATGTCGGACTCATTACCATGATGACTGATCGGCCGCGTTCGGTTGTCATACCCGGGTCCGCCATGCCGGTATGCGCCGCTACGTCAACCCTGCTGACAGTCGGGGTATCATCCGGGTCTACCCTTATCCTCCCCGCCATTCGTCATGCAGGAAACCCGGCTCTCCCGCCAACCGGCCGCCGAAAAGGCCGCCACCGCCGCCGCCATCAGCCAGAAACTTGATGCCCCCAAGGCGGCTGCCAGCGCCATCAGCCAGCACGCCCCCAGCGTCGGCTTCGTCTCGCTGGGCTGCCCCAAGGCGCTCGTCGACTCCGAGCGCATCGTCACGCAGCTGCGCGCCGAGGGCTACCAGATCTCCAACCAGTACGAAGGCGCCGACCTGGTCGTGGTCAATACCTGCGGCTTCATTGACGAAGCCGTGGCCGAATCGCTTGATGCCATCGGCGAGGCGCTGCACGAGAACGGCAAGGTCATCGTCACCGGCTGTCTGGGCGCACGCACCGGGCAGGGCGGCAAGGACAGCAACCTGGTGCGCGAGATTCACCCCAGCGTGCTGGCCGTCACCGGCCCCCATGCGCTGGAAGAGGTCATGGCCAATGTCCATCAGCATCTGCCCAAGCCGCATGATCCCTTCAGCGACCTGGTGCCGGCAGGCGGCATCAAGCTCACGCCGCGCCACTATGCCTATCTGAAGATCTCGGAAGGCTGCAACCACCGCTGCTCGTTCTGCATCATCCCCAGCCTGCGTGGCGACCTGGACAGCCGCCCCATCGGCGAGGTGATGCGCGAGGCCGAGAATCTGCTCAAGGCCGGCGTGAAGGAGCTGCTGGTCATCTCGCAGGACACCAGCGCCTACGGCGTGGACCTGCGCTACCGCACCGACTTCGTGGATGGCCGCCCGGTCAGGACGCGGCTGTTCGAGCTGTGCCGCGAACTGGGCCAGCTGGCTCGGCAGTACGGCGCCTGGGTCCGGCTGCACTACGTCTATCCCTATCCGGCGGTGGACGACGTGCTGCCGCTGATGGCCGAGGGGCTGATCCTGCCGTACCTGGACGTGCCGCTGCAGCACGCCCATCCGCGCATCCTGAAGCTGATGAAGCGTCCGGCCAGTGGTGAACGCAACATCGAGCGGATCCAGGCCTGGCGCAAGGTCTGTCCGGAACTCACCATCCGCTCCACCTTCATCGCGGGCTTCCCTGGCGAGACCGAGGAAGAGTTCCAGTATCTGCTGGACTTCCTGGGGGAAGCGCAGCTGGACCGCGTGGGGTGCTTTGCCTATTCGCCCGTGGAAGGGGCTGCCGCCAACGATCTCCCCGACCCGCTGCCCGACGAGGTGCGCGAGGAACGTGCGGCCCGGCTCATGGAAGTGCAGGAGTCCATCAGCGAGGCCCGCATGGCCCGCAAGGTGGGGCAGACGCTGGAGGTGCTGGTCGATGCCATCGAGCACGATCCCGAAGAGGGATGGTGGCGGCTGGTGGGACGCAGCCAGGCCGATGCCCCCGAGATCGATGGCCAGGTCTATGTGGAGCTGGACGAAGCGCCTGCCGACGGCACCATGGGCCCCGGCACCTTCGTGCGCGCCCACATCACCGACTACGACGCCCACGATCTGGTGGGTGAGCTGGCCAGGGACGCCTGATCGCTCTCGGCACGCTGGTCAGCCCTGGAATTCGTGCTCTGAAACAGTCCTTCCGCCAGCCTGTGCGAAACCCATCGCGATGCCCCGTGCTGCCGCCATTCCGGCAGGCAGCATCGTTTCGCGGTTCCTTTCGCAGCGTGGCCCTTACTGAAGAGCGGGGCGCAGCCACGCGCCGCGCACCTCGATCCTGCGCGCATCCAGCACGCCGCCTCGGGCATCGCGCAGCGTGATCGTGTGCCGGCCGGGCAGGGGCATCCAGCCCACGCGGGCCCCTTGTCCAACCGGCTGGTCGTCGATGAACCAGTGCAGTTCCGTGGGCATTCCGTGACTGGCTTCCAGCCTCAGCTGCTGGTTGGCCGGCGGGATGTCCGGATCCAGCGCAATGACGGTGCCCGGCGCCGGCGCTACGATGCGGGCGGGAAGGGCGGACGGGTCATGGGCCTGCCGCCCGGCATGCGCACCGTCGCCTTTCCCCGTGCGTGTTTCGTTCGACACCAAGACCATGGCCGGTGGGCTGAAATGCCGCTGCTCGGTCCCTGCCAGAAACCATTCCTGACGGGGCGCCTCGATGCCGGAGCGCTCTGTGTCATGCGCCTCCGCGTCATCCGTCGTACCTGTACGCCGTGCTGGCAGCGCCTGGGCGCCGCGCGTGTTCAACCTGGTCGTTTCTGAAACACTGCCAAAATCCACCTGCTGCCGCACCACGCCGTCCGGGGGCGAAGGCGCTCGGCTGGTTTCGTGGCGATGCAGCTCGCGCATCAACGTGGCCCAGACCGGAGCCGCGCCGCTGGTGCCGCTCACGTCGTGCATGGGTGCACCGCTGGCGTTGCCCACCCAGACCCCCACCGTGTAGCGCTGGCTGTAACCCACGGCCCAGTTGTCCCGCATGTCCTTGCTGGTGCCGGTCTTCACGGCGCTCCAGAAGCGCGTGTCCAGTACCGAATCCAGTCCGAACGTGGGCAGGCGTGCGTGGCGATCGGACAGAATGTCACCGACGATGAAAGCCGCGCCGGCATCCAGCGCCTGATGACAGTCTTCCGGCGGCCACTGCCTTGCTTCATCATCCGTGCGAATGGACGCATCACGGAATGATGGTGAAGCAGGTTTGGGTGCAACGGCAGCCCAACCATCCTCATGTTCAACCGGGCCTGTCAGCGACGAGGGTGTACCACGCCGGTGCGCTTCGGGGATGAGATGCACCGGACACCACTGCCCGCCATTGGCCAGCGCACGGTAGGCATTGGTCAGTTGCAGCAGGCTCACCTCGGCACTGCCCAGCGCAAGGCTGTATCCGTAGTAGCCGCTGCCTTCCGGAAAACGCATCCCCAGCCGCTGAAGCTGATGATGAAAGGCATCTGGCGAGACCATCACCAGCGTGCGCACAGCCGGGATGTTGAGCGACGATCCCAGCGCCGTGCGCACCGAGACCCAGCCCTGGTAACGATGATCATAGTTCTGCGGCATGTACAGGCCGCTGGCCGTAGGAAGCTGAGCTGGCGAATCATCCAGCAACGAAGCAGCCGTCAGCCGATGCTCGGCCAGTGCCTGCGCATACAGAAAAGGCTTCAGCGCGCTGCCAGGCTGGCGCCGTGCCATCACGCCATCCACCTGCGCCGCCCGGCTCAGGCTGCCGCTGGACCCCACCCAGGCCAGCACGTCGCCGCTGACGTTGTCCAGCACCACCACGGCACCGTCCTCGACGTGTCGACCCTGCAGCTCACGCAACTGTGTCCGCAACGTGTCGATGGCCAGACGCTGGAGGGAGCCATCCAGCGTGCTGCGCACCGTGGGGTGGCCGTCATGGAAACCGGTCACGATGTCCTCTCCAGTCACACTGTCGGAAAAGGCTGTGTTCAGGTCTTCATTCACCTGGCGGATCAGGCGCTGTGCCAGGTGCGGTGCCACACCCTCGCTGGGTGCCCAGTCGCGGCGATGCAGCGTCATGCCCGCCAGCACGTCCACCGACAGGCAGTCCGCTTTGGGGTCCTGCATCTGCTGAAGCAGACGGCAGGCACGCTCGGCCACCCGGGAGGCCGGGGCATTGGGCGCACGGATGAGCGCAGCGGCCAGCGCCGATTCCGGTGCATTCAACGCATGGGCCGACTTTCCGAACAGGGTATGCGACAGGGCGTCGATGCCGACGATCTCGCCGCGGAACGGCACCAGATTCAGATAGGCTTCCAGAATCTGGTCCTTGCGCCAGCGGGTTTCCAGTTCCCGGGCAGCACTGGCCTGCGCCCACTTCTGCGACAGGCCGCGTGCCGTGCTGGCTGGTCGTTGCAGGGCAGGGTCCAGAAGGCCGGCCAGCTGCATCGTCAGCGTCGATGCGCCGCGCGTGCGTTCGTGCCACAGGTTGCCCCATGCCGCTGCCGACACAGCCCACCAGTCCACGCCGCTGTGTTCATGAAAGCGCCGGTCCTCGGACAGCAGCAGGGCCATCCGAAGCGCAGGCGAAGTATCGCCCAACGCCACCCAGGCGCCCCGGCGCACCTGAAAGTCGGTGCGCAGCCGGTGCAGGACCTCGCCATGACGATCCAGCAGCAGCGTCTCGGACGACCGGAAGCTGCCGCGAACCGTCTCGAAGTTCGGCAGCGTCCGCTCCGGCTCGGCACCGACGGAAACCGCCGCCGACGCCATGCCAAGCCCCAGCAACAGCCTGGCGGCCCAGTGTCCAGGCGCCATGCGTCTCCTGCGGGTCAACGCGTCGCTCCCTCCGTCCGGGGAGACGATGCCGATGCATCGTCCGCATCCTGCACCGTGATCGTTGCATTGGGCAGTTCGCCGAACATCTCGGGCGCATAGAGGGACTCGACACGGGTGGGTGGCAGCTGGAAGGTCCCGGGGTTGTTCACCCGCAGCGTGTATTCCAGCGAGGTCCTGCCGGCCGGCATATATCGGTAATAGCTTCGCAACCACTCGAAACCGCGCTCCTGATAGGCCAGCCAGCCATCGCCGGTGTCCTCGTCCTGCGTGGCCAGGGCAGAATCCCGGCCCAGTCCGCTACCCAGAAGGGTGGCCCCGGCCGGTACCGGATCGGAAATGGCCACCCATTCCATCGGTGCGCTGGCTTCGATCTCGAGCCGTACCCGCAACACATCCCCCCGCGCATGACGGCCTGCCGGCAGCGTCGGTACATGCGCCGTCATCGGCACGACGGTCCGGCGGATCCGATAACCCGCAAAGAAGGGCTGGGTGCGCGGTACCGCCGCCAGCGACTGCAACGTCAGCCACGGGCGACCACTGCCCTGATGAATCACCTCCAGACGGTCTGAAGATTCCACGGAAGCAGCCGGCTTGCCACCACGCGCGGCACCACGGGGTGCCGACGACGAGGTGTCCGACGCGGCCTCACCGTGCCTTGCGCCATCACCGTTCGTGGCGGGCCAGGGCAGGAACAGGGTGCCCTCCATCCGCTCATCGGCCCACGCATGCTGCACGTCATGGCTGCCCAGATGGGCCTTCGTGACGCCGTTGACGGGCGCATCTTCCTGCTGCCGACCAAAGCGTGCCACCGCCAGGCTGCCCCACAGGTTGGCCGTGGTGCTCTGCCAGGCGCCGCGCTGCTGCCGGGCCAGCAGGCCCGTCACGATCCGTCCCAGATCCTCCTTCCAGGCCGGATCATCCAGCACCGCCAGCAGCAGGCGAGCCGCATCCACGTCCCCGTTGCCCATGCGCCACCAGCCGTCACGCTCCGCGTCCGCCTGCAGCACGATGCGGCTGCCCTGGTACGAGACCCGGGCACGCAGCGCCTGCAGGGCATCACGCAGCCGCTGCACACGCGCGGGCGCCTGCGGCACACGCTGCAGGATGCCGATCCAGTCCAGCAACGCGGCCGTTCCCATGCGGGCGGGCGCGATCTCCAGTCCATCCAGCATGGCTGGCCGCACGGCATCGTGTCGGGACAGGGCTTCCAGCGCCATCAGGCGCATGTCCTGCCGATAGCGGGACATCCAGCTACCTTCCCGCACAGAAAGCTTGCCCTCCACGAACATCATCAGCCCACGAATCATCTGCTCTCGCGTAGCCTGGGGCAACGCAAAGGTGGCATCCAGCCGGGACGCCTCATGCGTGGCCGACAACAGCCAGGCCGTCAGCAGCGGGCTGCCGCTATCGCTGCCGCCACGCAGCGGGAAGTAATCGGTCAGCCCCTGGTCATCCAGGTAGGTGGGCATCTTCTCCAGAATCTCCCGCCACATCACCGTATCGTGCAGGCCGATCGCCTTGCTGGCCTGCTGCTCCAGACAGGAATACGGATAACGCTGGAACCAGGCCTGTACCGCCGGCAGACCGTCGTACAGCCGGGACCGCAGGTTCAACTGCAGCCCGCCGCGGCCGGGTAGGGCGCTGGCCGGGGGCGCCACCTCCATCGATGTCGGCTGATGGCCCAGCTGCACGAGCGTGGCCTGCTGCACCGAGACCGGCGTGGCAGCCACGATGCGCTGGTTCACCTTCAGCACGTCATGGGCAGCTTCCGGCTGGGTCCCGGTTTCTCGGGCCTCCACCTCCCAGAGCATCTCGCCCGGACGCAGCTCGGCCAGCGTGGCCGGTGCGGTCACCTCCCAATGCACCTGACGAGCCGCCTGGGCGGGAACCTGAATGACCTGCGGCTCCAAAGTCAGAAGGGCGGCACGAGGGGCCACCTGCACCGTCATCGGGCGCTGCGTGGTGTTGCGTACCGTGAAGCCGGCCTGGAAGCGGTCGCCGGTGCGAACCAGTGGCGGCAGGCCACTGATCAGCTGCAGATCCTGCGCCGTGCGGATGTGCGTCTGGCCTGTCCCGAAGTACGAGATGCCGCTGTCGGCCACGGCCACGACCCGAAACGTGGTCAGCGCATCATTGAGAGGCACCGTCACGCGCGCCTTGCCTTGGGCATCCAGCTGCACCTTCGGCTGCCACAGCAGCAGCGTATCCAGCAGCTCGCGCACCGCACCGCCCGCACGGGCAGCCGTGGTGCCATCACCGCCCGGTGGCAGCGCCTTGCGGCCATAGTGGCGACGCCCGACGATCTCCATCTGCGCGGTGGCAGTCTCCACCCCCCAGGCGCGGCGCGACAACATGCCTTCCAGCAGTTTCCAGCTGGTGTTGGGCAGAAGCTCCAGGAGCGCCTCGTCCACGGCGGCCACCACCACCTCGGCGTGTGCGGCCGGCCTGCCATCGGGCAGGCTCACCGCAATGTCCACCTGGGCATGCCCCCGCACGGGATAGCTCTCCCGATCGGCCTGCAGCTTCACATCCAGCCGGTGCTGCCGATCCCACACGCGGATCTCGGCCATGCCGAAGCGGAAGGCCGGCTTGCTCAGGTCCACCAGCGGGGTAGGCGCCTGGTACTGGCTGTCGTCCTGCCACCAGGCATCCCACCAGCGGCCCGGGTGGCGCCAGCCCCAGCCAAAGAAGCTGTACCAGGGCACGTCACGCAGCCGGCCGCGCAGGGCCAGCACGCTCACATAGACGTTGGGCGTCCAGCCTTCCTCCACCTTCAGGCTCACCGTCGGGTCATCACCCTTGAGTTCCACCACCTGGGTCCGGATGATGCCTTCGCGCTCGACCGCCACCAGAGCGGTTGCCTCACGGAACGGCATGCGGACCTGGAAGCGCGCCGTCTCGCCCGGGGCATACACGCGCTTTTCCGGGATGATGTCGATGCGGTCATGATTGCCGCCTCCGAACCACCAGTGCGCCTGGTCCGAGACCCAGAGCGCCCTTTCGACCACGCTGGCATGACCCTCGGCATCCCGAGCCACGGCCTGAAGCTGCACATCCCCGGCCTTGTTCAGGGACACCTGGCAGTCCAGTCGCCCCTGTGCATCACTCTTGCCCTGGCAAAGCGTGCCCAGCGCCTGCTGCTCGACGTGGCTGTCATAGACATAGAAGCCGCCCACGACCCGCTTGCGGCTGCTGTGGATGGTCTCCATCCGGGCCGTCAGCGTCAGCGGCACGCCGGCCCGGGGCTTGCCATCCGTCCCCAGCGCCAGCAGCTGCACGGCCATAGGCTTGCCGACCGACACCCCGCTCTCGGCCCGCATGCCGACCTGCACGGCAGCCGGCCATCGCTGCACACGTCCGCGCAGGGTCTGGATCTCGCCGTTCGGATCGGCATAGCTGGATTCAACCGTCAGCGTCTGCGGACGGTGGGAGGCGGGCAGCGGCAGTGTCAGCAGACCATGGCCCTGCGCATCCAGCATGAGCGGAAGCCGGTTGGCCACCAGGCGATCATCCGGACCACGGGATGCCTGCGCGGTGTCCGCGTCCTGAGTGGCGTCCTGGTCGTTCCCCTCGGACAACACGGAGGGTCTCCGGGAGGGCGCCTCGAAGTCGAAGGCCTCATACCCGGCAAACTCGGGTGTCCGCTCCTCCAGCATGGCCGACACCTGCACCGGCATGGCGGCCGCCGGGCCGCCGGCCACGTAGTCCAGCTGCATGTCCACCCGGGCATCCTGCCCGGCCACCAGCACATCGGCCTGGTCGTTGCCTGCGGTGGGCCGGACCAGCACCGAGCCCCGGTAGACGGGCAGACGGAATTCCTCCACCCGGAAGGTGCCGCTTTCCAGCTCGATCCGCTCGTCCTCGCGGGTCAGCGTGATCCGATACTGCCCCAGTCGTGCACCAGGCGGGATGGCGAAGTGGCTTTCAGCACTGCGCCCGCCGGTGGCGGTGCTGCGCCAGGTCAGCGGCTGGGTGAAGCGCTGATCGCTGCCCACATGCGTGATGACCAGCGTGTCCGGCAGGCTGTCGGGAAGCCCGAACCCCCGGGCGTCATCAGCATCAGCGCCAGCATCGGCAGAACGCGAAGCGGTTCCGGCCACCCCAGCCTTGGCATCTGCCAGTCCCAGTCCTTTCTCGGTCCGGATGAGATGCTTCATCGAGAGCGTCTCGCCGGCGCGCAGGAGCGTGCGATCCATGACCGTATGCGCACGCACCTCCGGCTCGCGCGCGCTGGACGTGGGGACATCGAAACGCCACGGCTCGATGCCTTCCTGCCAGCTGCTCCAGACAAAGCTCATGTCCTGCACGCCATGGTCCTCGGCCCGGGCGCTGACGAAGTAGCCCGACATGCTGCCGCTGCTGTAATCGTTCTCTCCACATTCCCCGGAGAACGGCTCCAGACCCGGGAAGCGGGCCACCCCCTGAGCATCGGTCGTGGCTTCTGCCTGCAACTGCCCATTGCAGTGCGTGACCCGAACCCGGGCATTGGCCACCGGCCGCCCCTGGTCCAGGGTCGTCACCCAGGCCAGACCGCCGTCACGTCCCTGCTTGAAATGCACCCCCAGGTTCGTCACCAGCACCGCGGTGCGCACATACATCGTGCGCCTGTCCCCATAGCCGGCGTTCAGCAGGGCCTGGCCCAGCTGGCTGGATGCCACTTCCAGCACGTGGAAACCGGGTGACAGGGGAATGCCCAGGACCTCGAAGGGGCGAACATCGCCTTGCGGCACGTCCGGAAGCGGCTGCGACTGCACCTGGGGCAGGTTCTCCAGCAGCGAGACCATGCGCGCTTCCACATAGTCGGCATCGTCATCGGGCAGGGACGCGGGCAGTGTGTTGCGGGCGTCCTGCGCCGCCACGCGGCGGTTCACGACGCCCTCGTCGTAATGGTTCACCCGACGCAGCCAGCGGATGATCTCGCCATCTTCCCGGGCCTGCAGCTGGCTGAGCTGCAGCCGGGCACCGCCCAGCGCCTTTGGCGTCCCGCGGCGGGTCGCATCCTGCGCCGGCTGAAGGTCCTGCACGGCCAGATCGGCCTCCACACGCCGCACCGTCAGGGGCAGCAGGGCCGGGCCATCCGGTCCCTCGGCAAAGCGCTCGACAATCCCGAAGGGGGCCGCTCCGAACTTGGCCAGCGGCGGCAACGCCGCCGTCCGGATGGACAGCGGGAAACTGGCGGCATTGCGCAGCGTCCGGCCGCTGGCAGCGATGGCGTCGTGCAGGTCGTCGGGCATCACCAGCGAATAGGTGGTCTGCTCGGCCAGTGGCGGGGCAAAGCGCAACGACTCGACCACCCCATCCCCGGCCTTCGCCGGATCGGCGGCCTCGAAGCCTTCGCCATCCGGGCCGGGCCACTGCGGGCGCAGCTTCTGTCCCCCCGCCTGCAGATGAACCTGAGCGGCCAATGCCTTCGGAATGGGCGCACTGAAGTTCACCGTGATAGGCCGGATCGGCATGCAGCCCGCCTGGGCATTCTCGCGCTCGCAGCTCATCTCGGCCGTGAATGGCTGGCGCACCTTGAAGTCCATGCGCTGCACCTGCGTGTTGGTCATGCCGTTGGCCAGCGCCACACCCCGGTCGTAGACCAGCGAGACCTCGGTGCCCGGCGTGAAGCGGCGCTGACATTGCAGCACGGCCAGCGTCGTGGTGGCCGTGCCTTCACCGGCTGCCGCATTCCCCTGTTCGGATCCACCGGCAGGCTGTTCACCTGACGCATACCGCAGGCCGGACAGGATGGCCTGGCGCCGTTCGCCCTCCACCAGGCGCACCGGAACCTGCTCGCCCAGATCGGGCTGACGGCACCAGACATGCTGCTTCAGGCTGGCCGTGGTGGCGGGTGCATCCAGGTGCAGCACGAACACCTGGTCCTCTTCGATGGTGTCGCCTTCCCAGGGGCGGATCCGGTCGATGCGCGGCCCGCCTGTATCGAACGCATGACGAGAGGGCTTCAGCAGGACACCGGAAGGCGTCCGGTAATCGGGCCAGGTGGACACCTGGCAGCGGACGCCGGCAGGCAAGGGCGCCGGAAAATCCTGCACCCATTCCTGGGGCCCGGTCCAGCGACCGCTGCCCAAGGGTGAAGCCGGCGGTGATGACGATGCGTCCAACCCGGCATCCGGCAGCCCCGAACAGCTGAGCCGCACGGGGCTCTCGGCGCCGGCATCGCCGAATCGGGCGGCCGGCGCGTCGAACTTCACCACCATCTGCCGCGGCCGGTACACCTCGCCCTGCGGCGAGACGCTGAGGATGGCGGGACGGGCAGGGGCATTTTCTGTCGATTTTCCTGCCGTTCCGGCAGAGGTCTCCGCAGGTGCGCCGGCCGCAATTCCCGTGACAGCCGCAGTGGCATCAGCCACATCCGCGGTGCGAGCCGTCACTGCCTCCGTGGTGCCGGCCGGGGCCATCATCGCCTCGCTGGACGAGGGATACAGCAGCGCCGCCATCAGCCCCGCCACCAGCCAGGCATGGCCACGTTGCGCGGTTCCCGGCCCAGCATCCTCCCCGGGAAGGCGATGGGCAGGCAAGAGGAGGGACGGCTTGAACTTCATGGCATCGACCACGCAAAGGAGGGTCCGTCGATGTTACGAAATGTAAGGCTTCCCGGTAAGCCGGGTTGGTGGAATTGAGACGTCCGGGGCGCCCCGAAAGGCAACACGGAATGAATTACCATTGAGGTTTCTGCCCGCCCCAAAACGGACATATTCCAATAACAGGTCCCGGACCCATCACACGGACATCCCCCATCGCCCAGCAAAGGCCCAAGCCATGGATACCATTGCCGTAGATCCCTATTACACGCTCATCGTCGCCACCCTGGTCCTGCTGGTGGGCCGGCTCATGGTCGACCGGATCAAGTTCCTGCAGGACTTCAACATTCCCGAGCCCGTGGCCGGCGGTCTGCTGGCGGCGATCATCATCTACATCCTGCATGCCAGTACCGGCGTATCGTTCGCCTTCGACAAGGGTCTGCAGGATTCGTTCATGCTGATCTTCTTCTCGTCGATCGGCCTGAGCGCCGACTTCTCCCGCCTCAAGGCGGGCGGCGTCGGCTTGGTGCTCTTCCTGGTGGTGGTCAGCGTCTTCATCGTGGTCCAGAACATCGTGGGCGTCGGCCTGGCGGGCGCGCTGGGCCTTGATCCCATCATCGGTCTGGTCACCGGTTCCATCACCCTCACGGGCGGTCACGGCACGGCCGGCGCCTGGGGCAAGGTGCTGGAAGAACAGCACCACATCGTGGGCGCCACCGACCTGGGCATGGCCTCGGCCACCTTCGGCCTGGTGCTGGGCGGCCTGATCGGCGGCCCCGTGGCCCGCAAGCTGGTCAACAAGATGGGCATGAAACCCAGCGCCAAGGCTGCACAGGCCCACGACACGGCCGATACCGCCATCGACGACGTGTTCGAGCATGCTCACCAGCGTCGCCTGATCACCGCCAATGCAGCGGTCGAGACCATGGCCCTGTTTGCTGCCTGTCTGGCCTTCTCGGCCCTGATGACCACGCCGGAGGTCAAGAGCTTCCTGCCCTCGTGGTTCACGCTGCCGCAGTTCGTCTGGGCGCTGCTCTTTGGCGTGCTGCTGCGCAACTTCCTGACCTCGGCCTTCAAGGTCAACATGTTCGACCGCGCCATCGACGTGTTCGGCAACGCCTCGCTCAGCATCTTCCTGGGCATTGCACTGCTCAACCTCAAGCTGTGGCAACTGCTTGACCTGGCGCTGCCGATGCTGATCATCTTGGCCGTGCAGACTGCCATCATGGCGCTCTATGCCTACTTCGTCACCTACCGCTTCATGGGCAAGGACTACGACGCTGCCGTGCTGGCCGCCGGTCACTGCGGCTTCGGCCTGGGCGCCACGCCCACCGCTGTGGCCAACATGCAGTCGGTCACCGAGCGCTTCGGCCCGTCGCACAAGGCCTTCCTGATCGTGCCGATGGTGGGCGCGTTCTTCATCGACTTCGTCAACGCCTTCATCCTGACGGGCTTCGTCAACTTCCTGGGCAAGTGACGAGCCACTGCGCCAGAAGAACGAAAAGGCACGCTCATGGTTGAGGCCCCCCATAAGAAGATCATCATTCTGGCGGGCCCCAACGGGGCAGGAAAGACCACCTTTGCTCGTGCTTTCCTGCCCCA
>ERZ772874.585-NODE-585-length-19650-cov-11.204236_pt1 | contig 19650 bp, 13 predicted proteins | sample MGYA00580586_ERZ772874 | MGnify/ENA primary metagenome ERZ772874 (study PRJEB29015, sample SAMEA2737952) | human oral metagenome | biome: human oral; feature: human-associated habitat; material: dental | place: China | collected 2154 ... | reverse complement strand
AGCCCCTCCAACAGCACTGCTACCACACAAATTGCTTACACCCTATGACACTGCCATGTCTATCATTACGAAAGATATCGTTAAAGAAGCCTTAATGCACCTTATGGCGCTAGGTGCTTTCTGACTCATCACGCCGCTGTACGGCTCTGGCCCGGCGGGCTGGTCTTAATGCACCTTATGGCGCTAGGAGCTTTCTGACATGGTACTGCATACTTGTGATCGCATATGCAACCTTGTCTTAATGCACCTTATGGCGCTAGGTGCTTTCTGACAGAGCCGTCTCGGAGAGTACTACACTTGGCTCTGTTTGACTTAGTCTCAATGCACCTTATGGCGCTAGGTGCTTTCTGACGCGAAAGGCAGTCTGACGATCAAAGACATGATCCGATTGTCTTAATGCACCTTATGGCGCTAGGTGCTTTCTGACAGAACGCCAAGGACCGCACCGCCGCCAAACAGAAGGGTCTTAATGCACCTTATGGCGCTAGGTGCTTTCTGACTAAGAAACTGCCTAAGGCGGTACGTGAAAGTGTCTACGGTCTTAATGCACCTTATGGCGCTAAGTGCTTTCTGACTCAAGGTGAGGGGCGGTTCACAGGCCACCGAGCCTTCTTCGTGTCTTAATGCACCTTATGGCGCTAGGTGCTTTCTGACGAATCGACTCGGGGTCTTTGATGACGGTATCCTTGGGTCTTAATGCACCTTATGGCGCTAGGTGCTTTCTGACTACACGTCTGGCGAGACATATGTAGTCAAGGATTACTACGGGTCTTAATGCACCTTATGGCGCTAGGTGCTTTCTGACAGCCCGGCGTGTCGCACCCTCTGTGACCAGCGGAAACGTCAGCTCGGATCGCCAGGGGCCGAAAAAGCACCGATCCGGCCCGTAAGCACGAGGCCAGATTAGCAGACTTTTCGTTGCGGTACCTCACATCGCCACGGAGGCGCCGGGAGTGCGCGCTCGCCCCGCGAAACCCGATGTACGTCGGCGTGTCGCAATGCAAACACCATAACCGGTTGTACGGTAACCCTTAAGTTGATGCTCCGGAAGGTCCGACAATGACGCAACCTACCACTGCCTCGTTCATAAAAGCAGCAAGCACCCCCGACGCCCTCACTCGCGCGCGCCGGCGGCTCCTCACCGGGGCGGACGAACAACCCGGTGTGGAGAAAATCGGCGACGACCGACTCCTCGAGCTAGCCGACCCCAGTTGGACGCCGCCCCCCATCGATCACCTGGACCCGCAAGCCGTTGAACACGCTACCCCAGCAACCCGCGCGCTCCTTGCCGAATCCGTCGCCGAAGCGCTCGCCCGACTTCTCACCCTCGAACGGCCGCACGGCAGCTACGACGACACCCCCGCGGGACACGACGCCTTCACCCTACAAGTAACCGAAGACTACGACCACGGCAACCACTACCTCGCCCGCGCCACCATCCGCCCCACGGAGCTCAGCCCGGCCGCGCGTGCGGGAGCGGAAAGCCTCGGACTGTCAGCAGACACGCTGCACGTCATCAACAAACTCGCCCACGCCCCGAACCCCGACCATCCGATCAGTCGAACGCTCACCGACGCCGCCCTCCTCGACCTCGACAGGTACGCCACCGGGCGAGGCATCCCATACTCGCGCGTCGGGCGCACCCTCGTTCTCGCCGCCCCCACCAAACAGCGCCTTGACGAGGCCATTGATGAGGTGGCAGCCGCTGCCGTCACGCTCGGGGCAAGGATCGGCGACCTCACGACCCAACACATCAACGCGGGCGCGGCCCTGGCCAGCATCGGAATTGACCACGCGTGCCCACGCGACAAAGACACCCCCGCAAACCAGGCGGACCGTATCCTCTACGTTGGGCGCGACGGGGCGCGCATCCACGTCAAAGCCGGGCGACTCCTCGTCGATGGAGGCGGCGGCATCCCCGCCACGAGCCTGCCGAAGAACAACGTCAGTAGGATCGTCCTGTCCGGAAACGTCGGACTTTCCGCCGGCGCGCGATCGTGGGCCATGCGCAGCGGCGTCGACGTCGTCTGCCTGTCGCGGCGCGGCTCCTACCAGGGCACCCTCATCGGCGCGGGCGGGGCACCCACGCGTCTCGCCTGCTCGCCCAGATCGACCTCACGCGCGACGAGGAGCGTCGCGTCGGCCTGGCCGCCGCCCTCATTGGCGCAAAGATCCGCGGACAAATCCACGTCCTCACCCGCATCGCCAGGCGCGACCCCGGCCTCCACCTAGCCGACACGACCGCGCACATGCACCACTGGAAACGCAACCTTAACGACGCGCGCACCATCAACGACATCATGGGCATCGAAGGGGCCTGCTCCACCGCCTACATCGACGCCCTCGCCGCGTGCGTCCCCGCCGACGTCCCCTTTGACGGGCGCAGCCGTCGCCCGCCGCGCGACCTGCCCAACGCCGCACTGTCCTACGGGTACGCCATCCTCCTCGGTGAATGTGTCGGCGCGCTCCACGCCGCAGGACTTGACCCCTCCCTCGGGATCGCTCACGCGCCAACCGACGAACGCCCCAGCCTGGCCCTCGACCTCATGGAGGAGTTCCGCCCCCTCCTCGTCGACCAAGCCGTCATGGCGCTCCTGCGAACCCGCAAACTGCGCCCCGAACACGCATCCATCGAACCCGAGCGCGGGGGAGTGTGGTTGGGTGCGGAAGGCAAGAGGATCCTCGTCGACGCTTACGAGGCCGGGGCGCAACGAAGCGTCACCGGGGCGCTCCCCGGGTACTCGGGATCGTGGCGCAGGCACATCACGCACTCCGCACAGATGCTGGCGCGCGCCATCGCCGAACCCGACTACCAGTGGCGGGGAATCGCATGGCGATGATCTACATCATCGCCTACGACATCGCCGACAACCGGCGGCGCCTCAAGGTCGCCAAGATCCTGGAATCCTGGGGCTACCGCATCCAAGAATCCGTGTTCCAACTACGTCTCGACGTCGACTCCCTGGCGCGCGTGCGACATCTTCTCACCTCCACCATCAAAGACGCCGAAGACGTCATCCACATCTACCCGATCTGCGCTACCTGCGCCGATCGCGCCGACATACTCGGCGCGGCCATAGCGCTAGACGACGTGGGGTTGTGCCGGGGAGTGTGGTGAGGGGCTATCTGTTCTCAGGTGGGTCCGGAATATGGATAGGATCGCCGCTTCTTGGACCCCAAAGGATACCCGGTTCAACGCCCGCGCCCGACTCCGGCAAACCAGTCCTCGAGTTTGCCTTATTGTTCCGTTGATTCTCTTCAAGAGTAAGATGTCGGACTTCATGCAGGTCTTCGTAACCAAACGATGCTCGCTGAAACGCCTTAACCCAGGGTGTGTCGAGGTACTCATCGGATACCTCAAACCTCGTGGAATCAGTCGTTGAACATGCCGTTCCCAAGCAACCCGTCAGATTGCGGTATACCGAACTGAGGGTGAATCCTTCTGTGGAGTCCCTTGATGACTCGATTGCTTCGAATCCATCCTTAACGAGTTCTACCTGGACAACTCCTAGTCCCAGGGGCTTTCCGGTCCCAAGTCGCAGATAGCCTAGGGGGTGTTCCTTCGCGGTGAGGGCAGGTCTGTTGACCTCGGTGCGAGGAACGAGGTTGGCAGGATTAAGTAGCCAGAGCAGCCAAGACAGCTCGAAAGTGCTCAATGCTTCAAAGCGAAGTGTCACTTCAAAGGTCGTCCCTGCTTTAAGGTAAGAACTGACGGCGGACGTGAGCTTTACTGAATCGTCAGGTTTCTTCAATGCCTTCTCCGGAAAACCGTTCGTTCTGTCGATCTGTACCCAAGAGTTTCGGTCAACAGGATAAGTGGTTGCCCCAAGAGATTGTTCAGGTTCAGCGGAGAAATACTGACTGCGTTTAACCTGCTGATAGCCGCAGTTTATGTTGGTGCCATCGGCACGTGTCAGGAATCTACGTGCCGAGGAAGGGCGAGGACTCAAGAGCGGTCTGAGTCGAAGCGTAGATGGGTTAGCCAGCCCTCCACCGCCAGCATAGTCGACCTTGGTAACGGAAATGCGCCCCTTGAATGATGCTGCTGGACTGCTTTTCTCTTCGGTGTTCTGACTCATATCGTCGCAATGTGCTACAAAGCCAAACAGTCGATCAGCTGGAGAAAGCTCGGACAACGTCTGCGGTGGGGCAACATTAGCGTGCCTCGCCACTGTGAGTGGAGATAGTGCGTAAGCATCTCTCCCGACGGAAATTGGCGCGATCGTATCCACCGTTGCCTTGCCGAACTGATCTTCGGAAACAATCGCATATGCGAGAAAAGGTGTGGTTGGCTTAGAATGCTCTGTTTGGTGCTGTCTAATGAACCTATTCGGTGTGCGGGTAGTTTCGGGATCGCGCTCAAGTTCGTCGCGCCAGTTGTCGACATAGCTTTGAATTGTCAGGTGATAGCGGTCAACTGGAGATGGGTGGTTTCTGGCTCCATGCGGGATTTCTGCGATTCTGGAGTCACTTTTGCTCTCCGCAAAGAAGACGCGCTCAGACATCTTCTTTTCGAACGTTGACCTGTGTTTATCTAGGTCTTCTGGATCAGTAGTGAGATATGTGTATCCCCTCTGGTTGATGAGTCTTTCTCCAAGATCTTCTCCCGTCAGCGCATTTTCATCGAATATCGGTACTCGCGTGTGATCTTCGTCGTTGTTGTAAAGTGCGTAGATGAACCAGTAGGCGTAATTGCCATTATTGACAAGCATTGCGTCAAAGTGTATTTGTCGGGATGCTCTCCCTTCGGCGGGACGAATCATTGCCAGTAGGCGCTTGTCGGTCATTCCTGGCGCCAATCGTGTCTTATCCCCTGGCTTTGTGCGAAGGGTTGCTGGCATCATGACGGGGATGGTTCTCTTCTTGCTTCCAGGCCCCTTCTCTCTGGGAATGCTAACGGTTGCCAGTCTGGAATGTGTTCCAGTCAGGAGTGTTGCCTCATTCTTTGAGGGCTGTATTAGTGCGGGAATTAACTCTTGGGACGTGGCTGGATCAATTCGGTAAGTTAATGGATCTGAGTGATTTCCGAAGACTCGCAAACGGGATGAAGTAACTCTTTCAAACGCGTTTGACAGCATTCCCTTGACCATCGTTGCGGGCAGAATAGGTATTTTCGGAGCCGTGTCACTCTCTTCGCCCAGTGTTATGAATGGAATCGATATGGAACCTGTTTTCTTGTCAACGTTTCCGTATACGAGTGGAGTCTTGGCAGTGATCGAGAATCTGAGTGACCCACACCATGTTCGTATAGAGAGGTGATCTAACGGGAGCGGTTCTCGGTCCTGGAGTTCAGGGAAACGACGAAGCTGCTGGTCCGTGCGTAGGGTTGGTATTCTGTTCGCCGCTGCATGAATCTTAGGCATTTTGTTGCCACTCTCCCGTGAGTAGTTGATCGGTGACCGCCATGTTTCCGTATGTGGTTTCTTCGGTGATGTACTCGATGGCGCGCATGGTTGTAGGCTTTGCTCCTTCTGTGAGCGGGCCGCGGCGCGGATCGTGTTGCATGTACGTGACCCTGTGGGCCAGGCCGTTGGGGGAGAACGAGCCGCCTTCCGATGCCTCTCCAGCTTCCCTATCCGCGGCTTCTGCTGGCCTCCCAGTCAATGTCAGCTCGCAAGCCCCCAGTCCGTTCACCCACCGGAACTCGTGTGCCAGCGTGGCGCTCGCTTCCTTGTCGGTGATGACCCGCCACACGCGTACCTCATACACGGCGGAAAGGTGAAAACCCTTAGGGGAGGAGACCTCCAGGGTCGCGTCGCCAATCTCCAGGACGAGCCACGTCCCGTTCGTCGCCCACGCGATCCCGGCGACCGTGGCGTCTCCGAAAACTCTCTTCAAGACCTCAGGTAGTTTGGAGGCGTTGGGGACCTTGTGTTCGCTAACCTCCAGGCGGCAGGGGCTCGCGCTGGGCGCGTGGTCACAGTTCCTAGGATCGTTCTCGGTCATTGGTTCTCATCTTCCGCATCATCAGGGGTATCATTTGTCGCGGCTGCAGGCTCTCGGAGATACTCGGCCCATCCCGTGTATCCCACTCGACCGTCGGGTTCACCTCGCAGATATGCCAGGAGAGCGTGCGCCGCGTTCTGTGGCACGGCAGTGCCCTCAGCGTCGTGCGTCGGCCACAGCTTCTCATTCGCTGGAGCGGTAACGATCGCGCCGTCGGCCCCAGACACGCTGATGCCGGTCACCTCAACCTGGCCGAGGCCTCGCGTCGTCTTACCGCCGAGAGGGAGCGTACCCGCGCTGAGTTCGGCCAACGCGAGACACAGGAGGCACCACGAAGCCCGGGCGCGCCCCTGCACCGCTTCCTCCGACAAGCCTGTTCCGACGCAGTCAGTTAGCACGTTGCGCAGCAGCTGGGCCGGATCAACCTCAATGATGATGTCATTCCACTGAGCGTGAGGGTAAACGATTTCGAAGAACAACCCACCGTTGATCACCCCGCCCGTCCAACGGTCAATCGCATTGTGGGGGATCTTGAGCTGCTTGCCGAGGTCGATTGTCGTGCAGTCAAGGACCCTGATCGCACCCCGATACTCGGTTGTGCCAAACATGTAACGCACGAGGCCCGGATCACGGGCAAGCTGCTCGTGAATATCCCTGGAAAACCTGCCCCCGCCCGACCCTGGAGCACCCGCATCCTCGGTTGCCTCCGCAAGGAAACTATCGCTCTCTGTTGCCTGACCCGTTGCGTACAGGACCGTTCGCGCGATCCTTGAGCAGCGTGCGCGCAAGGCACCCCGAATTGACGTGCCCGGCAACAGGAGCGGATCGCTGCAATTCTCGTCATTCAACGTTGACGTCTTTGTGCGGAGTGGCAAAAGTACGTTGCTGTCGCCCGTTGCCTGCACATCGTGCACGAACACTCCCGTCGGAGAACCCCATTCAATCGTGAGGCGCGTCGGGTGAATCCCGTTGGTGGAACGGGAGGACTCCGGTTGACCCGTCTGCGGGGAGGACACGCAATTGTCCCGGATGAAGGAAAGAGCCTTCTCCTCCAGTGTGCTCCTGCCCGTCCCGCTAGAAACTTCGACGCCCAGCTTGCGTAGGACTTCCCACAGGATGTCTCTGGCGTACGTCGCCCGTTCCCTCCGCTCGGTTGCACAGTCGCTTCCGGATACAGCGGGAGAGTAAGGCACGCTGACGTCACTGTCGGTATCCGAAAGACCGGTGAACGATACTCGGGACACGTCAATCGAACCGAGGCCTCCTCCCGAACCGCCTCCAAGCCGTAGCACTCCCTCACACAGGTCAACGACGGACAAAGCTAGGAGAAGCAGAGCTGCGCGTAATCTCCCCTTAACAGCCTCAGACTCGCATGGGGAAGCATCGTTTTGCTTCTCCGCTAGAGTAGCTACCTCCGAGTCGCGCAGAATGTTGCGACACAGCTGAGGGTGATCGACCTCGATCCTGATTGGTTTCCACTTCGCGTGCGGGTGCAGCAGTTCGGCGTAGAGCGCGCCGTGAGCCGCGCTGCCTGTTACTCGGTCAATGGCGTTACGCGTCAGCTTGAGAGAACGGACATTACCGTCCTTGGACGCGGAAGCATCCTCTTCACAGTCGTTTACCCGAACAGCCCCCCGATACTCTGTCGTCCCAAACAAATACTGAGACAGGGGCTGCTCTTCGCTGTCCGGCGTACCACGTGCTTCGCTTTCAATGCGCGCGCACCGAGAGCGGAGCACGCCACGGATAGACGTGCCCGGAAGAACCAAAACAGCAGTGTCCTTATGTGCCTGACACGGATAGTCGACATCACCGTGGGTTGCCAGGAACGCGTCGTCTTCACCCAGTCCACTGTTCTTGTGCCAGTTGCGCAGCGGCGCGGCAGGAATGGTCTCCTTCTCATTCGATCGGATGCCCTTCGGCCTGTGCATGCCGACAAAAAGCCCAGACGGCGCGTCCCACTCAATCACAATGGATGTCGAAGCGTGATTGCGGCTGAAACTGTCCGATGGCTCCAGCGTATTTTCTTCAGGCGCTCCGAGGAGCGAAGCCAGAACATTGGTGGACTCTTCGCTCGCCGACGTCCTAGTGGGGACGGATACCTTATCGTAGGTGATTGATGTTGCGCACAGCTCAATACTGCCCCACCCGGCCCCGGTCCTCCCCCCGAAGCTGATCATGTCACGGCGGATGAGAGTCAGGATTGCCTCCAAACCCCTCACAACCAGGGATGGGCTCGCGGGCTTGATATCGTCCCCCGTGCTCTCCTTACTCTCATCCGTGGTCTCGGCGCTGACACGAATATCAAAGGTGGTGCCCACTGGAAGGTACTCGTAGGCGAAGAGCGCGCCCTTCTTCGCACTGCCCGTCCGTGGGTCAATGGCGGTACTCATTCGGTGGGGGAGGTCATCGGCTTTAGCTTCCCAGACGATCGAGTGATGGAAAGTGAGCGCGCTCGCCCTCAAGGGGAGCGAATCATTGTCTCCTAGCCCGCGCTCCCTCTTCGAGGTTCCGACCTCGTGGCGATTCTCCCCGCCCCACAGGCTCTTGAGCTCATTGGCAGAGAAACCCAATTCCTTAGCGTGCTCTTCGAAAGCCGCGCGGAAGGCTCCCTTAAGGGAACGCCCAGGCAAGATCGCCTCGCCGAGGCCGTTGCGCACGAACGCATTAGGCTGGGTGGAACGCCCCTCTTCGTCAGTGAGTGGCCGTTCCGGCACGTTGTCGATGCCCCCCGAGTGGAGGACCGACGCAACGCGAACGGGGATTGTCATCTCGTAGCGGTAGATGGTCATTGGCAGGCCTCCGATTCGCTATCCGTGAAGCACTTACTCACGGTTCTAATCAGTGGTAGTTTCGGCATCTTGAGGGCATGAGAATCCACCGTGAATCGCCCATAACCCTGCGGGGTGAGTTCGCCGACACCCACGAGTCCAAGGGCCTTCAGCGTATCCAATTGCTCGGGTGTGACACTGACGCGGATGACGGAACCCGCATGGATCGCCAGCCGAGTAGCCCGAGGTACATTGTCCGCGGGTGACCACGAGTCCACGCGGCGGTGTCGTATTGCCGTGATGATGTGCTTGCGATTTCGGGGATCCTGCCCATCGTCAGTTTCTGATGAGCAGGGGTTCTTGTCTGGCTCCGGGCATGAACGTGTCGAATCGCCTCTGCTGCCCTCATGAATTACCTGAAGAGAGACACCGGCCTGCCGGAACGCGAACTTCAGGTCATTGACGGTGCCTCCTGGTCCCAGCGCGCTTGAACGAACCAACACGTCGGAAGTGAACCACACAGACACGTCGATCAGGTCGCCGGGTGATACTGATGCATCGTCGACGTTCGCCGATCTTTGAACCGGAGGCGGAGTGCTTCCCACGTGTCTGAATTCTTTGCTCAAGGTGCAGTACGCGCGCCCGAAGGTGCCCGTCAGTTTTCGGGATCCGAGAAGTGCTTGCTCTTGAGTGATTCCAAGGTCGAGCCTGACGGCCTGTGCCGAGTCCGAGGCAATATGGTCTTCTCCGGTTACGGTGGGGTGAAGGACTGCCAATAGTCGTTCGGACACGACCACTGAGCAACGCAAACGTAGGCCAGCGGGGAGGGCGCGTACCAGGAACAGGCTTGCATCCTTGGCGGCCCCGGTGCTTGGATCGATGGCAGTGGACTGCCGCCCGACTAGCGTGGGCTTACCGACCCACCCTGTTACCGATGTGGTTGCTCCATCGTGTTTGTCAGGCTCCTCGTTGGAGGTGGTGAGAAATACGTAGCGATTGCGTGTCGGGACTGTGTTGCGTCCGCACTCCTGGGAGGCGATGGGGATGTGTCGGTTAAACAGAGTACAAGGCTTCTTCTTGCTGGATTCGTCTTGAGGATGAGCATCTTCAGGAACCTTTTCCTCCTCGAGAACAAAGGGAATCGGAAGACCTGGTGTATCCCGGTAAACCGGCAGGGCATCGCCGATCCGCAGATCGCCGCTGACAATTGCCGAACTAACAAGGTCTTCACGGGGGAACTTGCTGCGTAGCAGTCCGTGCAGCCAGGGCACCAGCACCGTTCCGCGCAGGAAGTCCAGGGAGCGGACCTCGTTGGAGAAGGGAACCTCGTAAGAGACAACCGGCGATTCAAGCACGATGTCCAGGGTTGCCTCGTACCATGTTGTGTCGCCGGAGATCGACTGATCAGAGTCGGGAATATCGTAGTTGTGAGGTGCCGCCTTCGGAAGATCCTGTGGTGGCTCTGGGATCGCCTGTAGGCCATCCCGGGCAAGATTCCGTAGCTGATCCGCAACGGCCTTTACGTCTGCTGACGTATATGTGGGGCTATCGGCGTCGCTTTCATGGTTCGTCAGGATTCGATTAAGCGCTTCGGTGGCTGCTGTGTCCTTGAGGTCGATCTGCAAGTAGTTTGTGTCAGTGACCGCGACCGTGCACTCGCCGTCGCCCCCGGAGCGCCCGGATCCGATGCCTCGTACCATGAGACCCGCGACCCTGAGGAGGAAGCGCGCGGCGTCGATCGTCTGATCGGAGAGCTCAGCCCCGGCCTCGTCGATGAGAGTGAACGAGCCCGTGAGGACGCCGGGCGCGGCTCTCTCCGTGAAGCGTAGGAACTGGTCGCGCGCCGCGCCCGTGCCCGGGTCGATCGACAGGGACACCGTGTCGTGGACGGGCATGTGCGCGACGGGCGAGGCGTCCGTAAAGGCCACGTGGCGGGGGTGGGGGTGCTGACCCAGGGAGAGGTCTGGGTGTTGCCCAAACAGCCACTCTGCGAAGCTCTCCCACGGCCCCTTCGGAATGTCAGGCGCTCCGGAAGCATCGGACGAGCCGGACGCGTCGGGAGTTCCCGCCGCGCTGTCGAGCGCGCGGGCCGCGATGAAGGCCTGCTCGCGCAGGACTCCCGTGATGACGGTGCCTCGCACGACCGGCTGGCCGTCGCTGCCGCGCTCAATCGTGGAGTGGGTGCGGCCCGCCTGGCCGACACCCGTCGACACGCCCCAGTCGGAGGTAAACACGATGGTGACGTGGCCGCTCGCGGTAGGAGATTCAGCGCTCACTTGGCACCTCCTGCGGTGGTCATGCCTGACGCTTCGTCGCAAGCTATCTGGCCGTTGCTGTCTCGGGCTACCCGGCAAGAGATATACCCGTCAGGCAAGTTCTCGGACAAGTCGATCAGGTCCAGGAGCCACGAGACTGCCCCCGGTGATTCCTTGGTCCCAAGCGGTTCGAGAGCGTCTTCAAGTATTCGAGCCGCCGGTTCAGCCTCGAGGGCGTGCTCCCACTCCGTTGTCGCCTGCTCGTCCTTGCTCTCGGCGAGGAGCTTGACGATGCGGTTGGCGCGGGCGCGCGGGAACGGATCACCGATTGTCTTGTCGGGTGAGTCCGGATCCCTGCCATCGAAGGCAGCGACCGCCTGGAGGATCCGCTTCCACTGGTCCTGCGACTGTGGCGTTGCTTCGGGGGACGAGGCCGTGGTTGCGTCCCCGATCCGCTTCGGCGCGTAGTGGCCGACGAGGAAGGGGCGCTGCGTGCGGCCCTCGTACTCGCCGAGAGTGTCCTCCGGATCGAGGACCGTCGCGTCGCGCAGCACGTGGAAGTCGATCGTCGAACAGGGAGGCTGCTCCCTCTTGCCGAGATTCTTCCCTCGCGACACCAGGCCCTCCGCCAAGTCGTAGGCGATGTGGAACGGGAAGTTACGGCCGACGATGGCGACGCCTGCCGATGCCGTGAGCGGACCCTGGTCCGGCGCGCCTGCGATGACGGCGAGAGCAGAGAGCAGATCGTCCTCCTTCGTTAGGCTCTCGTAGTGGCGAATGTAGGCCTCCGCGAAGGGAATCGCGTATCGCCCGTCCGTGTAGACCGTGACGTCGTCGCCGCCCACCAGGACGGGAACCACGGGAAGGGTCTTAAGGCGATTGACGCCAGCGATATTGTCGACGGTTTGCCATGCCTCAGCCACCGCGTGGTTGACGACTCCGTCGAGACGGTAGTTGACCTCCATGACGAACCACTGGAAACGATCGTGTTTAATCGAGCACGGGTTGTCTCTGCGTTTACACGCCGCGTCTTTGAGCGAATCAAGGCGCGTGTCGACTGTGTCGAAGGCTCTGCCGAGGTCGCGCATGATCGCACCCACGCCGTTGCCGTCGATGTGGATCACGCCGACGGAGGACAGCTCCGGGAGAGCATTCGTGGCCCCGACCTCGTCAGACACATCCTGAAAGGCCCTCTCTAGCTGAAATGGGTCCTCGTTCAGGTTCTTGATTCGATCTCTGACTACCTCGTCGCTCAGAGTCGAATCCTGGCGCTCGACAACCTCCCTGAGCTGCAGGCGCCGTGCCGAACGCGACCATGCGCGCTTGACGCGAGAGGGGAGCGACAGGGATCGATCCTTGTCCTTTCCCGTCTGCGTTGGGATCTGACCCCCGTCGTCCCAAAGAATCGGAACCTTGAGTGACCGACTCGCGTACTCGCGGATCCTGTCGAGTGCCTCATCCGAGAGTGCTGCTGAGGCGGGGAGGGCCGATTCGTCGCCCCTGATGAGGTAGGGGAACTGAGGGAAGCGCGCGGAGGCCGGGCGACGGTTCAGCGAGTACTCCGCGAACGCCCGATCAAGCTCGCTCAGATCTTCCTCATCAACCGTGTCGGATGACGTCTCGATGAAGACGCCCGTCACGTCGAGGCCAGGGGCGTCGGTGAGCGCCCGGAGCGTCACCTTCCTGATGAGCTGCCTCGCGAGGGACTCGGGGGAATCGTCATGCTCGGAGCAGTCGCGCTGAGTGAACCGGACGATCACCTTCCCTGAGGAGTCGGAGACCCAGAACGAGGCCGGGAGGGCCTTCTTTCCTATCTCACTGGTAGACATGGAAGGAAGTGTCATATCAAACGCGGCTTCCTTTACCCAATGGGACAGAAGCGTGATCTCGAAGGATGCGCCGATCTGTTCGCGCAGGCGAGGCGAGGAGAAGATGAACGGCTGATTGCTGTTCGTCTGCAGCATGACGAGGTAACTGGTCACGGGGGTCCCTTCCTAGTCTCCGTTACGCGGAGGAAGTGTCGTCAGGAGTGAATGAATATCGCTGACGATTCGACCTCTAAAGTTCACCAAGGTAGAAAAGCTGCGTTCCTCAACGTCATTCTTCGTCTGAGTGTCAAGCCATCCGTTGGTAAAGACAATCAATGCTTGGTTGCCACGGAGTTGAGCCATGATTCTCTCAATGGACTCCTTGGCTTCTTTCTTCCAAGAAGCGTATTCCGGCGTCTCGACCTTATGACCCCCCGGGTTGTCAGGGTCCTCCTTTTCTTTTGTCTTGTAGGTCTTGCTGATGCACAGAATCGCGATGTCTGCGTCATGAACATCGATGTTCGGATCTGTGTAGTTCTTGTGATTGATCAGGTCAGATATGAGCAAATCGTCACGGATGCTGCGTATCATGCATGGGTCTCCATCGAGGAAGAGCTTACGCTTGGCCAAGCCGTATCCGGACCGTTCCTTGTATCTCTCGAGCCATCTATTCACTACCAATTCTCCAGCCCAGACGATTGCTAATCCGCCGGCGATTGCGGCAATAGCGGGGAAAAAGAGAAGTTCGCATAGTCGTGCCAACCATGTTGACGGTAGAGTAAAATAGACTATCGATACAACTATTGTTGCGACGATGAGTGCGCTTGCAGAAACCCATGCGGTTCTGTGGCGCTGGCAGTTTTCGCTCATTATGGTTCTCCTTCAACTTACGCAGCAACGGCGTCTATGACGCCCATGCCGTAGCTGGTGTGTGAGCCGACGTTCGTGTACGCGGACAGCGCCATGAGGCGCGAGAAAATGCGGGTGGCCTCGGCGCCCTCAACGCCGCTGATGCGCAGGTGGCCCTCGTGGGCCGGAATCCTGCGGGAGGCTAGGCGCCCCTGCTCGGCGCCGCGAGGTATGCCCAGGGCAACCATCGACGAGCGCGTAAAGTCCTGCGTCGCCAACACGCTGGCCATCGCGTCCCGGTCGATCCGCGGGGGAGCGAGTCGCCGATTCCAGGCCCACCAGCGCTGCTGCAGGCTCGTCGCGATCGTCGCGGGATTCAGCCCCGGAACGTGCTGCCCCCTGCGGGAGAAGGTCGTCGGCGTCACCAGGCGTACCTCCCACGCGGTGTCCTCGTCGCGCTCGGCCAGGTCCTCCCACGACTCCTGCGCGACAATCTGCCCGTCGATCGCGATGAGCGTCGCGTCCTCGTCGGTTCCTGCGCCGATGCGCATTACCCCGCCCCACGACAGCCAAGCGTCCAGCGTGTCGATCAGGCGATCCTCCAGGAAGCGCACCTCAACGCCGAACGTCGACTCCGACCGGCTCAGCTCGCCGAGCGAATACGGTTTCACGCCGCCCGAACCGTGGACCGGCCGGTGTGCCAACGTCGGAGACTGGGCGGCCCGAGCCGGGCTGACGCCCGGTGGCAGATCCAGTACGGCCGCCAGTGCGGCGTGGAGCCGCCGCGGCGTCGCCGGCACCCCCTCCGGAGCGTCGAAGCGCACGTAAACGGACGCGGGCATCTATGCCTCCCATCACTCGTGTGTGACCGTCGTCTCTGACGATATCACAGTTTGGAGGTATGCGTCTCGCATAACTGTCAAGAAGCTCGTCAAGCCTGAGAATCGTTCGAAATTGTCTTCTATCAAGGGTGGTGGGGCGATTCGTCGCAGCATATGCTTCGAGTTCTGAACAATTGTCTAGCTGCCGCCGCCCCCGCGTTTCGTCACCCGCGTGCCCCTTGTCCTCTTCAAGCCTCGCTACTAAGCCTCGCCTTATCTCGCCGCGCCGTAAAGGTCGAGACTTCTTAAAATGTGAAACCCCTCTGGTGTGTTTGTCAGTAACCTTGAAACGATGGTGAGACGGCGCGTCGTCTGGACCGTCCCAGAGGCCGCGTCCCTGTCAATACAGAAACGAGGAACGATGATGCATCAACGCTCATGGAAGACCCTCATCGCGGGAGGAGCCGCCCTCGCGGTCGGCCTCACCCTCTCCGCGTTCGGGGCACCCACCCACGCTGAAGGCGTTGCGGGAATCACCTCCGAGGCTCGCGCCCAGGACGAGGTCATGAACTACGCGGTCAACCTGCCCGCCAACGCCTCGCGCTACGACTTCAGCGCCGCCGTTTCCAAGGCCTCGGAGGGCGGCGTCGTCCTGGCGCAGTACCCCGAGTTCAACTCCTTCTTCGTCCAGTCCGTCAAGGCCGCCTTCGCGCCCGACCTCGGCAAGTCCCTGGTGGCCGCGGGCATCTCCTACGACTCGATCGGCCCCACCCGCTATAAGACCGTCACCGGCGACGAGGTCCGCACCGAGCAGCCCACGAAGACCCCGGCCGAAGCCGCCGCCGTCAACGAGGCCGCCGCCGAGCGTGTGACCGGCCTGGCCGCCGACTCCCAGCTGGCCGACTTCACTCCCGACCCGGGCGACGCCAACGCCTGGGGACTGTCCGCAGTCGGCGCCGTCGAAGCCCAGAAGGTGGACGTGCCCCTCGAGCGCGTCACCGTCGCCGTCATGGACACCGGCATCGACCCCGATCACCCGGACCTCAAGGACCGCATCGACGCCTCCCGCTCGGTCGGATGCTCCGTGAACGGCATCCCCAACCAGGACCCCGCGGCCTGGAAGGATGACCACTACCACGGCACGCACGTCGCCGGCACCATCGCCGCAGCGCACAACGACTACGGCGTCGACGGAGTCGCCCCCAGCGCCACACTCGTCGCGATCAAGACCTCGAACCTGGCCGGATCCTTCTACCCCGAGTACGTGACCTGCGCCTTCGACTGGGCGGCCGAGCACGGCGTCGACGTGTCGAACTCCAGCTACTACATGGACCCCTACGCCTTCTGGATGCCGGGCGAGGCCTCCCAGGCCGCGGGCCTTGAGGTCGCCTCGCGCGCGGTGCGCTACGCGAAGAACCACGGCGTCGTCAACTTCGCCGCCGAAGGCAACTCGAACGACGACCACGACAACCCGACGATCGATACCGAGTCCCCCAACGACGTTGAGGGCGCGGCCGTCGAGCGCAACGTTGAGGGCGGCATCGACGTGCCGGCCATGCTCAACGACTCGGTCCTGTCCGTTTCCGCCCTGAAGCTGCCCACCGGCACCGACCCGGCCACCGCGAAGCTTGAGCGCGCCGGCTTCTCCAACTACGGCAAGAACTCGGTCGACGTGGCCGCCCCCGGCCAGCGCATCTGGTCCACGCTGCCCACCTGGAAGAAGGATCCGCCGTTCGCCTACCTCTCCGGCACGTCCATGGCCTCCCCGCACGCGGCGGGCGTGGCCGCGCTGGTCAAGCAGATCCACCCGGACTACACCGCCGATCAGGTCATTGATCTCGTCAAGAAGCAGGCCGCCGACAACTACGACCGCCTCGCAGAACCCACCGACGGCAAGGAATACCGCGGCGCCGGCCTCGTCAACGCGCTGGCAGCAGTCCTGAAGGATCAGCCCAAGCCGATCCTGGGAAGCATCGAGTACTCCTACGAGGGTAGCGCCGACTGGTACCCCCTGGCCGACGCCCGCGTCGCCGGCACGATCTACGTGCGCGCCATCGTCTCCGGCCCCGTCACCAAGGCCTCGCTGCAGTTCATGAACGAGGAACCCGTCACCGATGAGGGAACCGGCTCCTTCGTCGACAACTACGTGATCTTGGAGGCGGGACCCTACGACACCGCGACCCTCGTCGGAGATGCGCCCTTCTCGTCCGTGACCCTGAGCGCCGAGGGACGCAACAAGGACCCGCGCGCCGATGACGACATCTCGGACGCCGTGCACTTCCACTTCGACGACTCCGCCCACCAGGGCGGCGCCTGGGTCAACGACCCCGCCGGATGGAAGTACTGCTACGCCGACTCCACCTGCGCGAAGAGCCGCTCTGTCACCATCGGAGAGGGCACCTACTACTTCGATGCCAACGGCCTCATGGTCACCGGCTGGGCCTTCTACGACGGCGCGTGGCACTGGATGGACTCCTCCGGCCGCGCGGCCACCGGCTGGGTGAACGTCAATCGCACGTGGTACTACCTGGATGCCTCCGGCAAGATGGCGACCGGCTGGGTCAACGACGGCGGCTCCTGGTACTACCTGGGCGCCTCCGGCAAGATGGTGACCGGCTGGGTTCGCGACGGCGGCTCCTGGTACTACCTGGGCGACTCCGGCAAGATGGCGACCGGCTGGGTTCGCGTGGGTCCCCACTGGTTCTACCTAACCGCCACCGGCGCGATGGCCACCGGCTGGGTCAACGACGGCGGAACCTGGTACTACCTGCACGCCTCGGGCGTGATGGCAACCGGTCGAGTACAGATCGACGGGACCTGGTACACCTTCGCCCGCTCCGGCGCCTGGCTCGGCTGAGCGCCCACTGACGAGGCCTGGGCCGCGCTCGCTCCCGTAACCTCGCGCTCGCCTGAGAGCGGCAATACGCGGCGGGCGGGTCCGAACAACGCGTTCGGACCCGCCCGCTCACTCATGCCCAACGAGGGCGGGGCGCGGCCCGGGAGCGGGCCGCGGGGGAGCTCAGCCCAGCGAATCGAAGAGGACCTGCAGGCCCTCAGTCATCGTCGGGTGCGCCACCGGCAGGAAGCGCAGCTGCTCGTAGGTCATGCCCGCGGCCATCGCCACCTGGACGGAGGTGATGACCTCCGAGACGTTCGGGCCGATCAGGGTCGCGCCCAGGATCCGGTGCGTGTTCGCGTCGACGACGGCCTTCCAGAACCCGTCCCCCGAGTAGCGCAGCGTCTTGGCGCGAGGGATCGCGGCGGTCGGTACCTTCGCGACCACCACGTCGAGACCGGCCTCGCGCGCCTCGGACTCGGACAGGCCGATGCGGGCCAGCTCCGGAGAGGCGAACACCGCGTAGGGGATCGTGCGGCCCGCCGTGGTCGTCGTCGGATCCTCCAGGGATGCCCCCGTCAGCTGCGCGCGGATCACGCGGAAATCTGACCAGGAGGCGTGCGTGAACATGGGCGTACCCGCGCAGTCCCCGGCGGCCCACACGCCCTCGGCGGACGTGCGCAGGTGCTCGTCCACCGCGACGAAACCGCGATCGGAGAGGGAAACCCCGGCCTCGTCCAGGCCGATCCCATCCGTGTTCGGCACGCGACCCGTGGCGACCAGCACCGCCTCGGCGGACACCGCGGAGCCGTCCGAGAGGGTCAACGTCGTGACGCCACCCGAGCGCGACGCCGAGGAGGCGCGCGCGCCGGGAACGATACGAACGCCGCTGGCCTCCAGCCCGGCCTCGACGACGCGCGCCACGTCCTCGTCCTCGCGGGGCAGCACGTGTGTGCCCGAGGAGATCAGCGTGACGTCCACGCCGAAAGCCGCCATCATAGAGGCGAACTCGACGCCGATGTATCCCGCGCCGATGATAGCCAGGGAGGAGGGGAGCTCCTCCAGGCGCAGTATCTCCTCGTTCGTCCACGCCCCCGACTCCCACAGGCCGGGGATGGCGGGGCGCGCCGGGCGCGACCCCAGGTTGATGAGGACTCGCTCGCCGCGGATCAGGCGCTCGCCGCCCTCCTCGAGCGCCACCGTGACCGTGCGTTCGCCCGTGAAACGAGCCTCGCCGCGGATAAAATCGAGGCCGGGGGCGGCAAACATCTTCTCGTGCGCGCCCACCATGGCGCCCACGATGCCCTCCTTGTGGGCACGCAGCAGCTCCAGGTCGACGCGCGCGTCCCCGGTGCCCACGACGCCGAAGGCCTCGTCGGTGCGCGCATCCGTCAGGCGGCGCGCCGAGTTCACCAGAGACTTCGTTGGGATGCAGGCGACGTTAATGCAGGTGCCGCCTACGAAGCGGCGCTCCACCATGGCGACCTTCCAGCCGGCCTTCGCGCGCTCCATTGCCAGGGACTTTCCGGCCTTGCCGCCGCCGACAACCAGCAGGTCGACGGTCTCGATCGGGGTAGTGGACATGGTTCTCCTTGCGTCAGTTAGCGGACACTTTCCAAACGCGCGAGCGGCGATTCTATTCCATCCGGCGGACACTGACCCGTGTTGTATCTCACCCTCGATTAGTGATATGACGCTCGTTTAGTGGGTGTATGAGGAAAGCTGTGTCAGAGTGTGGTCGCGTGGGTCGTTGAAAGCGGCTCCGGCATGCTTGAATAGAGTCATGAGGGCTCTAGAGATTGGTGATTTCAAGGAGGACGTGGGTGCCGCGCTAGCGCGAGCCTCGTCCGGGGAGGTCGTGACGCTCACGCACGAGGGCCAGCCCGTCGCAGAGCTGGGTCCCGTGCGCATGTCGACGTACCAGCGGCTGCGCGATCTGGGCCTCGAGCGCCCCGCCATGGCGGACCTTGACGCCTACCAGATGCCGTCCAAGAACCTGCCCGACGGACGGGCGATAGTCGGCAAGCTGCAGGATTGATCGCGCGGTGTGCGGCGCGCTAGCCCCTTGGCTTAGCGCGGTTCGTGGGCTGGGCGCCGAGCGGATCCTCGGGCCACGGGTGCTTAGGGTAGCGCCCGCGTAGCTGCGCGCGGACGTCCCGATACGGCCCCGCCCAAAACGACGTCAGGTCCGAGGTGACCGCGGCGGGGCGCCCCGCCGGATCCGTCAGATGAAGCACCAGGGGCACGCGCCCGTCCACCAGCCGGGGAGTGTCTGTCCACCCGAAGGCCTGCTGCACGCGCAGCGTCAGCACCGGGTGCGCCCCGCTCCAGTCGATCGGGCGGGTCCCGCCGGCGGGGATCGGC
>ERZ772874.584-NODE-584-length-19665-cov-38.753544_pt1 | contig 19665 bp, 20 predicted proteins | sample MGYA00580586_ERZ772874 | MGnify/ENA primary metagenome ERZ772874 (study PRJEB29015, sample SAMEA2737952) | human oral metagenome | biome: human oral; feature: human-associated habitat; material: dental | place: China | collected 2154 ... | reverse complement strand
GTTGTCGTCGGCGTGCGGCATGGATAAGGAGTACACGAAGAAGCTGTTGGCGGCGGAGGGCCTGCCGGTGGGGAAGGAAGTCATTTTGCGGGGGGAGGAGACGCTCACCCAGGCTGATTGTCAGTTGTTGGGGTTGCCGGTGTATGTGAAGCCGGCTAGGGGGGGATCGTCGATTGGGATTAGCCGGGTGACCCGGTGGGAGGACACGGATGCGGCGTTGCGTGAGGCTCGTCAGTATGACACGAAGGTGATTGTGGAGTCGGAGATCATCGGCGACGAGGTGGAGTGTGGGGTGTTGGAGTACCCGGATGGCACGGTGGTGGCTTCGGTGCCGGCGCAGTTGGTGAATACGTCGGTGGGCCATGAGGGGTTTTATGGGTTTGATGCGAAATATGTTGATGGTGATGTTTCGGCGATGATTCCGGCCCCGCTTGACGACGCGGCGACGCGGCTGATTCAGTCGCTTGCCCGGGAGGCGTTTCAGGCGTTGCAGTGTTCCGGGTTGGCCCGGGTGGATTTCTTTGTGACCCCGGCCGGGCCGGTGCTCAATGAGGTGAACACCATGCCCGGGTTCACGCCGATTTCGATGTATCCGCAGGTGTTTGCGGCATCGGGGGTGCCGTACGCCGAGTTGTTGGATACGCTGATTGCTCGGGCGTTGGCGTAGGGGAGTGCTTGGCTAGGTTGTCGATTTGGGGTTTTTAGGCCGGCCGCGTTTGGGGATTTCCCCGGTGTCTTTGGGGAGGCGGCCGGCTTTGCGGAGGTTTTCGCGCAACATCACCTCTATTTGGGCATTGACGCTGCGCATTTCCTGGTTGGCCCAGGCGGCTATGGCGTTGTAGACGGCTGGGTCGATGCGAAGCGGCACGCTTTTTCGGGGCATGGTTTAGGTATAGAGTGATCCGGTGTTGATGACGGGTTGAGCATTGTTGTCCGAACACAATACCACGAGCAGGTTAGAGACCATGGTGGCGCGGCGTTCCGGGTCGAGGTCGACGATGTCTCGTTCGTCGAGTTGGCTGAGGGCGGTTTCTACCATGGATACGGCGCCGTCAACAATGGTTTCGCGGGCGTCGACGATGGCGGCTGCTTGTTGGCGTTGCAGCATGGATTGGGCGATTTCGGGGGCGTAGGCCAGGGTGGAGATGCGGGTTTCGATGATTTCCAGGCCGGCTATGGTGGCGCGGGCTGCGACTTCTTCGGCGAGTTCGGCGGACACAATGTCGGTGGACCCGGAGAGTGAGGGGATGGTGGTGGTGTCGGTGGAGTCGTAGGGGTGGGTGGTGGCGACGTGCCGGAGGGCGGATTCGGCTTGGGAGTGGATGAAGTCGTCGACGTTTTCTACGGCGAAGGTGGCTTTGGCGGTGTCGGCGACCTGCCAGACGACGATGGCGCCGATGTTGATGGGGTTGCCGTTGAGGTCGTTGACTTTGATGGTGTTGGTTTCAAAGTTTCGGACTTTGATGCTGACTTTGGTGGGGTTGCTGAGTGGGGGGATGGCCCGGAGTCCGGTGTGGCGGATGGTGCCGATGTAGCGTCCGAAGAATTGGATGACTCGGGTTTCGCCGGGGCTGATGATGCGTACGCTGGTGAGCCCGAGAAGGCTGAGGATGAAGCAGCAGGCGCCGGCCAGTACGAGGGCAACACCCATGGGGACGCTGATGGTGCCGGCGTCGAGTTTGTTGGCGGTGGTGCCGATGAGGAAAATCGCGGGGGCGATGAGGATGATGCTGATGAGGATGATGATGGTGGCGAGCCCGCCTCCTCCGGACCAGGATTCGCGTTCGGTGATGTCGACAGCGGTGCCGCTGTGGCCAACCGGGGTGGCGGTGATGTCTGGGGTGGACATTGGGGGCTCCTAACAAGTGAAGAATTAATCTGATATCACATTATATTAATGTGATATCACTTTTTCAAGACCTTGCTCGTTTCGGCGTCGTCAAGTGTGCCCAGGCTGCGCCTAGAGTTTCGACCGGATTGCCTCGCTCACCTGCACCAATGTGGACTGTGCGGCCGCCTGCGGGGCGGATAGCACCACCACCGGGTGGGCATCTACCGCGTACCACACGGATGCTGTGGTTCCATTGCCTAATGTGGTGTCCTCAAACCAGGGCGTGTCATTGACCTGCGATAATCGGGCTCCCGCCTCATAGGTTGTTGGGAACTCCACCCCGCACCGCACCACGATGGGCTCCGCCCCCGGCGCGGTCCACGCCGCTAACTCCGGCGCCCCGGACGGCTGTTTCGCCCGCGAATACTGGGTTCCACCAGCATTAATCGTGGCCGGCAGGGTGGAGAGCAGCCCGTCGCATTTCGACGTGTCTTCCCCCTCGGCCGCGGGTAGCTCCGACAGGGGGATCGGTGACCGGTTCGCCGAACCCGCGGGGAGCGCTGCCAGCGCATCGGAGAATGTGGTGATTACTTCCGGCATGGAATGCGACTGCAGCGCCTCCCCGTCGGCCGTGATCGCCACCACTTTATCCCGATCTGTTGTGTACCATGTTTGCAGCGTGGAGCCGGGAGTGGTGTCTACCACCTGTAGCCATTTTGCCCCCGCAACCTCCTCAAGCTGCGACAGGTCCGTGAGCTGTGCGGGCGACGCCACCCCGCACCGCACGGTGATCTGCCGGAGTGTGGTTTTCCGCCACACCGCCACCCCGGCCGGGGCTGGGTCGGCAATCACCGCCCGCCGCAGCCCAATTACCGTTGTGGGCATGGCCGCGATGAACTCCCCGCATTCCGACGAGTCCGCCGCGGGGGAATCCACCTCGGCGATCGCCACCGGTGTTTGGTGCGCCCGCTCCGCCATCATCCGTGCCCCCACGATTACCCCCACAACCAAAAGTATCGCCAATACTAGGGCGATAATAATAGGAACCTTATTGATACCCTCATTCGCATCATGCATGGAAATCAGTGTAATCTGCGGAAAAACTGGGCCCAAGGTTCCCCAACAATATGTGATATTGAAGACTGCAAGGATGATGTTTGTGACACGCATCGTGAAAAACCCCAACCCCACACTTGCCGACGTCGGTGAACAGGCAGTCATTACCGCTATTGTCGCCCACGCCCCCAGCACCCGGAACGGTGACGATGCGGCGGTCCTCGACCATGCCGCCCCGAACTCCCGCACCGTGATTACCACCGACACCCTGGTCGAAGGCCGCCATTTTCGCCGCGACTGGTCTCACCCCGCCGAGATTGGGCGGAAAGCCATCACCCAAAACTTCGCCGATGTGGAAGCCATGGGGGCCCGGCCCATCGCGGCACTGCTCGCCCTCAGTGCCCCGGGGGACACCCCGCTGGAATTCGTCGCCGACCTGGCCCGCGGCATCAACGAACGGGTCACCGACTACGATGCGGAACTCGTGGGCGGTGACGTCACCGACAATGATCGGATCACCATTGCGGTCACCGGTATCGGCCAATTGGGTGGTTCCCTCCCGCCGCTCCGGCTCGACCAGGCCCGGCCCGGCCAAACCCTCGTCGCCTCCGGGCACATTGGGTATTCCGCCGCCGGCTATGCGCTGCTGAAAAAATTCGGCCGCACGGGTGTTCTGGCCGAGTTTGACCCGATGCTTCGTGCCCACTGTTCCACCATTTTGACCCCCGGCCGCGGGTTCGTGGCCCGTTCCGCTGGTGTGACGGCCATGACCGACAACTCCGACGGGCTCGTCCACGACCTGTATGTCATGGCGAAAAAATCCGCCGTCACCATCAACCTGGATTCCGCCGCCCTGCAACCTGACGATCTGCTTGTTCAGGCCGCTGAGCTGGTAGGGGCCGACCCGTGGGAGTTCATTCTTTCCGGTGGGGAAGATCACACGCTCATCGGTACAACGTTCGGCCCACCACCCACCGGATTCGTAGAAATTGGTACAGTGGTTCGACATAACTCCATGGGTGCTGTCACCCTCGATAGGGCAGCACCCCCCTACACCTACGGATGGGAAAGCTACTGACCGATGACTAACCAGTTCAACCAGCAAGAAGACCTATTTTCCAGTGCGCAGCAACCACTGACTACCAGCGGGGACTATTTCTCCACCCTCAACATTGACGACTCCTGGCGGCAAGTTCTCGCCCCCATCGCCCCCGACATTAATGCCATGGGGGACTTCCTCGCCGCCGAACAGGCCGCCGGCTACACCATTGCGCCCCCGGAGGAAGACCGGTGGCGGGCCTTCCGCTACCCCTTCGATAAAGTGACCGTCCTCATCGTCGGCCAAGACCCATACCCCACCCCGGGCCACGCCATGGGCCTATCGTTCTCCCTCCGCCCCGAGGTGAAGCCCCTGGCCAAAAGCCTGGTGAACATTTTTGCCGAGCTCCAATCCGACCTTGGCGTCGATCGGCCCAGAAACGGTGACCTCAGCGCCTGGAGCGACCAAGGCGTCATGCTGCTCAACCGAGTCCTCTCCGTTCGCGCCCAAACCGGCGGGGCCGGCTCTCACCGGAAAAAAGGGTGGGAAAAAATCACCGACCATGTCATCGCCTCCCTTGTGAACCGGGGCACCCCACTCGTCGCTATCCTCTGGGGTAAAGACGCCCAATCGCTTAGCCCCCTCCTCTCCGGGCACCCCAATGTGAAACAGATAAAATCCGTGCACCCGTCCCCATTGTCCGCCAGCCGGGGCTTTTTCGGCTCCCGCCCATTTACCACCGCAAACTATTACCTCGGAAAGCTGGGTGCTCCGCAAGTCAACTGGGCGTTGTAAACTACTTTTCTATGGTAAACGTTGAGTATCTGGACGGGCCCGCGTTGCATAGGTGGCTCACCCGGGCCGTCGCTGAACTGGTCGCCCGCCGCGCCGAAATCAACAAACTCAACGTTTTCCCCGTCCCCGACGCCGACACCGGCTCAAACATGGCCCACACCATGGAGGCCGCCCTCGCCGAGGTGAATAGTCTTCCGGCAGCCCACCAATGCGATATCACCAAGCTCACAGCGGCCATCGCCGTCGGCGCGGTGAAGGGCGCCCGCGGCAACTCCGGCATGGTGCTGAGTCAAGTCCTCCGTGGGCTCGCCCAATCCGCAGTCTCCGACCGGATCACAGGCCGCACCGTGCAACAAGCACTCACCACGGCCAATAAATTCGTCCACCACGCCATTATCGAACCAGTTGAAGGCACCGTCGTCACCGTCCTGCGGGCTGCCGCCATTGCCGCGAACCAAGCCCCCACCGACTCGCTTATCGACGTGCTCACCGCCGCCACCACTGCAGCCAGCATCGCCCTGGCCAACACTCCCTCCCAACTCGCCGTCCTTCGTGATGCCGGAGTGGTCGACGCCGGCGCCCAAGGCCTCGTCCTCCTCCTCGAAACCATGCTCGACGAAGTAAGCGGCGGCACCATAGAAACCAGCACCAACCCCAGTTTCCAACCACCAAAACCGAAAGCATTTTCGATTAAAGTGGTGGGGACGGCGGCCCCCGGAAGCGTCGACATGTTCACCCAACTCCTCGGCGCCACCCGCATCACCGCCCCCACCAACACCAAATCCAACCCTACCGAGCAGCCGCAACAGGGAAAAACCCTACCCAAACCCCGCAGCCCCTTCGGCCAACCCACCCAACTCGCCCGCCTCTGGAACCACCAACCACCCACCATCGACACCCCACCCGCAACCATCACCCACACCCGGCAAAAACCCCACACCATCACCAACGCTAACCCCACCGTCCCCACCGAAACCACCCGCCCCCGCGTCGACTACCTCGAAGTCATGTTCTTCATCCAAAACGCCGACCTCAACCACGTCCGCGACCAACTCCAACCCCTCGGCGACAGCTTCATCATCGCCCCCATCAGCCCCCACTCCGCCAGCGTCCACATCCACACCCACCAAGCCGGAACCGTCATCGAAACCGCCCACCACCTCGGAAAAATTACCAACCTCCACATCGAAGCCCTCCCCGAAGCCACCACCACCAGCCACCGCATCATCCTCGCACTCACCCCCACCGGACTCATCACCCACCTCTACCAATCCGCCGGAGCGCTCACCATCAACCCCGGCGACGACATCGTCCTCGACATCGCCGCGGCCGCCCGCGCCAGCGGCGCCACCGAAATCATCCTCCTGCCCAACGGCATGCTCACCACCCACCAACTCGCCAGCATCGAACGCTCCAGCCACGCCTTCGAACAAGCACTCACCATCGTCCCCACCGGCACCATCATCCGCGGACTCGCCGCCCTCGCCGCCTGCAACAACACCCAACCCCTCGCCGTCGACGCCTACACCATGGGCGAAGCCGCCCAAGCCACCCGCACCGCCCGAATCATCACCGACCCCACCACCACCGAAATCCACGCCATCACCAACGACAAAAACCGCCACCCCACCACCCTCTGCACCACCACCACACTCCACCAGGCAATAGCCCACACCCTCACCACCCTCATCGACCCCACTACCCGCCGCGTCACCATCCTCATCGACGAAACCGCCCCCGAATTCTCCGCCAGCGACCTACCCAAATTCCACGGCGTAGAAATCATCACCTACCGCACCCAAAACCTCGGATCCCTCGCCGAAATCGGAGTCGAATAACCATGCTCAACTGGGAAGACAACCGCAAACTCACAGACCTCCTCCCCGAAAAAGAAGCCAAAACTATTCGCACCACCCTCGGCTACACCACCGCCAAAGAACTCCTCACCCACTACCCCCGCGCCTACGCCACCCACAACGACACCCCCTTCCTCAACCAAGCAAACGACGGCGACATAGTAACCTGCATCGGCGAAATCATCCACACCGCCACCATCCACACCAAAAGAACCACCACCATCTACACCATCACCATCCAAACCACCAACGAACTCATCAAAGCCACCTTCTTCCACGCAAAACCCCACCAAGCCGCCTGGTGCGAACGCACCCTCACCCGCGGCACCACCGCCATCTTCACCGGAAAAATCAAAACCTACCGCGGCGCCCCCCAACTCCAACACCCCGACTTCCTCCTCCTCAACACCCCCCACCCCACCAGCACCGGCGCCCTCAAACAACTCACCGCCTACGGCAACGACACCGACATCAGCAACTTCCTCACCAGCCTACCCGCCATCCCCATCTACCCAGCCCGCCAACGCATCACCACCTGGCGCATCCTCGGCGCCATCCACCACATCCTTGACCACACCAACCCCATACCCGACCCCCTCGGCCCCTTCACACCCCCCGACCTCCCCACCTTCGACCATGCACTCCGCGGCATCCACCAAGACGGCACCAACGCCTACACCTACCGCCACCGCCTCGCCTACAACGAAGCCCTCGCCCTCGCACTCGTCATGGAAATCCGCCGCCACGACACCACCACCCGCCACGCCACCCCACTAGCCCCCAACCCCACCGGCGCTCCCCACCACCGCGAAACCCTCATCAACAACCTCCCCTACGCCCTCACCACCGGCCAACAAACCATCATCAACACCATCGCCACCGACCTCAACTCCCCCCACCCCATGCAACGCCTCCTCCAAGGCGAAGTCGGCTCCGGCAAAACCATCATCGCCCTCATAGCCATGCTCCAAGCCGTCGAAAACGGCAAACAATGCGCCCTCCTCGCCCCCACCTCCGTCCTCGCCCACCAACACGGACACAGCCTCACCGAACTCCTCACCAACGCCGGCATCAACCTCACCATCACCACCCTCACCGGCGACATGACCCCCACCCAAAAAAACCACGCCCTCCTTGCCATCATCTCCGGCGACGCCAACATCATCATCGGCACCCACGCCCTCATCCAAGACACCGTCGAATTCTTCGACCTCGGACTCGTCATCATCGACGAACAACACCGCTTCGGCGTCGAACAACGCGACAGCCTCCGCACCAAAGGCAAAAACCACACCACCCCCCACCTCCTCGTCATGACCGCCACCCCCATACCCCGCACCATCGCCATGACCTTCTTCGGCGACCTCAACCACTCCACCCTCAGCGAACTCCCCGGCGGCCGCCGACCCATCAAAAGCTACGTCGTCCCCGAATACCTCCCCAAATACACCACCCGCGCCTACGAAGTCATGCGCGAACACATCCACCAAGGCCACCAAATCTACATCGTCTGCCCCCGCATCAACGGCCCCGGCGGCGTACTCGAAACCCACCAACACCTCAGCGAAACCGAATTCAAAAACTACCGCATCGGCCTCCTCCACGGCCAACTCAAAGACGCCGACAAAGACACCATCATGCGCCAATTCGCCAACGGCGACCTCGACATCCTCATAGCCACCACCGTCATCGAAGTCGGCATCGACGTCCCCAACGCCACCATCATCATGATCCGCGAATCCGAAAACCTCGGCGTCTCCCAACTCCACCAACTCCGCGGCCGCGTCGGACGCGGCGGACACGACTCCATCTGCTTCTTCCACCACACCGCCGAACGCGGCACCCCCGCCGACAAACGCATATGGCAAATGGCCGCCACCACCGACGGCTTCCAAGTCGCCGAAATCGACCTCATCCAACGCCACGAAGGCGACGTATTAGGCACCAGCCAATCCGGCACCAACCGCAAAATCGCCTTCCTCAACCTCGCCCGCGACATAGGCCTCATCAACCGGGCCAACCGCGACGCCAAAAACATTGTCGCCCACAACCTTGACCTGGCCCGCCAACTCATCGCCGGCATCGACGACATCACCCAAGACTACCTGGACAAATCCTAACCCATTACCGAAACCCCACCACCGGTTTGCTAGGGTAGTCCCCATGAAAATCTATGCCCCCTTCGCCGGCATTGTGCACTACCATGTCGCAGCCGGTGACACCGTTACCACCGGACAAAAACTCGCAAGCGTCGAAGCCACCAAACTCGAAGCTGCCGTGATCGCGCCGGGGCCGGGCGTGGTAGTGGAGTTGAGCGTCGCCGATTTCGGTGATGTGGTGGGTGGCCAGGCATTGGTGGAGCTCGCGGATGGTTCGGAACCGGCAACGCTGGTGGGGGAGGGGAAGTAAATGGGGATGACGCGCATTATTTCCGGTGAGGCCCGGGGCAGGAAGCTGCAGGTACCGTCGGAGGGGACCCGCCCAACGTCGGATCGGGCGAAGGAGGGGCTGTTTTCGTCGCTGCAGGTGCGATTTGGGTTTCAAAACGCCGTGGTGTTGGATTTGTTTGCCGGTTCGGGGGCGTTGGGGTTGGAGGCGGCCTCCCGGGGCGCTGCCGAGGTGGTGTTGGTGGAGTCGGATCCGCACACTTGTGCGGTGATTCGGCGGAACGCCGAGGTGGTCGGGCATCCGAATGTGCAGGTGATGCAGATGGCGGCGTCGGCGTATGTGGCGCAGGCGCCCCGGAAGCATTTCGATATGGTGCTGGCGGATCCGCCTTACGAGCTGGCCCCGGAGACGGTGGTGGAGATGCTTGAGGCGTTGCGGCCGTTGCTGGTCGATGGGGCCGCGGTGGTGGTGGAGCGGCATCGGGATTCGCCGCACACCGAGTGGCCGGCTGGGTATACGCCGACGCCGCAGAAGCTGAAAAAGCGCACGTTCGGTATTGCGCGCATGGACATGGCGGTGTTTTCGGCTGATGATGGGGGAGAGGAGTAACCGATGATTCATCGTGCCGTGTGCCCGGGGTCGTTCGATCCGATCACGATGGGGCATGTCGATATTTTCCGTAGGGCAGCGCAACAGTTCGACGAGATGGTGGTGTTGGTGACGGGGAATCCGAATAAGCCATCCGGGCTGTTTAGCATTTCCGAGCGGGTGGAATTGGCGGAAAAGGCGGTGGCCGATTTACCCAATGTGACGGTGGATTGGTGGGGTGGCCTGCTGGTGGATTACACCACCAAGCATGATATTGGGGTGATCGTCAAGGGGCTGCGGTCGGCGCTGGATTATGAGTATGAGGTGCCAATGGCGCAGATGAATCGCAGCCTGTCGGGGGTGGACACCATGTTTTTCATGACCAATCCGAAATACGGCCATGTGTCGTCCACGCTGTGCAAGGAGGTCATTAAATACGGCGGTGATATTCGTGATGTGCTGCCCCCCGATGTGGAGGAGGCGATTAAACAGAAATATAGTTAGTGTGCTTTTCGACGTCTATAGTAGCCCAAGTAGATCAAGTGTACCGCGGATGGTGGCCCGCATAGACCAGATGAAATAATCATGAGAACTCCAGGTTTCTGTGCTACGGGCGCCCGAAATAATGGTGGGGATATTGGTTGGGAGTTCACTATGATGGGCTAGGCCGGTTTCCTGGTGGCTGAGTGGATTCAGGTGAGTGAGGGCTACGGCGTGTTCAGCGACGACTGATAGGATAATACTGGCATGATGTGGTTGCCATCCATATGCAGTGGCATAATCAGCCTGAGTTTTTTCAATTGCCTGCAATGCTGTTGTGTGTTGAGGGGTTAATTGGGTGAGGAATATGCCAATTCCAGGATTATTAAGCACAAAGCGTCGGAGGGCGCAGGACATGTCAATAAGGGAATCTTCGGGATTGGGGTAGTGGGGACTGGGGAGAGATTCTTGGGCAATAATGTGTTGGGCAACCAAAGATTTCGCGGTATGTAGATTATGGACATGCCGGTAAATGGACATTTCACTGACGTTTAATTGCTCGGCCAGGCCGCGAATGGTCAGGCGATCAAGAGTGATGATGCGTCCGGCTTCTAGGATGCTGTCTATGGTGATGCTGCGGGGTCTGCCGTGTGGTTTTGGGGACATAATTCGATTGTGACATAGAACTTAGTGCCATGCCGCAGCCATTTTTGTTATAGTGTCTAACAAAAGTCGAATATTTCGTGAATCATGGAAAGGATTGAATATTATGGGTGATTCGCAAAAAATGTCCGCTACAGAATTTGCTCGTATGGCCCAAGTGCTCGACCGGCCCGAACACGTCACTGGCCTGGAGGAAGGGGAATTGGTTGTTGATACCATCCAGGTGCTGAGCTCGACCTTTATGCGGATTCGAGGGCAATTGCAAGGGTTTCGTCATGCGGATGCGTGGCGAAAGCCTAATACTACATTGCGGTTAGAGGTCCCCATCAGTAATGACGCTATTTCTGACATGGATACCTCTTCCCGGGTGTATACGGTGGCTGAGATGGGCGATAATTATGACATCACTATTGATGCGGTTCGTCATGATGCTGACTCTCCCATGATGCGGTGGTTAGCCAGTGCTCAGCCGGGGGACCGCATGGTGGTGAAGGGACCTCGTCAACATCAAATTCTTCAACCTGGGGTAAAGAATTATATGTTTGCCGATGCTTCGGCGCTGCCCGCAGTACGAAACATCATTAAGAATCAGCCAATGTCAATCCCACCAACCGTGGTGATCACCGCCCCGATGGAAGATGCCCAAACCTATTTAGCGGATTGTCATGGATTGGCGGATATGGTGTATCTGGAAACATCAAAGGATGTAGTAGACGCTTGCCGAGAGTTAAATATTACTTCGACTACGACTGTGTGGGCGGCGGGGGAACGAGATCAGATGCGCATGCTGCGAAATTACTGCAAGGCAGAATGCGGCGTTGCTCGGTCGGCGTTGCGAATCTTTGGGTACTGGAAACGAGGAACTTCTCATACCTTGTTGGACATTGCCCGGCTTCAAGCAGTAAAGCAGCGAATAGATTCGGGACTTAACCTAGAGCTTGCTGATGATTTCGACTTAGAAATCTAGGCAGGAATGCTGAGTGACATGGTGATTTCTTCCTTATCACCATGTTTTTTATTCACAACCCTTGCAAATTCAACACTTGTTGAATTATGGTGGTGGTATGAGTGCACGAACCACCGCCGCGGTGGAAGTCACCGACCTCCATATCACCCGCGCCAAAAACCACATCCTCCACGGACTCACCTTCACCCTCGACAAAGGCAGTATTACCGGGCTGCTCGGCCCCTCCGGGTGCGGCAAAACCACCCTCATCCGCGCCATCGTGGGCAGCCAATGCATCACCAGCGGCACCATCACCATCCTGGGCCAACCCGCCGGCAGTACGCAACTGCGCACCACCGTTGCCTACGCCACCCAAAACCTCAGCATCTACCGTGACCTCACAGTCATGGCCAACATCACCTACTTCGCCCGCCTCTACGGCGCTACCGACTACGACAACGTGCTCGAAACCGTGGGCCTTGCCGACTACCGCACCACCCTGGTAGAAAACCTATCCGGCGGCCAAGCCAGCCGCGTGAGCCTCGCCTGCGCCCTCGTTGCCCACCCACAAGTGCTCATCCTCGACGAACCCACCGTCGGCCTCGACCCCGTCACCCGCAAATCCCTATGGGAAGTATTCCGCCAACTCGCCGACACCGGCATCACCATCATGGTCTCCAGCCACGTCCTCGACGAAGCCAACCACTGCGACAACGTGATCCTCATGCGCCGCGGCCGCATCCTCGCCCACGCCTCCATCGATACGATCCAACAAGAAACCCACACCACCAACCCGGAAGCCGCCTTCCTCGCTTACATTGCGAACAATTCATAACTGGGGTCATCATGAAACATTTCGCCACCACCATCCGAATCGCCCAACAACTCAAAGCAGACAAACGCACCATCGTCCTCATCCTCATCGTCCCGGTCGTCCTGCTGAGCCTGCTCTACTACGAATTCCACGAAGTACCAGCATCCCCCTTCGACCGCATCGGCCCCACCATGCTCGCCATACTGCCACTGACTATGATGTTCCTCATCACCTCAGTTGCCATGCTCCGGGAACGCACCACCGGCACCCTCGAACGCATCCTCACCACCCCCATCAACACCATCAACCTCATGGTGTCCTACGCCATCGTCTTCGGCGTACTCGGGCTCATCCAGGCCGGCATCCTCTGCTTCATGGTGCTCGGCCCCTTCAACGTTGACATTGCCGGCCCCTGGCCCATGCTGCTGGTTATCGCGCTTCTCGACGCCTTCCTTGGCGTATCCCTCGGCCTCTTCGCCAGCGCCCTCGCCCGCTCCGAATTCCAGGCCGTCCAATTCATGCCCGTCTTCATCGCCCCCCAACTCCTGCTCTGCGGCCTCTTCATCCCCCTCGAAGCGATGCCCGACATCCTCGAAACCATCGCCCGAATCCTCCCCATGACTTGGGCGGTCGAAGTAGTCCGCACCATTACCACCACCGACACCCTCGACGCCAGCGTATGGCGCCATATCAGCGAGCTCATCATCCTCATCATTGTGGCCTTGTACGCATCCTCATTGACGATGCGGCGGACCACCAAGTAATACTTGGGGTATGGCGAAAACAAGCAAAGGTGACCAAACCCGGGCCCGAATCATCCGAGCTGCGCGGGAACTCTTCGCCGCAGCCGCCTACGACCGAGTAAGCGTCCGCAAAATAGCCGCCGCCGCCGGCGTGGACGCGGCACTCATCAACCACTACTTCGGAGGCAAAGAAAAACTCTTCTACGCCGTTGTTACCTACACCATCAACATGGACGAAGTAACCACCATGCTCACCACCACCCCCCGGGAACAACTAGGGGAAAGCATCATCCGCTACGCCGAAATCCTCTGGACCTCCCCGGCGGGCCAATCCTACCTCGCCGCCCTCCGGCACGCCATCGCCAGCAACGCCACCGCCACCTGGTCCATCATCTCCGACGCCATCCTGCCGCTCTCAGAGTACATCCTGGACCCCGACGACCCCCACCGGGAAACCCGCATCGCCCTCCTCATCAGCCAAATCTCCGGTGTGGCCACCACCCGATACCTCATCGGCATGGAACCCATGGCCAGCCTCGACACCGAAACCCTCGTCAAAACGGTAGGCCCCACCCTCCAACGCTACATCGACGGCGACCTGACCTAACCTAACCCCACCGGGAGGGCGTCGACAAGCAACAAATCAGTGCACGTTCGACTTCCCCTTAATCTTCACCTTGCCATACACCACCGCGCTCCCGTGCACCTGTGCCCGATCTTTCACCCGCACCCGACCATACAACTCCGCATGCTCAAACACCTGCGCATCATCCTCAATACGACACGAACCCGAAATCAACGCCGAACCAAACACCTGCGCATTCCCCAAAAACTTCACCTTGCCGCTAATCTCCACATCATCACGCACCTGCGCATTATCCGTCACCAACACCTCCCCAGTCACCAACGCATTCCCACACACCAGCGCATTCACCGAAACCGTAATCACCCCAGCCAACTCCACATCGTCACACACCTGGGCGTTATCCATAATCATCACCGAACCATTCACCTTCGCCTTCCCCCGCACCTGCGACTGCCCCGAAACCACCGCGCTGCCCGAAACCTTCGCCCCATCTGTCACCTGGGCATTATCCGTCACCACCACCGAACCAGACACCTTGGCCTGCCCCGAAACCACAGCATTGCCCGAAACTACCGCGGAATCCATGACCCGCGCATCCTGACACACTACAGCCTCATCCATGACCCAGGCGGACTCGGCCAGATTATCCTCCGACTGCACCCAGCCCCCAACATCACCAGCTACAACATTAAGCTCCGGCAAATCAACAAGCGCGCGAATCCGGTGCACCGTCACCCCCTCAAACACACGCTCATCACCAGTAAATTCGAAATGCTTAGCCACGAGACTGCTCCCTACACAACGGATGCTGAACAAAACACCTTAAATAATACCGCCAACCAGCAGGCAGCTAATCTGATTAATGGGTGTTTTACTGCACAATCGGCGGGGGAGAGAAGCGTGTCTAGATGACGAGATATTCTGGGGGCATGTTTCTCCAGTAGTTAAATAAGTTTCCTGATAGTTTTTGGCAGGTCAGGATTCTCCGATAGTTAGAAAATTTCTAAACTGCTTTGAAAGAAGAAAATAATATGATGTTGTAAAAATCTTAATATTTTATGCCTTCAAGACTATTATGAACTGCATGACTGCATTGACTGATGATCCAGGTTTAAAGCAATACATGGTGCGTGGTGGTCTAGTGCAAGGCCGGAAATCAGAGTCAAAGGAACAGCTTCAAATGAGTGTTATCCGAGCGTTTGCTAGCGCTGCAGGTTGCAATATTCTGGAATCTTCAATTGATGAGGGCATCGACATAACTTTAACGCATCAAATAACAGGAATTCAAGATAGACTTACGATTAATTTTCAATTGAAGTGCACCGAGAAAGAAGTCAATAAAAGTGGGAATCTCATCGTAAGGCTTTCATGTCAAAGATATAAGGAAATGTGTTCTCAGGGGAAACATGAACCAATGATTCTTGTAGCACAGCACGTTGTACCGCGAGTGGATGATTGGATTTCTATTGGTGGTGATCATACAAAAATTTATGTTAAAAACTATTGGCTTAATCTGACTGGTATGAAAGAGCATAATGTATCTTCTCCGAAAGGAAAGATTGATGTGCATGTTCCGGCTGAAAATATTTTTGATGATTCAACAATTATTCGTCTCTTTGCTCAATATAGAAAAGGAGCTCTTGAAAGATGATTGAACATTACTCTTTGGATGGTTTGGAACTTGCTCTCCGGGAAATGAATTGGATGCCACATGATAGTGCTAATCCGTGTATGACCTTATGGCTGCCGACAGAATCATCACGTCTTGTGGCAGCAGTAGATAAAGGCGAAGCGGCAGTATTTATTCCCGTTAATCCGCAAGCTCCAGATTTTAATCGATTGATTCATAGGGCTATTCAGCAACTTGTTTCATTATCTGCGGAAAATATAGAAGAGGAACTTCAAATGGCTGAACTGCGTGTCAATAAGAAACTAGATAAACTGCAGTTGCGTGTTGAAGGGGAATCCTATCCTGGTATTCTTCCTTGGCAACAAGGGGCTGATTCCATTGATGGAATGAAGAAAATTCTTGCTGCTAGTGCAAAGACGACGCAGGATTATAGACGTTACTTTGCTAATTCTGGGCATATTATCGCAAATAATTATCTTGAAAACTGTTATATGGGTCAAACAGAGGTGGGTAGTTATATTATTTCTGCATATATTCCCACTGAAAAAAATATTAGGGTCTCAAATAGTAAAGATAATAAGGCGCATTCTGTAATTACGGGTCGTGACATCACTTGTACGATGACTGCTGCTTTAGATGCTTCAAAAGAAGTTTTATCTAATTATCTAGAAACTAAAGATGAAGAAGTTTTTGAATGGGGAGTGTCGCAAGGGGTTTCGGCTGATATCTTAATTGGTATTAAAGGAATTATCGGTAGTAGTGAGACTGAGATTAGAATTGAGTATGTGCCTCTTACGAAAGAGGAGTCAGGAGAGAAGTCATATGCTATTGCTTTTGCTCCTGATCTCAAAGACGCTGCAGAAAAAGGCCATGAGGTACTTTCTAAAACTTCACAGTCTAAAAGCATCCGTATTGTAGGTGAAGTTATTCAGCTTAAACGAAAATACGAGGAGCCTAACTCCGCTAGAATCAAACTCCGTAGCATTTACGATAGTAAATTACGTTCATTTTCCATCCGACTTCAAGAGGAAGACTATCACAAAGCTATTGAAGCTCATGATAAGAATGTCATGTTGATGGTTGAAGGTGAAGCTACAAAGGGAGTCTTTACCAGTATTAAATCTGTATCTTTGACGGCAACTCCTGTAAGTGGTGAAAGTGTCGATGATGTTGGGGAGAGTAAGCAGTTAGATTTAATGAAGGATCTTTGAAGCTTATTCAGCTGCTGGGGAAATATATGGTTCAGCTTCTCAAGGCACTAACACACATGACCACTTTAAGGGGTAAAATCCTCGTCTTTTGAACTCTACCCGGCGCACTCGGAAGTCCATCCCGTTGTCCCATCGGTAAACATGGTTGTGCCACGCTCATACACCGGGTCATCCATGCAGTAACTAATGCTCTTATCCCACAATGGTTGCGGCGATCCGGTTGGCGCAGCCGTAAACCCCAAAGGCACATCAGAATCGAAGTTGCCGGGCTCGGGATTATAGATTGTCGGAACCGGCGTAGGCTCATATATTGGTTGCGGTGTCTGCTGCACAATCGTTTGCTGTGCTGCGGTCCCGGTAGCCGGCGCCACAAGGCTCGTTGTCGTCGATCTAGACGAGCGTTGCGACGTTGGTTTCGAAGCCGGAACCGTGACGGTCTTCGTGACCGTGACCGGCGCACTACCCCCACCACCGCAACCAGCTAAAAGAATAGTAAAAAGAATGACAGGTAATGCCTTGCGCATGATAACAGCTCCCAAAAAGAATACAATATTCAGCCAAACCTAATCATATGTTTTTCCTCGACCCCAGGGAATAGTTTTGAAGAATTTTGCCGGGATAAAGGGCAAATCCACGCCTGAAACAGCATCCCTAACCCGGGCAGTATTGAATAAGTCTCATCATTACTCATTTAGGAAAATGATCTACCATTATGAGCATGGATTTTAGCCAGATTATGAACATTATCTTGGCGGCCTTTGCCTTTGGAACATTAATCACCGCCATCTTGACGTTTCGCCAGACAAAAGAATTCGAGAAGCAGCGAATCCGGCCCATGATGCAGGCCCATCTACGCATGGCCGAAGACCCCTTCTCTTGCGCAGAATTAGTAATCTCCAACCCAGGGCAAACAATTGCCCACAATGTAAAATTTGAATTTATTCCAGACCTTCCCAAACCACCAGAAAAAACCACCACCTCAACAAAAACCCCAGCATGACACCAAAACCCACTCGACATCATCCGGCAACGACTCCTCGGCGAACCAATCCAAACCTGGGTCCCAGGCTACGAAATAACAATGCTGTTCTGGTTCCCCAACGAAAACGGCAAATTCGACGTCTCCGCAGAAGGAATCCCCGCCAAAACCACAATCAAAATCAGCTACACCGACGGCTACAAAAAACCAACTCACTACAGCGACATCTTCGAACTCAACGCCGTACTACTCTTTGGCACCGCGAAACCCAAAACCCCAGTACACAGAATCCAAACAGACCTACAAAGCATTCACCAAGAACTAAAATCACTACGCGAAGGCTGCGGCTTCCCCGAAGCAAACACCAGCAACCCGTACTAAAAACCTTCCCCAACCCTCCACTTGCCCGGACTCAACAGCGCGCCGGGTGGGGGCTCTATTTGTATCCAGGGCATCGAGCAGCAGATCCTACTTCCAAAAGTGACGACAATTTGACGACACATGAAACTAAAAAGAACTAAAACAAACTACAACTTGTTACACCCACCCATAAACAAAACCCCCACCTGCCAGCACAAACACCAGCAACAGTAGGGGATAACAAGTGCCCCAGGTGAGACTCGAACTCACACTGGACGGGTTTTGAATCCGTTGCCTCTGCCAATTGGGCTACTGGGGCGCAAAAGAAATAATAACCCAAAACACCCCAGCCACGAAATTTCCTGTTCACAGCCACCACCCGGCCGAAATGTCCCCACTGTCCGCTACACTGTGGCACTGTGACTGACGAGAAAAACCGCCTCATGCTCATCGACGGACATTCCATGGCCTTCCGCGCATTCTACGCCCTCCCCACCGAAAAATTCACCACCAGCACAGGCCAAGCAACCAACGCCATATACGGGTTCCTCTCCATGCTCGCCACCCTGCTTCACGACGAACAACCCACCCACGTAGCAGTCGCCTTCGACGTCGGACGCACCACCTTCCGCACCGAAATATTCCCCGACTACAAAGCCCAACGCGACGAAACACCCCCCGAATTCATCAGCCAAATCCCCATCCTCAAAAACCTCCTCACCGCACTCGGCATCACCACCATAGAAAAACCCAACTACGAAGCCGACGACATCATCGCCACCCTCGCCACCACAGCCCAACCCCTAGGATTCGAAACCCTCATCGTCACCGGCGACCGCGACTCCCTCCAACTCGTCAACAACACCACCACAGTCCTCTACCCAATGAAAGGCGTATCCGTCATCCACCGCTTCACCCCCCAAGCGGTACAAGACAAATACGGACTCACACCAGAACAATACCCAGACTTCGCCGCCCTCCGCGGCGACCCATCCGACAACCTCCCCTCCATACCAAAAGTAGGCGAAAAAACCGCCACCAAATGGATCGTCCAACACGGAAACCTCACCAACCTCCTCAACAACGCCGACACCATCAAAGGCGTCGTCGGCACCAACCTCAGGGAACGCATCGACCAAGTAAAACTCAACCGACAACTCACCGAAATGGTCAAAAACCTTGACCTCACCCACACACCCCCAGAACTCAAACTCCAACCCGTCAACACCGAAACCCTCACCGAAGACTTCAACAACCTCGAATTCGGCATCACCCTCCGCACCAAAATCCTCAAAGCCCGCGGCGCCACCGTGGACACCACCGCAACACCACCACAAACCCCCACCACCATCGACACCATAAGCGTCGCAAAGTGGCTCAAACAACACCCAACCGAAGCCATGGCCGTCCACATCACCGGCCGCGGCACCCCCGCAACAGGCGACGCCGAATCCTTCGCCATCATCGACCAAAACCACCACGCCATCGCCGGCAACTTCGCCGACCTCAACCCCAAAGACGACAAAGCACTCGCCGACTACCTCCAATCCACCCAACCCAAATTCCTCCACGACGCCAAAACCACCTACCACATGCTCGCCGGCCGCGGCATCACCCTCGACGGCATCGCCCACGATACCGCCCTCGCCGCCTACCTCCTCAACCCCGGCCAACGCACCTACGACCTCAAAACCACCTAC
>ERZ772874.582-NODE-582-length-19727-cov-33.598871_pt1 | contig 19727 bp, 17 predicted proteins | sample MGYA00580586_ERZ772874 | MGnify/ENA primary metagenome ERZ772874 (study PRJEB29015, sample SAMEA2737952) | human oral metagenome | biome: human oral; feature: human-associated habitat; material: dental | place: China | collected 2154 ... | reverse complement strand
CCTGAATCCGGCGCAAAACGGCCACTTCCCGTTCAGGACGGTACACCGCGCCTGTCCCTTTCAATTCGCCGATCGCATGCGCATGACCGGCGCGCTCGTTGAGCAAACGGAGGATTTCCGCATCAATGCTGTCGATGGCATTGCGGTGCGGCAATAATTGTTCGTCTATGGATAAAGGCATAAGCTGTCTCGCAATTTTGTGAGGGATATTTTCATTTTAACATTAAAGGCCGTCTGAATTCCGTTTTCAGACAGCCTCAACACTATCTTTATCTAACTTTATCGTCTATCAGGTTTGCAAACGCCGCCAATTCCATCATAATTAAGCCTTTTGAACGACAAGGCCTATTCCATGCACTCAAACGGACTGTACACCCGTTTTCTGCCCGATGAAGAAGCAACCCTGAAACTGGGTGAAGAATGGAGCAAACAGCTTTCCGCTCCGCTGACCATCTATCTTGAAGGCGGGCTGGGTGCAGGCAAAACCACGCTGACACGCGGGATTTTGCGCGGACTGGGACATACGGGCGCAGTCAAAAGCCCGACTTACACCATTGTCGAATCTTATCCGCTGGATACATTCACCCTCCACCATTTCGACCTCTACCGCTTTACCATGCCCGAGGAATGGGAAGATGCCGGTTTGGACGAATTGTTTGCGCCCGACAGCGTCTGCCTCATCGAATGGCCGCAGCAAGGTGGGGAATTCACACCTCCGGCAGACATTACCATTATATTGACGTACACCGATAAGGGCAGAACCTGCACCTTTTCCGCCCACACAAACCAAGGCCGAAAAAGTTTAGAATCATGGTCAAATTAACTAGAAGACACATTCTCCGTCAAGGCACAGGACTATTTCTCACCCTCACGCCCGTTGGTGCCGCATTGGCCAAACCGGCCTCTCCTGCGCAATTCCTTGCCGTCCGCATTTGGCCGGCGCACGCCTACACACGCGTTACCCTTGAGAGCAACCACTCGATGAAATACCAACATTTTATGTTGGACAACCCCAGCCGGTTGGTCGTGGATATTCAAGGAGCGGAAATCAACAGCGTCCTGCAAGGCATTTCCAGCAAAGTACTGTCTAATGACCCTTTTATCCGCAGCATTCGCGCCGGTCAAAATACGCCCAACACCGTGCGTATCGTTATCGACCTCAAACAAAGCACCCATCCTCAAGTCTTCGCACTCGCACCCGTCGGCAACTTCAAAAACCGCTTGGTTATCGACCTCTATCCGCACGGCGCAGATGCCAACGACCCGATGATGGCCTTGCTCAACGGCAATATCCCCAAACAACGTCCGAATACCAATATCGCATACGACACCCCTGCCCCTAAAAGCAATCGCGGCAGCGGCGGCAACCGCCGTCCTGTGATTATGATCGACCCCGGTCATGGCGGCGAAGACCCTGGCGCAATCGGCCCGAGCGGCCTCAAAGAAAAAAACGTCGTACTCTCCATCGCCCGCGAAACCAAAAAACGCCTCGAAGCCTTGGGTTACAACGTATTCATGACGCGCAACGAAGACATCTTTATCCCATTGGGCGTACGCGTTGCCAAAGGCCGTGCACGCAATGCAGACGTATTCGTCTCCATCCACGCCGATGCCTTTACCAGCCCGTCCGCTCGCGGTACCGGCGTATATATGCTCAATACCAAAGGCGCGACCAGCTCGGCGGCAAAATTCCTTGCCCAAACCCAAAACAACGCCGACGCCATCGGCGGCGTACAAACCAGCGGCAACCCCAATGTCGACAACGCCATTTTGGACATGACCCAAACCGCGACCCTGCGCGACAGCCGCAAGCTCGGCCATTCCGTCCTGACCGAATTAGGCAAACTCAACCAACTGCACAAAGGCCGCGTTGACGAGGCTAACTTTGCCGTTCTCCGCGCGCCGGATGTTCCGTCCATTCTGGTGGAAACCGCCTTCCTCTCCAACCCTACCGAAGAGCGACTGCTCGGCAGCGAGTCTTTCCGACAACAATGCGCCCAAGCCATTGCCACCGGTATTCAAAAATACATCAATACCGCCGTTTTACGACGCGGTTAAATGGCTTGATGAAACAAAGGCCGTCTGAAATTTTTTCAGACGGCCTTATCTTTTCAAGCAATCTATTTAACCGCACTTCCCTACCGCAGCCGGATAGACGGACACCTTCGTCTGCGTCAATGCAAACAGGTTTTCCAACTGCGTTTGCGCCTGACGGTTGGCATGTTCCAAAATCTCAGCCTTACACGCGCTTTGCAATACCTGCCGTTTCGCCTCTTCCTGCACCGTCTTAAATACAGACTTATCCATAGGCAGCAAATTAAACGAGCCGGTCTGAATATCGTACACTTCGATATTTTCCAAATCCACGCTCAAGATTTCCACCGCCGGCAGACTGATAATTACCTTATCGTCCACAATATTGACATTGTCCGCGCCCAACTTGTCCAAATCCAAACCGGCCAACACCTTACCGCGCACAATAAAAATACCGCTTTGCGAATCCTGCCACAGCCTGCGCCAATCCCCTTTTTTCTCCGTACGGATAATCGTATCGATATAAAATGCCGTACTTTCCAAGCGGTTCATCTGCTTAATCTGCATCAAAACCCCCTCACGGGACAAAACCTGATGTTCTTCGTTCTGACCATGCAGGGCATAAAACCAGCCGCCCGCAGCCGTCAGCGCACACAACACCAGCACGACCAATCCGCGCCCAAGCATTTTCATTTCAAACATCCCCCGTTAAAATAATCATCAGAACATTCCCCATATTCTCCCAAAACCGTCAATTTCAAGCCATACCCAGGCCGTCTGAAACATTAAAACTTATTACCAAAAAGTAATAAAAAAATTCCAATAAACAAAGTTTGCCTTTTGGTAAAGACAAGACTACAATCCATTACACACAATTCAATTTCATCTCATCATGAATACCACCAACCTGCGCCGCCACAACCTGCGGCAATGGATAACACAACACCACAACGGCCAGCAGACCAAGTTTGCCCAAGCCATCGCCATCAACCAAGGCGAGCTGTCCGCACTGCTGAAAAACAAATCTTTCGGCGAGAAAAAAGCCCGAAAAATCGAGCAGGCAGCCAATATGCCTGGCATGTGGCTGGATCAAGACCACCAAGACCGCCACACCCCCACCATCAGCCAAGAAAGAAATACCATGTCCCACATCTCCACCATCCCCGAAATCCTAGCAGACATCAAAGCCGGCAAAATGGTCATCATCACCGATGCCGAAGACCGCGAAAACGAAGGCGACTTGCTGATGGCCGCCCAATTCGTTACCCCAGAAGCCATCAACTTCATGATCAAAAACGCACGCGGCTTGGTCTGCCTGCCGATGGACGGCGAAATGGTCGAAAAACTCGGCCTACCCATGATGACCCAGAAAAACGGCGCACAATACGGCACTAACTTTACCGTCTCCATCGAAGCCGCCCACGGCATTACCACCGGCATTTCCGCCGCCGACCGCGCCCTGACCATTCAAACCGCCGTTTCCCCATCCGCCAAACCAGAAGACATCGTCCAACCCGGCCACATCTTCCCACTGCGCTCCCAAAAAGGCGGCGTACTCGTCCGCGCCGGACACACAGAAGCCGGCGTTGACCTGGCACAAATGAACGGCCTGATTCCCGCCGCCGTCATCTGCGAAATCATCAACGACGACGGCACCATGGCGCGTATGCCCGAACTGATGAAGTTCGCCGAAGAACACAACCTCAAAATCGGCACCATTACCGACCTCATCGAATACCGCAGCCGCACCGAAAGCCTGCTCGAAGACATGGGCAACTCACCCGTACAAACCCCGTGGGGCGAGTTCCAACAACACGTTTACGTCGACAAACTCTCCGGCGAAACCCACCTCGCCCTCGTCAAAGGCACACCAACCGCCGACGAAGAAACCCTTGTCCGCGTCCACGAACCCTTCAGCGTAATGGACTTCATCCAAGCCAACCCGCGCCATTCATGGTCATTGCCCAAAGCCCTTGAGCGCATCCAACAAGCCGAAAGCGGCGTAGTCATCCTCTTGCACCGTACCGAAGACGGCGCCACCCTACTCGACCGCACCCTGCCCAAAGGCGCAAACCAAGCCTACAAATGGGACAGCAAAAGCTACGGCATAGGCGCACAAATCCTCGCCGGCCTCAACGTCAAAAAACTGCGCGTCCTCGGCCAGCCGTCATCCTTCACCGGCCTCACCGGCTTCGGCCTCGAAGTCGTCGGTTTTGAAGAAGCTGAAAAATAATCTTGCTTGATTGATTCTCAAAGCAAATGAAATAAAAGGCCGTCTGAACATCATTTTTCAGACGGCCTGAGACCTTTGCAAAATTCCTTTTTCCCCGACAGCCGAAACCTAAACAAAGATTTTCGGCTGTTTTTGTTTCAAATATTCACTGATTCTATTCAAATACCCCCTTAATCCTCCCCGAATACCCCATAATCAGGCATCCGGGCCGCCTTTTAGGCAGCAACAGGCACACTTAGCCTGTTAGCCGCTTTCAACAGGTTTAAACACATCGCCTTCAGATGGCTTTGCGCACTCACTTTAATCAGCCCGAAATAGGCTGCCCGGGCATAGCGGAATTTACGGTGCAGCGTACCGAAGCTTTGTTCGACCACATAACGGGTTTTCGATAAATACCGGTTACGTTTGGTTTGTGCTTCCGTCAGCGGACGGTTGCGGTGGGCTTTGCGCATAATGCCGTCCAGCAACTGATGCTCTTTCAGATGTTGCCGGTTTTCCGCGCTGTCATAGCCTTTGTCGGCATAGACGGTCGTATCTTCGGCTATCTGAATCTTAATACAGATTGTGTCGCACCGTTACATGTAATTCATTGTAATCTCTAACAAAATCCATATTTCCCTGCTTGATTTGACCTGCGCCAAAATTTCCTATTTATCTGTCTTGTAAAAACTTAAGGCCGTCTGAAAAGGAAGGTTTCATTCCTTTTCAGACGGCCTTTATCATACTTCAAGCCTGATTAGTGGTGGTGATGACCGTGCGGGCCATGTACGTGACCGTGGGCAATTTCTTCCTCGGTCGCATCGCGCACACCTTCAACAGTCGCTTTGAACAATACTTTCATACCGGCCAAAGGATGGTTGCCATCCACTACGGCTTTACCGTCAGCAACATCGGTTACACGATAAATCAATACATCGCCTGTTTCCGGATCATCGGCTTCAAACATCATGCCGACTTCAACTTCAACAGGGAACACGCTTACATCTTCAATACGCACCAGCTCAGGATCTTGCTCGCCGAAAGCATCATCAGGCGACAAAGCTACTTCAACGGTATCGCCTACATTTTTGCCGTGCAACGCTTCTTCCACCAAAGGGAAAATACCGTCATAACCGCCATGCAGGTAAGCAATCGGCTCTTCAGTTTTGTCCAACAGCTGGTTGTTTGCATCGTACATTTCATAATGCAGGGAAACTACGGAATTTTTAACAATAGACATCATGTCGTCCTTAATCAATATTTAAAAGTCAAGTTCAGGCTATTCTATCACAGCTGTAACTAAACAATCGGCTTACCTTAAACAAATACTTTTGGTAAACACAACAAAACCAAAAAAGCCCATATAAAAAACAAAATTGAATGATTCCAATCCATAAAAGTTGCTTTTTCACAACACAAAGTTGCTAAATTACAAAAAATTCCCCAAACGCAAAAACATTCTAAATCCTTAAAACCAACAACAGTTAAAAATAATCAAATTATTGAATATAAACAACTTTTAAAATTTTCATTAATTATGAATATTTTTAGATGATTTTTTACCTGCCTCCCTGATTTACATTATTTTCGCTAATTTTGTATTGATTTTAGTCCGCAAACGGTTAAGCAACGTTGCATTGGCCTACCCCGTGGGGCATAATAACGAAAATTCAGCAATGAATTTCTACTGTACAGGCCGTTTGACGGCTATTTTTAGTTTAAATCGATTTAAAAAAGGTCCTCAAAAATGAAAAAATCTCTGTTCGCTGCTGCTTTGTTGTCTTTAGCTTTGGCCGCTTGTGGCGGTGCTGATAAAGCTGCTGAAACTGCCGCTTCTGCTGCTTCTGAAGCCGCAGCTTCTGCTACTGAAGCTGCTGCATCTGCTACTGAAGCCGCTGCTTCTACTGCTACCGAAGCTACTGAAGCCGCTGCTTCTGCTGCTACCGAAGCTACTGAAGCCGCTGCTTCTGCTACTGAAGCTGCTGCATCTGCTACTGAAGCCGCTGCTTCTGAAGCTGCTAAATAATATTCTTTTGAATATAAGAAAAGCAGGATACCATTGTGTATCCTGCTTTTTTACATTTCTCACACTCCCCTTCCCGACTTTTCCGCCTGACTGCCATGCACCTTCACGACCGTTTTGCTGAGTTTCTTTCCGCCTCTGAAATCATTGAAGCTACTCCGGCCTTGTTAAACGACCAACGCCGTCGTTTTATTTCTTCGCCGGATATTGTCTTACAGCCGAACTCTGTCGAGAGCGTGCAGAAAATCATGCGTTTCTGTTTTGAAAACCGTATCCGCGTAACCCCGCAAGGCGGCAATACCGGATTATGCGGCGCAACGGTAATCACCGAAGGCGTACTGCTCAATTTCTCCAAGCTCAACCGCATCCGCGATATCAACCTTGCCGACAACAGCATGACGGTTGAAGCAGGCGTGATTTTGCAGAATGCTCAAAATGTGGCAACCGAAGCGGGACGACTGTTTCCACTCAGCCTTGCCAGCGAAGGCTCTTGCCAAATCGGCGGCAATATCGCCTGTAATGCCGGCGGTTTGAATGTCTTGCGTTATGGCAGCATGCGCGATTTGGTATTGGGTTTGGAAGTCGTTTTACCAAACGGCGAACTGGTTTCCCACCTTCAGCCCCTGCACAAAAACACGACCGGCTACGACTTGCGCCATCTTTTTATCGGCAGCGAAGGAACATTGGGCATCATTACCGCCGCCACACTCAAACTCTTTGCCCAGCCCAAAACCAAAGCGACCGCATGGGTAGGTTTAGACGATATTGAATCCGCAGTCTCGCTTTTAACTGCGGCGCAAGGCCATTTTGCCGAGCGCTTGACCAGCTTCGAGCTAATCAGCCGCTTCGCCCTCGATTTATCTTCGGAATTCAGCCAACTCAAAAAGCCTGCCGATGCGCAATGGCATATTTTGATTGAACTTGCAGATTCCGTTCCCGATGCCGGACTGGATGAAAAGCTTGCCGAATTTCTCTATCAAAACGGATGGGAAAACAGCATCTTGGCGCAATCCGAGCAAGAGCGCTCCGACTTATGGACCTTGCGTGAAAACATTTCCACTTCCCAACGCAAACTCGGCACCAGCATCAAACACGACATTGCCGTCCCTATCGCCCAAGTGGCCGCCTTTGTCCGCCAATGCGCCCCTGCCCTGGAAACCCACTTTCCCGGCATACAAATTGTCTGCTTCGGACATTTAGGCGACGGCAGCCTGCATTACAATACATTCCTGCCCAACGTATTGAGCAACGAAGCCTACCAATACGAAGACGCCGTCAATACCATTGTTTATGAAAACATCCTTGCCTGCCACGGCACGATTGCCGCAGAACACGGCGTAGGCATCATCAAAAAACATTGGCTGCCCCGTGTGCGTACGCAGGCCGAACTCGTTCTGATGCATGCCATCAAAAATCAGCTTGACCCTTATGGCATTATGAATCCGGACAAACTCCTGCCTTCTTTGGATTAACCAATACGAAAAGGCCGTCTGAAACATTTCAGACGGCCTTTTATCTTATCCAAACTATTTCAATGCCGTTTTCCAATCCAATCCGCCCAAGGACGGTACCTGTATCACTTCATTGGTATCCAAATTGACCGCTGTCAGCTCTCCGCCCCACAACGCGCCGGTATCCAAAGCGATAACCTGATCGGTATTAACGTAGCCCAATGACGACCAATGTCCGAACACGGTAATATAATCCAAATTCTGCCTATCGGGTGCTTTAAACCAAGGGCGCAGGTAAAGCGGCATTTTTTTCAAAGTGGATTTATATTCGTAATCCAATTCGCCTTTGTACGTCAGCGCACGCATACGGGTAAAGACGTTGATAATCATGCGTAGGCGCTCATAGCCTGTCAAATCGTCCGTCCACTCGGTCGGCTTGTTGCCGTACATTTTGCCAAAAAATTTCCTGTACTTTTTACCTTGCAATTCATCCTCAGCTTCACGGGCAAGACTTTCTGCTTTATCAACCGACCATTGCGGCAAAATACCGGCATGCACCATCACATGCCTGTCGCCGCGCACCAATAGCGGTTGATGACACAGCCAGTCAAGCATGGCATGACTATCGGGATGGGTCAAAATCGGCTCAACCGTATCACTGCGCTTGAGCGTTCCTTCACCGCAACCGACTGCCAAAAGATGTAAATCATGATTGCCCAAAACCATTTGCACGCTGCTGTCATGCTCTTTGGCAAATTTCAGGGTTTCCAATGACTTCGGGCCGCGGTTGACGATATCGCCGACCAGCCAAAGGGTGTCCGTACCATGATTAAAGCCGATTTTGGCAAGCAACAAAGTCAGCTCGTCAAAACAGCCTTGAATATCTCCGATTGCGTAATGTGCCATTATTATTGTTTTCCGTTGTTCTTATTTTCAGACGGCCTCAAGCCCAGCCCAAGCCGTCTGAAAACATCAATTATGCATTTAAAACCAATACTGCTTCAGCCTCTACCTGAACGCCTTTAGGCAGACTGGCCACGCCAACCACCGCACGTGCAGGGAAAGGTTGTTCGATAAATTCAGCCATCACTTCATTGAACACGGCAAAGTTAGCCAAATCAGTCAGATAAGCATTGAGTTTGACGATATCGTTCAAAGAACCGCCGGCCGCTTCGGCTACGGCTTGCAGGTTTTTAAATACTTGCACTGCTTCTGCGCGGAAGTCGCCATCGCCGACCACAGTCATCGTAGCCGGATCCAAAGGAATCTGACCGCTCATATAAACCGTATCGCCTGCGCGTACTGCTTGGCTGTATGCACCAATCGCGGCAGGGGCTTTGTCGGTATGGATAATGGTTTTAGACATGATATTCTCCTCAAGTAGAAATGTCAGAATCAGGTGGAAGCTTCGAATTTTACTTTCAACAGAAATACGTTTCAATAAAAGCATTCAATTAATGCGTTTAGCCCGTCTTGTTCTTCCCCGATTTTAAACCTACAATCCCACACATTATTCATTTCAAAGCCGAAATTATTATGTTTTTTGTCTTATCCCCAGCCAAAAACCTCAACGAAAAAGACCCTTCCCCCGTCAGCAGCTTTACCCAGCCTGACCTTCTGTCCGAAGCAGAAATCCTGATGCAGGAGTTGCGCCAGCTTGCCCCTCAACAAATCGCCGAGCTGATGCATGTTTCCGACAAAATCGCCCTGCTCAACGCCGAACGCAATGCCGTATGGCACACGCCGTTTACCCCTGAAAACGCCAAACAGGCCGTATTTATGTTCAACGGCGACGTCTATGAAGGCATCGCCGCCGACACACTCAAACCGGAACAAATCGACTACCTGCAACAACACGTCTGCCTGCTCTCCGGCCTATACGGCGTACTGCGCCCGCTCGACTTGATGCAACCCTACCGCTTGGAAATGGGCACGGCCTTTGCCAACTCACGCGGCAAAAACCTCTACGAATTTTGGGGCGATAAAATTACCGACCTGCTCAACCAAACACTGAAGCAAGCCGGCAGCGACGTTTTAATCAACCTCGCCTCACAAGAATATTTCAAATCCGTCAACACCAAAAAACTCAACGCACGCCTGATTACGCCGATTTTTAAAGACGAGAAAAACGGCAAATACAAAATCATCAGCTTCTACGCCAAACGTGCGCGCGGTTTGATGGTGCGCTACGCGGCAGAACACGGCATTACCGAGCCTGAAATGCTCAAAAACTTCGACTACGAAGGCTATTCATTCAATGAAGCAGCTTCAAACGAAGCCGAATGGGTATTCATGCGTGAAGAACAATCCAAATAAAAACAGAATCCTAGATATTTTTTCTAAAATACCTCTTGGCAAAGGCCGTAAGTTCCATTAATATTACGGCTTCAAGAATGGAAGCGTGGCAGAGCGGTTTAATGCAACGGTCTTGAAAACCGTCGAGGGTTGATAGCCCTCCGTGAGTTCGAATCTCACCGCTTCCGCCATTCTTGATATTTTTTTATCTAGTGAAAATGAAATGCGAGACTTGATGATTCAAGTCTTTTTTATTTTCAAATCCAAAGAATTCCGTAAAGGCCGTCTGAAAATTTCTTTTCAGACGGCCTTTTCCTTTTCTATAAATCAAACGCGGCGTTAATCAAACGTTTGGTGTAGTCGTTTTGCGGATGGTGGAAAATCTGATCCGCGCTGCCGTACTCAACCATTTCGCCCTGCTTCATCACAATCACGTTGTCGCTGACGGCACGCACAACAGACAAATCATGACTGATGAACATATAAGTCAGGCCGTATTTTTTCTGTAAATCGCGCAAAAGTTCGACCACTTTGGATTGTACGGAGCGGTCAAGTGCAGAGGTCGGCTCGTCCAAAAGAATGAATTTCGGGCGCAGGATAACGGCGCGTGCAATAGCGATACGCTGACGCTGGCCGCCGGAGAATTCATGCGGATAACGGTTGAGCGCATCAAGCGGCAGGGACACTTCCTTCATGACTTCCAAAACGCGTTGGATACGTTCTTTTTTAGTCATTTCAGGATGATGAACCGTCAAACCTTCGCCAATAATTTCGCCAACGGTCAGGCGCGGTGAAAGCGAACCGAACGGATCTTGGAACACAATTTGCCGTTGCGATTTCAGACGGCGTGCTTCTTCGGCGGTATAGTTTTTCAGGTCTTTGCCTTCAAAAGAAATATGGCCGGTATAAGGCAGCATCTGCATGACGGCTTTGCCCAGCGTGGATTTGCCGGAACCGGACTCGCCGACGACGCCCAATGTTTCGCCTTCTTTAATTTTGAAGCTGATGCCTTTGACGGCATCAAAAGTTTTGAGCGGTTTGCCGAAAAAGTTTTGCTTCAATACGAAAGAAACATTGACATTATCGGCATCGATCAACACACCGGCGTTGTTTTCTTCCGGCTCTTTCATGCCTTTGGGAATGGCATTGATGAGTTCGGCGGTATATTCGTGTTTCGGATGGGCAAATACTTCTTTGATTTTGCCGCGCTCGACAATTTCGCCGTTACGCATGACGCAGACGGTTTTGGAATAGTGTTCCGCCAAACCCAAATCGTGGGTAATGAAGATAATCGCCATACCCATTTGCTGTTGCAAATCGTGGAGCAAATCGAGAATCTCGGCTTGAATGGTCACATCCAAAGCCGTGGTCGGCTCATCGGCAATCAGCAGGTCAGGTTCATTGATGAGCGCCATGGCAATCATGATGCGTTGCAGCTGACCGCCGGAAAACTCGTGCGGATATTGCTTCATGCGGCGCTCGGCTTCTTTGATGCCCACACGCTCCAGCAATGCCAATGCCTTCTGCCCTGCTTCTTTTTTGCCGAGCTTTTTATTGTGCACACGCGCCGCTTCAATCAGTTGCGCACCGATACGCATAAACGGATTGAGCGAGGTCATCGGCTCTTGGAAAATCACGCTGATGCGGTTGCCGCGCAAATCACGCAGAGTTTTCTCATCGGCATCTAAAATGGAAATACCATCAAAAGTAATACGCGAATCTTTGCTGTATCGGGCAAATTTCTCAGGCAGCAGGCGCATAACGGACATAGATGTTACAGATTTGCCCGAACCGGACTCGCCGACCAAAGCCAATGTTTCACCCTCTGCCACTTTAAAGCTGACATTACGCACGGCATGCACGTTCTTTTCATGCAATTCAAAATTGATGTCCAGATTTTCTACAACCAGTAACTGTTTTGTCATTTTGATTATCCTTTTGGTTGTGGTTTAGCGGTCTTTCGGGTCGAGCGCATCGCGCAGGCCGTCGCCGATAAAGTTGAAACAGAACAAGGTGGTTACCAAGAAGAAACTTGGCACAAGCAGCTGCCAAGGTGCGGCTTCCATAGAAATCGCGCCTTCTTGCAACATCGAACCCCAACTGGTCATCGGCTCTTGCACGCCCAAGCCCAAGAAGCTCAAGAAGGATTCAAACATAATCATGCCCGGCACCAGCAAAGAGGCATACACCATCACCACGCCCAAAACATTCGGAATAATGTGGCGCGTCACGATTTTACGTTTTGCCACGCCGCTTACACGAGCCGCTTCGACAAACTCTTTATGCTTCAAGCTCAAGGTTTGACCGCGCACAATACGCGCCACGTCCAGCCAAGACACCAAACCCACGGCGGCAAAAATCAAAAGCAGATTGCGGCCGAAGAATGTGGTCAGCAGAATCACGAAAAACATAAATGGAAACGCGTTCAAAATTTCCAAAAAGCGCATCATCAGCGAATCAAGCTTACCGCCGATAAAGCCGGCAATCGCGCCATAAAGCGTACCGATGACAACGGCCACCAATGCGCCGGCCACACCGACCAGCAAGGAAATACGTCCGCCGGTTGCCGCGCGCGACAGCAAATCGCGGCCGAGCAAATCCGTACCCAGATAGTGATGGGTAGAAAAGGACGGCGGAATCTGCATATTGTCCCAGTCGGTGAAGTCGTAGGTGTAGCGGACAATCCATGGCGCCACAATCACAAAAATGCTGATCAGCAACAGGATGATAATGCTGTACACCGCCGCTTTGTTCTGTTTAAAACGCCGCCATGCGTCGCTCCACAGGCTTTTGCCGTGCACTTGGGCGTATTCTGCTGCCTCTGCGAGGGCCTGAGTCTGCTTCTTTTTGAATAACATAATGTTCTCTCTCGCTTTTTATTCTTTCTTCAGGCCGTCTGAACGTTTCAGACGGCCTTTGCGCAAATGGGATTAATAACGGATTTTCGGGTCAATAATGGCATACAGAATATCGAGGATGGCGTTGAACAAAATGGTCATGACGCCGACCAAAATCGTCAAACCCAAAATCATGCCGTAGTCTCGGTTGAGTGCGCCGTTGACAAACAATTGTCCAACGCCGGGAATACCGAACACGTTTTCAATCACAATGGAGCCGGTGATGATGCCGACAAATGCCGGGCCTAAGAAAGAAACAATCGGCAGCATGGCAGGACGCAACGCATGGCGCAGGATGATGCGGCTCATGGGCAGGCCTTTGGCGCGTGCCGTGCGGATAAAGGGGCTGTTCAATACTTCGATCATCGCGCCGCGCGTAATCCGCGCGATACTGGACACATAACCGATGGACAAAGTAACGACAGGCAGGATCAAGTTCATCAGTGCGCCATCGTTCCAGCCGCCCGCAGGCAGCCATTGCAGTCTGACGGCAAACACCAGCACCAATACCGGCGCCATCACAAAACTGGGAACGACGATACCGGTCATCGCGCCGCTCATCAGCGAATAATCCAGCCAGCTGTTTTGTTTTAAGGCAGCGATGATGCCGATAAACATGCCGAAGATGGCGGCGATTAAAAAGGCGTAGAAGCCAAGTTCTGCCGATACCGGCAAAGATTGGGCAAGCAACTCATTAACGCTGAAATCTTTATATTTGAACGACGGTCCCAAATCCCCCTGCGCCAACTGCTTGAGGTAGTGGAAATATTGGAGGTACATCGGATCATTGAGGTGATATTTCGCTTCGATGTTGGCCATGACTGCAGGCGGCAAATTGCGTTCGCCTGTGAACGGGCTGCCCGGTGCGAGCCGCATCAGGAAAAACGATACGGTAATCAACACCAGCATGGTCGGGATGGAAGCACATATCCGTTTGATGATGAATTTCAACATAATCAGGCTGTCCTGTCTGAACATACCGGACTCATGAAAACAAAGCTGACCTGAAGCGGAAATCGGATGAATGGCAGCAGGCATCTGTAACGTCGCCGCGCCGGTTTCTCTCTCTATTCCGACCGGGTTATTGTTTTTATTCGGAGTCGGGTAAGGTTTTTTTTAGTTTTTAGATAATTATTGTTATCAGGCCGTCTGAAACTTTGTATCCGCCGTTTCAGACGGCCTTTCACGTTAACGCGCCAAAGGTTCGGTGCGTTCAATCAGCCATGCTTTGGCCGCGCCTTCTGTCAAAGGCTCAAGACGGCGGCGCACTTCAGCGTGATATTGGTTCAGCCATTCGATTTCGCTGCCGGTCATCAGTTTGGTATCGATCAGGCGCGTATCAATTGGGCAGAGGGTAACGGTCTCGAAATACAGGAATTTGCCGAACTCGGTTTCCTCTGGGTTTTCAACCGGACGGTTGATTACCAGGCTTTCGATACGGATACCCCATTTGCCCGGACGGTAAAGACCCGGCTCGTTGGAAGTCAGCATGCCTGACTTCATCGCGTGATGCGGTTGCGGCACGGCGGCAACGGCAATGCTTTGCGGACCTTCATGCACATTAAGGAAATAGCCCACGCCATGACCTGTGCCGTGACCGTAATCGCATTGCGCCTGCCAGAGCGATTTGCGGCAGATGGCATCAATCATCGGGCCTTTGATGTTTTCAGGGAAAATGGTTTCCGCCAGAGAAATATGCGCTTTCAAGACCAAAGTGTAATCACGTTTCATGGCCGCACTCGGATTGCCGACAGGCACCACGCGCGTGATGTCGGTCGTACCGCCCCAGTATTGGCCGCCGGAGTCAATCAGCAGCATACCGTCGCCTTTGATTTTGCTGTTGTTTTCCGGTGTCGCGCTGTAATGAGGCAAGGCGGCATTGGCATTGTAGCCGGCGATGGTGTCGAAACTTGGCGAAATAAAGCCGGGACGTTGGCTGCGATGTTTGTAGAGCATGCCGTCGATGTCCAGTTCGCTCAATTCGCCGCCGTCTGCCAAGATTTGTTCAAACTCGGCAAAGAAGCCGCACAATGCCGCGCCGTCTTCCGCCATGGTATTGCGGATATGGGCGATGTCGGCATCGGATTTGACTGATTTGAAGAATGTGCTTGGGTGAATGGCTTCAATCAAACGGACGTCTTCAGGCAGGCGGCGCAAAGTACCAACGGCAGTTTTGTTCGGATCAATCAGCAATGCGCCATTAACGCCTGCCAAATAGTCCGCCGCCTGCGCATAAGGCAATACTTCAAAACCTGCTACTTTCAAGGCTTCGGCAGATTCGGCTTTCAGACGGCCTGCATCGGTAAACAATACAGCTTTGTCTTGGCTGATAAACAGATGGGACAAGAACACGGGGTTGAACGGCACATCATCACCGCGCAGATTGGTAATCCAAGCGATGTCGTCCAACGAAGAAACCAAATGTGCATCTGCGCCCTGCTCTTTCATGGCCGCACGGATACGGACCAGTTTTTCGGCCGCCGTTTCGGAAACATAGTCGGGATGGTGAACGTAGATTTCCGGAGTCGGCAATGCAGGACGGTCGTCCCACACTTCGTCCAACAAGGTTTCAGGATATTCGAGGCGAATGTTTTTGGCGGCAAGTGCCTGTTTCAAACCGCGCTCGCCGCTGAGTGCGAACATATCGGCAGGCGCACCGACTACTGCGCCCTCGGGCAGATTTTGTGCCAACCACTCGGTATAAGGCGCATCAACGCCCATTTTTTGCAGCTCGATGCCGTTTGGCGCAAGCTGTTGGCCTGCCTGTTCCCAATAGCGGCTGTCCGTCCACACGCCTGCTTTATCGGCGGTTACCACCAAAGTGCCGGCCGAACCGGTAAAGCCGGAAAAATCGCGGCGCGCCTGCCAATGCTCGGGCAGGTATTCGGAAAGGTGCGGATCGGCGGAAGGAATGACAAACGCGTCCACGCCATGTTTTTTCATGGCTTCGCGTAAAGCGGACAAACGTTGTTGTACAGATTTCATGTGTTATATCTCCTATTGTTTCAGACGGCCTCGGTCATCAAGGCCGTCTGAAAACTTGTGCTGTCTATAATCAATCTATTTTTTCGGTGCGAACGACCAGCTCTTGACTGTGTAGTTCCGCAAAGGGTCTTTGTCGGAATAGCCGATAATATCGGGTTTGACCATACGCACTTCAACCTGATGATACAGCGGAATCAGTGCAGCGTCTTCTTGAAGCTGCTTCTCCGCATCGGCATAGAGCTGGCTGCGCGCTTCCTTGCTGACACCATCTTTCAGCGTATTGTTCATAAATGTGTCAAACGCCGCGCTTTTGTAGCGGAATGCATTGTTTGAGTTGTTGGATTTCAAGATATTGAGCATACCCGCCGGATCGTTGAAATCAGAACACCAGCCGCTGAACGAAACCTTAAAATTACCTTGCGCGCGCGTATCCAAATAAGTTTTCCATTCCTCGTTGGACAAAGTCGGACGGATAAACGGAATGGCGGCTTTCCACACCGACTGCACGGCAGTAATTTGTTTTTTGGACGCTTCGCTGGTGCTGTACAAAATATCGAACTCAAGCGGATGGTCATCGTTGTAGCCTGCTTCGTTCAAGAGTTTGCGCGCAGTTTCGATGCGTTTTTCAGGCGTCCACTCTTTCCACTCCGGATAAACAGGAATCACGCCCTGCATTTGCGGTGGTGTCAATTGGAACGCAGGCGTATCGCCGCGGCCGCCCACTTTGACGACGATGTCGCGGCGCGTCAGCATATTGAGCGCCTTGCGGACGCGCGGATCGTTAAACGGCGCTGCTTCGTGGTTCGGCTCCAAATACCAACTACATAAAGAAGTTGTACGTTTCACTTGTCCCGGAAACTCAATATCCGCCACTTTGACCTGATCACTGGGAATGCCGTAAGTCACATCAATTTCATTGGCGCGATAACGGTTGTACTCGCCGCTGCCTGATAAGAAAACCGCCTTCGGAATGGCCACTTTGTCTTTATCGTAATAATTGGGATTACGTTCCATATTGATGTGGCTGTTGACTTTCCAATCCGTTAAAAGATAAGCGCCACTGGAAACGTAATGACCGGGCTGTGTCCACTTATTGCCATATTTTTCAACAGTGGCGTGGTGAACCGGAAATGTGAATTGCTGAATCAGCATATCGGGGAAATAAGGCACGGGCGCAATCAGCGTAAATTGCAGGGTCTTCGCGTCCAACGCCTTGACGCCCAATGTCTCAGGCTTGGCTTTGCCGTTTAATATATCTTCCGCATTTTCCACTTGTGCATCGACCAAATAGCTGCCGAAAGGTGCGCCGGTGGCCGGATCGGCAAGACGGCGGAAGCTGTACACAAAATCTTCGGCAGTAATCGGATCGCCATTGCTCCATTTAGCATCACGCAGATGGAAGGTCCAAATACGCTCTCCCTCGCTCTCCCATTTTTCCGCCAAAGCAGGAATGGTTTTGCCTTCGGCATCCGTACCGACCAAACCATCCATCAACTGACGGATAATCGCACCAGCCGCCATATCGCCGCTCATCTGAGGATCCAGCGTACCCGGCTCGACGCCGTTGCTGACCACCACGCGCTCATAATCGGTACGTTTAAACTCAGGAGCAGGCTTGACATCGCGGCTGCACGCCGACAACGCGAATACGGCAGCCAATGATGCAACCAACAGCGGATAGGTTTTTCCGGCCATATTTCATTCCTTCTTTTGGGTATTCTTCTTTTTCAGACGGCCTAATGATTCAAACTACACTCGACTACATTTATTTAGAATTTTTCCAGTGCAGTTAAATCATCTATTTCAAGTCATGAAAATAGTGTTTTAAACCACATATTCCATCAGGATAATAGTGAGCCATCCAAGATTGTTGGCAAATTAACACAAAAATACGTAACTGAAAACTATTTTTCAATTTATCCTACGATAAATTACAAATGTATTGATTTTTTATAATTTGTCAAATAAGATTATCCGAATACCCCGTCCCCAATTAAGAAAAAGACATAAAAGGAGAACAAAATGAACAAGTTATCTTGTTTTGTTGCCATTACCCTCATCGGCTCTTCCATGAGCATCGCCCACGCCGAACCTAAAATGAGCGGTACCATATACATTATGACCGAGGTCGAACACAACAATAAAACCGGCGTAACCAATACAACCATTTCCGATAAAAGTTCCAGTCTTTATCTCTCCGATGAAGTACGACTTAACAACGACTTATGGCTGAAATGGCAACTTGGCTCCTTTATTTACTTCGATTCCGACCGCTGGGGCGGCTGGGGCACTGCCGACTCATACGTCGCGCTCAACAGCTACAAAAACCTTGGTACCGTCAAAATGGGTTACATCAGTACACCCATGAACAGCATTTATCTGAACCCGTTCGACACCAACAGCTCGATTCTGGAATTCGGCAAAATTTCCCGCTTCGGCCAACGCCGCGTTTCTATGGCTTATGAGTCTCCTTGGAAAAACGGTTTCCAATTCAAATTCAACGTTTCCCCAGGTTCCAATGCCGCACGCAACAACAACGACTGGAATCCGGACAAAAAACGTGACGGCGACTGGATTTTCGGCTGGGGTGTGGACTACAACCACCCAAACAACGGCTTTAACGCCCACTACGCTGCCGAATACGCACCCAACGACTCTCCGACCGAAACCAAAGACTTCCAAGCCCATGCATTCATGGCCGGATACAGCAAAGACAAAATCTCCGTCGATGCCGCGTTCCAATACGCCAAAAACACTTGCGACGGCTTCAGCTGCTGGGGCGTATGGAAAGATGCGGCAGGCAACGTAGCCGGTTCTTACGACAAAGAAATCAACAACACCAAAGAATTTATGGTGTCCGGCTCATACAAAGTGGGCAATTTCAAACCTCAAATCGGCTTTGCCTACGGTAAAAGCTCTGTCGGCGAAGACTACAAACACGTCGCCGTCAGCACCGATTACAGCTTCTCCAAACGGACAACCGCCACACTCGGCGCCGGCTGGTTGAAAGAAAACGTCAATCCGAAATACGAAGAAGATTTGCCGAAAAAATCTTCTTACGCCGTAGGCATGGTATTCAAACACCGCTATTAATGCCTGACAGATTAAAGGCCGTCTGAAACAATTTGTTCAGACGGCCTTTTCTACATCCTATAATTAAACTTGCAGCCCACCCTAAAAATCATTACATTGCCCACACTCAAGCAACAAAAACGTCATCATGACCGCCAACCGCACCCTCATCATCTCCGTCTTCATCGTCGCCAGTTGCGGCCTCGCCTACGAACTCATCATTGCCGCGCTGGCGAGCTATCTTTTGGGCGACAGCATTTTGCAGTTTTCCTCCGTCATCGGACTTTATCTTTTCTCGATGGGCATCGGCGCGCACCTGACCCGCTACATCAAAGACGAAGACGTGTTGCACCGCTTTATCGAAATCGAACTTCTGGTCGGCATCATCGGCGGCATTTCTGCGCTGGCTTTGTTCGTCGCCTTCGGACTTTCCGCCGCCCCGTTCCGCACCCTGCTCTACGCCTTCGTACTGATTGTCGGCGCAGTCGTCGGCATGGAAATCCCGTTGGTAATGCGTGTCTTAAACCGCAAAGGCGCGGAGTTTAAAGAACTCGTTTCCAAAGTCCTGACTTTCGACTATTTGGGCGCACTCGCCGTTTCCTTGCTCTTCCCGCTTCTCCTCGCCCCCAAACTCGGCATGGCGCGTTCCGCCCTCTTGTTTGGTATCCTCAATGCCGCCGTCGCCTACCTGACCGCACGCGTGTTCAAAGCCGAACTGCCCCGCTACCGCGCCATCCGCCTGCGCGCGCTGATTGTCT
>ERZ772874.576-NODE-576-length-19779-cov-6.922024_pt1 | contig 19779 bp, 17 predicted proteins | sample MGYA00580586_ERZ772874 | MGnify/ENA primary metagenome ERZ772874 (study PRJEB29015, sample SAMEA2737952) | human oral metagenome | biome: human oral; feature: human-associated habitat; material: dental | place: China | collected 2154 ... | reverse complement strand
ACGGCGGACGCCCCCGGCCCAGAAACCCTAGTTGTCAATACGTTTCTTGCGCCCGACCGCAAACGCGACAACCGCAGCGACGGCCGCGGCTCCCGCGCCGGCGCCGACCCACCCCCACACAGGAAACCCACCAGAACCCGACGACGACGACACCCCAGACCCCCTGCCCGAAGAACCGACAGACTCGTCGGAAGAAGATGAATTCCGTGGTGTTCGATTGCTTTTGGCTGAGACTATTGAACCTCCGCGGTAAAGGAAATCAAGATTATCTATAGTCACTTTTCGACCATTTATTTTTCCTTGGGTGGATTTGATGATCGTTCCCGGCATTGTTATTATTATTCGTGTTCTAAAACCACTTGGGTCATTTTTATCTTCTAAATAGGGATAGACAAGCGTATAATTGTCTTTTTTTCTATGAGACGGACATTTCCGACGAATGGTTCGTTTGAGGTTACCCTGCATGTCGTGTGTCCCCCCGGAGGCGTGACATCCTCAACTTTCGGGTTTTTAATGAATGTGGCTTTCCCTAGAAACATGACGCGAAAAGCTTCGCATGTTTGATGGATTTTGGTCATTGTGCCGTCGGAGTCTTCGAAGGTCAGGTCGATTTTCGCTCGGCCGTCGGCCTGGAACTCGACCGTCCCGTCGATCTTGCACCCGGACAAAAGCAAAGCGACGAGTCCCACGAGAGACGCAAGAAAACGCGGAAGACGTCTCGTCCGAACAGCCATGTGAATCTCCTCTAACTCCCCGAAAGGGACAGATATTCGGAATCGACGGGCAAACCCATGCATGCCGACCGTGCAAACACCAGCCTAACGCCTAGAACTGCCTAGCAGAGGGGCCGTCCAAAAGCGCGAGAGCCGTCCAAGAATGAGGGTGAAGCCCTCAGCAATAGCCGGAGAGCCGGCAGTAGGCCGGCGTCGGCAGTGTCTGGTCGGAGCCAGCAGTGGCAAGTCAGAGCCGACCAGAGCGAGTCAGAGTGGGCGAGAGCTGGCAGCAAGTCAGAGCCCCGACCAGAACGAGCTGGCGGCAAGTTAGCTGACTAAACGCAACAGTCGGAGAGCTGGGCCAGCAACAGACGGCCTGAGCCAGCGACGCCGGCCCTGACCGGCAACAGCCGCCCGCAAGCGGCCAGACCGTCAGACGGCCACAGCCTGGATCAGCCACGTCGCCACGAAACCGACCAAGCCCGCCGCGGGGAAGGTCAGCACCCAGGCCGTGACGATATTGCTGGCTATGCCCCAGCGCACGGCCGAGCGCCGCTTCGTCGCGCCCACGCCCATGATCGAGGCGGTGACCGTGTGCGTCGTCGAGATGGGCGCATGCCAGACAAACGCAGTGGTGTAGAGAACGCTGGCCGAAACCGACTCGGCGACGAATCCTCGCGCGGGGTCGAGGTCGATGATCTTCGACCCCAGAGTCTTCATGATGCGCATCCCCCCCGAGTACGTGCCGAGGGAGATCGCGGTCGCCGCGGAGAGAATGACCCACAGGGGAATGTCCGCGTTGGTGGACGTGTGGCAGCCGCCCGCGGTGAGCGCGATGACGATGACGCCCATCGTCTTTTGCGCGTCCTGGAGGCCGTGGCCCAGCGCGATGGCCGCCGAGGAAAGGCGCTGGGCGTAGCGGAATCCGCGCATGGTCTTCCGATAGGCGGCCTTGGCCATCGCCATCAGCAACAGCTTCATCAGCACGTAGGCGATCGTGAAGCCGACGAGGGGGGAGACGATCATCGGGATGATGACCTTGTCGAAGATGACGCCCCAGTGAACCGCGAAAGACACGGCCAAGCCGGCCCCGGCGAGGGAGCCGATGAGCGCGTGGGAGGACGACGACGGCAGGCCGAACCACCACGTGACGAGGTTCCATGCGATGGCGCCTATGAGGGCGCCCAGCACCAAGATGAGGCCGACCTTTCCGGCGTCGGGCGAAATCTCGACGATTCCGTCCCCGATCGTCTTCGCCACTTCTTGACCCAGAAGCGCTCCGACGAAGTTCATGACCGCGGCCATTTCGAGCGCCCGTCTGGGAGTCAGAGCGCGGGTGGCGACGGCGGTGGCTATCGCGTTGGCGGCGTCGTGGAAGCCGTTGGTGAAGTCGAAGATCAGGGCGACCACAACGATGATTGAAACTAAAGCGAGGGTGCCCTCCATGTGTCAGGACTCCTTTATGGCGATCGACTCCACCGTCGACGAGAGGTCTTCGAATGCGTCCAAGGCGCCCTCGAGGGCGTCGAGAACGGCCTTGATTTTGAGCACTTCGAGGGCGTCGGTCCCGCCGTTGAAAAGCTCGGCGATCATCGACCGGTAGAGTTTGTCGCCCTGGTTCTCGATTTCGTTGAGAGTCACCCAGTATTCGCGGATGTTCTCGTTGATCGAGGCGAGGTTGCCGATGTGGCTCTGGGTCAGCTGCGCGCACTTCTGGAGCAGCTCAACCTGCGTTTTCGCGCCGTCGGGAAGCGTCAGCGGCTTGTAGAGGACGATGTTGTCTCCGGCTTCGTCGATGAGGTCGACGACGTCGTCCAAATCGTCTGCAAGCGAATACAAATCCTCCCTGTCAAAAGGGAGGACGAACGACTGGTTGATGAGCTTCAAGACCGAGTGGCACGCTTCGTCCGCGCCTTGCTCGGCTTCGTGCAGTTTCTGCTGCAACGACGACCGGTCCGCCGGAGACGCGTTGATGACGTCCGAGAGTCTGTCGACAGCCGTCACCAGGAAGGAAGCTTGAGCCGCGAGTAGCTGAAACAGCGTATCGGTCTTCTTGAACTTTGGGGACACTGGGATCTCCTGAATTCGCCTGTGCCGCATTCGTATGGACGCGGTCCAATGTTCAGAATAAGACACATTGGGCACTGCTGACTAATGCGAGCGGACAATGCGGTGGGAAGGGCTGGGACATTCGAGAGTTTTAGGCTTGGTATGTCGGAAAAGTTCTATGTGCAGAGCCTGAGGTTCCGCGCGTCGCGGAGCGGGGGCCGGCGGTTTCTGGACGGCTCCGTGCCGTGCGGATGGGGTCCCGCGCGTCGCGGGGCATATCCATGCAAGCGGGGCGCATGCGCTGACAAGCAGGCGCATGTCCCGTCAATCGGGTGGCTGCATCGTCCCGAGCGTCTCCGTCGTCAATCGTGGGAAGAGCAAATTAAGAGAGGGCCGCATAGAAGCGGCCCTCTCCATGAACGACACCGGACCTGAGAGCGCCAGTCGGCGCGAAGGCCGCTCGCAGCGGCAATAGTTGGAGCCCGGGGCTTTCGCGATCCGATGTCTGAAACGAGCATAACACGGCCGTGTAGGGCGTGTCACGTTCTTGCGCGTTGATGTTTGCCGCGCCGCTCGCCGCCTTGTTTTGCAAACTCGGGCGTGCGCGGTTCCACGTTGCGCGCCTTAACGTGCAAGAATTCGAAGTATGAGCGATTCGAGCAATCCCGACGAACCGACTGTGACGTCGAGCCCCTATGCCGCGGCTGAACGCGCCAAGAAGGCTCGGATCGCGGGAGACGGCGCGTCGGCCGTTTCCCGGGAGGGTGAGGGCGGCGCGTCGTCGAAGCGCCCGTCGATCTCCTTCACGCCCAAGGCGGCGGCGCTCGTGACTTCCGTCTGCGCGGCCATGGCGCTGGGCGCCGCGGGAATAGTCGCCGCCCTTGTCTACGAGAAAGGCCCGTGCGCCGCCCAATGCCCCGACGGGAACTGCGGCACGGTGGACCTCGACGTGTGCAACGGCGACTCCCTCGTGGCGCCGTCGTCGATCCCGGGGATCGTCGTCATGTTGGGTTTGACGGCCGTCGTCGTCGGCGGATGGCCCGAAGCTGCCCGGATTCGCAACCCCAGGCTCGCCCGGGGAGTCCTTTCGCTCGTCGCCGCGGCATCGGCGCTGGCGGCGACGGCCGGGTACGAGAGCCTCGCCTTCGTCGCCGCCGGCTCCATTTTCATCTGTTTCATGGCGGAAATGCTCCGAAAGGACGGCCGCGAGAACCTGTTGGGGAGCGTTTCGGCGACCTTCCTCGGGTCGATCCTGATCGTCGCCTCGGGCTTTTGGCCCCTGCTGTTGCGCAATTACGAAGCGGGGGCGGTGGTCCTTGCGGGCATGTGCCTGCTGATCGGCGGGCTCGGCCGATACGCCTCCGCCTCCGACGCGTCGAAGAACAGGCCCGCCTGGCTTATCGCGCGCAATTTCTTGTTTTCCTTCGCGGGCGGCGCGATCTGCCTGTACGTCACGGGCCTCGGCTTCGAAGCTCGGTCCCTCGCCTGGCTGGCCGCGATGGCTTTCGCCTTCGGCGCGACCTCCGGACTGGCCGACGGCGCGGTCCGAAGCCGCGCCGCATCGACGAAGGCGGGCGCCGCCGCCCTCGCCGTCGTCCCGCATTGCGCTCTTGGCGTCATCGTCTATGCCCTCAGCTTCGCCGTCTCGTAACCTGGAACCATGGTGTTCTGCATCCCGGAGGGCCTCGCGCCCGAGACGTATCCCATGGCCTGGATCGTCGGCTCATGGAAAGGCGCGGGCGTCCTTGAGTACGAGGGAGTCGAGGCTTCGGCCTACCTCCACGAGCTGACGGTCGACAACGACGACGGCGGCCCCTGCCTGCGCATCGAATCCCAGGTGTGGCTTGCGCGAGAGGAAGCCGGCGCGGTCGACAGGGAGGAACCGGGGCTGTCCGCATACTCCCGCCTCACAAAAGACTCGCTGTGGACGCGCTCGTCCGGGTTCGTGCGCGCGGCTCCGGGAGCGGAAAAGCACGACGACGCGACGGTGCTCGAAGCCGTGAGCGCCAACCCCGCCGGCCACGCGATCACATGGGCGGGCCTCATCGACGGCCCGCGCCTCCAGTTCGCGGCGGACGCGATAGCCGCGGTTCCCACGGCCGCGGCTTTCGAAGGCGCGAAGATCGTCGCAGGCCTCGTTCAATCGGACCTGTTCTACGCCTACGACATCGCTGCCTTCGGGCACGAGATGCGGACGTATATGGCCGGCCGGCTCTCCCGAGACGAGGGCTGATGGGGCGGAATGGCAACGAGCTGGCGGGGCGGAAGGGCAACGGACTGATGGGCGATCTCGAAAAGGCCTTCTTCGCGGATTTTGGAGGCACGGCCTTCGGGGCCTTTGAGAGCGTCGTTTTTCCTGGAGACATCGACAATCTTTCGGGCGGCGGAGCCGCTGGGGGTGTTGCAAACGACGGCGCCGTCGGCCTCGACGCACACGTGCCTGCTCATTACGGCGACCCCGCGGGGGAGTGGCGCGCACTGGAGGAAGGCCGCGGATTCACGGTTCTGGGGCTCGACGTCGTCGCTGTGCGCGGAGCCGACAGGCGCCGCTGGCTCCACTCGCTGCTGAGCCAGGCGCTCGCGGACATCGCTCCCGGCGCCTCGACCGAGGCTCTTCTCTTCAGCCCGTCCGGGCACATCGAGAACGGCGCGTTCGTCTACGACGACGGCGACGTCGCCTGGCTCCTGTGCGACCGCGAGGACGGCCGGCGATGGGTGGACTTCCTGAATACCATGGTCTTTACGATGCGCGTGGAAGTGGATCTGCGTGAGGATCTGCTGACGATCGGAGCCTTCGTTCCCGCTGGCGCGTCCCGGCGAGCGGAGGCGCCGGGGGCGACCTCGGAGTGCGCTGCCCCGGGGGCGGATGGCTCTGTCTCGCCGTCGGTCGGCGTTGGCCCAGAGGAAGACGGCTCTGATTCCCGGTTGGAAGGCTCTGACTTTCCATTGGGCGGAGCCGCTGCGGCCGCGCTCGAAGAAACGGCCCTTTTCGTGTGGCGCGATCCGTGGCCCGGCGTAACCGAGGGGGGAGCGACCTACACCCTCCGCAACATTGAGCACCCGGCTCGCGGCTGGCGTCGGGTGATCGGCGTCGTCGAAGCCGACAAAAGCGGGAAGCTGCTGGCCGCGCTGGAACGCGTCGGCGCGGCGCCCGCCGGAATGCTGGCCTGGGAGGCCGCTCGAGTCGCAGGATGGAGGCCGCGCGTCGCCCGTGAGGCGGACGAGCGGGCTCTGCCGCATGAACTCGACTGGCTTCGCACAGCCGTCCATTTGAACAAGGGGTGTTACCGCGGCCAAGAGACGGTTGCCAAGCTGGTGAACCTCGGCAGGCCTCCGCGCAGACTCGTCGAGCTGTTCCTCGAAGGGCCGGTCGACGAGCTTCCCCGGACGGGGGACCCCGTGACAAGCGGCGGGCGGAAAGTCGGCGTGGTCACCAGCGCCGTTCGACACCCGGAGGACGGCCCCGTCGCCCTGGCCCTCGTCCGACGTGCGCTTGATCCCGAGGCTGTGCTCGACGTCGGGCGTTTCCGCGCCGGGCAGACGGCGATAGTCGACCCCGAGGGAAAGTCGAGCGCGTCTCCCGCGGAACGCCCGGGGGCGGAGTTCCGGCGGGCAAGACAGGGAGCCGATTCGCGCCCGGCGGGAACGGGCGCCGAGCTACATCGGATCGAATCGGAGGCTGCGTCGGGCCGCACGGCGTCGGAAGCCGAGCCGGGCCGCACGAGAAAGGACATGGAGCCATTATGAGTCTGCTGGAAAACGCACTGGCCATGAGTCCGCTGGACGATGCGCCTACGAGCTTTGCGCAACGGCTGTCTGCCGGCAGCCCTGACGTGCTGGCCTTTTCGTTCAGGAACATTGGATACGAGATTCGGCAGACCGTGTGGCTCGTCATCGTCGCGTTCGTCGCCTGCGTGCTCCTCATGTGCCTGGCGCGCCCTGCCGCGGACTTCACGGCGACCCGCCCGAAGAAATTCTGGCTCGTCGCGCTGGGGGCAAGCCTGCTCGTTTTCGTCTGGCCCTACGTCATGCCGCTGTATCTCCCCCTCCATGGGATTTTGCAGTGGGTGGCGCTTATCCTCGCCATTTACTACGTGGGCCCAGAACGACGTCGAATGGGAAAAGGAGGCGGATGGCGCCGCAGAGGAGGCCGCGGCGATTCGGGCTGGTGATCCCAAGGGGCGGGGAGAATTGGCTGGTGATCCTCAGGGCCGTCGGGAGATTCGGGCTGGCGGTCCGAGGCCGTCGAGATTCGAGCTGGCGACTCGGCGGCAAAGACCGTGCGCCGGGTTTGCTGCGCTTCGCCTGAGACGAACCGCTCTGCAAAAGCGTTGCACGGCCGCATGTCGGAGACTAGCTCGGACGCGCGGCGAACATGTCTGAGACGGAGGAAATATGAGAGCTGTTGTTCAAAGGGTCAGGCGCGCACAGGTGCGGGTTGCCGGCGACGTCGTCGGGGAGGTCGGCGAAGGGCTGTGCGTCCTGCTGGGCGTCACGCACGGGGACGGCAAGCCGCAGATCGAAAAAACGGCGCGAAAGATCGCCCAGCTTCGGGTGCTGCGCGGGGCCGACGGCGACGACGACGCGCGCCGATCCGCGGAAGAGGCCGGGGCGTCCGTGCTCCTCGTTTCGCAGTTCACCCTGTATGCGGATGTGCGCAAGGGGAGGAGCCCGGGGTGGTCCCACGCCGCTCCCGGCGACGTCGCCGAACCGGTCGTTGCGGCCGTTGCCGAGGAACTGCGCAAGGTTTACGGGCTGCACGTCGAAACGGGGAAGTTCGGCGCGATGATGGACGTGGAGCTCGTCAACGACGGCCCGTTCACTCTGCTGATCGAAGCCTGACTTCGCCGGAGTCTGACATTGCAGCCTGGCTTCGTCGGATCTTGATGCCGCGGTGAGGGAGTTCTCTTCTGACGCAGGCGCCCGTCGAAGGCGGCTCGGGCGCGTGCCCGCCCGGCTTCGGCAAAGCCTCGTCCGGCCTCGACAAGATCCCGCCTGGCCTCGACAAGATCCCGCCCGGCGTCGCCGGACCTCGGTTTTTGACGCAACCACAGCCCGCCCTCGCCAAATCCGCGCCCGCGGTCGGCGGGATCCCGGAGCCGCGCGGACCCGCACTCACGCCTGTGGCGAACAGTAGAAAAAAAGCGGGAAAACGTCGATAGAGTTAAGGGAAACCACCGTGAGCGTGCCCGGGCGCCAACGCGTCCGAGCCGTGCCGGGCCCGCACCACCCGCGGCCTCGGCGGTGCAATCCACGACAAGGAGAGTCAATGTTCGAACGGTTTACAGACCGTGCTCGCCGGGTCATTGTGCTTGCGCAAGACGAGGCCAGAAACCTCAAGCACAACTACCTCGGCACTGAACACTTTCTGCTCGGCCTCATTCGCGAGGGCGAGGGCGTGGCGGCAAAAGCGCTAGAAGCCCTCGACATCACGCTCGACGAAGTCCGGGCTCAGGTCATCGACATCATCGGCGAGGGTCAGGAACCGCCCTCGGGCCACATTCCTTTCACGCCCCGAGCCAAGAAGGTCATCGAGTACGCAATGCGCGAAGGCCTTCAGCTGGGTCACTCCTACATCGGCACCGAGCATCTTCTGCTGGGCTTGACGCGCGAGCCCGACGGCGTGGCCGCACAGGTCCTGACGAAGCTCGGGGCCGACATGACGCGTGTGCGCTCGCAGGTCAATCAGCTCATCTCGGGCTTCCAGGGCAAGGAGCCCGTGGGCGTGGGCGGAGGCGCCCGCGAGGGGACGAAGGCCGGCTCGACGGTCCTCGACCAGTACGGCCGCAACCTCACACAGTCGGCTCGCGACCACAAGCTCGATCCCGTCATCGGACGCCATATGGAGACCGAGCGCGTCATGCAGGTGCTCTCCCGGCGCACGAAGAACAATCCCGTGCTGATCGGCGAGCCCGGCGTCGGCAAGACCGCCGTCGTCGAAGGGCTCGCGCAGGCCATCGCCTCCGGCGACGTGCCGGAGACGCTGAAGGACAAGCAGCTGTACTCCCTCGACATGGGGTCGCTCGTCGCGGGCTCGCGCTACCGCGGCGATTTCGAGGACCGCATGAAGAAGATCCTCAAGGAGATCAACACGCGGGGCGACATCGTGCTTTTCATCGACGAGATCCACTCGCTCGTCGGCGCGGGCGCCGCCGAAGGCGCCCTGGATGCGGCGTCGTTGCTCAAACCCATGATGGCCCGCGGCGAACTGCAGGTCATCGGCGCCACGACGCTCGACGAGTACCGCAAGCACATTGAGAAGGACGCCGCTTTGGAGAGGCGTTTCCAGCCGATCCAGGTGGAGCAGCCGACGGTCGCCCAAACGGTGGAGATCCTCAAGGGCCTTCGCGACCGGTACGAGTCGTTCCACCGCGTGACGATCACCGACGACGCAATCGAGACGGCGGCGTCCCTGGCTGACCGCTACGTCAACGACCGTTTCCTTCCGGACAAGGCGATCGACCTGATCGACGAAGCCGGCGCGCGCCTCGCGATTCGCAAGATGACCGCCCCGCCGGAGCTGCGCGAGATCGACGAGCGGATCGCCTCGGTGCGCCGCGAGAAAGAAGCGGCGATCGACGGGCAGGACTTTGAGAAGGCCGCGGCGCTCCGGGACGAGGAGCAGCGGCTCGGCGAAAAGCGGGCCGAGCGTGAGCAGGCGTGGAAGGACGGCGACATGGACATCGTCTCCGTCGTCGACGAAGACCTCGTCACCGAGGTTCTCTCCATGGCCACCGGCATCCCCGTCTTCAAGCTCTCCGAGGCGGAATCCGCCAAGCTTCTGCGCATGGAGGAGGAGCTGCACAAGAGGGTCATCGGCCAGAACGAGGCCGTGGTCGCGCTCTCGCAGGCGATCCGCCGCACGCGCGCGGGCCTCAAGGACCCCAACCGCCCCGGCGGCTCGTTCATCTTCGCCGGCCCGACGGGCGTCGGCAAGACCGAGCTGGCGAAGGCCCTCGCCGAGTTCCTCTTCGGAGACGAGTCCGCGCTCATCACGCTCGACATGTCCGAATACTCCGAGAAGCACGCCGTTTCGCGGCTCTTCGGCGCCCCTCCGGGATACGTCGGTTACGACGAGGGCGGCCAGCTGACCGAGAAGGTTCGCCGCAAGCCGTTCTCCGTGGTGCTCTTCGACGAGGTCGAGAAAGCCCACCCCGATCTGTTCAACTCCCTGCTTCAGATCCTCGAAGAAGGGCGCTTGACGGACTCGCAGGGCAGGGTGGTCGACTTCAAGAACACGATCATCATCATGACGACGAACCTCGGAACCAAGGACATCGCCAAGGGCGTGACCACCGGATTCCAGTTCGACGGCGACACGACGACGTCCTACGAGCGGATGAAGAGCCGTGTGGGCGAAGCCCTCAAGGAGCACTTCCGCCCCGAGTTCCTCAACCGCGTCGACGACATGATCGTCTTCCCGCAGCTCCAGCGCGAGGAGATCCTGAGCATCGTCGACCTCATGGTCGGCAAGCTCGATCAGCGCTTGGCCAAGCAGGAGATGCACCTCGTGCTGACGAAGCGGGCCAAGGAGCTGCTCGCGGACCGCGGATACGACCCCGTGCTCGGCGCCCGCCCGCTGAGGCGGGCGATCCAGCGGGACATCGAGGACGTGCTTTCCGAGAAACTGCTCTTCGGGGACTTCGCGAAGGGGCAGACGATCGTGGCCGACGTCGACGAGGAAAACATCCCCGTGACGTTCACGTTCACCCCCTACGACGCCGGCGCCGAGCTGCCGCAGGACGTCGTGGCCGTGGCCGAACCCGAGTCGATGGACGGCCTGACCGCTGGTGTGGACAACCGACGCCAAGGCGCCGCCACCCAGCCGAGCGGGCTGAGCGCCGCGAACTGACAGGTTGCGGTGGTCCGGGCGCCGAGCTTGGTTCGGCGCTGGAAGCTGTCGGCTGGCCAGGAAGCGACAAGGCGTGACGAAGTCGCGGTGAACGGTGTGTCCGCGGGAAAACCGCGGACACACCGCTGTGGCGGCGTCGGCGCTATGGGCTTGCGGTGATATGGCGAAGAAAAGTGCCTTGGATCATTATAAGTTCCAAAATATGGTCGAAATAATGCTCCGAGGTACTTTTTATGCGGGCGTGGGCGTCTGTTGGAGCGGGCCGGAAGGCCCGCGACAGCAAAGTGGGTTTGAAGGACTTGATGACTGAGCAGGCCTGAAGGATCCGACGACGGGACGACGAAGCGGGTTTGAATCCCTTGACAGGAGATCGACGTGAAGACCCTTGACAGCGAAGCCAATCTGGTCCATAATAGAAGCCTAATCGGAATACTGACGGCGCGCACCTGATGATCATAATTCTCGGGTGCGCGCCTATTTTGCGTGCGGGCATTTCGTCTTCCGAATGCGGCCATTCATCGGCGTCGACCGGCTTTGGTCGGCGTTCGCCGGGGGACGCGTCGGTTATTTAGCAGGATTGACTGCTCAGGGCAGCAGATGACCCCGTGCGTCCGGGAGGCGCATTCCGGCGGAAAGCCGGGGGCATCAAGCCGTGACGAACCGATGCGTTCGGACCACGGCATTCCGCTGAGGCGGCCGCACGAAACGCGCCCGGGCTTCCAGGGCGCCCGAGCGCGTTGGCGCGGGCCGGTCGAAGTCGTCGTCGGCCTTCCGGCGGAGCCTCGACTCAATCTTCCGGCGGAGCCTCGACTCAGTCTTCCAGCCAGGCCATGACGTTGACCTGCGAGGAATCGACGCCCTTGACCCGCAGCGGGCCGAGCGTGATCGCCTTGATCTTCTTGTCGCCCAGCGGCTCGAGGTTGATGTCCTCAATGGCGCAAATGATGTGGCCCGTGTAGTTGCCCAGGAGCCACCGGTGAGCTTCGGGCCCGTAGTCGTTCGTCGGCGATCCGAGTGAAAGGAAGTCGACGCCGATGCAGGCGAGCTCCGGGAACTCCTCGTTGAGGTACTTCGAGAACTCTGGGTGGATGCTCACTCCCTCGTGCTCGTAGGTGTGCGGATCCGTGAACTTGATTTTGACGAACCCGGTGCGCAGCAGGAGCAGCCGCTTGCCCTTGAGCTGTTCGGCGTAGGGCTCGATGTCTTCCTTGAGGATGACTTCGCGTGGCTTGCCGCGATGGGGGAGGTCGACGACGAGCACCTCGTCGCCTTCGTAGGCGAAAAACTCGATGGGAAGCTCGTGGAAATCGAGCCCCGTCGTGTTGAAGTGGTGGGGGCCGTCCATGTGCGTGCCGACATGGTTGGGCAGCGTCGAAATCGTCGAGTTGAACGGCTTTCCGGTTTCGCTGACCACTGAGTCCTGGCGGACTTCCAGCGTAGGCTCGCCGGGGAATGCGCCGTCCTTGGGGTCGAGAATGTGGGAAAGATGAACGAACGACATTGTTCTCCTTCGATTGGAATGGGTTTGCCGCATCGCGCGATCTCTCGCGGCGAAACGGCACTGTATCGCGTGATTGACGTAAACGATAGCCCACCTTGTGGAGGAGTCACAAGTTTCGGGACGGGGGGTTCGGGTCCGGCTGTTACCCCGAGCGCAGTTGGCTCCGCAGCGGCGCATGGCGGGTGAATCCGGGGTAGGGTTGACGGCAGGGCCGACGCGCGGCGAGTCTGGATCGCCGCGGCGCAACGGCCGGGCTGCTGCGAACCGGTTTGGCTGCCGCGAAGCAGCTTGGCTGCAACGCAACAGTTAGGCAGTCGGGGAAGCAGCTTGGCTGCATGCAACGCAACGGCTAGGCCGCCGTGAAACAGGAGGTGCGCGTGAGGCTTCCAATCGGCTTCGACGAGGGCTCCGCCAAATCTGCGGACAGTCCGGGCAGCCGACGCGCCCGAGTGGCGGAGCTGGTCATCAAGAAGGGCGCGGTCAGCGTCGAAGAGCTGGCTGACGATCAGGGCGTCTCGGCGATGACGATCTACCGCGACGTCTCCTGGCTGGAGGAAGCCGGCATGCTCCAGCGCCACAACGGGAAAGTGGTGGCCAAGGCGTCGGGCCTGCAGGAAGCGTCCGCGAGGTTCCGGCTGGATCAGAGCGAGGCCGCCAAAGAGCAGATCGGAGCCTGCGCCGCCGCGATGGTGCCTTCGGGCAGCTCGATCATGCTCGACGATTCGACGTCGGGCGTGTGGGTGGTGCGCGCGCTGCGGGACATAGCGTCGATGTCCATCGTCACCAACTCGCTGCTTGTGGCGGAGGAAGCCGGGCGTTCAGGCGCCGAAAATCTCATCATCGTCGGCGGCGTTTACAGAGAATGGGCCGAGAGCCTCGTCGGCACGGCCGCCGTCGGCATGATCAGCCAGATGCACGCCAATTTCGCGATGGTTTCGGCGTCGGGAATCTCGGACTGGAGCTGCTTCCACCCCTATGAGGAAATCGTCGCCGTCAAGCGCGCGATGCTCGAATCGGCCGAGACCCGGATTCTTCTGCTCGATCACACGAAATTTGCCCGCAAGGCGCTTTATCGCTTCGCCAAAATGGTCGAGTTCACGACCGTCGTCGTCGATTCGGCGACGCCGAAGGAGCTCGTCGCCCGGATGCGCGACGCCGGAGTGGACGTGACCGTCGCGCCGCGGGCTCGGGCCGCGCGGGTTTGACACTGGTTTTGAGCGCCGTTCGATGTCAGTGCCTTCGTGCGTCAAAACTTCCTATTTTTCGTCGTTATATGGCAGCTAAGTATTTTTCATGGGCCTGAGCCCCTGAACGCCAGCCGGGCGGCCTGTTGCGCTCGCCGTCGTCGGCCGATTAACAGGCGCCGTGTGATCGGGCTGTCGCCTGACCTCGGTGACGGTCTCCAGCAGTCAGCCGATTAACAGACGTGGTGTGAATCGGGCTGTCGCCTTATTGCGTGCTCAAATAGAGGGCTCTTGAAGGACACGACAACGTCTAATCAACCGTTTTTCCCGCCATGTCAACGAAAAATGATCGGCACATCGTTGCAGAAACGGTTTGCACATCCTCTCAAAACGGTTAACTTAACTAGAAGTATGCTCAAACTAACATTGAATGCGAAAAGATTCACACGACCGGTGTTAGTCTTTTTGAACAATGAGTCGCTTCAGACGAGGTGGGAATACACGCGTTCCCAGATCGGCTGACACAGTGTCGCAAGGAAGGGCACAACATGGGATTGCGCATCGTCGTCGCTGCGGATTTCGCAGGATACGACTACAAAGAAGCCATCAAGAGGGACCTCGAGCAGGATGAGCGCGTCGACGAGATCATCGACGCAGGCGTCAAGGAAGGCGAGAAGACCGCCTATCCGCATGTCGGTGTCGCCGGCGCCCGGCTCATCGCGGAAGGGAAGGCCGACCGCGGGATCTTCTGCTGCGGAACGGGCATGGGCATGGCCATTTCCGCCAACAAGGTTCCCGGCATACGCGCGAGCACGGCGCACGACAGCTTCTCCGTAGAGCGGCTCATCCTTTCAAACGACGCACACGTTTTGTGCCTCGGCCAGCGCGTCATCGGACTCGAGCTCGCCAGAAGGCTTGCTCGCGAGTTCCTCGGCTACGAGTTTGACCCTTCGTCGCACTCGAAAGCCAACGTTGACGTCCTCGTAGAATACGAAAACGGTTCGGCTGGCTGCTAGAACTGCTTTCGACGCCGCTCGAAGGGAAGGGGCGTCGGAAAACTCGTGCGATTTCCCGCGTCGGGAATCGCGGACCACACCTAGCGGATGTCTCATCCGCCTGACCTAAAAGGAACATCGATGTTTACAGCTTCGCTTGGAGTCTTCCTCTTCGGACTCCTCGCCGCTATCGCGGGCGGCGCTGTCGGCGCTGCAATCGGAGGCAACTACGCCTTCGTTCTCACCGGCTTCTGCGTCCTCGCATCGTGGGGCGTCTTCGCCGCCACCGGAAACTCCTTCGGCTTCGACTACATATCGTTCGGCCCCTTCATGGGCCCGCATATCGCCTTCGCCGGAGGCGCGGCAGCGGCGGTCTACGCCAGATACAAGGGATATATGGAAGACGGCAAGGACGTCAACTCCCCGCTGGCCGGCCTCGGCCGCCCCGACGTCATCTACGTCGGCTCCATCTTCGGCGTCTTCGGCTACGTCGTCCAGATCGGCATCTCGAAGATTCCGTGGTTCGGCGGACACACCGACTCCGTCGCCTTGACCGTTCTCATTTCCGGCATCCTCGCACGAATCGTGTTCGGCGGCGACCCCGGCAAGGGACTGGTCAAGGGCTCGCTCCACACCCCGCAATCCTTCGCGCCCGGCGCCAAGACCTTCCTCGAGAAGATCAAGCCCGGCCCGAACGGCCGTTGGCTTGAGTGGCAGGAGCACCGCGGCCCGCTCATCGCCATCGGTTCGCTTTTCGGCATCTTCGCCGGAGCCGTGTCGATCTTCCTGGCCGCGAACGTCCCCGGAGGCCCGGCCTTCGCCAACACCTTCGCGTTCGGCATTTCGGCGGTCATCATCCTGTTCCTCATCACGAACCGCAACATGCCGGTTCAGCACCACGTGACGAACATCGCCGGCTTGGCGGCCGTCCAGTTCTTCCCCGTCCTCATGGGCGACGACTTCAAGTGGACGGCCACCGCGACGTGGGATTCGAAGACCTGGACCATGGCGGCCCTCGCCTTGGTGATCGCAGGCGTCTTCGGCATCTTCAACGCCTTCGTCTGCGAGTTCTTCGCCAGGCTCTGGTACAATCGCGGCACGTCCCATATCGACCCTCCTGCGGCGTCGATCTGGATCTGCAATACGATCGTGGTTTCGCTAGCGGCGTTGTTCTAAAAGCCGTTTCAAAAACCCCTCGGGCCGGGGTAGCAACCCGCCCCGGTCCGAGGCCCACGCTTCAAAAAGTCACGCGCTTCAAACTCACGCACTTCGAGCCATTGTCACGCCAATGGTCGAAGCGCGGGCTGAAGCACAGGGTCGGAATTCGAAATCCGGAAGATTTGAGAGAGGAACGCAGTGAAGCGCACATCTCCTGACAGGCTCTACGACGCCTACATTTTCGACATGGACGGCACCATTTATCTGGGTGACGACCTGTTGCCCGGCGCCAAGCGGCTCATCGAAGGACTGCGCGAGCTGGGAAGGCCCGTGCGCTTCCTGTCGAACAACCCGACGAAGGACCCGCAGCTTTACCTGGAAAAGCTCGGGAAACTGGGGATCCCCACGCCGATTGAGGAGATCGCCAACACCGTCGTCACAACGGTCCGCTGGCTCAAGGCGAACCATCCCGACGCCGTCGTCTTCCCCATCTCCGAAGAGCCCCTCAAGAAGGCGCTCTCGGAGGCGGGCATCGCCATGAGCGAGGACCCGGAGAAGATCGACATCGTCATCGCCTCCTACGACCGGACCTTCGAATACCGGAAGCTCCAGATCGCCTTCGACGCCATCTGGTTCCACAAGAGGGCGTTCCTCATCACGACCAACCCCGACCGCTACTGCCCCTTCCCGGGCGGGCGCGGCGAACCCGACGCCGCCACCATCGTGGCGGCCATCGAAGCCTGCACCGGGGCCAAGTGCCAGGCGAACATGGGCAAGCCCGAGGCCACCATGCTTTCGGCGGCGATCGACGGCCTGGACGTCGATCCGACCAACTGCATGATGGTGGGCGACCGCCTCATGACCGACATCGGCATGGCCATCAAAACGAACATGGTCTCGTGCCTGCTTCTGACCGGCGATTCGACGCTGGAAGAGGCCGAGGTCCTGGATCCGGCCGATCAACCCACATTCGTCCTCGATCGCATCGACCATCTCATTCCCGAGGCCGTCCGCCTCGAATGGGGCTGGTCCGACGCGGACGAGTGAACTGTCAAACACATACGAACTTCAGCGCGGAGGTTTCCTTGTCTGTTTTCAACAACACCAACTCACTCACCGGCGGCCCCTACGTCATGGGCATCGACTTCGGCACGGAGTCGTGCCGAGTCGGGATCTTCGATCTCACCGGAGCGCCCGTGGCATTCGCAGCGACGGCTTACAAGACCACGCACCCGGCGCCGGGCTGGGCCGAGCAGTCGCCCACCGACTGGTGGAACGCCCTTCGCGCCTCGGTTCACAACGTCATGCAGCGCTCGGGCGTCCAGCCCCACGAGATCAAGGGCCTTTCCTATGACGCGACGACGATGACCGTCGTCGCCCTCGACCACGGCGGCGAAGCTCTGCGCCCGGCGATCATGTGGATGGACGTTCGAGCCACCGAGCAGGCGGCCCGCGTCGCCGACACGAAGTCCCCCGCCCGGAGGTACACCGGAAACGGCACGCTGCCGCCGACCGCCGAGTGGTTCCCCTTCAAGGCCGCATGGCTGCGCGAGAACGAGCGCGAGACCTACGACAAGGCCTACCGCCTGGTCGACGCGCCGGACTGGCTGACCTACCGGCTGACAGGCGAATGGACCCAGAACATCAACACCGCCGCCCACCGCATGTACTACGACCGCGACAACGGCGGCTGGCCCGTCGACCTCTACGAGGAGGCCGGCGCCGGCGACGTCTTCGACAAGCTCCCCACCGTGGTCAACGACCTGGGCGTGCTCGTCGGCGGCCTGTCCAAGACCGCGGCCGAGGCCCTCGACCTCATCCCCGGCACGCCTGTCGCCCAAGGCGGCGGCGACGCCTGGCACGGCCAGATCGGCCTCAACGTCCTGCGCCCGGGCAAGATGTCGCTCGTGACCGGCTCCTCGCACGTCATGTCCGGACAGTCGCCCGACCCCGTCTCCGGCCCCGGCTTCTTCGGCGGCTACACCGACGGCGTCGTCCCCGGCCAGTACACTGTGGAGATCTCCCTGGTCTCCTCCGGGTCCGTGCTCAAGTGGTTCAAGGACAACTTCTGCCCGGACATCAACCTGGCCGCCGAGCAGACAGGCCTGAACGCCTACGACATCCTCAACCAGCGCTCGGCGGACATCCCGATCGGCTGCGACGGGCTGGTCATCAACGAGTCCTTCCAGGGCAACCGCACGCCCTACTCGGACTCCAAGGCCCGCGGCGTCTTCACCGGCCTGTCGCTCGCCCACAGCCGCGAGCACATGTACCGCGCCATCCAGGAGGCCGTCTGCTACGGCGTCGAAGCCAACCTGCGCAAGCTGCGCGAGGCCGGATTCCAGGTCGAGGAGTTCGTGGCCTGCGGAGGCGCGACGAAATCCCTTATGTGGACGCAGATGCACTCCGACGTCACCGGCGTCCCGATCACCCTGACCGAGGTGGGCGACGCCGTCACCCTCGGCTCGTGCATCCTCGCCGCCGCCGGGGCCGGCCTGTACGGCTCCGTCCAAGAGGCCGCCGACGCGATGGTCCACGAGCGCGAGCGCATCGAACCCGACGCCGAAAAGCACGAGCAGTACGAGTTCTACGCCGACCAGTACTGCAGGCAGTTCCCGCTGGTGCAGGACCTCATCCACGACACCGTGGACCACGTCGCCGCCGAGCACGCAGCCGAATAGCCACCAGGCCCGGGGCCCATCCGGCGAGGAAGGCCCCGGGCCCCGCAGCAAGATCAACCAAGGAGCCGAACCGGCTCGGAACGGAGGAGGAAAGCAATGTCGAGCGATCTCATCGCGAAGGCCCTCAAGACGGCCGTCGAGACGAAGGACATCGTCTTCGGCGACGGCGTCACCGACCAGACAGGCGAAATCTTCACCAAGCTGTTCCCCGGGGCGAAGGCCCTGGTCGTCGCGGACGGCAACACCTTCGAGGCGACCGGCGAGGAAGTCGTCGCCTCGCTCGAGGCGGCCGGAGTCGAATTCGCCGAAGACCCCTACATCTTCCCGGGGAAGCCCACCCTGTACGCGGGGTACGAGAACGTCGAGATCCTGCGCGACCACATCGCCCCTCTCGAGAACACGATCGTGTGCTCGATCGGATCGGGCACGCTCAACGACATCGCCAAGCTGGCCTCCGGCGAGCTCGGCCGCCCGTACATGAACGTGTGCACGGCCGCCTCGGTCGACGGATTCGCCGCCTTCGGCGCCTCCATCTCGCGCGACGGGTTCAAGATCACCCGCTCGTGCCCCGGCCCCGCCGGCCTCGTCGCCGACAACGACGTCGTCTGCCACGCGCCCAAGCGCCTGACCGCCACCGGATACGGCGACCTCATCGAGAAGATCCCCGCCGGCGCCGACTGGATCCTCGCCGACGCCCTGGGGATCGAGCCCATCAACGAATACGTGTGGGACATGGTCCAGGGGCCGCTGCGCGGCTCCCTCGCCGATCCCGAAGCCATCGGCAACGGCGACAAGAAGGCCATCGAGGGCCTCATGGAGGGCAACCTCATGTCAGGTCTGGCCATGCAGGCCGGCCAGTCCTCGCGTTCGGCATCCGGTGCCGGCCACCAGTTCTCCCACACGTGGGAGATGGAGGGCCACGGCCTGGACTGGGAGCCCCCGCTCTCCCACGGGTTCAAAGTGGGAATCGGGACGATCGCCTCCTGCGCCATCTGGGAGGAGTTCCTGGCCATGGAGGCCGAGGACTTCGACGTCGACCGCGCGCTCGCGGCCGTCAAGACGCCCGAGCAGGTCGAATCCGAGGTGCGAGCGGCCCTCAAGCCGCGCATGCAGGACGAGGCCGTCCGCCACTCCTTGAAGAAGAGGACGGAGGGCGAGGAGCTCGTCGCCCGCATCGAACTGCTCAAGGAGAAGTGGCCCGAACTGCGCGAGAGGCTGCGCGCCCAGCTCATGGCGCCCGGCGAGGTCATGGACCGCCTGAAGACCGTCGGCGCGCCCTACCACCCCGAACTCATCGAGATCGACTGGGACCGCTTCCGCCAGACCCACTTCAAGGCCCAGATGATCCGCGACCGCTACACGGTCCTGGACATCCTCGTCGACCTCGGGGTCTACGGCGACGTCGTCGAGAGGCTGTTCTCGCCCGAGGGCTTCTGGGGCCGGCACCGCCATCCGTCCGCATGACCCGAACCCCCTGAAACCTCCGAGGAGAAGAGAGACCATGTCCGACAAGAAATACCTGATCGGCATCGACTACGGAACGCTCTCCGGCCGCGCCATCGTCGTCGACGCCGCGACAGGCGAGCAGCTGGGCACGCACGTGACCGAATACCCGCACGGCGTCATGGACCGCACCCTGACCGCCG
>ERZ772874.574-NODE-574-length-19792-cov-37.876476_pt1 | contig 19792 bp, 13 predicted proteins | sample MGYA00580586_ERZ772874 | MGnify/ENA primary metagenome ERZ772874 (study PRJEB29015, sample SAMEA2737952) | human oral metagenome | biome: human oral; feature: human-associated habitat; material: dental | place: China | collected 2154 ... | reverse complement strand
TTCGGGCGGCGTAATCATAAGGTATGGTGCCGCAACCCCGCCTGTTGAGAAGTGTTGAAGGCGTAATGCTAGTTCACCTGCACAATAGGGCATAGGGTGACGTTTCTCTGGTGCAACAGTGGGGAACGCTATTAACCAATTTCGGTAATTAGCATCGGCAAGATCATATTCAGCGAGTTCGGTGTAGTGCACATATTTCATGAGCTCTTGGTCTTGCTCATACAGTGGTATTCCAATAAATCCAGTTGCGACTGCCTCATTGTATTCTTCCTCGGTGACTTGGTTATGAAGCAAGAATCCGCGTTGTTTCGCTGCTGTTTCCCGATAATCCATACCATCATTATGCCTGTGGCGGGGGCCGTGCTTGGCAGCGTCGACAAGCTTAGCGAGTAGGGGAAACCTGGTCGGGCCTAGTCAAATCCATGATCCGCGGCATGGCCACGCACAGCATGACGGTCAGCATCAGGCACCAAAAGAAATAATCGTCCATAAAAATCTTCATAAACAGGTGCTGCTGAAAATCCTGGTCCCCGGTGGGATCCCCCAGCCACCATTGCGGCGGCACCGTCAACGTGAAGAAGCTAAGAATTGCGGCGGTCACCAGGCCGTCACGGCTGCGCAGCCGCCAACTGTAATGCCACAACACGATCAGCCACAGCGGCAACCACACCCAGTGGTGGTTCCACGAAATCGGGGAAATCAACAGCATCAACGCCGAATTAGCGAACGCCGCAAGGAGGAACAAATCCCGGTTCAGCAGGGCTTTAATAATGAAAAAGAACGCGGCGATAGTGATGAAAACTAGCACCAACCAAATAATATTAATGAGGCTGCTGGCGGCGTTCGCAGCATCGTTCGACGGCCATAACCGGGTGATAACCCCTTTGATGGACTGGTTGGAAATATAGGCGATATTCACCCCAATCTTGGAGTTATCGTTCATGATGAAAATCGCCCGGGTGTAAAAATCCACCGTTTCCCGGGTGTTATACAATGCCGCAACCCCGGTGGCCCCCAGGAACCCCACGATTGCCGAGGCGATTGCCCGCCAATCCTTCTTAATCAGGAACACAAACAGCATCACCACCGGCGTGAGCTTAATGGCGGCTGCCACCCCAATCAGCCACCCTTGGGGGATGCGCCGGCGCCGGGGAACCAGGTCCAAAAACACCAGCACCAGCAGCCACATATTGATCTGCCCGAAGGACGCATTGGCCCGCACCGGCTCCGACAACAGTATGAGCCCCCACGCCCAACTGGTGAGCAGCAACGCCAACCCAGTGTCACGCAGTAAATTTTGGGCCAAAAACCATATGCATACCAGCATGAAGAGCGCGGAAATAACCACCATGGCATAGCCCGCCCCCACATCCGTCAAGAGAGTAAACGGGGCGAGCAGCAGGGCCGCAAACGGCGGGTAAATAAACGGCAGTTTGAGGCCGAACACTTCGAACGGCTCCCCGTAAAGACTCCCGCCATCCACATAGGCTTGGGCGCCCGCCCGGTACACCATCATGTCGATCCGGTCGGTGGTGCTGAGCACCTGCACCACCATGACCATGATTGATGCCAGGAAACCGCAGATGGTGAGACTCCGCACCACGATTTTCGCCGAAAATGCGGATTCAATGGCTTCGAGCAGCAGGGTTAATGTTTTATTTGCAGTCACTGGTCGCTGACGATCCTTGGTTGAGAGGCGGTATGCTTGCACGGCAAGTGTAACGCACGCCCCGAAACGCCGACCAATAGCTGGCCCATCACTACCCGTTGGCCAGCAAGTTGTGGCGAGCGCGGCTAGGGCCTGGCCGGTGCTCACTACCCGCCTGCGTGGGCCCTAGGCCATGGCGTTTTCGGGCCAGGAACGGTGGTGGTTGGTTAGTCGACTAGCCGCACCGCGCCCTTATCGGCGCTGGTCGCCATTTTCGCATAGGCCCGCAGTGCCTTCGACACCTGCCGGTCCCGGTTGCGCGGCGTCCACGGTTTTTCCCGGGACAGCATTTCCTGCCGTCGCTGCTCGATCACATCGTCGGGCACATTGAGGGTGAGCACCCGGTTCTTCACCGAAATTGTGATCGAATCGCCGTTCTCAATCAGCCCGATCAGCCCGCCGTGGGCGGCCTCGGGGGACATATGGCCGATAGACAGCCCGGACGTGCCCCCGGAGAACCGGCCGTCAGTGATAAGCGCGCACTTTTTGCCCAGGCCAGCGCCTTTCAAGAACGATGTGGGGTGCAGCATTTCCTGCATTCCCGGCCCCCCGGCCGGCCCCTCGTAGCGGATGACCACCACCTCACCGGGCCGCACCTCACGCTTCAAGATCGTGGATACCGCCTCCTCCTGGGATTCGCACACCCGTGCGGGACCGGTGAATTCCCATAATTCCTCATCCACGCCGGCGGTTTTCAGCACAGACCCGTCGGGGGAGAGGTTGCCGCGCAAAATAACCAACCCGCCGTTTTCGGAATAGGCGTGCTCCATGTCGTGGATACACCCATTGACCACATCCAGGTCCAGGGACTCCCACCTGGTGGACTGGCTGAACGGCTCCGTGGTGCGCACCCCACCAGGTGCGGCGTGGAACAGCTCGATCGCCTGGTCGATGGTTTTTCCGCTGCGGATATCCCAGTCGTTGAGCCACCCATCCACCGTGTCGTAGGCGATGGTGTGCACGTCTTCGTTGAGCAGGCCGGCCCGCCGCAGCTCCCCAAGAATGGCGGGGATACCGCCGGCCCGGTGCACGTCTTCAATGTGGTAGGTGCCATTGGGGGCGACCTTCGAAATGCAGGGGATGCGGTGAGAAAGCTCATCAATGTCGGCGAGAGTGAAATCAATATCACCCTCCTGGGCGGCGGCCAAGGTGTGGAGCACCGTGTTCGTGGAGCCGCCCATGGCCATGTCGAGGGCCATGGCGTTACAAAATGCATCCTTCGTGGCGATATTGCGGGGGAGGACGGATTCGTCTTCCTCACCGTAGTAGCGGCGACACAAATCCACAATCATTTCGCCGGCCTGTTCGAACAGTTGGCGGCGGGCGGTGTGGGTGGCCAGGGTGGTGCCGTTCCCCGGAAGTGAAAGCCCCAATGCCTCCGTCAGACAGTTCATCGAGTTCGCGGTAAACATGCCGGAGCAGGAACCGCAGGTGGGGCAGGCGGACGCCTCAATAGCATGCAAATCCTGGTCGGAAACATCCTCCGAGGCAGAGGCAGTAATCGCCGTGATAAGGTCCGTTGGGGTGTGTGCTATGCCATCAACGGCCACGACCTTCCCGGCCTCCATGGGCCCACCGGACACAAACACAGCAGGGATATTCAGGCGGAGGGCAGCATTGAGCATGCCGGGGGTGATTTTATCGCAGTTAGAGATGCACACCATGGCGTCGGCGGTATGGGCATTGCACATGTATTCGACCGAATCGGCAATGATCTCCCGGGATGGGAGGGAATACAGCATGCCGCCGTGGCCCATGGCAATACCATCGTCGACAGCAATGGTATTGAATTCTTTCGGCACCCCACCGGCGGCCCGGACAGCGTCGGCCACAATGTCGCCAACGTTTTTCAAATGCACGTGGCCGGGCACGAATTGGGTGTATGAGTTCACAATGGCGACGATGGGCTTGCCGAATTCGTGTTCTTGAGTGCCGGTGGCGCGCCAAAGAGCGCGGGCCCCGGACGCATTACGGCCAACAGTGGTCACGCGGGATCGAAGCGGAAACATAAACTAGTCTTCTTACAATCGTATGTGGGTGCGGCGGGTATGGGTGTCCCCGCACGTATCAAGTCAGAGTGTGTTCTTAGCCTATACCGCGCCGTGGCGTGCTGTTAATCCGAGTCGGTTTTCGCCTGCTTATCGACGTCCTCCGCCGCCGACCGCTCGTATTCCTGCTTATCGACGAGCACCTGCCGGCCATCCCTATGCACAATCACCACCTTGTCGTCCGCAGCCAGCCTGCCCTGGGTGAGAGCATCGGGAATCCGGCCGGCAGAGGCCGCCTCCAGCTGGGGGAGAGAATTAAAAGTCACCCCAGGCAGCGTGATTTTCCTCCCCTCCTTGGTTTGCAGGAATGCCTGGGACCGGCCGAACCCAATGCCGGCAATATCCGCCCAATCGGTGGTGGCGGGCTTAGCAAACGCGGGATGGGCGGTGATGCCGGTGTCGTCAACAATGGTGTGGGCGCGCAACACCCACACGATAAACACAACAGGCAGAAGCGGCAGCCAAAACAGGTAAAGAAGCTCACTGCCAATGATAAACAACGACAGGAGAATCATGATGATGGCCGCCAAAAGATGGGTGCGTTCGGGCCGGAACACGTGATGCTGTTGCTCTGCCATGGGCACCCATAGTAGTTGATTGGCAGCAAAAAGCCCCAGTTCGCGGTATTGAACTGGGGCTATCCGGGTTATCTGGGTGCGGCTAGCGCCGGGGATTATTGGGTGGCGGCACCGCCTGCGGTGCCGCCACCGGTACCACCTGTGCCGCCGCCGGTTTCACCACCAGTGCCGCCAGTGGTGCCGCCGCCGGTACCACCTGTGCCGCCGCCGGTTTCACCACCAGTGCCGCCAGTGGTGCCGCCGCTAGTGTTACCGCCGGTACCACCACTCGTGCCGCCCGAAGTACCGCCAGCAGTACCACCACTATTGGTGCCACCGGATGTGCCGCCCGAAGTACCCCCGGATGTGCCGCCGCTAGTGTTACCGCCGGTACCACCACTCGTGCCGCCCGAAGTACCGCCAGCAGTACCGTTCGTGCCACCCGACGGCTCCTGACCACTGTAATCATTATTCGAATTAGCGCCCCCCGCCCCGCGGGATGACGAACCCTGCGTCGGGGCGACCTCCGAACCACGCGAGTGCCCGGACGGATCCGTGCTCTGCGACTGTTCGTCACTAGGATTCACGGACTCCGAATTCGTCCCGGTGGCCGGCGCATTCGTATTCGTCGACTGGGACACCCCATAACCATTACCAGGGGCGTTCACGCTTTGCGTGGCCTTGGGTGCCAAAATACCCGCATTACCCTCTGCACCATTGGCGGGGGTGAACGTAAGACCCTTTAACACCAACAACACCAGGGCAGAAACCAACAGCATGGTGGTAGAAACCCGCACCCGGCCACCAATCGTCAAAATCTTCTCCCAGCCCTTCAGCTTGCGCTCCTCCTTGGGCTTCTCCTCTTCCTCCGTGGCCTTCTTCTTGTCATGGTCAGGGACCGCCGGATCATTAGTGGTGAGCAGACCCCGCTCGGTCTGCGCCGCCGCCTCCTCGGGAGGCACCACGTCGCCAGGCGACAACACGCCCTCGGGCGCATGCCGCAGCCGCACCTCCCGCAGCTGTTCGGTCGTCAATGACCTAAACTTATGATCCTTATCCGCCGCCTTCGCCGCGTCGCTAGCCGACGTGCTGGCAAACATGGTGGTCTTCGGGGAGCTCGTGTCTGCACCCACACTATCCTTGGCGTTAGCATCATGGAGCGAATACTTACCATCCAACGACGACGTCGACCGGTACTCATTCCAAAACTCGCTCACCAAACTCATGCGGATCGCCCGCTCCACCAACCACTGACTACCCGGCTTCACCTGCGCCAAGAACCGCACACCCACCGTCCACGGCATACCCACAGTGGTCGGCTCCGTCACATTCACCGCGGGGTGCACGGCCAACGGGCCCCACACCACCTCGTCTATCTTCGGCTCCGCCAACGCGGCCTCCGCGGCCTTCGTCGCCCGCTCAACAGCCTCATCAATCGTCGACGACTCCAACAACGGGATCTGCATGGTCACCACCGCGGACGACCAGTGATTGGAATTATTGATCGACACGCCAGCCTTGGAATTCGGAATAATCACCGTCTGCTCCGCCAAGGTTCTAATCCTCGTGGATCGCATCGTAATCTGAATGACAGTGCCCTCAATATCCGTGGCACCACCCTCAAACCGCACCCAGTCGCCCACGCCATATTGCTTCTCGCTCAACACGAAAAACCCGGCAATAAAGTCCGCAATAATCGACTGTGCGCCAAAACCAATAGCTGCCGATGCCGCGGTCGCCGGTATGGTCGCGCCCGCCAGTGAAAAGCCCAGCGCGCTCAACGCAAACACGAAAACCAGGAAATACGCAACTATCTGCGCCAAATACACCAACACACCAGCTAACGCCAGTTGGGTTTTCGTATCATCCTCATCAGGCGCCACGATTTTATTGGTAATCAAATACATCGCCAATCGCCCGGCGCGAGGAATCAGCAATGCAATAATGAGCCACAGCCCAAGAGTAAGACCCGGATCAACAATCCAAGCCCAAAACAAAGATGCAATGGTAGATAGGGGCATAATGTTCGAGCATAGCGAAGACCGGAAGAAGGGATACAAGTGTTCGACCACGCCTACCCCACAGCTGAACTGCTACATTACGGTTGGGTTAAGAGGAGACTGAATTTTCTAGCATACGGGGGTGGATTTGCGATGAACCACCCCTAGGAGGGTAATATGTGATCCCATGAACATTATTCAGCTTGTACTCGTGGTAATTGTCGCGGCGCCTGCCGTGTCAACTGCCTAGTGCAAGTTGATTTGTCAAGCGCCCTCGGTTCACGCCACAAGTGTTGAAGCGAGGGTTTTTGCATAGGATTCTACCAAGTCATATCTCACCCATGATGTGGAGCCGGTGGAAACCTTTAAAAACCCAGTGATTTTACTCAAGGAGTCTGAAGTCGTGGCAGCTTCCTCACACCCCACCCCGGCAACGGTCGCCCACCGAAGCCAAAAACCGCAGGACACCACCAAACCCCAAGCCGAACGCATCAGCGGTGCCGAAGCGATCGTCCGGTCACTCGAAAACCTTGGCACCGACCTCGTCTTCGGCCTGCCAGGTGGCGCCGTCCTCCCGCTTTACGAAGCGCTCTATTCGTCCACCAAACTACGGCACGTCCTCGTCCGACACGAACAAGGCGCCGGCCACGCCGCAACCGGCTACGCACAGGTCTCCGGCAAAGTCGGGGTGTGCATTGCCACCTCCGGGCCCGGCGCCACCAACCTGGTCACCCCCATCGCCGACGCCTACCTGGATTCCGTGCCGATCGTCGCTATCACCGGCCAGGTGCCCCGCCCCATTCTCGGCACTGACGCTTTCCAAGAAGCCGACATCCGCGGCATCACCATGCCGGTCACGAAACACAACTTCATCATCACCGACGTCGCCCAAATCCCGCAGGTCATCGCCGAAGCCTTCCACCTGGCAGCCACCGGCCGTCCCGGGCCAGTCCTCGTCGACGTCCCCAAGGACATCCAAAACGCCGAACTCGACTTCGTCTGGCCACCCCAAATCGAACTGCCCGGATACCGGCCCGTCACCACCCCACACAGCCGGCCCATCGAACAGGCCGTCAAACTCATCGGTGAGGCTAAGCGCCCAGTCCTTTACATCGGCGGCGGCGTCATTAAAGCCAACGCCGCCCCCCAACTGTTAGAATTCGTCAACCACACCGGCATCCCGGTGGCCACCACCCTCATGGCACTAGGGTCCTTCCCCGACGACCACCCGCTACACCTGGGCATGCCCGGAATGCACGGCACGGTCGCCGCCGTGGGCGGCATGCAGGGATCCGACCTGCTCATTACCATCGGTGCCCGCTTTGACGACCGGGTCACCGGCCAAACCGAAACCTTCGCCCCCGACGCCCAAGTCATCCACGCCGACATCGACCCCGCCGAAATCGGCAAAATCCGACCCGTCGACGTTCCCATCGTTGGTGACGCCGCCGAAGTGCTTGCCGCACTGCTCGCCGAATTCAAACGCCAACTCCCCGACGGCATCGACATTGGCGACTGGTCCCGCCACGTCCAGGGGCTGAAAGAGAAATTCCCCCGCGGCTATGTGCGCACCCACGATGGCCTGCTGGAACCCCAACACGTCATCGAAACCCTCTCCCGCGTCGCCGGCCCCGAGGCTGTCTACGTTGCTGGCGTGGGCCAACACCAAATGTGGGCCGCCCAGTTCATCGACTTTGAAAACCCCCGCACCTGGCTGAATTCCGGCGGTTCCGGCACCATGGGCTACGCTATCCCCGCAGCCCTTGGTGCGAAGGCCGCCGCCCCCGAGAAAGAAATCTGGGTTGTCGACGGCGACGGCTGTTTCCAAATGACAAACCAGGAACTCACCACCGCAGCCGTCGAAGGATTCCCCATCAAGGTTGCCCTCATTAATAACGGTAACCTTGGCATGGTTCGCCAGTGGCAAACCCTGTTCTACGATGAGCACTACTCCCACACTAAACTGCGGGAACAACACGAATACATGCCCGACTTCGTCAAACTCTCCGAAGCCCAAGGCTGCGTGGCGTTCCGCGTGACCAAAGACGAAGAGATCGAACCCACGATCCGTAAGGCCCAAGAAATCACCGACCGCCCCGTGGTCATCGACTTCATCGTGGGCCAAGACGCCCAAGTGTGGCCCATGGTTGCCGCCGGCCACTCCAATTCGGATATCGAATATGCGCGCGGCCTGCGCCCCTTCTTCGATGCCGACCCAAGCGTTATCGAAAAACAATTCGAGGAATAAGGAGTCGAGATAATGCCTAATAATCCTAATAACACCGTGGTATCCCGCCATGTTTTAAGCGTGCTGGTGGAAGACTTAGACGGCATCATTTCCCGCGTGTCGGCCATGTTTACGCGCCGGGGGTTTTCGTTGGTGTCGTTGGTTTCCGGTAAGACCGAGCATCCGAAAATCAATCGGATCACGGTGGTGGTGGATGCCGATGAGGTCAATATTGAGCAGATCACTAAGCAGCTGAACAAGCTGGTTCCGGTGCTGAAGGTGGTGCGGTTGGAAGAGGGCACCATGGTGGCTCGGGCGTTGATGATGGTGAAGGTGGCCGCGGATGCGAATAATCGGCCGCAGGTGGTGGATGCCGCCAATATTTTCCGGGCCCGGGTGGTGGATGTGGCACCGGATTCGGTGGTGATTGAAGCGACCGGTACGCAGGGGAAATTGCTGGCATTGTTGGAGGTGTTGGAGCCGTTTGGGATCCGTGAGTTGATTTCTTCCGGCCAGATTGCGCTCAACCGGGGCCCGAAGACGATGGCGCCGAGCGTACGTTAGGATGTGGCGGTGCGGCGACTGTCGCGGTCGTCGCATCCGCACCATATGCCGACATATCCCACAAAGTGAGACTGGCCCCGTGGTTTCATCTCATTCTGTGATATAACGTTAGGTAGTCAGTTTTTCAACGAAAGGTATATTGTTACTCATGGCTATTGAAGTGCTTTACGACGCCGATGCCGATCTGTCGCTCATCCAGGGACGTAAAGTTGCGGTGTTGGGCTATGGCTCCCAAGGGCATGCTCACGCCCAGAACCTGCGGGATTCCGGTGTGGAGGTTGTGGTTGGCCTGCGTGAGGGCTCCAAGTCCGTCGAAAAAGCCAAGGAGGCAGGTTTTAAGGTGCTGTCCAATGCGGACGCCACCGCCTGGGCTGATGTCATCATGGTGCTGATCCCGGACACCTCCCAAGCCAAGGTGTACAAGGAAGAAATCGAGCCGAACCTGTCTGACGGCAATGCCCTGCTGTTCGGCCACGGCCTCAACATTCACTTCCACCTGATCGAGCCGGCCGCCAACATCACCGTGGGCATGGTTGCCCCCAAGGGGCCCGGCCACCTGGTGCGTCGTCAGTTCGTGGACGGCAAGGGTGTTCCTTGCCTCATCGCCGTGGAGCAGGACCCCAAGGGTGAGGGCAAGGACCTGTGCCTGTCGTACGCTGCCGCTATCGGTGGCGCCCGCGCTGGCGTGATTCCTACCACTTTCGAGGCGGAGACTGTGACCGACTTGTTCGGTGAGCAGGCGGTGCTGTGTGGTGGTATTGAGGAGCTCATCAAGGTTGGTTTCGAAGTGTTGACCGAGGCCGGCTATGAGCCGGAGATGGCCTACTTCGAATGCCTGCACGAAATGAAACTCATTGTCGACCTCATGTTTGAAGGCGGTATTTCTAACATGAACTATTCGATCTCTGACACTGCCGAGTTCGGCGGCTACCTGTCCGGTCCCCGCCTGATTGATGAGAGCGCTAAGCAGCGCATGCGGGACATCCTGTCCGACATTCAGGACGGCACCTTCACCAAGCGGCTGCTCGCCAACATTGAGGGCGGCAACAAGGAGCTGGAGCAGCTGCGCGCTAAGAACGCCAATCACCCGATCGAAAAGGTTGGCGACAAGCTGCGTGACCTCATGAGCTGGGTGAAGAACCCACTAGACGAGACCGCGTAGCATTATAACAACGTATTGCGGTGTACCCACCCACCTGTCTGGTAACCTGCCGGCAGGTGGGTTTCCACGTCATTGGGGTGGGGGAGTGATGCCGGATTGCGCGGATTGGTGATCGCAGTACAGTTGATGCATGGGTCAAACTCCATCGGCACAGTTCTATCACCAGTTAACCCAGTTACGCGCAACCTTGGGGGAAGAGCACCCCGATACGTTAGCCGCCTGGCGGGACTACACCACCGCTCTCATGGACGAGGGGAATTATAAGAAAGCCCAACCCGAGTTGCGGCAGCTCGTGGCGGCCTGCGAATGGGCGTTCGGGCCGGAGCATCCCACAACCAGAAGTAATCGCGCCGACTGGGCGTTGTGTTTGAAAGAAACCAATTTATATCTCCTGGCGTTGGAGCAGTACCTGCTGGTGGCGGATTATGACGATGGCTACGATGTGCGGTTTGCCGCGGTTGGGTGTTACATCCGGCTGGGCCGTTTTGCGGAGGCCACCTACCTGCTGTATGCGGTGGTGCGCGGCTATGCAAAAACCCTGGGTGGCCGGCACGACCTGACCCGATTAGCCCGGGGTACCTTGGTTTTTCTGCTGGCCGGGGCGGATCAGAAGGAAGCGTTGGTGGAGTATGGCCGCCTGTGGGGCGTCGACAAGCGGTCAATGCACCGGCCGCTGGGAATCCTGGCGGAAACCCGGGCGCTTCTGGCCGATATTGCCGCTAATCATCCGCAATATGTTAGGAAAACCTTTAACCCGGTGGACACGTTACCGGTGCGGAACCCGGAGTTTTTTCGGTTTGTCGAGCGGCTGAATCATCATGAGGATTTCTACCCTAACCCACTGCAAAAGCTAGATCCCACGCTAGAGGCACCTACGGATCCAAGCGACGTGCCGCGGCGAAGGGCGTATTGCGCGGGATTGGCGAGTGCTGACCGGTGTGATGAGGCCGTGGATGAATATTTCAAACTTATTGATTTTGTGGTGGAAAAATATGGGTTGCATTCTGACCTGTTCACCAATGTGATGGAGGAATTCCAGCAGTGCATTCATGCCATGCCTGGTGATAATACGGCGACCATTGAGCGGGTGAAGGAGCTGTCCCAGCTGCGAACGGAAGAAACCGGCCGGGTAAATAGCCAACTTGATCGGGTGCGACGAATCCGGGACTGGCCGGAAGCGGTGGTAGAGGCCCAAAAACAGTGGCGCATCCATCAAGACCTTGTGGGGCCCGACGCGCCAGAAACCCTGGTATGTGGGTGGACGTATCTCCAATGCATAGCGATGAGTAAGAACTATCATCCCAATATTACTGGGCAACATATTCGTCATATACTCACTGGGTGGCTTCGCGTCTACGGGTGTGCGGAACGGCAAAATCGTGCCCGGTGTCGTCGCTACCTTGAGTATCTTGCGCACAATGGTTATGTGGAGGAGTCCTTGGCATTATTAGGACCGGTGCTGCGGATTTTTGGTGGTGTCACCGAGGATTATGACAACTCGGTTCCGTTCCGACTGCAGTGCTGCCAGGCGCTACGGAATCAAGGGTGGTGCGATGCTGCGGAGCAGGAATATCGGGCGTTATTGGAAGCATGCGTCGCCACCGATTCGGAACCGCATTCTTATAGCTATAACGAAGGCGGGCTCGTGATTGAAATTCATGATGGTTACGTGGATACCCTTTATGAGCTGGGCCAGCGGGAACGCGCATATGATGAGACGCAGCGAATGCGATCGCTTGCCGAGGAGACATGGGATCATGACCGTGTGGAAATGCTGTTGGCGCGGGTTGTCTGTGCCCGGCAGCTATTACGGTTGGGGTATTCCGCTCAGGCGCGCCGGCAGGCCATGATATTGAAGGGAACCTATGAGGTTGATTCGTATTCGCAGGAGCGGATGGACCGATGGTTTCGCCGGTGGTCGCAGGGGGATTATCTTGCCCCGCTGGGAAAGAGCGATAATTATAAAGGCCTTGTAGAAAAATATGGCCAATTATCGGCTTTGATGGTGGAAAAATGGGGTAACGATGACCCGGCCGTCATTCATGTTCGCTATAATTTTGCCCGCTACCTGCGGGATGTGCATGTTGATGATCAGGCGGCGCTGGTACAGTTTCGGGAAGCGGCGTGGGCAAGCGAAAAACTGCATGGTGCAGAGGACCCATTGACCCTGCAGATTCGGCGGGATTATGCGGAGATGCTCGTTCTCACCGGCAGCAGCAAACAAGGGTTAGTGTTGGCCGCGGAGCTGGTCGCTGTCTGCCAAGACCAGTGGGGGGTGCGGCATCCCATGACTGCGGCCCAATGGGCGTCATACGTGTACTGCCTGCACCTGGCGGGGGAGCATCAATTGGTCATAGCCGAGGCACAGTGGGTAACGGTTTTATGCGCCTATGAGCTTGGGTATCTCCATCCGGTCGTGCTGAAATTATGGCATGCGGCAGCGGTCGCTTATAGCACTGTGGGGCCCTACGGCGAGGCACATAACATGTGGCTTGCACTGTATGACAGCCTCGATGAGCTTTGCCATTATGATTCATCGCATTGGTTGCTTGCATGGGTAGAAAACCGGCATGCGGAATGCGAGCGGCGGTGGAACGGCGAGGAAGGCTCCGCTTGACGACGCCGAAACGTCCCCCGGCGGCAGTGGGGGAGCTATCAATAGTGATAAACCACATAGTAGTGATGCCTAATGTTTATTTTCAATAACTGGCGCTAAATGAAAACAGCGTGTAAGATGAGATTCATGACCAAGCCGAACACCGAAAACCAGGCTGACACCACCAATGTGGGGGCGACTGTTGTTGCCGACCACGACCATCACGATCATAAGGCTCATCACGAGGAACACCAACACTCCCACGATGCCCACGACCATCACGACCACAACCACCATGACCACGATCATGACCATAATCACAGTCACGTGCCCTCCTCCCTGAGGGCCCTATTAGGCGTGCTGTTCTTCACCGCGGTCATTTTCTTCGCCGAACTCTTCGGCGGCTGGTACTCCGGCTCCCTCGCGCTCATCTCCGACGCCATGCACATGCTGTCCGACTCCACCGGGCTTGTTGTGGCTGCCGTCGCTATCCTCCTGGCCCGGCGCACCGCCACGAAAACCGCCACCTACGGCTATAAACGATTCGAAGTGGTGGCCGCCCTCCTCAACGCGGTGAGCGTGTCCGTCATCTCCGTTTGGATCGTGTTCGAAGCCGTCGAACGCTTCCGCAACGGCGAAACCATCGACATTACCGTCATGCTCATAGTCGGCGTGATCGGCCTCGTCGCCAACATTTTCGGCGCCATCGTGCTCCACGGGCACTCCCACGACAATATGAACGTTCGTGGCGCCTACCTGCACGTTCTCGTCGACCTGTTTGGGTCCGTCGCCGTTATCGTCGCCGCCCTCCTCATGCAGTTCACCGGCATATTATGGGCCGACACGGTGGCCTCCCTCATCATTGCGGCACTCATCCTGCCGCGCTCCGTGAAACTCGCGTGGGAATCACTCCGGGTCCTCCTCGAACAAGTGCCGGTAGGCGTCGACACCGAGGGGATCGTCGAAAAGCTCGAAACCGTGGAAGGCGTAGCGGCCGTCCATGACCTGCACGTGTGGTCCCTCGACGGCAATAAATTGCTCGCAACCTGCCATGTGGTGATGGCGGACGAAAAACCCCGAGCCGACTGCGGGGTACTCGATGATGTGCAACAGGCTTTTAAAGAATTAGGAATCGACCACACCACCGTCCAAATCGAAGGAACAAAGCACCATAATCACGAAATAATTTGCCACACTTAGCACAAGTCATGCCGCAGTTGGGTGGAAGCAGCTAAACTCAAATTATGGGTTTTACCACGCCAAGCTACGATCTCATTGACCTTTTTGACCACATCAACCGCGGGGTACTCCAACTCCCCGACTTCCAACGCGACTACCGGTGGAACGTTGACCGGATCCGCTCGCTACTTGTCACGGTGCTCCGCGGATACCCCATCGGCTCCTTCATGGCGCTCGACACGCATGATGTGCCCGTCTACTTCCGCCCCCGGCCGATCGAAACTGCCCCCGACACCGGGGTTTCCCCAGGTCTACTGCTCCTCGACGGGCAACAGCGCCTCACCACCCTCTACCAATGCCTGCGGGGGGATGGCCTGGTGGAAAGCACGGACTTCCGCAAGAAAAAAGTCCGCCGCCGTTTCTTCATCGACGTCAATAAAGCCGTCTCCGAAGACGTGCTGCCCGACGAGGCGGTGGTCTCCGTCGACGAAGACGGCCACGTGAAATCCCACTTCGCCCCAGATCTACCCGAGGGACTCGCCACCCGCGAAGCCGCGCTCGCCGCCGGCTACATTCCCGTCTGCGACCTGCTTTTCGACGGCGGCACCGACCTGCTTTTTGATATTGCACAATCCGCCGACGCCGACGCCCGGGAACGCGCAAAAGCCTTTTACACCCGCATCATTAAACCCCTCGTCGGCTACGCCGTTCCCGTAATCCAACTCTCCCGCAGCACCGACCATGCGGGCATCGGATCCATCTTCGCCCACGCCAACTCCGTTGGCCTGCAAATGGACGTGTTCGAACTCCTCACCGCGAAATTCGCCACCGAAGACCCCACCTTCCGGCTCCAAGAAGATTGGGAAAAAACCGAAAAAATCCTCCGCGCCTACCCCGCGCTTGCCGAAATCGACCGCACCGATTTCCTCACCTCCGTCGCACTCTACGTCACGGCGAAAAAGGGGCACGCATCCGCATTCCGCGAATCCATCATCGAACTCACCCTTGACGAATACCGGCCCGTGGCCGACACCATGCGCCTGGCCTTCCACGAGGCTGCGAACTTCATGGCCCACCGGTGTATCATCACCACCTCCCAAGTGCCCTACTCCGCGCAACTCGTCCCCCTCGCCGTCATGGTCGCCCTGCTCGCCGAACGGCCCGGCGTGCTCAGCCAACAACAGGCCTGGGACCGCATCCACCAATGGTTCTGGTGCGGCGTGTTCGGCGAACTGTACGGCTCCCCGGCGCTCACCATCCGCATCGGCAACGATGTTGACGAAGTCACCGAATGGGTCACCGACTTCGATGGGTGCAATAACGTTCCCACCCCCCGGTCCATCGTCCAAGCCCGATTCGTGGAATCCCGCCTGCTTTCCGCCGGCCCGAACTCTGGCCTGTATAAAGGCATCTACGCGCTCATCATGGGTCGTGGCGCGAAAGACTGGCGCACCACCATCGAATTCAACCACGAAACCTTCTCCGAGTTGGGAACCCACTTCCGGCCCATCTTCCCCCTCAGCTGGTGCGAAGCCAACGGCATTGACAGTATCCTGGCGAACTCCGTGCTCAACCGCACCCCAATGAGCCGCCGCACCCACGTCATGGTCGAGGAATCCTCCCCGGCCCGCTACCTGTACCGCGTCCAATCCAAGAGCCTGTTGAACGACGACGATTTCGACGCCGTGCTCGAAACCCACCTTGTTGACCCCAAACTGCTCTTCCAAGCCAACGCCCCGAAATTCTTCACCGACCGGCGCCACCGCCTGCTGAAAATGATCGAAGAAGCCATGGGCATGACCGCCATCCACGACGTGGATGAAACCGACCTACACGCAGGCGAAGAAGGGCCCGGCGCATTTGCCTAGCCGCCCCCACACCCGCGTCCGTGCCGCAGCCACCCTCCTGGTTGCGGCACTCCCGGCCGCCGGCTGCCTCTCGACGCCGCAGCCCACACCCACCACCTCGACCGGCGCCCCCACCAGCACCGATGGCGCCCAGGCGGACACCGGCATCAACCCCGACCTCATCGCCGCCCGCAACACCAACCTCAACCGGCACGTTTCCCCCGACTTTCCCAACCACCCCATTGTCCTGCCCGACCGGGACCTCACCGGCGTGGACGCATCCCAACACTTCTTTACCACCTCGGAAACCCTCGTCGTCACCAGCAATGATCCCGCCAGCCAACTCCGGGCCGCCTCCATTGCGGTGATCAGCCACGCCCCCATGCTCACCCTCACCACCACCAACCGGGCCGCCATACTCAACGAGATCGCCCGCCTGAAAACCCACACCATCCTCATCGTTGGTGACATACCCCACCTGCCGGCCCAACCCGGAATCGACTACATTACCGACCCCGAAACCCCCGACGCCCTGGGAAAACTCACCGCCCTACAGTTCGTTACCCGCGCCGTCACCAACCAACGGCATATTCCCCATGCTATCGCCGACCTGGACGGCGACACCGCCGTCGAACTCGTCCCCGCATGGCACACCCCCACAAGCACCACCAGTACCATCAGCGCCACCGCGGTCCCCACAACCCGGCCCACACAGGCTCCCACCGACCTTAAAGCATTCCCCGCCCAATCGCGCCGGGACGCCGACACCGCCCCCATCGTCATCGCCACCGCCGCCTCCACCATAGCCGGCATCGCCACCGCCAAAGCCTTCGGCGCCACCATCCGAATACTCGACGACCCCGACCCCCGCTACAGCCTTGCCACCATGAAACAAGTCGCCGGCTTGGCCGACCAGCCCCTCATCGCCCTCGGCGCCCAATTCGGCACCGCTGCCGTCCTTGCCGATCGCATCCGCCGCGGTGAACGCACCCACCAATACCAGCCGGGACAATACCGCCGCGGCACCGTATACCCCCACCGCATCATTGTCACCCACCCCATCAACCTCACCGCCGCCCGCCCCGACAACCCCGTCGACATCGACGGCGAATTCGAACGCCTACACGAACGGGTCATGCGCTACATCACCCCAGACCCCGAAACCCAAGTAACCCCCGCCCTCATCCTCACCGTAGATGGTCTCCGCCCCGAACAACTCCAACTCTGGTTGACCGAAGCCACCCGAAACAACACCTATCTCATACTCCACGGCGACTTCCACCACCTCACAACCTTCGAAACCATACTCACCAACCCCAACGTCGGTATGGCCCCCACCGGCGACCGCACCCAAGCCGCAACCTGGCTGGCCACCCTCACCCACGACCACAACCTCCCCCAGAAACTCTTCCTCACCTTCAGCGTCACCACTGCCGAAGAAGCCCAAAACACCGCCACCCACCACGACGACCTCGCCCCCGTCGCCCTCATCACCGCAGAAACCCCTGACGACTACCACAAGATAGCAACCCAGCTCCCATCCGGCGTCACCCCCGGAATCAGCATCTCCGCACACAACCCCCTCAACGCCTGGGACATGACCCAACTCACCCCGAGGCCACTCATGATTAACCGCGGATAACCACCAAGCCCGCAACCAGGCAGAAAAGCCACAAAACCCCAGCAAAACCCCAAAAAACCACCCATAATAATCGCAACCACCACACGGGAAACCTGTCGAAGAACAGGTAAAAACCCGCCGGGTCGTTTACACTATGGGCAAGTCACACGCCACCCCCGGCGGAGACCAAACCCCAATGAAAACCACCATTCCAAGGAAAATCCAGGAGATTTCAACGTGAGCCACAACGGCAAACCGGTAGTCCTCATCGCGGACAAACTCGCGCAATCCACCATCGACGCCCTAGGAGACCAGGTAGAAGTACGGTGGGTTGACGGCCCCAACCGGCCCGAACTCATCAACGCCGTCAAAGACGCCGACGCCCTCCTCGTCCGCTCCGCAACCACAGTCGACCGGGAAGTTCTCGAAGCCGCCCCCCACCTGAAAATCGTGGGCCGCGCCGGGGTGGGGTTGGATAATGTGGACATTGCCACCGCCACCGAACGCGGCGTCATGGTCGCCAACGCCCCCACCTCGAACATTCATTCGGCCTGCGAGCATGCGATTTCGCTGCTGCTCACCACCGCCCGACAAATCCCCGCCGCGGACGCCACCCTGCGGCAGCACACCTGGAAGCGGTCCGAATTCACCGGCGTGGAGATTTTCGGGAAAACCATCGGCATCGTAGGGTTCGGCCACATTGGGCAATTATTCGCCCAACGGCTCGCGGCATTCGAAACCACGATCATTGCGTACGACCCGTATGCGAACCGGGCCCGGGCCGCGCAACTCGGGGTGGAGCTGGTTGCCGACCTTGGCGAGCTCATGTCCCGCGCGGACTTTGTTACGATTCACCTGCCGAAAACCCCGGAAACCGCCGGCATGTTCGACGCCGAACTGTTAGCGAAGGCCAAGAAGGGGCAGATCATTATCAACGCCGCCCGCGGTGGGCTTGTCAACGAGCAAGCCCTGGCCGACGCCATCCGGTCCGGCCATATTCGGGGCGCGGGCTTCGACGTGTTCGCCACCGAGCCGTGCACGGACAGCCCCCTGTTCGACCTGCCGGAAGTCGTAGTCACCCCGCACCTGGGGGCCTCCACCGCAGAGGCGCAGGATCGGGCCGGCACCGACGTGGCGGCCAGCGTGCTCAAGGCCCTGGCCGGCGAGTTCGTGGCCGACGCCGTCAACGTGTCCGGCGGGCAGGTCAGCGAGGAAGTCGCCCTGTGGCTAGAGCTAGCCCGGAAACTGGGGCTGGTGGTAGGGCGCATGCTCGCCAAAGCCCCCGTGCGCCTAGAGGTAGAGGCCCGGGGCGAGCTCTCCACCGAGGACGTGAACGTGCTGGGCCTGTCCGCGGTGCGGGGCCTATTCTCCGGCATCGTCGACGAGCCCGTGACCTTCGTCAACGCGGATACCATCGCCGCCGACCGGGGCGTGGCCATCGCCGTGACGACCGCACCCGAGTCCGTGTCCCACCGGTCCGTTTTGGATGTGACCGGTATCGCCGCCGACGGCACCCGGGTGAGCGTGGTGGGCGCGCTCACCGGCCTGGAGCGGGTGGAGAAAATCGTGCGCATCAACGGCCGCGGTATTGACCTGCGCGCCTCCGGGCATAACCTGTTCTTCAACTATTCCGACGCCCCCGGCGCGCTGGGCATCGTCGGATCCGCCCTGGGGAACGCCGGCATTAACATTGTGGCGGCCGCCCTCACCCAGGAATCCGGTGGTGAGTTTGCCGTCCTGATCCTCCGCGTCGAGCAGGAAGTGCCCGACGAGCTGCTCGAATCCATCGCGGAGTCCCTCCACGCCGAGTCATTCCAACTCAACCTGAGCTAGCCGCAGCATGCCTTACGACGCCTGATAGTGGGGGATTACCCACCGTCGGGCGTCGCTAAGCATAACCTAACTCTTTATTTTTTTCAGAATTAATCCTACGATGGGAGTAGAACCACCACAACAAAGAAGAATGCCCGGCGCTAGCTGCACAAAATAGCGTCCCCGCGGCAGGTGCCCGGCATCATTGACGCAGGGAGCAACCATGCCACAACCACCAACAACCCCAGCACTAAGCCTCAACAACATCAACATTTCCATTGCGGGCAAGGAAATCTGTCACGACATCAACCTCACCATCAACCCCGGCGAATGCCACATCCTCATTGGGCCCAATGGATCCGGGAAATCCACCCTACTCTGCGCCATCATGGGCATCAAACCCTTCACCATCACCTCCGGCACCATCCTCCTCGACGGCATCGACATCACCACCTCTGACATCACCGACCG